>Ga0209415_10009690_pt1 | contig 16506 bp, 16 predicted proteins | sample PeaSoiSIISIP2007_FD_187696 | JGI IMG/M metagenome (GOLD analysis project Ga0209415, IMG submission 187696) | Peat soil microbial communities from Weissenstadt, Germany - SII-SIP-2007 (SPAdes) (version 2) | ecosystem: Environmental > Terrestrial > Soil > Wetlands > Peat | place: Germany...
CGGCTGGGACGGCCGCAGCAAGCCGCTCTCGATGCACGATCGCGGTTTTCGCGAAGTGCCGCAGTTGCCGCAAATTCCGGAAGATGAAGAAGTCCTTGACGCCGCCCGGCGCGGTGATGATCTCGAATCCGGTTCGGATCTGCGCGATGCGCTGCCGGACGCGATCTACGACGTCGAGGGTGTGTTATTGCCGCGGCCGTTCAAGATCATTAAGGTCGGACCGGTCAGCCTGTTCGTGCGAGACGTCGACGCGGTGGCGCAGTTCTACACGCAGCGCCTCGGCCTGCGCGTCTCCGAGGAAACGGTTTGGAACGGCCGGCGCTGCCTCTTCCTGCGCGCGAACACCGAGCACCACACGATTGCGCTCTATCCGATCGAGCTACGCGAGGGGCTTGGACTGCGGCCGGACTCGACCACGTTCTCGGTCGGCTTCCAGGTCGGCTCCTACCGCCAGCTGTGCGAAGCGCGCGCGTTTCTGGCGGGGCGCGGCCGGCGCTTCGTCGAGATTCCGGCCGCGTTGCATCCCGGCATCGACTACGCTTTGCACGTGATCGATCCCGACGGCCAAGCGGTGCAGCTGTACTTCTCGATGGAACAAATCGGCTGGGACGGCCGGTCTCGGCCGGCCAAGCTGCGCCCGCAGATCGTCGCGGGTGCGTGGCCGGCAACGGTGCCCGATCGACCGGACGTCTACGGAGGAGAGACGCTGCTCGGTCCGCTCGGCTAATCCGGGTCGCGGGCTTTGTCGCGCTCGGAGCGGCTGCGGAACGGGATGACGTCGGCCAAGACCTCGGGGGCGCCGCAGCCGCACGGGCCCGGGATCCGCTCCAGCGTGCCGGGGACGTGTTCCGTGCAGCCCACCTGCGGGTCGTGCGAGGTAAGCAGGTGGCCGCACGTCGCACAGCGTTCGAAGTCGTCAGCCATCGAGCCAGCATATACCCATAGAAAGCTAAAGGATGTCTGAAGGCAGGGTCGACGAACGTGCTTGAAATCACGCCGCTCACGGAGGCCATCGGCGCCCAGGTAGCGGGTCTCGAGGCCGGCGCCATCAGCCCGGCCGATCGCGCTGCGCTGCGCGTGGCCTTCGACGAATATCACGTCCTCGTCGTGCGCGATACGCCGCTTTCCGAGGACGCTCAGGTCGACTTCGCAACGTCGTTCGGGACGGTTCGGATGTCGAGCGCCCCGCCCAGCCCGTTGTGTTCGCGGCCCGAGATCATGGTCGTTTCGAACATCCGCGAGAACGGCGTCGCGCTCGGCACGCTGCCGGACGGCGAAATGGATTGGCACTACGACGGTCTGCATCAAGAGCGGCCCTATCTTGGGGGGATTTTGCACGCCCTCGAGGTTCCTACGCGCGGCGGCGAGACGCGCTTTGCGAACATGTGCCGCATCTATCGGTCGCTGCCGGAGGGGACACGTGCGAAACTCACCGGTCTCACCGCGCGCAGCGTGTACGATTACGCGGCCACTGACCGCACGACCATGGTTCGCGACGCAACGGCGCCGCAAGCGGTCCATCCGGTCGTGCGCTTTCACCAAGAGTCCGGTCAGGACGCGCTCTTCGTCTGCCGGCTCATGACCGAGCGCATCCTGGAACTGGGGGAAGGCGAGAGTGCGGCGCTGCTCGAGGAACTCTTCGCCCACATCGAGCGCAGCCCGTACGTTTACGAGCACGCTTGGCGTCCCGGCGACACCGTGGTCTGGGACAACCGCTGCGTGACGCACGCGCGAAACGACTTCGATTCCGGTCAGCGACGCCTGCTCAAGCGCGTCAGCGTCGTGGAGTAGGTTCTCGGGCTAATCCTCCGCGTCGCCCGGCGCGAGGTTCGCGGGCAGCGCCGCTGACAGCAGCAGCACGATGAATCCGAGGATGCCGAGGATGATGTAGATGCCGTGCACCGAGGCGGCGATTGCGGCGGAGTAGCGCTGCACGTCGAGCGGCAAGATCGCGCTGCGGCCGGCCGGATTCATCATGCGCGCGACCACGTCGCCGGCATTTGGGATGCGCGCGTAGAGCCCGAGATTGAACACCGCGCCGAGGGCCGCCGTCCCGATGGCTGCGCCGATTTGGCGTGAGAAGATGTTCGATGCGGTCGCCGCGCCACGTTGGTCCCAGCCGACGGCCGATTGCGTGGTCACGATGAAGACGAGGTTCACGTAACCGAAGCCGAGGCCGAGGATCGCCGCGCCGGTGAGCACCCACCAAATGCCGCGTGCCGGGTCGAGGGCGATAAAAAACGCGCTGCCGACAACGAGCATCACGCCGCCGATTACCGCGACGAAGCGATACGTCGAACGCGTCAAGATGCGCGATCCGGTAATGGAGCCGACCGTCCAAAAGGCCGACGTGACGCCGAGGGTCGCGCCGGCCAGTACGGCCGAGAGCCCCATCGAACCTTGGACGTACGTCGGCAAGAAGGCGGTAACACCCATTGAGAGCGCGCCCATGGCGAAGTTCCCCGAATTGGCAATACCGATGACGTGTATTTGAAAGAGCCGCAGCGGCATCATCGGTTCGGGCGTTCGCAACTCGTGCACGATGAGTACGGCGATCAAGATCGCGGCGGCCGCCGACAACCCGGTTGCGAGCGCAGCGGAAAGATTGCCGAGCATGACGAGGACGAACATCAGCGTGCCGGTGCCGGCCGCCAGCAAGACGGAACCGGCGTAGTCGATGCGGTGCGGAAGCCGCTCGATCTGCTCGTCGAAAAATCGCACGAACATCGCAATGCACAGGATGCCGAACGGTACGTTGATCCAGAAGATCGTCGGCCAGCCGGCGTGGTCGATCAAGAATGCCCCGAGCACCGGACCCACAACGGCCGAAATGCCCCACACGCTCGACAACGTGCCTTGAATGCGGGCGCGCTCTTTTCCGAGGTAGAGGTCACCCACGATAGTCGATGCCAGCGGCTGCACGCCGCCCGCGCCGAGCCCCTGCAGACCGCGATAGACGATCAACTCGATCATGTTGTGCGCGAAGCCGCTGAGGATCGAGCCGATGAGAAAGAGCGTGACCGCGACCACGATGAGCCGCTTGCGGCCGTAAAGATCGGCTAGCCGTCCGTAAATGGGGATCGTCACCGCCTGCGTGAGGAAGTAGATCCCGAACACCCAACTGAACAGGCGCAAGCCGCCGAGGTCGCCGACGATGGTCGGGATGGCCGTTGCGACGATCGTCGCTTCGACCGAGACCATGAAAATCGCCAGACACGCCGCTAGGAAGACCATGCGGCGGGGCTCAACGCCGATCTCCGGCGCTGCGCCGACCCCGCTGCTCATGAGCGAGGCCCTTCGACTTTGCGCACGGGCGCTACTTCAAGGCGATGTCGAGCGTAACGTCGACGGTCTTGCCGATGACGGGATCGAGACGCGTCACGGACATGTGAAAGGCCCGCCGCTCGATGTGGCCGACCGCATGATACGTGCGATGCGCGGCGTCGCCGCGAACGGTCACGTTGAGGTGTTCCGGCGCGGCGACGCCGTGCACGGTCAGCATGCCGTCGACGCCGAAGGCGCCTTCATTCACCGGCGTGATCTTCGTGCTCTCGAACGTCCACACCGGATCGGTCTTCACGTCGAAGAAGTCCGAGCTCACCAGCGATGCGTCGCGATCGCGATCGCCGCTCGACACCTTGCTCGGATCGAGCTCGGCGGTCAGGCTGACCGGTATCGCGGAATCGGGCGGCAGTTCGACGGTGCCGCTCACGATCGGCACCGTTCCGGTCACGCGTTCGAGGAAGACGTGCTGCACGCTGAACGTCGCCTTCGATTTCGCCGTGTCGATGGCGTGGGATTCCACGAGCGTGGCGGCAAGCAGCAACGTCAGGAGAGCGAGCATCAGTACGCGACCGTAAATTGCACGTTCATCGTGTGCGTCGTGCGCGGCGAGTGCGCGATGACGTCTTCGATCGTGACGCGCGAGCGTTCGGTCGGGCCGTAGCCCAGGAGCAGGACGGCGTCGCGAGTGAAGCCGTTCACGGGGTCCATCGTGCCCTCGTAACGTCCGACCGCATAAAGCCGGCGGTCGAAGGCGTAGCGCAGTTGGGTGAACCCGCCGCTCGACTGGCACGCACCGCCGATGCCGCAGTTGGTATCGTTGCCGGCGATCAACACGTTTTCGCTCGACAGACGGCCCCACTGATCGAAAACGACGCCGTACCCGGTGCGCTCGAACGAATCGAGCGTGCCGGCGACCGCCGGACGCGTTCCCGAGTAGCGGAACGCGGTGAGCGCGAGCGGACCGATGTTGTCTTGCGCGGAGAACATGACGTCGGTGCCGGTGCTCGGGACGCCGCTTTGCCGGTCGTGACCCGGACCGCCGAAGATTTGCGCGTTCAGGCCTTTCAACGGGTCGCCGAGCTGCAGCCGCGCGCCGATTTTCGGGGCGAAGAAGGTGAACGGGTTCGTGCCGACCGTGGTCGTGAAGACCGAGTAGCCGGTATAGGTCTCGCGGAACGTTTCCGGATCGACCGGCAACGGCAGCGTGAACGAACCGGCTTGAACCTGGACCGGAAGTTTGGCGTCCCAGGGATTCAGCTGATCGATCACCCAGGCGTCGCGCAGCAGGCCGTGCTCGCCGCCGTCGACCGCGTACTGCTCGACGAGATAGCTCGAACGATCGCCGATCCCGCCGGCCGTGAAGATCTCGACCTCGTCGACGATCGCCTTGGGCAGGCCGGCGCCGTTCGGCCCGGCGCCCTGATTCTCGCTCGAGTCGACCAAATTTGCCTTCACGGAGATGGGAAAGGCCGGACCGGGTTTCACGCCGGGGATGCGGTAACCGCTGGCCATGAACGCCGCCCCGAAGGGGTTCAGGTGCGGGATAACGCTATGGCATTTCGAGCACGTCACGTCGTACTGGTGGCTGAATATCGGTACCGCCGTGCCCGGGGCGGGTCGCCAACTCACGAGCAGCACGACCGTGGCCGCAGCGAACGCCAGATATTTAAGCATACCTCACTTTATAATAAGGCAAACCTCACCACCTGCTTAGGGATTCCGTGGACGTGGGACGCGTCTTCGGCCACGTCCAACTCGGTTGCTGATGCGAGTCGTCTTTCGCGGTCAAGTCTTCGAGGCTGAGCTGACCGAGCTTGCCCAGCGCCGCGGGCTCGATTTTCTGGCCGCCCGCGACGAGGGTGAGTTGTTGGGTGCCTTGCCCGGAGCGGACGCGCTCTGGATTACGCCGACGTTCTACCAACCGCCCGTCCCGCGGGCCGTGAAGGCCGAACCCGGCCGGCTCAAGTGGATCGGGCTCACGAGCGCGGGCTACGACGCGCTGTTACGCAACGGCGTGCCGCCGGGCGTGCAGATGACCTATGCCGTGACCGTGCACGCGCCGGCGGCGGCGGAACATGCGGTGGCGTTGTTGCTCGCGCTCGTGCGGCAGTTCCCGCGCGCCTTGGCGGCCCAAACGGCTGCCGTATGGGATGCGCCGGCAATGATCGGCAGCTTGCGTTCGCTCGAGGACCTCACCGTCGCGATCGTGGGCTTCGGTTCGATCGGGGGGGCGGTCGCGACGCGGTTGCAGCCGCTCGCCAAGCGGATCATCGGCGTTTCGCGCAGCGGCGACCCCGACTCTCGCGCCGACGCGATGTTTTCGAGCGCGCGTTTGCACGACGCGCTCGCGCAAAGCGATGCGGTGATCTTAACCGTGACGTACAGCGAGGAAACGCGGCACCTGATCGATGCGGCCGCGCTGCGCGCGATGCCGGCCGGCGCGCTGGTGGTGAACATCGCGCGGGGCCCGGTCGTCGACGGCGCCGCGCTGCACGCCGCGCTCGAGGCGAAGCATATAGCCGGCGCGGCGCTCGACGTCACCGATCCCGAGCCGCTGCCGGCCGACGATCCGCTGTGGCATACGCCGGGCGTGATCATCACGCCGCACATCGGTTCGTTCGGCAGCCGCGCGACCGGACGCCGGCTGGCCGATCAGTTCGAACGGAACCTCGATCGTTTCGCGCGCGGCGAGACGCTGGAAGGCACGATCGTCCTCCCAGCGCTCTAGAACCGCCGAACTAAAGGTGCTTGGCGAAGAACGCCAGCGTGCGCGTTTTGGCCAGCTCGTAGGCTTCCTTGTTGAAGCTGTCGCGGTCAGCGCAGCCGAAGCCGTGGCCGGCGCCCGCGTAGACGTAGATCTCCGCGCCGGGCTGGGCGGCCTTGATCGCGTCGATGTCGGTCACCGGGATGCTGCCGTCGGTCTCGCCGAAATGCATCTGCACGGGGCAATTGGGCTTCTCGTCCTTGGCTTTGGCGATGCCGCCGCCGTACCAGCACGAGGCGGCCTGGAATTCATGCGTTCGCGTCGCGCCGAGCCAGGCGATCGATCCGCCGAAGCAAAAGCCGACGATGCCCGTCGTTTTCGTGCCGAGCGCCTTCGCTGCTGCGATCACGTCGGCGATGTTCTGCTGTTCCGAGATCTTGCCGCGCATTTCCATGCCGGCTTTGCGGTCGTCCGGACCGTACCCCAGATCGGCGCCTTTTTGCGCGCGGTCGAACATCGCCGGGGCGAGCACCTTGTAGCCCGCAGCGGCATATACATCGGCCATGTCGCGGACGTGCTTGTTCACACCGAAAATCTCTTGGATTACGACTATTCCCTTCGTGGCGTTTGCCGGTCCGGCCGAGTAGCCCCCAAGTTTGTGGCCGTCGGCCGCGGTCAACTCAATCGTAGTGCTCATGTCTCCCCATCTTCGTCGAAGTGTGCGGTGCAGTGTGCGGTGCTCCGGCTTGATAATGCGCTTCGCACGGTTCATTACCTCCGGGGGCGAAGAGACGGCCGACATGTCCACCGAAGCGCAGCCCCGCAAGACCCTCGGCGTCGTGCTCGTCGGCTTGCCGCCGGGGCCGCGAACCACGGTCGAGCGGTTCGCGGCCCGGGGGTACGAGGTTCTCGCGGCCGAGGTTGATGATGCCGGCGACGTCGAGCGCGGTCTCGCGGCCGTACGCGCGGCGATGGACGCCCTGGCGGCGCGTACCCCGGGCGGAAACATTGCGGTCGTAGGGTACGGCTTCGGCGGCCGCTATGCGTACTTAGCGGTGACGCGACTCGGTGCCGATGCGGGCGCGGCCTTTCACGGCACCGGCATCGGGCGCCACCTCGACGAGGCCTTCCGCGCAACCAAGCCGCTCACGTTGCATTTCGGCGACGACGACGACCGCGTACCGTTTGACGAGATACGGGCGATCAAGGGCGCCCTCGAGGGTTTCGCAACGACCGAGATCTACCGCTACCCGGGCGTCGGTCAGGGCTTCGCATTGCCGGAGAGTCCCGCCTACGACGCAACCGCGGCCCAACAAGCGGAACGCCGCGTTTTCGCCATCTTGGATGCGCTCGGCGCTTAAAGCACATTTGGGAAGAACGTCAAGCATGGCATCTCCTCTCTTGGTCGTGGCGGCCGTTCTGCCGGGCATGAGCTGGGCCCCTGGGCGCGAAGGCTCGATTTCCCGGGCCTTTCGGTCGAAAGTAGTTTTGTGAGCAACGTGAACAAGGTCGGTCTGCCGACCACCGGTGGCGCCCCCGCCGGCGGCGCCACCGCCAGCGGGACTGCGGCCCCGCGGCTGCCCCGCTTTGCTCCACCGGCGATGCCGGCGGCGGATTCCTTCCCCTCGGCCGAGGGGACGGCGATCCTGAACCTCTCGAGCGAGCAGTTTGCGGGGATTCGCAAGCTGCTGATCGGGCTTCGCCTGGGCCGCAGCATCGCCGACGACGTGCGCGCCGAGATCTTCGGGATCCTCACCAAAGGCCAGCGCCGGGTGCTCGGCGCGGCCTGGTTCATCCTCTCCGTTCGCGTCTGACTACGCCTTGAGGGCGTCGCCCCGGCGTCCTTGCGCGAATTCGACCGCGTAGCCATCGGGGTCGAAGGCCGTCATGGAGCGCTCCCACTTTTCATCATGCGGCGGCTGGGCGAACTCTACGCCGTTCGCCACGAGGGCGGCGTACAGTCCGTCGAGGTCGTCGGTCGTGAACTCGATGTGGATGCCGTGACATTGCGCAGCGTTGGCCGGCATCACGCCCTCTTTCTGCGCTTCTTCGATCGATAGGAGCCCGATCGTTCCGCTTCCGACGCGCAGCATCGCGAAGGCGGGGGGCGCGGCGTACGCGATGTCGAGGTTCAGCTTATCGCGGTAAAATTTGAGCGATTGCTCGACGTCCGCGACGGTGAGGGACAAGCCCTCGAAGCGCAAGTCTTTCGTCATATTTGAACCCTTCGAGGTGCGTTCGACATAGCATTATCGAAGGAACCTTCATCGCGGCGAGGAGAGAAGGATCGAGCGATGTGGGGACAGCGTCGGATCATGGCTTTGGCGTCCGGGGTGCGGGGTTGGATCGCCGCGTCGGTGGTGATGCGGCTGGCCGTCACGGTGACCTACCTCGGCCAGGCGTTGATCATGGCCACGATCCTGGCGCAGTTGCTTCACGGCGCCGGGGTCCAAGCCCAATTCGGGCGGCTGATCGCGCTGGGCGCTTTCGTCGTGCTGCGGATGGCGCTGCTCTGGGCGAGCGAGATCGTCGCCCAGTCGACCGCGGCGGTGACGAAGGAAAAGCTGCGCATCGCGCTGTTCGAGAAGATCGCCGAACTCGGGCCGGGCTATACCGGCGGGGCACGTACCGGCGTGATCCAGCATGCCCTCGTCGATGGCGTCGAAGCGCTCGAAAACTACTTCGGTTCGTACTTGCCCGCGTTGATCTCGGCGATCGTTACGCCGGCGGCGGCGGTGACGATCCTCGCCCTTCGGGATCCGGAGCTGGCCATCGTGGTCGCGCTGTTCGTCGTGGCCGCGGTCGTGGTTCCGCCGCTGTGGAACCGTCCGCTGCAAGACATGAGCCGCAACCGCCGCGCGGCATTCCTTCGGATGAGTGCCGAGTTCCTCGATACGCTGCAGGGGATGGTTACCCTGAAAGCCTTCGGTGCTTCCGCGAGCCGCCGCGTGTCGCTCGCCGAACGCTCGGACGAACTCTGCACGCGAATGATCAAAGAGATGGCGATCGTGCTGGTGCGTGGCGGCATCTTCGCCTGCGTTGTTCTCGGTGGCATCGCGGTCACGACGGCACTTGCGGCCGTACGGGTCGCGCACGGCGAATTGGCGGTCGGGACGCTGTTCGTCGCCTTGTTCCTCGCGCGCGAAGCACTCCGGCCGGTCGGCGAGCTCGCCGCCGCGTTCCATGCCAGTTACGCTGCGAAGGTTGCGGCCGAGCAGATCGAACGCTTGCTCGCGGCCCAACCGCCGGCACCCGAACGCGCGGGCTTGGTCCCGGTGCCGATCGTGCGGCCGACCGTCGAGTTCGACGACGTCACCTTCGCCTACACCGTTGAAGATGGTCCGGTCTTGCACAACTTCGATCTGCGCGTCGATCCCGGCGAGCGCGTGGCGATCGTCGGGCCTTCGGGCGCGGGCAAAACAACCGTCGTCTCGCTGCTGCTGCGCTTCGTCGATCCTCAGGCCGGGCACATTCGGCTTGGCGGTCACGATGTGCGAGATCTTCCGCTCGAACAGCTGCGCTCGTCGATCGCGGTCGTTTCGCAGGACACCTACCTCTTCGGCGGGACCGTACGCGATAATTTGGCGATGGCGCGGCCCGGCGCGAGCGACGCCGAGATCGAAAGCGCCGCGCGGGCCGCGAACGCGGACGAGTATATCCGCGCGTTGCCCGACGGGTATGCAACGCGGATCGGCGAACGCGGGCTGCGCCTCTCCGGCGGCCAACGCCAGCGTTTGGCCATCGCCCGCGCGGTGCTCAAGAACGCGCCGATCCTGGTTCTCGATGAGGCGACGGCAAACGTCGATGCCGCCGCCGAAGCCGCGATTGCGACGGCGCTCGATCAGATCGCGTTGCACCGTACGACGATCGTGATCGCACACCGTCTTTCGACCGTTCGCAACGCCGATCGGATCGTCGTCCTCGAAGGCGGCCGAATCGTCGAGACCGGCCGTCACGACGACCTCGTCGAGCACGCCGGAACCTACGCGCGGCTCGTCTCCGCGCAGGCGGTGTTGTGATGGCGGCGACGCTCGCGCCGCGCCCCTATCGCTTTCCGCTCATCGCCACGCTCACGCGCGTCGCGTCCGGGCGCAACCGGCTGCTGGTGACGATCGTCGTCGGCATGGTGCAAAACATCTTGACGGTCGTCGCCGGTGCGACGAGCGGCTGGCTGGCCGGCTCGGCGGCCAAAGGCCGTCCGTTCTCCGAGTTGGTCCCCGGGCTCATCGTACTCGCGGTCTCCGTTGCCGGGGCGTGCATCGGCACGTGGGCCACGGGCTGGTGCTCGCATGCGTTCGCCTTCCGCTACCAGGCGAAGCTGCGGGTGCTCCTCTACGATGGACTCGAACGCAGCGCGCCGCGGCATCTGCTCGGGCAGCGGACGGGCGACCTGGCCGCGACGGCGATGGGTGACGTCGACGCCCTGGAAGGCTTCTTCGCCCACTTGGCCGTGAATACGACCGTCGCGTTCGCGGTCGGAATCGCCGCGGTCGTCGCGCTGGCAATCATAGCGCCCCTCTTCGGGCTCGTCGCGGCGATCGGGATGACGGCGTCGGCGACCCTTCCCGGCATCGTTGCGGCACGGACGAAGGCCGGCGGCGAACGGCTGCGCGGTGAGCTCGGTGCGCTCAACGCGGACGTCGTCGATGGGATCCAAGGGCTGCGCGAACTGCTCGTGTTCCAGCAGACGGCGGAGTTCTGCAGCCGGCTGATCGATCGTACGCGCACCTACGCGCAACAGCAACGCCGGCACAGCGTCGCGACCGGATTTCAGCGCGCCGCGACCGATGTGCTCGTCTCGTTGACGACCGTGACGGTACTGATCGCCGGGCTCAGTCTGGCCGCGCACGGAACGATTTCGTTCGTCCAGGCAATCGTTGCGGTCACCCTCACCGGCGCGGCCCTCGGGCCGGTCACGGAAGCCATCGGGATCGCAGGCCAACTCTCGCCGCTGCGCGCCAGTGCGCTCCGGGTCCTGGCGATCCTCGACCAGCCCGCGCAGGTTCCTGACACCGCGGCCGTCGCTCCGGCGATCGCGAAACCGGCGGTGCGCTTCAAGCGTGTCTCGTTTGCGTACGAACCCGGCGAACCGACGTTGCGCGACGTGAGCTTCGAGATCGCGCCCGGTGAGATGGTCGCACTCGTCGGTCACTCCGGCGCCGGGAAGAGCACGTGCGCGAACCTGTTGCTGCGGTTCTGGGATGTGGACTCCGGGTCGGTTACGATCGGCGACCACGACCTGCGCGATCTACCGATCGCCGAACTGCGCCGGCTCGTCGCGCTGATCCCGCAGGACGTGTATCTCTTCCACGGGAGCGTCGCGGAGAATCTCCGCCTCGGACACGAGCAGGTGACGCAAGCCCAGATCGAAGCGGCGGCGCGGGCCGCGAACGCACACGAATTCATCATGGCCCTGCCCGACGGCTACGACACGCCGATCGGCGAACGCGGGGCGCGGCTCTCCGGCGGACAGCGGCAGCGGTTGGCGATCGCCCGCGCGCTGCTGCACGACACCCCGGTCCTGGTGATGGACGAAGCTGCCTCAAACCTCGACGCCGAAAACGAGCAGGCGGTCGAGCATGCCGTGCGTGCGGCGCGGCGACGCAGTACGACGCTGGTGATCGCCCATCGGCTCTCGACGATCCTCAGCGCCGATCGTATCGTCGTGCTGGAGAACGGTGCGGTTGCGGAGACCGGAACGCATGCCGAGCTGATCGCGGCCAACGGCGTCTACGCGCGCCTGGTGGCTAGCCAGTGGGGCTAGTCGGTAACCGTCCCCTGATAGCCGTCGAGGCGGGCCCTGCGATCGCGGATCAACGCACCTGACGCGGTCGCAGGCGTCCAGTTCTCGCCGCCCGCGTTTTTCTGCCATCCGTCCGGTACGGAACGATAGACGCCGTCGTCGGCCGCGTACACGTTGGCATTCGGATCCGGAACGCTGCGGGGTCCGTGTCCCGGGATCACCGGCATGACCATGGCCGGATAGGGCAGACTGTTGGACTGCCGGCGTGCGTACGTCGTGTCGTTGTAGTTGCCGTACGTCGGTGGATTGAAAATATAACCGCTTATGCCCACCCAGCCCGGATCGTAGTAGCCGGTCCCGTAGGCGTAACCGCCCCAGTCCGGTGCGTATCCGCCGAGATAGCCAATGGTGTTGGTGTTGTAGTAGCTCGCGGCGTCACCGCTCGAAAATTGCGACGCTGCGAAGCTCTGGTAGGTTGCTTGCGGCTGTGGCGCGGGGGTCGCGGACGGTTCCGTCAGCGCCACGCCGCGCGCGTCGTAGACGTGAACGAACGTCACACGAAAGAGTGGCGAACTTGGCTGAATCGTGTAGATGACGGCGGGAACGTACGCGGCCGGCGTCCATGGGCCGGCCGGCGATGAGGCCGTAAACCACACGCCTTCATGGCAGGCGAAGTATTGTGAGACATTGACTTTGATGACGTCGTCGGCCGTATTCACGGCGTACTGCAGCGGGGTACCCGCGATCGGCGCGAAGATCGGTGCACCGGAACCGTACGCGACCCTCAGCTTTGCCGTGGTGGGATTGCCAGGAGTAACGTGCGCAACCTGTGCTGCGCTGGCGGCATAGAACGCCTGCGTCGTACCGGGGACCGAGACCAAGACTCTGCCGCGCGGGCCGTTCTCCGGGATCTTCTTAAAGTCTGCCGGTAAGTGCCGCGAAGCGAACGCCCACGGTCCGTTCAAGTTTGCGGCGGAGAACCAGCGGCCGGCGATGAGCACATACCAAAGCGTCGTATCGCGGGAGAAGAACACGTCGCTCGCGGTATTCGTGACGTAGCGGAGCTGCGTACCGGCGATCGATGCGAATTGCGGCGATCCGGCGATGTGGATCAATACGGAAGGCACTCTGCTGACGATGATGCGCGGCACGACCGCGCCGGCCGGCTTCGGGGCGGCGGCAAAGCTCGCCGGCGCGACCGCCGGCGTAAACGGTCCTGCGAATCTCGCCGCTGAGTACCAGCCGCTCTTCGCATGCACGTAGTAGAGCGACGATGCGGGATCGTGAACGATCTCCCAGTTCGTGTTGACGGCATACGTCAGCGGGGTGCCGGGAATCGGCGCGAACGCCGGCTTGCCGTCGAACACGATCAGCAATGCGGACCGGTGGCTCACGTAGATGACGGGCGGATTCGTACGAACCGGAACGGTGTGCGGGCGAGCGGAGCGCGGAATGCTCGCGAGAACCATGGCCAGCGGAAGCAGCGGCTTCCCTGCTACGTGCAGATTGGCTTTGACAAACGCGTCGAGCGATGCAGCGTCGGTCTGGTTCGCGGTCGGCCAGGTCGTCGCATCAAGCTTTGAGTTCACGAGCGAGACCGTTCCGGACGGAACGTCGGCGCTCGCAAGCGACGTGAAACTGAGCGTTCCGTAGACGGGCACCGATCCTCCGGGCAACGTAACGGCAAGCGCGGCAACCCCGGTTATTTGCGCATAGTTCGGCCACGAGCGTACTTGCGGCTCGTACAGCACGATCTTTCCTCCGGCAGGCGCGATTGTCACCGGCCAAACGACGGGCGCCGTGCTCGCGGTTTGCGCGAAAAGGGGTGCGCCGGCGGTGACGGTGACGGCAACAAACAAAAACGCCGCAAGCAAGCCACGGCGCGTTGCATAAAGGCTACGCATGCGTGCGAGCTTACCACTCGGTGGAGTGGGAACCTTTAAGCGCCGCGAAGCCACCGGCGTATGATTTGCACGATTGCGCGCCGCCGCGCGCTTGGACTGCTCGCCGCGGCCGCGACGGCGACCGTACCGCGCTTCGCGCGCGCACAGAGCGCCGCTCCCGCACTGCAGCTCGGCACCAACATCTCCGACGCGTTCGCGGAGCCGTGGTACGCGGTCGACGCCGGTTTCCTCGGCCGGGCCGGGATCAACGCCTCGTTGCAGACTTTTGCCGGCAGCGGTGCGACGGCGACGGCGCTTGCGGCCGGAGCGATCGATCTCGCGGTCATTGATGCCGTCGCCGTCGCCAACGCGCTCTCGCACGGCGTCGACTTCGTCGCCATCGCGCCGTCGGGCTTGTTCCGCGTCTCCGACCCAACTAGCGTGCTGTGCGTCGACAAGTCGTCGACACTGAGCACCGCCCGCGATCTCGTGGGCAAGCTCGTTTCCGTGCCGTCGCTCCAATCACTCACGACGGTCGCCGTCCAGGCGTGGCTCAAACGCAACAAGGTCGATCCGGCCGCGGTAAAATTCATCGAGGTGCCGTTCGGCGCAGTAGCCGCGGCACTCGCGCACGGGACCGTTTCCTGCGGATACATCGGCGAACCGTTGTTGAGCGAAGCACTGGCGACCAACGCCAAAGTCTTCTCCGTGCCGTACGTCGTTTTCGGCGCCGTTTCGGCGATCAACGTCTGGGTTACCTCACGTGGCTGGCTCGAGAAGAACCGTGACGTCGCCCGGCGCTTCGTCGGAGCGATGTACGAGACGGCGGCGTGGGCGAACCAGCACCCCGACCAAACCGCGCCGATCTTGGCGAAGTACGCGAAGATCGACATCGACCGCGTGCGCGCGATGCGCCGGGCCACCTATGCCACGAGCTTCGATCCGAACCTGATCAAGTCACAGCTCGAAGTAGCGGCCGAGTTCAAAGCGATCCCGCGCGCCTACGCGGCCGACGAGATCTTGGTCAAGCCGTAGCGGTGGGGCGATCCGGCGGATCGGCGTTGGACACTGAGATGCTTCCGGTCTTGATCGCAGGCGGCGGTCCGGTGGGGCTGGCGCTCGCGATCCAGCTCGGTATGGCCGGCATCGCCTGCACGGTGGTGGAGCAACGCGACGGCTCGGTAACCGTGCCGAAAATGAGCGGCCTGTCGATTCGAAGCATGGAGATCAACCGCCGGCTCGGCGTCGCGGAAAAGGCGAAGACGCACGGCTGGCCGGCAGACTATCCCAACGACTTTATCTATTGCACGAGCCTGGCCGGCTACGAGCTCGCGCGCGAACGGTTGCCCTCCGACGCCGCGGCTCAAGCCCCGTACTCGCCCGAACGAAAGACCGGCTGCGCGCAGATCTTCTACGATCCGATGCTGCTCGAACGGACACGCTCGCTAGCGCCGGTAACCGTGCGCCACTTCACGAGCCTCGATTCGTTCACGCAAGACGCCGCGTGCGTGCGCGCGACGGTGACCGATCGGAAGACCGGCCGCAGCGAAACGATCGCCGCGCGCTACTTGGTCGGGTGCGACGGTGCGGACGGCACGGTCGTCACCAAACTCGGCTTCGGCTACGAGGGTCTCGGCCTCGTCGCGAACAGCCTCAACGTGTATTTTCGCTCGCCCGCACTCATGACGATCCACGACAAGGGCTGGGCACGTTTCTTTCGCTTCATCGATGCCGGCGGTCCGTGGGGCGAGCTCGTCGGGATCGACGGCAAGGAGTTGTGGCGGCTCTCCGCGTTCCGAGTCGAACCCGGCTTCGACGGCCACGGCTATATCCGGCGCCTGGCCGGAACCGACATGCCCTACGAACTGCTCTCCGTGATGCCGTGGGAGCGGCGCGAACGCGTCGCCGAACGCTATCGCGACGGCCGGGTCTTCATTTGCGGCGACGCCGCACACCAGCTCTCACCGACGGGCGGTCTCGGTCTCCACACGGGGTTGGCCGATTCGTTTGACCTCGCGTGGAAGCTCACCGCAACACTTGCCGGCTGGGGCGGGGAGGCATTGCTCGACTCCTACGAACTCGAACGCAAGCCGGTCGCGCTCGACAACGTGCACGCGGCGACGGAAGCGTTTGAAACCGTCGCAAGCCTGCCGAGCGGTCCCGCGATCGGCGACGAGGGGGCCGAAGGCGATGTCCTGCGGCGCGCGTTCGCCGACGCGCTCGCACGCACGCACAACTCGCGCGGCCCGCTCCACACCGAGAACCTCCGTCTCGGTTACTGCTACGAGCCGTCGCCGATTTGCGTCCCCGACGGCACGCAGCGGCCGCCCGTCGAGAATCCGCGATTCAGCCCGGTCGCTCGGCCGGGAACGCGTGCGCCCCACGCGTGGATCGCCGAGGGGCGCTCGACCCTTGACCTCTTTGGCGGCGGTTTCGTCCTGCTCCGGTTGGGAGATTCGCCGCCGCCCGCGACCGCATTGATCGAGGCCGCGGAACGACGTGCCGTTCCTTTGCAGGTCGTCGATCTCGCCGACCCGCAGATGGCGGCCCTCTACGAACGGCGTCTCGTCCTGGTGCGTCCGGACGGGCACGTCGCCTGGCGCGACGATACCCTCCCGGCCGACGTGCTCTCGCTCATCGACCGCGTCCGCGGCGCGCTATGCATCACGGCCTGACACGCGCCGAATTTGAGCGCGTGGTCGAAGAGGCTCTGGAATCGCTTCCGAAGCGCTTCGCCGGGACCGGAAACCCGTCCGAAGCGCGTCAGTTTGCGCTCGCGAAGGTGATCATGCTGGTGCGGGTCACGGTAACATTTTTGGTCGTCACGGGCGGCCCGCCGCCCGCCATGTGCCAGGCCGCGTAGGCCTCGCGGAAAGCGCTTTCCGACGGCA
>Ga0209415_10009691_pt1 | contig 16505 bp, 12 predicted proteins | sample PeaSoiSIISIP2007_FD_187696 | JGI IMG/M metagenome (GOLD analysis project Ga0209415, IMG submission 187696) | Peat soil microbial communities from Weissenstadt, Germany - SII-SIP-2007 (SPAdes) (version 2) | ecosystem: Environmental > Terrestrial > Soil > Wetlands > Peat | place: Germany...
TCGCCGCACCAGGCGCTGGCGACCGAATTCGCCGCCTTCCTGCTGGGCAAGGAGGCGCAGCAGGCGTCGCTGAACTTCGTCGGTGCGGCGGTGCGCAAGGACCTGGACGTGAGCGCGCTGCCGCCGCAGTCGCAGCAATTCGCCAGGCCGACCTGGAACCTGATCGCCTACGATTTTCCGGAGTCGGTTCACCCCTGGTATCCGCAGCTTGAGGCGTCGTTCCACAAGAAGCTGATGGCGGCGGTCGCCAACCCACCGACGGATTGGCAGGCGTTCATCAAGCAGACCGCCTCGCAGATGCGGGAGGAGGCGAAGGCGCTGGCGGCAAAGGGCGGATAGCCGCAGTTGCGGGCACGCATGTGGCTGCACCGCGAGGCGGTCTTCTATCTGTTCGCCTTGCCGTTTGCGGCCCTTACCCTGCTGTTCGGGCTGTGGCCGATTGGGTTGGGCATAGCAGTCTCGTTCGCCGATTCGGCGAGTGCGCTGGCCAGGCTGCCCGATTTCGTTGGCTGGGCGAACTACGCCGCGGTGCTGGGCGATCCGGCATTCTTGGCCTCGCTATGGCGGACGCTGCTGTACACCGTGGCGGCGGTGACAGCGAATGTCGGCTTCGCCTTGCTGTATGCGCTGCTGCTGGACTCGCCGTTGATCGGGCGAGCACGCACGCTCGCCAAGCTGCTGGTGTTCCTCCCGGTAGTGACGCCGGACATTGCCGGCTACGTAGTGTGGCGCTGGCTGTACGATCAGAGCTTTGGCGCGGTCAACGCCGCGCTGGCACTGCTGGGGTTGCCCGGGTTCGGCGGCATCGCGTCGACCTCCACCGCGCTGCTGGCGGTGCTGCTGGCCGAGCTGTGGCACCATGCCGGGTTCTACGTGGTGATCTTCCTGGCCAATCTTGCGATCGTCGACCGCGCATTGCTGGAAGCGGCGTCGATCGACGGCGCAAACGCCGGGCAGCGCCTGTGGTACGTTGTGCTGCCGCAATTGCGACCGGCGATCACTATTAACGTGGTGTACGCGCTCATCCAGTTCCTGAAGACATTCACCGTCGTGGTCGTAATGACCAAGGGCGGACCGAACGGGTTGACGAATTTCGTCAGCTACGCCGCGTACCGGTTGTTCGACGAGGCGCGCTACGGCGAGGCAACCGCGATGGCGACGATCCTGTTCGGGCTGGTGATGATCATAGCGTCGGCGGCTTATCTCCTGGCCGAGCGGGGGCGGGAATGACCGCGGTCACACGCACCGATTTGCGTCAGCCCGCGCGGCGAAGCAGGGAATGCGCCGCCAGGCGACGACGGCAGTTTTGGCGCGTTCTCGCCTGGCTGGTCACCGGCGTAGTCAGCCTGCTGTTCATCTATCCCTATCTGTGGATGCTGTCGGGCGCGTTCCGTTCCACCAGGGACATCCTCTCCGCGCCGCTGCACTTGTGGCCCGAACATTTCGACCTGTCCGGATTTGGCTCGATCGCGGATGTCGGCGGCGTTCCGCTGCTGCGCTGCCTGGTGAACTCGGTGGGGATCACTTTGGCGTCCACCGCGCTCGCGGTGGCGGTGGCGGCGCTGGGTGCCTATGCGATCAGGCGGCGGCCGGCGGCGCTGGCATTCCGGCTGCTGCGCGGCGGGTTTTTGCTCAGCATGATGTACCCGTACATGCTGTTGGTCATTCCGCTCTATCTGGTGATGTACCATCTAGGGCTGCTGGGCGGCTACCTCGGCATCGTGCTGTTCCTGGCACTCGGGCCCATCCAGTTCTTCCTGTTCGAGCAATTCTTCCGTACCATTCCCGAGGCGATGATCGAAGTGGCCTCGGTCGACGGCGCCAACGAGCTTCAGGTGCTGTGGTACATCGTCCTGCCGATGGCGAGGGGGGTGGTGGCGACGGTGGCGATCATCACCTTCCTGCTGAATTGGGCGCAGTGGTTCCCGGTGATGGTGATCTCGGCCTCACCCGACACCTACACGCTGCCGGTGGCGTTGCTGAACCTGAACGGAGAGCTGGGAACGAATTTCCAGGGCATCATGGCATTGGCGGTGATCACCACGGTACCTCCGGCGCTGCTGTTCCTGCTGGCGCAACGTCACGTGATGGGTGGCATGACCGAAGGAGCGATCAAAGGGTGAGCATGACCGACACGGCATTGCAGGCGCGGATCGTGGCGGCACGCGCGGCCACGCTGGTGTGGCTGGACACGATGCAGGCGGAGCGTTTGCCACGCGGTGTCACCCGGATCAGCGCGGCGCACGATCCGGCGGCCTGGCCGGGGGTGTTGCTGCCGGGAACCTATAACGGATTGCTGTGCCGGCACCTGCTGGATGCGATGGACGATATTGCAGCTGCCCCGTTGATCGCCTGGCTGGAATCGCATCGGCAAGAGAACGGTGTGTTTCGGGTGCCGGGCATGCGCGATGATGCGGTGTTCAAGAAGCCCGATCCGGTCGAAACCTGGCGGTATATCGACTTCCACATCACCAACTACACACTCGGCGCGATCGAGGCGCTGGATCCGACGCGCGTACCGGTGCTGACGTTTGTCCGGCCGTTTCTCGACCTGCTGACCCTCAAGGCGTGGCTGGCCGAGCGCGATCTGCGCGATCCGTGGCAGGAGGGCAACAATATCGTCAACCTCGGCAGCTTCTTCCTGCTGCTACGGCGGTTCGGATTGGCGGACGCATCGGTCATCGATCAGGCGATGGCGATCCTGTTCGCCTGGCATGAACGATTGCAGGAGCCGGCCACCGGGTTCTGGGGCGTCGGGCAGTTGTCCGATAAGCGCGCGGCGCTGCACGCGATGGCCGGGTCGATGCACAATTTCCATCTCTGGTATGCAACGGGGAGAACACTGCCTTATCAGGACAAGGCGGTGGATTACGCCCTGGCACAGCCCACCGGCATCGACGGCGCCTGCATCGATGTCGATCTGGTCGACCTGCTGGTGCACGCGCAGACGCTGATCGATCATCGCCGGACCGAAACCGCTGCGTGGTTGCGGGCAAAGCTGATGGCGCTGCTCGGGTTCCAGAACGAAGACGGCGGCTTCGCGGACGAACGCGCCGGCACCCGCCGGCAGGATGGCTGGGTGCGCGGCTACGCGGAACCGCAGGGCCTGTCCAACACCTTTGCCACCTGGTTCCGCTGGATCGCCATCGCGATGATCGCCGACCTGCTGTGGCCGGGGTGGCGGCGTTGGAACTTCCGCCAGATGGTCGGCATCGGCTACCGGTTGGAGCGCACTGCATGACCGAAGCGCCTGATCCGTTCGCCCATTTGCACGATGAGTCGTATGCCGACGCGTACGAGACGCCGCGCGCGGATCACCGCGGCCTGATCGCAATGGGCGGGCGGGCGCGGATTTCGTTGAACGGCGCCTGGCATTTCACTCGCGACCTGTTTGATGAGGGTCTGCGCCAAAAACTGTTCGCCGATCTGCCTATGCCGCCGGCGGCGTGGCGCAAGCCGCGCGACTTCGACGAATGGGCCGCCGAGGAGATCGCTGTTCCCGGCTGCTGGAACCTGGCGCATCCCGAATGGCTGATGTTCGAGGGCGCCGGATGGTACGCGCGGCGCTTCGATTGGCAGGGTGAGACGCCACGGTTGTTCCTGCGTGTCGGTGCCGCCAACTACGCCGCGCGGGTGTTCCTGAACGGCAGGTTCCTGACGCTGCATCTCGGTGGGTCAACACCGTTCTGCGTGGAACTGACGGCGCATTTGCGGCATGGCGAGAACCATCTGCTGATCCAGGTGGAGAACCGCCGTCGGCCGGATCGCGTGCCGATGCACCACTTCGACTGGTTCAACTATGGCGGGCTGTATCGTGACGTCGATCTGCTGCCGCTGCCTTCGGTGTTTCTGCACAACCTGCGCATCACCTGGCGCGACGGGGCGATCACGGTCGAGATCATGCTGTCGGATCCGATTGCCGCGACTGTGCGGGTCACGATCCCTGCACTGCAGATTGCGCAGGACGTTCCGGTTACCAATGGGCAGGCCCGTGCGATAATCGCGGCGCAGCCCGATTTGTGGTCACCGGAGGCGCCGCATCTGTACGATGTGATTGTCGAATGCGATGACGACCGCGTGACCGAGCGCGTTGGGTTCCGCGAGATTGAAGTGCGTGGCGAAGACATCCTGCTGAACGGTACATCGATCTACCTGCGCGGCGTCTGCGTGCATGAGGATGATGTCGAACTCGGCAAGGCGACCTCGGAAGCCGACCTGCGCCGCCGGGTGGCGCACGCCAAGGAGCTGGGCTGCAACCTGCTGCGGCTGGCGCATTACCCGCATCACGAACGGATGGCCGAGATCGCCGACGAAGTGGGCCTGCTGCTGTGGGAAGAGATCCCGGTCTACTGGGCGATCGACTTCACCAATCCCGCCACCTACGCGGATGCCGAGAACCAGTTGTTGGAGCTGATTACGCGCGACCGCAACCGTGCCTCGGTCATCATCTGGGGCGTCGGCAACGAAAACGCCGACACCAACGCGCGCTTCTTCTTCATGTCGCGGCTGGCCGAGGCGGCGCGGCGGGCCGACCCGACACGGCTGATCAGCGCCGCCTGCCTGATCAATCGGCAGTCGTTCAAGATCGAGGACCGCCTGGCCGACTGCATGGATATCGTCGGGCTGAACGAGTATTTCGGCTGGTACGAGCCGGATATGTCGATGTTGGAAGGACTTCTGGCGAACTCACGCCCGGGCAAGCCGGTGGTGATCAGCGAGACCGGCGGTGACGCGCTGGCTGGTCACCACGGCCCATCAACCGAGCTTTTCACCGAAGAGAAACAGGCGGACATCCACCGCCGACAACTGGCGATTCTCGATCGCGTGCCCTATGTCCGCGGCTACTTTCCCTGGTTGCTCTATGATTTCCGTACCGAACGTCGGCAGACCCGCTTTCAGCGCGGCTACAGCCGCAAGGGGCTGATCGCCGAGGACAAGGCGACGAAGAAACAGGCGTTCGCGCTCCTGGCCGGTCACTATGCGGCGCGCATCGCGCGTTGAACCGACTCAAGTTGCGCTCGAAGCCCCGCGTGGCGGGTTGTTGTGATCAACATGCGCCACGCGAAGACACGGAATGTGTTATGGTTTGTAATCCGGCGCAATCTGTTTAATGGGATCGATGGCTTCCGGCCGCGACCTCAGCAGCACCGCCAGCGCCTGATCCCGCGAGCTGAGCAGCAGCCAGCGTGCCAACCGCTCCGCCTCCACCTCATCGCCGTCTTGTGCTGCCTGTGCAATGCCTCTGAAGCACGCAACCGCTTTGTCGCGCCGACCCGCGGTCATGAAATCCAGCGCCTGGTCTCGCCAGATCACGCCCCACAGCGTGCCGTGCACTTGCTCGCGCAATGTCCGGGCAAGATACAAATTGTCGCAGTGCCTGTACAGCACGGCCCCCGCGCGGCCGACCTGCAGTGCGAAGGCTACTGGATCCGGCGCCTCGGCTGCCGCGATCTCGCACAGCACCGAGATGCTGTGGTTCAGTTCGGTCAGCCCCGCCTCCGGGCGCACGCGCGCGAAACAGCGCGCCGCCAATCCAAGCAGCACTGCCCGCATATTGAAAAAATCCGCGACACGATCGAGTGACATCCCGATGGCATAGGCACCGCGTCTGGGTTGGAACTCGGCCAGGCCGCGTCGCGCGAGCGATCGGATCGCTTCGCGCACGGGGCCGCGGCTGACGCCATACAGCGTGGCCACCTCCTGCTCGCGGATACGCTCGCCGTGCCGGTACTCGCCACGCAGGATCGCGGTGCCGACGTGATCGGCGATTTGCTCCGGAATGGTCCGCGGCCGGTTGCCCCGGCGCACGACCGGCGTTGCAACCGATGCCCTGTCCATCACCAGGCTGTCTGTTGCCATGCAACACCCCCAAGCCGCCACACTAGGTACTACTGTGCTATTGTCAACAATCCTACTATATGGTATCGCGGCTCGTCGCGAACTGCCCCGAGCGCCCCGCCGAAGGACAGCCGACAAGAACGGAGGAAACGATGGCCCGCATGCGGATGTCGCTCTTGGCGGCTGCGCTCGGACTGGCTTGCATGTCGCTCAACCCCGCTTCGTTGGCGCAAGACCAGTCCCCGACAGGAAGCCTCACCGTCGCCTTGGCCGCCGAACCCACCACGCTGGACCCGGTGCGCTTCTCTGCCGGCGTGGACACCTACGGCATCGGCAACATCTTCGAGCAGCTCCTGCGTCCCGATCCGTCCGGCCACCTGGTCAACTGGCTGGCCGAGAGCTGGAAGATCGAGGGTACGTCGGACAAGCCGATCATCGACGTGCACATTCGCCCAGGTGTGCACTTCCAAAACGGCGACCCGCTTACCGCCGCGGATTTCGAATTCTCCTACAACCGCCTGCGCGATCCGGCGCAGAGCCGCTGGGCGCACCTGCAATCCGCCGTGGAGAGCTTCGAGGTGATGGATGATCTGCATTTCCGCATCCACTTCAAGGAACCGGATGCCACCTACATCGCCGGCTTTCTCCAGCTCTGGGCGATGCCGAAGCATTACTTCGAGAAGGTCGGCCCCGAAGGCTTCGCCAAGGCGCCGGTGGGCACCGGCCCGTGGCGGCTCGTCTCCTGGAAGGTGAAGGAGGAGATGAAGTTCGAAGCCTACCCGGACTACTGGAACCACGAGCACCGGCCGCATGCGCGCGAGCTGACCATCAAGTTTATCCCCGAGGATCTCACGCGCGTCGCCGCCTTCCGCACTGGCGAGGTGGATTGGATGGATGCCGTGCCGCCGGCGATGGTGAACGAGTTCAAGCAGATGCAAGGCGTCTCCACCGCCGTAGTGGCCGACGGCAACAATCTCTTCATCGACGTGCCGATGGAGGCGCCGAACTCGCCCTGGCGCGACGTGCGAGTGCGGCAGGCCCTGGCGGAGGCGGTGGATTTTGATGCGATCATCGGCCACGTGCTGTTCGGCCAGGGCCAACGCTACGCCGAAATCGGTGAGGGCGGCGCTGGCTACGACCCCGCCTTGAAGCCGCTGCCGTACGATTCTCGCCACGCCCGCGAACTGCTGCGCGAGGCCGGCTTCCCGAACGGTTTCGACACGCCGTGCTATAACCTGACCACACCGCGCGAGCCGAACGTGAAGGAAATGGGCGAGGCAGTGTTCGCCTATCTCAGCGCCGTTGGCATTCGTTGCCGGGTGGTGGAGCTGGAATACGGCGCATGGATCAATCTCGGCCGGCGCGCCACATCGTCGGGTTTGGACGGCCCGATCAGTTGGATGTGGTCGCAAGGCGTGCCGGCCGATCCCGGCGTGCCCTGGGCTGGCCACCTGCACAGCTACCAAAAGGGCACCGGCTGGGGCAGCTATTCCCATACTGAAGATGCGGACATGGACCGCCTCGTCGAGGAACAGCGCCAGATCATGGACCCGGAAAAGCGAGATGAACTGCTGCGACACATCGCGCAGATCAAGCGCGACCGCGTGCTCGGCGGCTTCGCCACGTACCGTCCTCTGGTGACGCTCGCCTGGCACACCGACAAGGTCAGTTTCACTCCCTGGCCGTGGCCCGGCTACTACCGGAACTTCCAGGAAATCGGGGTGCGCCAGTGATCGCCGAATCCGAATACCTGGATCGCCTGCGCGCGCTCTGGCGCAAGAACTGGCCGAAGGAAATTGCTCGCGAGCCGCTCTATCCGTTTGGCGAAATCCCGCTCAGCGAGTACCTGCGGGAACGCGCACGGCGTCACCCCGACAAGCCGGCCATCATCTTCTACGGCACGGTGATGACCTACGGGGAGCTCGACCGCCTGTCCGATCGCTTTGCCGCGCTGCTGGCGCAGGAGGGCGTGCGGAAAGGCGACCGCGTCGCGGTCTTCCTGCCGACCTGCCTGCAATTCCATGTCGCCTTCTATGGCATCCTCAAACTCGGCGCGGTGCATGTGCCGGTCAATCCGATGTTCCGCGAGCATGAATTGCTCTACGAACTCGAGGACACCGCGGCCGAGGTGATGCTCGCGCAGGACCAGCTCATGCCGCTGGTGCGCCAGGTCCTGCCGCGCACCGGTCTGCGCCGTGTGTTCGTCACCAGCGTGGCCGAGACGTTGCCTGCGCAGCCGACCGTCCCGGTTCCCGACAGCGTCGCACAGCCGCGCATCGCCTGCGACGATGCGGTGGACCTGCTGCCCACGCTGCATGCCTGCACCGCGCCCACGCCGCGCGACCTGCCCGGCCTCGATGATGTCGCCGCGCTTAACTATACCGGGGGTACCACCGGTCTGCCGAAGGGTTGCATCCACACCCAACGGGACATGGTTTACACCGCCGCCACCGTGTGCGCGCGTTCCGGCACGATCGAGGAGGCAGAGCGCGAAGTCACACTCAGTTTCTTTCCGCTGTTCTGGATTGCCGGAGAAAACACAGGACTGATCGTGCCGGTGTTCAACGGCTCGACGCTGGTCGAACTCTCGCGCTGGGATCCGGTCGGCTGGATGGCGGCGGTGGAAGGCTACAAGGTGACCTCGAGCAGCCTGCTGGTGGACAACGCGGTCGCCATCATGGAGCACAAGGAGGTCGGCAAATACGATCTGCACTCGCTGCAACGCGTCGGCGTCTCCTCCTTCGTCAAGAAGCTGAACCTGGAGTACCGCCGCCGCTGGCGCGAGTTGACCGGTTCGACCATGGTGGAATCCGCCTGGGGCATGACCGAAACGCACACTCACGACAGCTTCACCCTCGGCATGCAGCAGGACGATTTCGATTTGAAATCGCAGCCGATCTTCGTCGGCCTGCCGGTGCCAGGGACCGAGTTCAAGATTTGCTCTTTCGAAACCGGGGAAATCCTGCCGCTCGGCCAGGAGGGAGAAATCGTCGTTCGCAGCCCCTCCCAGCTCAAGGGCTACTGGAACAAGCCGGATGCCACCGCCGCATCGATCCGCAACGGCTGGTTGCATACCGGTGATATCGGCCTGCTGGATGCGGACGGCTATCTGCACTTCCTCGGCCGCCGCAAGGAGATGCTGAAGGTCACCGGCATGAGCGTGTTCCCGGCGGAGATCGAGGCGATGCTCGGGCGCCACCCGGCCGTGATCGGCTCCGGCGTGATCGGCCGGCCGGACGAACGCCGCGGCCAGGTACCGGTCGCCTTCGTGATGCTCGACCCCGAGCGGCGCGACGACCTCACCGAGGCTGGCCTCGCAGAATGGTGCCGCGCCAACATGGCGACGTACAAAGTGCCGGAAATCCACTTTGTAGACAGCATGCCGATGACGGCGACCGGCAAGGTGAAGAAGGAGGAGCTGAGTAAGCTTCTGCCGCCGTGATCGGCTTCCTCTGGCGCCGGTTGGGTCACGGGCTGGTCAGTATCATCGGCGCCAGCCTGGTCATCTTCATCATCTCACGGCTGTCCGGCGATCCAATCAGCCTGCTGCTGCCGCCCGACGCACCGCCGAAGATCATCGCCGCCGCGCGCATCCAGCTCGGCCTCGACCTGCCGCTGTGGCACCAATATCTGATCTTCCTTACGAATGCCGCGCACGGCGATTTCGGCCAGTCCTACCGCTGGCAGATGCCGGCGCTGGACCTGGTACTGCAACGCGTACCGGCGACGGTCGAACTCGCCTGCGCCGGACTGCTGTTCAGCGTCGCGCTCGCGGTGCCGCTCGGCGTGCTCTCCGCCGTGCATCGCGATGGATTGATCGACCTCGGCGGGCGCCTCCTGGCGATGCTGGGGCAGGCCATGCCGAATTTCTGGGTCGGCCTCCTGCTGATCCTGCTGTTCTCGATCTATCTGGACTGGTTGCCGGCGTTCGGCCGCGGCGGCATCCAGCATCTGATCATGCCGGCCGTCGCACTGGGCTGGTACCCGGTCGCGGCACAGACCCGCATCGTACGCTCCGCCATGCTGGACGTGCTGGAGAGCGACCACATCCGCCTGTCGCGCGCACTCGGCACGCCGGAATGGCTGATCGTCTGGAAGTATGCGTTCCGCAACGCCGCGGTCCCGCTGCTCACCATGCTCGGCGTGTATTTCGCCTCCATGCTGAGCGGTGCCTTTATTGTCGAGGTGATCTTCGCCTGGCCCGGCATCGGCCGAACAGTCGTGGAGGCAGTGTTCTCCCGCGACTTCCCGGTGGTGCAGGCCGGCGTGCTGCTCAGCTCGATCCTGTTCGTGCTAGCCACTTTGTTGGTGGACATCTCCTACAGCCTGATCGATCCACGGATCCGGCATGAGCGATAGGGCGCTGTCCGCACCGCTGCCGATCCCAAGGCTGCGCGCGCGTCTCGGACTTCGCGGCTGGCCCTGGCTGTCGCTGTTCATACTCGGTACCGTGATAGCGGCCGCGTTGCTGGGCGATGCGCTGTCGCCCTGGGATCCGAACGACATCGACCTCGGGGCGTCGTTCCAACCGCCGTTCTGGATGGCAACCGGTGCGTTCACCCATCCGCTCGGCACCGACAATCTCGGCCGCGACATCCTGGGGCGCATCATCGCCGGCGCCCGGGTCACCGTGGTGGTCTCGCTCTATGCAATCCTGCTGTCCGGCGCGATCGGCGCGCTCGTCGGCATGGTGTCCGGCTTCTTCGGCCGCTGGATCGATACGATCATCATGCGCGTGGTGGAAATCCAGAACTCGATACCCGCCGTGGCGCTGGCGCTGATTCTGGCGGCGGTGCTCAGGCCAGGCCTCAACACCGTAGTGATCGTGATCGTGCTGACCTACTGGTCCTGGTATGCGCGCATCGTGCGCGGTGAAGTGCTGTCGCTGAAGACGCTCGATTACGTCGCCTTCGCGCGCACCGCCGGCGTGTCCACCCCGGTGATCTTCCGCCGCCATCTGCTGCCCAACATCATGAACACGCTGCTGGTTCTCGCCACCTTGCAGGTGGGGCAGGTGATCATCTTCGAGGCGTCGCTCTCCTTCCTCGGCCTCGGCATACAGCAGCCCGATGTGTCTTGGGGACTGATGCTGTCGGATGCGCGGCAGTACATCACCAATGCCTGGTGGGCCATCACCATGCCCGGCATCGCCATCATGCTGACCTGCCTGTCCGCCAACATGTTCGGCGATTGGCTGCGTGACCGGCTCGACCCGCGGATGCGTCAGCTATGACCGCCGCACCGCTGCTGGAGGTGACCGATCTTCAAACCCACCTGCACCTTCGCCGCGGCGTGGTGCGCGCCGTCGATGGCGTGAGCCTGCGCATCGAGCAGGGCGAAGCACTCGGTCTGGTTGGTGAGTCCGGCTGCGGCAAGACTATGACCAGCCTCTCGCTGCTGCGCCTGCTGCCCAAGGGCAGCGGCGCGGTCATGCAAGGCAGTATCCGGCTGGACGGCCAGGAGATTACCGCACTCTCGGAAGCCGAAATGGTGCACGAAATTCGGGGGAAACGGATCGCGATGATCGCGCAGGATCCGATGACCTCGCTCAACCCGGTGTTCAGTATCGGCGATCAGGTCAGTGCGCCGTTTCGCTATCACGGCCTGGCGCGCGGCGGCAGTGCACTGCGTGCCAAGGCGGCGGAGGTGCTTCGGCGTGTACGCCTTGCCTCGCCAGAGAAGCGCCTGCGCGACTATCCGCACCAGTTTTCTGGCGGGCAGCGCCAGCGCATCGTCACCGCGATGGCCATCGCCTGCACGCCGCGGCTGCTGCTGGCGGATGAGCCGACCACCGCGCTGGATGTCACCATCCAGGCGCAGATCATCGCCTTGTTGCGCAGCATCCAGCAGGAGAGCGGTGCGGGCATCATCCTGATCACCCACGACCTCGGCGTCGCCGCCAGCCTCTGTGCGCGCATTGCGGTGATGTACGCCGGCCGCATCGTGGAGCAGGGGCCGGTGCGGGAGATCTACAAGCGGCCCGCGCACCCCTACACGCGCGCGTTGCTGTCCGCGGTGCCACGCCTTGGTGCCCCACGCGGCGGACGGCTCACCGCGATCCCGGGGCAGCCGCCAAGCCTGCTCGATCCTCCCGCCGGCTGTCGCTTCGCGCCGCGCTGCGCACACCGCATGGCCGCCTGCGAACAGTATCCGCCGGACCTGGCAATCGGCCCGGGCCACAGCGCCGCCTGCTGGCTGACGGCGAAGGGCTGACCGATGCTCGTGCTCGATCGCGTCAGCAAGAACTACGACCTCGGCCGGCGCGGGACCGTGCGCGCCGTGGACCAGGTGTCGCTTGAAGTGTTGGCCGGCGAAACCGTGGCACTGGTGGGCGAGAGCGGCTGCGGCAAGACCACGATCGCCAAGCTGGTGCTGATGCTGGAGCGACCGACCGGCGGCAGCATCGAATTTGAGGGCCAGGACGTGACCGCGTTGCGTGGTGCGAGCCTGAAAGCCTATCGCCGCCAGGTCCAGGCGGTGTTTCAGGACCCCTATGCCTCGCTCAACCCACGGCTGCGGGTTGCCAAGATCATTGCCGAACCGATCCTGGCGCATGAGCGCCCCGGCCGAGCAGCACTGCGCCGTCGTGTGGAGGAGGTGCTGGACGTGGTGGGACTGCCGGCCTCCGCCGCATCGCTGTATCCGCACGAATTCAGTGGCGGCCAGCGCCAGCGCATTGCCATTGCGCGCGCCCTCGCGCTGCGCCCGCGACTGCTGGTGCTGGATGAGCCGGTCTCCGCGCTGGACGTGTCGATCCGCGCGCAGGTGCTGAACCTGTTGCTCGACATTCAGGGCGAGTTCGGCCTGACCTACCTGCTGATCGCGCATGACCTGGCGCTGGTAGAGCACGTCAGCTCGCGCGTCGCGGTGATCTACCTGGGCGGGGTGGTGGAAGCTGGGCCAACCGGGCAGGTGTTCGCTGCGCCGGCGCATCCCTACACCCGCGCGTTGCTCGCCTCGGTGCCGCGGCCGGACCCGGACTACTTGCTGCCGGATACACCGGCGCTCGGTGAACCGGCCAGCGCAATTGATCCACCCGCGGGCTGCCGCTTCCACCCGCGCTGTGTGCAGGCAATGACGGTCTGCCATTCCACACCACCATCGCCGCTGCCTGCCTTGCCGGGCAGCACCGAGCATGTCGCCGCCTGCCACTTGCTCGAACCAGAGCGCGTTGAGGCCACCAGGATTCCCGCATGAGCATCCAGCGCCTGCTGATCGCCAACCGCGGCGAGATCGCCATCCGCATATCCCGCGCCGCCGCGGAGCTCGGCATCGCCACCGTCGCGGTGTTTTCCGAGGACGACGCCCGCTCCCTGCACGTCCGCCGCGCCGATGCGGCGCACGTCCTGAAGGGCTTTGGGCCGGCGGCATATCTCGACATCGCGCAGGTTATTGCCGTCGCGCGCGAGGCGGGTTGCGACGCAGTTCACCCCGGCTACGGCTTCCTCAGCGAGAGCGCCGCCTTTGCCCGTGCCTGCGCCGAGGCGGGCTTGATCTTCGTCGGTCCGTCGCCGGAGACGCTGGATCTGTTCGGCGACAAGACCGCCGCGCGGGCGCTGGCCCGGGACTGCGACGTGCCGGTCCCGGACGGCACGGAGATAGCCACGCTGTCGGAGGCGCAAGCATTCCTCGCCCGGCATGGTGGGGTGATGGTCAAGGCGGTGGCCGGCGGCGGCGGGCGCGGCATGCGCGTGGCGACCTCGCCGGCCGAACTGGACGACGCCTGGGCACGCTGCGCCGCCGAGGCGCGCACCGCGTTCGGCCGCGGCGACCTCTACCTGGAGGCGCTGGTCCACGACGCCCGCCATATCGAGGTCCAGGTGGCCGGCGACGGCACCGGCCGCGTGGCGCATCTGGGCGAACGTGAATGCACCATCCAGCGGCGCCACCAGAAACTGGTCGAGGTCGCTCCCAGCCCGTCGCTCACCCCGGCAGTGCGCGAACGCATTCTGGAAGCGGCGCTGCGTATGGCGGCGCGCGTGCGCTATCGCAGCCTTGGCACGTTCGAGTTCTTGCTGGATGCGCGGGATGGCGAACGCGTGCAGTTCATCGAAGCTAATCCACGCCTGCAAGTAGAGCATACGGTCACCGAGGCGGTGTTCGGCCTGGACCTGGTGCAGGCCCAGCTTCGCCTTGCCGGCGGGGCCGATCTGGCGCAGGCCGGGATCCCCGTCCGCCCGGTGCCGCAGGGCTGCGCAATCCAGCTCCGGGTGAACATGGAGACTATGCAGGCCGACGGCACCGCCTTGCCCGCCGGTGGCACGCTGACCGCCTATGAACCGCCCTCCGGTCCCGGCGTGCGCGTGGACGGGTTTGGCTATGCGGGCTACCGCACCAGCCCCAGTTTCGATTCGCTGTTGGCCAAGATCATCGTGCACGCACCCACCGGCGGCTGGACCGAGGCGCTGGCCCGCGCCCGACGCGCGGTGGCGGAGTTCCGCATCGAGGGCGTCCCGACCAACCTGCCGTTCCTCGCGGCGCTGCTCGCGCACCCTGACGTGGCTGCGGATCGGCTGACCACGCGCTTCCTGGACACCGCGACGCCGGAACTGGTCCGGGCGGCGGCTCGCATTGCGCCCGATCCCTTCTTCGCCCGGGCTGCTACGGACACCACGCCGGCCGCGACTCAGACGGAAGGCCCGCCCGGCACGCAGCCCGTCACCGCGCCGATGCAGGGCCTGGTGGTGGAGTTGCAGGTCGCGGAGGGCGACCTGGTGCGCGCCGGCCAAGCCGTGGCCGTGCTCGAAGCAATGAAGATGCAGAGCGTCATCCTCGCACCCGTTGGCGGCATTGTTCGCATGGTGGCGGCAACACGCGGCGAGGTGCTGGCGGCGGACCAGGCCGTGCTGTTCATCGAACCGCGAGCGGTCGAGGGATCGGATGTCGCCGTCGAGGACACCTGGGACCCCGACGCCATCCGCCCGGACCTTGCCGAGGTGCTGGAGCGCAGGGCGATGACGCGCGACGCCGCCCGGGATGAGGCCGTGGCCAAGCGCCATCGCCAGGGCGGTCGCACCGGGCGGGAGAACGTGGAAGACTTGCTCGATCCCGGCAGCTTCGCTGAATACGGCGCCCTGGCCGTCGCCGGGCAGCGCAACCGCCGCAGCATGCGGGAGCTGATCCGGATCAGCCCGGCCGACGGCGTGATCGCCGGCTTCGGCACGGTGAACGCGAACCTGTTCGGCGAGGATCGCGCCGGTGTGGTGGTCGCCGCCTACGACTACACGGTGCTGGCCGGCACCCAGGGCACCATGGGCCACAAGAAGCAGGACCGCATCTACAAGCTGACCGCGCAACTCAAGCGCCCGCTGGTGTTGTTTGGCGAGGGTGGCGGCGGCCGGCCAGGCGAAACCGACAAGGCGAACCTCACCTCCGCCTCGCTCGACATCCCCACCTTCCACGCCTTCGCGCGGCTGTCCGGGCTGGTACCGCTGATCGGCGTGGTGCACGGCCGCTGCTTTGCCGGTAACGCCGCGCTGCTCGGCTGCTGCGACGTGATCATCGCGGACGAAACCACCTGCCTGGGCATGGGCGGCCCGGCGATGATCGAAGGCGGCGGGCTGGGCGCGTATCGCGCCGAAGAAGTCGGACCGGTCAGCGTGCAGGCGCCGAACGGCGTCATCGACATCCTGGTGCGCGACGAGGCCGAAGCGGTCGCTGCGGCGAAGCAGTACCTGTCCTACTTCCAGGGGCCGCTTGCCGAATGGTCCTGCGCCGATCAGCGGGAATTGCGCCGGCTGATTCCGGAGAACCGGTTGCGGGTCTACGACGTGCGCAAGGTCATTTTGGCCCTGGCCGATTCGCAGTCCGTGCTGGAGCTGCGGCCAAGCTTCGGGCTGGGGATGGTGACGGCGTTGATCCGGATCGAGGGGCGGCCGATGGGCCTGATCGCCAACAACCCCGCGCATCTCGGCGGCGCCATCGATGCCGAGGCAGCGGACAAGGCGGCACGCTTCATCCAGATGTGCGACGCGCACGATGTGCCTGTGCTCTCGCTGATCGACACGCCGGGCTTCATGGTGGGGCCGGAGGCAGAGAAGACCGCGCAGGTGCGCCGCGTCTGCCGCATGTTCGTTGCCGGCGCCAACATCGCCGTGCCGTTCTTCGCGGTGGTGCTGCGCAAGGGTTATGGGCTCGGTGCACAGGCCATGGCCGCGGGCTGCTTCCACGCGCCGATCTTCAACGTGTCCTGGCCCACCGGCGAGTTCGGCGGCATGGGGCTGGAGGGCGCGGTGCGGCTTGGCTACCGCAAGGAGCTGGAGGCGGTAACCGATCCGATGGAACGCGAGGCGCTGTTCCGCAAATACCTCGATGCGCTCTACGCCCGTGGCAAGGCGATCAACATGGGGTCGGTGCTGGAGGTGGATGATGTCATCGACCCGGCGGAGACACGGCGCTGGATCATGCGCGGGTTGCGCATGGCGGGTGGCCCGATGCCGCGGGAGGGCAAGCGAAGGCCGCATATCGACACGTGGTGACAGCGATGGCTTGCTGCCGCTCCCAGGGCTGACATTGTCGATCGAAGGCGCCACCCGGCTTCTGATCGCTACTGCCCTCAGTCGCCCATAATACGGGGATGAGCCTGAGCGGCCGAGCGGGCTGCCGTGTCAGGTCTGGCGAGGGTTCCGGTCGGCACGAATCAGTACGGCGGGGCCGGCCATGGGCTG
>Ga0209415_10009692_pt1 | contig 16504 bp, 13 predicted proteins | sample PeaSoiSIISIP2007_FD_187696 | JGI IMG/M metagenome (GOLD analysis project Ga0209415, IMG submission 187696) | Peat soil microbial communities from Weissenstadt, Germany - SII-SIP-2007 (SPAdes) (version 2) | ecosystem: Environmental > Terrestrial > Soil > Wetlands > Peat | place: Germany...
CGCTCCCGTGCCTGGTCTGGGGGCTCGGAACGCCTGTTCCGAGCTTGCCCTACAGCTGCACCGACTCGGGGACGAGCACGTCGTCGCGCGTGAAGGACGACGACATCAGCCAATCGCCCATGATGATCTACCCCCCCGCGAACATGGGGTATGACTACTTCGGCGTTTGGGGCACCGGCATCGGTGCCTACACGGACATCACCACCGGGAAGGTGCAGATCGCGGGGCAGCAGGCGGCGACCGGGACGAAGGTCGTCCAGACCGTCCCCACCGACACCCTCATCGGAGTGTCCAAATCGGAGTTCTACTACGACCCGATGCCCAACGACACGAGGGACGGAGAGACCAAGATCGACGCGGGCGGCGGGTGGCCGATCCACAACGTGATGTGGAACCTCCGCTGGCGCGCGCGCCTGCGCCGTTACCACTACTTCCCCGGCCTCTTGGGTGATCTCGACGCCGCCGCGACCACGCTCATGACGACGAATCTCACACAGGCCGCGACGACCGTGGCGAGCGATCTCCTCGCGGGACAGTCGATGACCGACATCGTCCAGTCTCTCACCGGCGCCGATACGCACGTCGACACCTACGACAACAAGCCGCTGACGGGCGTCTTTCACTGAGGAGGAGTGCCATGTCCCGGATCGTCCGAGCCCAGAGCCCAGCCGTCGCCGAGAGGCGCGCTCTCTACGCGCGGTCGCGTCGGACGCGCGGCGCGGCGATGGTCGAAGCGGCGTTCATGATGCCGATGTTCGTCATCCTCTTCTTCACGTCCCTCTACGCCCACAACCTGAACGCCAAGCAGATCAGCCTCAACATGACCACGCGCGCGTCGGCGTGGGCGCTCGCCATGTACAACTGCAGCAAGGGCCCCGCATCGGACGAAGGAGAGACCCTCCAAGCCGCGAACTCGGGCGGGACCGGCGAGCCGCAGACGATCTCGCTGTCAGGGGGGAGCGGGAACGACGCGAGCAATGCCGCGAGCAGCGCGTTCAGCGGCGGGAGCGTGAGCGGAGCGCTCTCCTCGGTCATGAGCGGGATCACGTCGGCCATCGCGAGCGTCTTCCCCAACCCGCAGGGCTCGCAGTCGCAGATTCACGACACGGTGAGCTGGAGGATGCCGAACGTGTACGTGGAAGGCGGGTCCACGAGCGGGCCGAACTCGACGCCCGTCGGGCAGACGGTGACCGTCGTGTGTAATGAGCAAGCAGTGGACGGGTCCATCGGGCAGGCGGTCAAGGACATCATCTGCGCGGTCACGGGTCAGTTTTGCTGAACCGGAGACCAGGGAGCACTCCAATGTCGATCGCCAGGCGCGTGTTGTGGAGAGGCGGAGCCTGGATCGGCCGAGCGGTCCGTCTCTCGCTCGGCGCGGGGCTCGTCGTTTTCTGCTTCGGGCTCATTCTCGCGAAGGTCAGCTACGCGAGAGCGACGGACGCGGCGCTGGATCTCGGCGACGAGATCCGCGAGCTCGGGGACGCGCGCGTCAGCGGAGCGCTGCCCGGCGACGTGTACCAGGTCGCGCTGAATGGTCAGCCGTTCGACTCGAGCAACGTCTCGACGAGTCGCCCACTCCACGAGGTCTTGGACTACTTCCAGGAACGGTGCACCACCAACGGCGACGGCCTCGGCGGTGAGCTCGCGCGGCTGGCGAAGACCGTCCGCGAGCTCCCGCGGACGACGGGCCACGCGGGCTTCGTGGTGGTCCGCAAGGAGTCCGAGGGCCGGGGGTTCGTTTTCTGCATGGGCGCCGACCACGACCTCAGCACGAAGGATAAGGCGGGGAGGCTCCGCGCGGTCGCGGAGAGCGGTGACTTCGGACGCCTCGGTGACATGCGCTACGTCTCGGTCCGAAGCGACGCCGCGGGATCGAGCATCGCCGCGCTCTGGACGCACGGTACCTTCAACGTGAACGCCATGTTCCCGACGGTAGGAGACTCGCCCGGCGAGGACATCGGACGCGTGCCGCGGGCGGACGGCACTCGTCGGCTGCTGACGGCGACGATCGTCGGCGCACCGTTCGGCTTGAACGCGTACGAGTTCAGAGGGAGCTCGACCGAGGGGCTGGCCGCCACGGATGCGAAGCTCATCGGCGCGGGGTGGAAGCGCGCCGCGGTGCCCGAGGCCGTCCACTCGCCGTCCCGCTTCTACTCGCTTGGCAACGCGCTCGACGTGAGCGTCACCGTACGCGAAGCACGCGCCGGCAAGTCGGACATCGCGTACGCGGTCTCGCGCGGGTTGGGCGTGGTCGCGCGCTGACGCCGACTGCAGCTCGAACGTCGTGATGCCACGCTGGCCGTACGCTCCAGTGGGCCGGCGGGCTCGCCCGGCGCCCTTCAGGTAATCATGGCTCGATCGATCCTCGCGCGCGCCTCCTGCGGCTTCCTCGTGGCCTTCGCCTGGACGGCCTGCGCCACGTCAGCAGGGACGGGCTTCTTCCCGGCGACGGACGGCGGGGGCGGGTCTCGGTCCGACACGGGGGCCCTGCGCGGCGACGGAGCCACCGGGAAGGACTCCGGGCAGCAGGTACTGGGCACGGCCGACGCATCCGCGGGCGACGCCGGCTCCGCAGCGTGCGGCACGAGCGCGACCGACCTCTCTGGCTGTCCGTGTCCCCAGGCGGGAGCCACGCGCCCGTGCTACCCGAACAACGTCGATTCCAAGACCGAGAACGTGGGGACGTGCAAGCCGGGGACGCAGAAGTGCCAGGCGGCCAGCGAGTTCACGAGCTGGAGCGCCTGCACCGGCGCCGTCACGCCCGCGAAGCAAGACTGCGCGGGAACCGTCGATACCAACTGCGACGGAAAGATGGGCTGCGCCGACCCGAGCTGCGCGACCGACCCGGCCTGCATGATGATGGGGTGCACGGACGGCGCGACCCGTCCCTGTTACGAGGGCCCCGCGGGAACGGAGGGCGTCGGCACCTGCCAGGACGGGACGCAGGTGTGCACGAACGGGAAGTGGCCGAACAACTGCCCCGGAGAGGTGCTGCCGACGCCCGAGAGCTGCTGCGACGCCCTCGATCACAACTGCAACGGGTTGCCAGGATGCTTCGACTTCCTTTCCTGCGTCACGAATGCGTGCTGCGCGGTGGGATGCACCTCGTCGTCGACGCTCTCGCCCGGGTGTGTCTGCCCGACGGGAGACGGCGACACGGGCACCTGCCCGATCGGTGACCACCTGGTGCCGATCGGCAGCTCGCTGCTCGACGAGCAGTGCTGCCCGTGCACGGCGAGCGACTGCGACGACATCAACTGCTGCGGCTACGACGTCTGCTCGGGGAGCTCGACGTGCGCCGGCATCCCCTGCATGCCCGCCTCGTCGCTCCCCGCGTCGTGCAACGGGCAAGTGAGCACCGATTGCGACGACTGGCCCGAGGACTGCGACGAGCCGTGTTGCCTCTGCTCCGAGTGCACGGACGCGGGGCAGTAGCGAGAGCGCCGGTCGGGAGGCGCGCGACGGGTCAGGCGCCCGCGTCGCCTGGCGGTGGCCCGTAGGCAGTGACGATGCCGCCGTCATGGCCCTGGGGTGGGGACGTGTCCGAGCCCGAGTCGAGGAACACCGGCGGACCGTACGCCGCGACGATGCCTCCATCGTGATGGCCCGCGTCCGTCTTGGCCTTCGGCGCGTCGACGCCCGAGTCGTGGAACACCGGCGGGCCGTACGCCGCGACGACCCCTCCATCGTGCTGCGCGTCGTGCCTCGCGGCGTCGACCACCGCCTCGGAGCCGGTAGTGCTGCTGCAGGCGGCGAGCGACAGGCTGACGCCCACCGCGACCGCGCTCGCGAGCCCGATCACGCGCACCCCGGGCGTCGCGCTCCGACAGAACGGACACCGCACGTCCGCTTGCTTCACGTGCCGATGACACGACTCGCAGACGACCAGAGCATCCATGGACCGCACGATGACGCCGATTCCTCCGCGGGGGATTGATCCGCGTCAACCCAACGTCCGTCAGGGGGGCGCGGCCGTCGCGGCCTGGAACGCGGTCACCCACTCGGGTGGCGCCTCCTCGACGGTGAGCGCGAACTCGGCCTTGTCGCGGATGCGCCCCTCCGCCGCGCGGACGAGCGTCAGGCGCTCGCGCTTGCCGCGCGCGAGCATCTCGAGGGCGCGATGGTGACAGTAGGGGTTGTTGCCCGTGCGCCCGAGGAGCGTCGACGATGTCCACAGGCAGCCCCCCTTGCAGTGCTCGGCGTAGTAGCAGTCGCGGCAGAAGCCCCAGAGATCGTCCAGCACGAACCCACGCGCGAAGCGGAGCTCGGGCGCAAGGTCCCAGATCTCGCGCAGGGGCCTGTTGCGCACGTTGCCGCCGACGAACCCCTCGGAGCCCATCGCCGAGCACCCCTTCACGTCGCCGTTGGCCTCGAGGCCGATGACGCGGACGCCGCCGCCGCAACCGCTCGAGTATCCGCTGCGCGTGCGATCGCCGCGCAGGAGGTGCTCGTACGGGCCGAAGTACCCGACGTTGTTCCCTGGCCAGAGCTTGACACCGCGCTCGTCGCAGCGCCGGCGCGCCTCCGCGATCCTCGGCAAGACGTCGAGGAGGTCGTAGGGCTGGAGCCAGAGATCGTCGGCGTCAGCGGCGCGCCCCATCGGCACCATGAGCTGCACTTGCCAGCCGTAAACCGAGCGGGCGGCGATGAGATCGGTGATCGCCTCGAGCTCGCGGAAGTTCTTGCGGTTGATCTGCGTGTTGCACCCGACGGGGACTCCGGCCGCGCGGAGGAGCTCGAGGGCGCGCAGCGCAGCGGCGTGGCTCCCCTTGAGCCCGCGCAGGGCGTCGTGCGTCGCCTCGGTTCCGTCCACCGACACGCTGACCGCCGTGACCCCCGCGCGCTTGAGCTCGTCCGCGAGGGCGCGCGTGAAGCCGCGCCCGCCCGTGACCATCGTGACGTCCATCCCGCGTGCCCGCATCGCGCGGACGAGGTCGAGCCAGTCCGGGCGCAGATAAGCCTCGCCGCCGTGGATGGCGACCTCCAGCGTGCCCATCGCCGCGAGCTGGCTCACGACGTCGAGCGCCTCCTCCGTCGTGAGCTCGTCGTCGCGCGGTCGGCCGGCGCGCGTGCCGCAGAAACGGCAGTGCTGGTCGCACCGCAGCGTGATTTCCCAGACGGCGAAGAGCGGGCGCGGGCCCGAGTCGAGCGGGAGGAGTCGCTTGGACGGGAGGACGGGCATGGCGGTCGGCGGGCTTCGAGGGACGCCGGAGTTTAGCGTGGCCTCGTCGTGTCCGATTGCGAGGCGTCACATCGCGTCACCACGGGTCGAGCTTCCGACCGGCCACGTCGGCGACGGCGGCGGGCGGCGTCGCCGAGCCCACGGCATGCGACCCTGGGAACCTCGCCGCGTACGCGCGCGCCGTCGCGACCTCCTCATGCCCGAGCCTCGTTCCCGAGCGACCCGGCGCCATCAGGTGCGTTGCCGTGCGGATGTGGCCGAGCCCGAGCCCGTGGCCGATCTCGTGGGCCATGACGCGCGGGATCGCCTCCTTGAGCCCGCCGCGCACCGGATGCTCCGCCGCCAGCTCGCGGACGAAGGCCTCGCCGCGGCCGAAATAGACCCCGTTCGCATCGAAATCGTGGACGAAGTAGATGCGAAAGCCGTTCGTCCAGCGCGTGGCGACGGGAATGGCGTAGCGGAGGCTGGAGCGAGGCGGCCGATCGGGCGCGAACGAGCTCGAGGACTCGAAGACGTTGCTGTTGGCTTGCGCGACGGTCACATCTTCGAGCGAGAGCGAGACGCCGGCCGCGGCCCAGATGCGGTTCACCTTCTCGACGAACCCCGGCACGTCGGAGGCGAGGCTCGGGGAGGCCGACAGCGCGGGGACGCTGTCCGACTGGAGCACGAATACGCGGAGCGGGATGACGATGAACGCGCTGGCCGCGGGGGCGGTCATGACCTCGTCGGCGACCTGCGGGAGATTGGGAGCGGGCTCGGTGGGCTCGGGGAGACGGAGCGCGTCCTCCACGCGCTTCTTCTCCGCAGCCTCTTGTGCGGCGGCCTCCGCGGAGAGCTCGGCGGAGCGCACCGATTCCGCGCGCGCCAGCTCGAGCTCCCACTCGCGGAGCACACGGGCGGACTCGCTGGACGCTCGAGGAGCCGCGCTCGCGCTCGCCGGAGGGGCCTTCTCGACGACCGGAGCGCCCGCGGAGCTCGAGGCGCGGGCGCCGAGCAGCACGGTCCTCGCGGGCTTCGGCGCCCCGAGCTCGAAGCCCGCGACGGCGCCGACGGCGAGCAAGGCCAGGAGCGCGGCGGCGAGGGTGACCTTCCTGTTCCACGCCGCGCGTTCCTCTTCGCGGACGCACCGGATGCACGAACCGTCCCGCGACAGCGCGAAGCCGTGCCTCGCGCAGGTCGCGGCGGGCGCGCGGTCCTTGGGCGTGTCCATCGTCGTGGAGACGAGCGAAGCACCATCGTCGCTCCTCGACAATCGTGCCGGCCCTCGTTCGGGTGCGCGTCAGGCGACACCGGACGAACACGGAGCGACGCGCGAGCGTGGCCGCGTGGGACCTTCCGCGATCCTCCACCTTGACTCGAGCCCCGCCCGCGGTCTGAATGAACCCATGCGCGTCGGCCGTGCGTGGACCGCTGCCTTGGCGCCGCTCGGCCTCGTCGCGTGCTCCTCCGGGACCGCCCAAGAGACTGCCGGAGACGCGAGCGTGCACAGTGCTCGCGACGCCGGTCATGATTCGCGCCCCGATCGCAGCATGGACGCGCCGCGCCGCCGCGACTCGAGCGACGCCGCGCCCGACGCGGCTCCGTCAGACGCGGGCCTCGTCGACGACGGCTCGGTCGCCGCGAGTCGCCCGGCCGCGACGCCCGTGGCGCCGCTCTTCATCGGAACGGGCGGCTTCGGGTACGGCGTAGGGAGCGCGTTCCCGGGCGCCGCGGCGCCGCAGGGGATGGCGAAGCTCGGACCGGAGACGACGGGGCCCGACGGCACGATCGCGTTCCTCCACTGCTCCGGCTACTGGTACGGCGACGATACGATCCTCGGCTTCTCGCACCTCCACCTGCACGGGACCGGGGCACAGGACTACGGCGTCCTCGGCGTCATGGCGACGGACGCCTGGGACGATTCGCGGACCACGGAGCAGGGCTACGCCTCCCCGTTCGACAAGACGACCGAGTCGGCCATCCCCGGGAAGTACACCGTCACGCTCACGCGTGGGTCGATCAAGGCCGAGCTCACGGCGACGCCGCACGCGGGGCACCACCGCTACACGTATCCCGCGGGCGCGACCGAGGGTCACCTCATCGTGGACCTCGACCACCACCTCTCCGGCACGATGGCGACCGAGTCGGTGGCGCTCGCGCCGGCGACGCGAGCGATCACGGGGAGCTTCCGCAGCATCGGGGGGATGTCGGGCGGGTTCGGCGGCTACATGGTCTACTTCGCCGCGCGGACCAACCGGGCGTGGTCGAACGCGCTCGTGTGGAGCCAGGGGATTGCGCCTTCGCCGGGGGTCGCGGCGTCGGGCGTAGGCGTGGGCGTCGACCTCGACTTCGATCTCGCGGCGCCGGCCGACGGTGGGACCGACGCGAGCCCGGATGCAGGGGTGACCGGGCCCATCGAGCTGCAAGTCGGGCTCTCGCTCGTGTCGATTGCCGCGGCGCAGGCGAACCTCGACGCGGAGATGCCAGCATGGGCCTTCGATGCCGAGGCCGCCGCGACGGCAACGGCGTGGGCAGCCGCCGTCGCGCCGGTGACGTTCACGGGGGGCTCGCCGTCCGATCAGAACCAGATGCAGGCGGCGCTCTATCACCTCTTCCTCATGCCGACGGTGCTCAGCGACGTCGACGGTCACTATGTCGGCCTCGACGCAAACGTCGGCCAAGCGTCCGGATACCATTACGTCTCGGACCTCTCCCTCTGGGACACCTACCGCACCCTCGATCCGCTCTACGCGCTCATCGCCCCGCTGCGAGCCCTCGACACGGTGAGATCGCTCACGGCGATGGGGGAGGCGGCCGGGTACTTCCCGAAGTGGCCGATCGCGACCGGCGAGGCGGGCACGATGATCGGTGCGAGCGCGGAGGTGGTGCTCGCGGACGCGTACGCGCGCGGCCTGACCGACTTCGACGCCGAGGGCGCCTACCAGATCATGAAGGCCGCGGCGATGTCGCCAACCGCGCCGGACGCGGGGCGTGGGGGCATGAACAACGTCGTCCCGTACATGCAGCTCGGCTACGTCCCTGCGACCGTCGGCGGGTCGGTGTCGTGGACGATCGAGTACGGGCAGGACGACGCTGCGCTCGCCACTCTCGCCGCGGCGCTCGGCCACACGGCGGACGCCGCCACGTTGACGGCGCGACGGACCGGCTACAAGCAGCTCTTCGATCCGGCGACGGGATTCCTCTGGGCGAAGAACGCGGACGGCTCCTGGGCCGACGGGCACGTCGAGCCCACGGGGTACGGGAGCGATTTCGTCGAGGCGAACGCGTGGCAGAGCGTCTGGGGGCCGTGGCACGACATGCCCGGGCTGACGGGGCTCTTCGGCGGCAACGCGGGCTTCGTCGCCCAGCTCGAGAGCTTCTTCGTACAGGGCAAAGCCGACTACGACGCGATAGAGTGGCAGAACCTCATCTCCGTGGGGCTGCAGCGAAAGTACTACTGGGGCGGGAACGAGCCCGACATGCACTCGCCCTACCTCTTCGCGCTCGCGGGTCGCCCCGACCTCACGCAGCGCTGGGTGCGGTGGATCGAGAACGAGGTCTACGGCCCCGGGGACGACGGGCTGCCCGGCAACGACGATGGCGGCACGATGTCGGCGTGGCTCGTCTACTCCGCGCTCGGCTTCTATCCCGTGCCCGGCACCGACGCATACGTCGTCGGCGCGCCGCGCTTCCCAGAGGCGAGCCTCGCGCTCGCAGGCGGCGCCTTCACGATCCTGGCGCCGGGGGTCTCCGACACCAACCTCTACGTGCAGTCGGTGACCTTGAACGGCGCGCCGCTCTCCTCACACACGTTGCACCAGTCCGACTTCGTCGCGGGCGGCTCCCTGGTCTTCACCATGGGCCCGACGCCGAGCGCGTGGGGGCGGTGAGCATCGGCGGCGGCGACGCACGGAGCCACGCGTTCGAGCCGACGCATCTCAGCGGTGGCGCACGGCCTCGTCGAAGATCGCGGGGTCGAACACGGGGCCCTTGAGACGGCGCGCAGACTCGACGAAGAGCTGCTCCCACTGGGCGCGCTCCGCGTCGGTCAGCGCGTAGTGGTTCATGCGGGCGAGGAGCCGTGCGTAGGCGGCGTCGTCCTCGGCTCGAATGCGCCGCGTGAGGGCGTCCCCCGCGATGCGGCCGGTGTCCGTGAGGACAGCCTGCGCGTCCGAGGGGATGGCGCGGTAGCTCGCCGACGAGAAGACGAGCGCGCCGATGCCGATCCCCGCGACGTCCTCGCCGATGGTGTCGAGCCGGCTCGCCCACTGGAGCTGCTCGGCGACCAGCGCGGGGACGGTGATCACGTCGATCGTCCCTGCGGTGAGCCCGGGCAGAATCTCCGGGACGGAGACCTGGCGCGGCGTCACGTCGCCGATGAGCGAGAAGACCGTTGGAGCGATGGGATCGCCCGGCAAATAGAACGTGCGGTGGTGCCGGACGTCGGCCGGGACGCGGACCTGGAACCCTCGCGTCATCGTGTGCGCCCGTCCGACATCGCCCCAGCCGAGGACCCTGAACCCCTGTTGTTCGAAGAGTGCGTCGAAGCGCGCGCGCATGTCGTCTCGCGCGGCGTCGAGCTTGCTCCACTCGCGAAAGAGCCCCGGGATTTGCAGCACCAGCACCTGGCGGTCGATCTCGCCGAGGCCCGCGCCCGCGAGCGTGGCGCCGTCGAGCTGCCCGGTGCGCATCTTCCCGACCATCGCGCGGTCGTCCCCCTGCTGGCCGCTCCAGTAGAACTGCAGCTCGAGGGCGCCGTGCGAGCGCTCGCTCACCGCGTGCTTCCACACCTTGAATACCTGCCCCCACGGAGAGTCGGGCGGAGCGAGCGTGCCGATCTTCAGCGTCTGGGGATCCGCGAGCGCGGGGCTCGCGAGGAGGAGGATCGCGACGACGAGGAGCGATTGGATCACGGGGAGTATTGTCGCACGCGGCGCGCGCGGCGGGGGCCCCGTCTCAGCGTGGTCCGCGCGCGCCTCTCGTGGGTCCGGTGACGCGAACGGCGTTGCGGGTGGCGTCGCGGGCCGTCATCCGCTAAGACCGCGGCCGGCACCGGTCGACGGTGCCGTCCGCGGGAGAGAGATGAGATGAAGCGCACGTTTAGAGTGGGCAGCACGGTGGTCGTCGGGGTGGTCATCGCAGCGTGCAGCGGGTCCACGGGCCCCGCGGGTGCGACCGGGGCGACCGGCACGACCGGCACGACGGGGATGAAGGGTGCACCCGGCACGTCGGCGACCGCCACGCCCAGCGTGAGCGCGATCACGCCGCCGTACGCGTTCCTCGGCCGCTCGATCACCTTGAGCATCGCCGGGAGCGGCACCGCGTGGGACTCGGCCACGACGGTGTCGTTCGCCGACCCGAAGGTCACCGTGAACAAGGTGACCGTCGCCAGCGTCACCGGGCTCCTCGTCGACATCACCGTGGCGAGCGACGCGACCGTCGGTCCGGACGACGTGACCGTCACGGATGCGAAGGTGAGCGCGGTCTACAAGGGCGCGTTCGAGGTCAGGGGCCCCCTCACGGTGACGTCGACGCCGGCGACCGGAGTGCCGCAGGGCGGCCTCGCGAACCTCCACGTCGTGATGAGCGACCTCACGACCCCGTTCGACCCGAACACGACGAACGTCACGCTCAGCAGCACCGACCTCCAGATGGGGACGCCCTCCCCGACCGACTATGCGTTCGACCTCACGATCGAGGCGGACGTCCTCGCGAAGACCGGGACGTTCGACATGGACGTCACGAGCGGCATGCCTGCGATCGACTCACCGGCCGCCCAGTCGTTCAAGATCGCTCCGCGCGCGCCGACCACGGCGACATCCACCGCGGCGGCGACCGGGAACCTGGAGACCGACCTCGACACAGAGCTCTACCAGTTCACCCCGGCGTCGGCGTCGCAGGAGTTCGTGCAGTTCAACATCTCCTCGACCGCCGGCACGCTGTCGGGCACGGTGATCCCTCCGAGCGGCAAGTACGCCGACGCGATCTCCCAGGGTTTCAGCGAGCACTACGGCCAGGGGACGACCGCGACGAGCCTCTTCTACGTCGTCGTCGGTGACTCCAACAACCCGTTCACCGGCCCCGGCCCGACCCCGGCCGACACGGCGCTGGCCGTGTTCGAGTCGCCTTGCACCTCGATGAACGAGGAGAGCGAGACGACGGCGATGAACGACGACACCGCCGCGACCGCGCAGCCCGTCACCACGCTGCCGGCGCTCGTGAGCGGAGTCCTCGGCTACGGCTCCGTCGCTCCCGCCGCGGACGTCGACTACTACGCGGTCACCGTCACGGGCTCGCCGAAGACCATCCATGTCGCCACCGGGGGGGACCCGCTCGACGACACGGTCCTCTACATCTACGACTCGGCGACCACGGGCGCGATGCCGGTCGCGACGAGCGACGACCTCGACTATCAGGAGGACCTCTCGTTCACCACGCCGAGCAACGGCGATGGCACCTACTACATCCAGGTCGCGCCCAGTCAGTCGGGCGCGTTCAGCGCGAGCGACAACACGTACCAGCTGTTCATCGACGTGAAGTAGCTCAAGCCCGCGGGGCGAGCCGGCGCACGCCGTCGTCGCCGGCGACGAGGACGACGTCCGCGCGCCCGATGAAGAGCCCCGTCTCCACGACGCCAGGCACGCCGCGCATCGAGCGATCGAGCGCGGCGGCGTCGAGGATGGGCCCGCACGCGACGTCGTAGATGACGTTTCCCGAATCGGTGCGGAACGGGACGCCGCCCCGGATCCGGAGGATGGGGTCCCCGAAGGCGGCGAGGTGCTTCGCGGTGGATCGCTGGGCGAACGCGACGACCTCGACCGGTACCTTCCACTTCGTCCCGAGCTTGGGCGAGAGCTTCGACTCGTCGACGATGATGATGTTCCGCCTCGACGCGAAGTTGACGATCTTCTCGCGAAGGTGGGCGCCTCCTCCGCCCTTGATGAGGTCGAGCCGCTCGTCGACCTCGTCCGCGCCGTCGACCGTGACGTCGATGTCCCACGGACCCTCCGGGGGGAGCACCTCGATGCCCAGCGCCTCGGCCTGGACGCGCGACGCCTCGCTCGTCGGCACGGCGCGAAAGCGGCGCCCCGACTTGACCAGCGTCCCGACCTCCTCGATGAAGAGCCTCGCCGTAGATCCCGTCCCGAGGCCGAGCGTGCCGCTCTCCGGGAGCTCCAGCAGGGCCGCGACGGCGGCCGCGCGCTTCGATTCGTCGGGCGTCATCGCGAGCGGCGATGCGACCCTCTTCGCGCTCCCACGTCAAGCAATCCTTGCGTACTCTCGAACCATGATGCGTTCATGTGTCCACCTGATTGGTGGCGGCCCCGGTACGCTGGGCTCGCTCCGCGCTCACCTCAAGGGCGCGCTCGCCTCTGTGGTCGCCAAGGGGAAGCCGCTCGTCGCATATGTCGGCGCGGCCAGCGGAGACGACGCGGGCTTCCAGCGGATGATCGGCGCCGAGATCGTGCGCGCCGGCGGCCGCGTGGAGGGGGTGAAGCTCGCCTCTTCGCGCGCGAGGGTCGGAACGGCCGAGCGCGTCCTCGAGGACTGTGACGTCGTGTTCGTCTCCGGGGGCGACGTCGACGCCGGCATGAGCGTACTCACGGCGCGTGGCGTACTGCCGCTCTTCCACAGGCTCGGCCGCGAAGGGCGCCCGATGATCGGCATCAGCGCGGGGTCGATCATGCTCGGGCTCGCGTGGGTCCGTTTCCCGGACGAGGATCACGAGGCCAAGCACCCCTCGAAGCGCCCTGGCGGGCCTGCGCTCTTTCCCTGCATGGGGATCGCTCCGGTGTACGTCGACGCGCACGCCGAGGAGGACCGGTGGGCCGAGCTCAGGGTGCTCGTCCGGTTGCTCGCGGCATCGGGCGTGCCGAATCCCATCGCGTACGGGCTCACGCGCGAAGGCGGCGTCTGGATCGAGCCGTCCGGCGCGGGCTCCAAGGTGATCGCGTTCGGCGGGCCGGCTCCGCGCTTCAGGTTTCGCGGTGGGCGCGTCGTGGCGGGTTCGCCGCTCGCGGAGGGGAAGAGCGATGTCGCTCGCGTGCGGCACCCTCCCCCTCGACGACCTCTGCCGGTGGGTTAAGCTGAATAGGGATGCGTCCGCCGCCGGGCTACCCGTTCGAAGGTCCCCTCCCGAGCCGACCTCCTCCGCCATCGACAACGGGGGAGCGCGCGAAGGAGAGCCCGCTCGGGCTCGCCGCGTTCATCCTCGCGTTCTCGTTCGCGATGACAGGGCTGGGGTTCTTGCTGGTCGCGCTCCTCGCGGGGCACCTCGCCGCGCACGCCGGCGATCTCGCGGCGGGCGGCCCGGCGTCGGGGTTCGACCCGAGGGCTCCGGACGAGCTCCGCACGCTCGAGTCCATGACGCACGTCGTCGACTCGCCTAGCATGCTCGCCCCTCCGATGCCCCGCAACGTCCCAGTACACTCGGTTCGGTTCCTCGAGGGGTGCTCCGGCGACGATCTGGACGTCCTCGAGGAGGCCCTCGGCACGGCGGTCGCGCGAGGCGCTCCGCTCTTCAACGGCGGTGACGCGGACGCTTGCGTTGCGGAGTATGAGCGTGCGGCACGCTCGCTCGAGTCGTCGCTCCCGGCCTCGTGCCGCGGTCCGGTGGAGTCGCTCGCGGCGGCGCGGGCGACCGCGGCGGGCCTCGCCCCGGCCAGCGCGAGAGCGTGGGCGCTCCGAGATGCGTTCGACGGTCTGCTCGAGGTGATCGAACGGAGCCGTGCGGGTGGCGTGAGCCGCCTCTGACGTACGTCTCTCGAGAGGAGTCGTCGGACTGTCGCGACTCCGGGCGACACGCGTCGGCGGATTCCGCAACGCTCTGCTGAAGTAGTCGCCTTTCGAAGCTCGCGGCCGTACCCTCGCGTCGATGGATCACGCCCGTCGAGGCGCCCCGACGAACGCGCTCGTCCTCGCCGGTGGCGCGGCGCGGGGCGCTTATGAGGTCGGGGTGCTCGACTACGTGATGGGGGAGGTCGCGCGTGCGATTGGCCGCCAGCCGAGTCTGGACGTCCTCTGCGGCACGTCCGTCGGCGCGATCAACGCGTGCGTCGTCGCGGCGCACCTCCGCGACCCCGACGCGTGTCGTCGCGTGCTGCTCGCCGAGTGGCGGGGGTTGCGGCTCGAGGAGATCGTGCGCGCGAACACGGCCGAGCTCGTCCGTGTGTTCGGCAGCATCATCGGCAGGGGAGGGCCCGCGACCCACTCGCGCGCCCGCCATGGAGGGTTCCTCGACCCGCGCGGGATCGAAGGCATCGTCGAGCGCGCCGTCCCGTTCGCGCAGATCCAGGAGAACATCGCGCGCGGCGATCTGCTCGGCCTGACGCTGTCGACGACGCACCTCGTGAGCGGCAAGACGGTCATCTTCGTCGAGCACGGCGCAGGAGCGAAGCCGCGGTGGAGCCGCGACCCGACGATCTTCGTGCGCCCGAGCACCATCCGCGCCGCCCACGCCCTCGCGTCCTCAGCGCTGCCGTTGATGTTCCCGGCCGTGCACATCGACGGAGAGTTCTATTGCGACGGAGGCCTGCGGCAGAACGTGCCGCTCTCGCCCGCGCGTCGCCTCGGTGCCGACGGCCTCATCGTCATCAATCCGCGCTACGTGGCGCCGCCCGCGCGGGCACCCGAGGATGGACCACCGAGGAGCATCGACGTCGTCCCGCCGAGCACGCTCTTCATCCTCGGCAAGGCGCTCAACGCGCTGCTGCTCGATCGGATCGACAACGACCTCGATCGCCTGCGGCGCATCAACGCGATCCTCGACGCCGGCGCGCGTCGGTTCGGCCCGCCGTTCGTGCGCGCCGTGAACGAGGAGCTGGGGCAGTCCGGGGCGGCGTCCGGAGTGAAGTCCCTGTCGGTCGTGCACGTGCGGGCGTCGGAGAACATTGGACAGATGGCCGCGGCGTACGTGCAGTCGCCGGAGTTCGTGCGCCGCGCGCCGGGTGTCGTCGGGAAACTCCTCCGAAGGATCGGCGAGTGGGACTCGAGCGGCGAGGCCGATCTCCTCTCCTACCTGCTGTTCGACGGGGAGTTCGCCGCGCAGCTCATCGAGCTTGGCTGGCGCGACGCGGCCGCGCGACACGAGGAAATCTGCGCATTCTTCAGCCGGAGCGCGGCCGCTTGATCGGATGGTATTCGGAGCTTCGTGGGGAGGTAGGTGACGGTGGCGGGCGCGTGGCCTGGCCGTCCGTCGGCCGGCGAGAAAGCGTAGCGATCCCGCCCGCCTTGCTTCGATCCGCCGCCGGAGCGAAACTGTCGTCGGTGGCCCGCCTCGTGTACGAAACGATGGACTTCTCCGTCCAGGTACGGAGCCTGTCCCTCTGTCTTCTCGTCATGAACGACGACGGGGTCACGACCTTCCCGCTGCCGGCCTCGGGGGAGGTCATCATCGGCCGTGGCGCCGACAGCGACGTCCGCCTGGAGGGCTTCGGCGTGTCACGCCGACACGTCGCGCTCCGCATCGGGCCGACGCTCGAGCTCGTCGACCTCGGGAGTCGCAACGGCACGCTCCTCGGCGATCTGCGCCTCGTCCCGAACGAGCCTGTCAGCTTTCAGGTGGGTGACACGGCGCGCATCGGCGACACGCTGCTCATGTTGCAGGCTACCACCGCGCGGGTCGCCGCGGTGCGCTTCGTCAACCGGCCGGCTTACGACGCTCGCGTCGACGCGGAGATCCGGTCGGCGCAGAAGAACCGGACCACGGTCGCGCTCCTCCGAATGGCGACTCGGGCGGAAGCGGCGAAGCCCACGGGGGATGTGCCGTCTCCGCCGGTGCCCCCCGAGCGCCTCCTCGCCGAGGCGCTGCGCCCGGTCGACCTCCTCTTCGCGAACGGAGCGCGCGACTTCGAGGTGGCGCTCATCGACGTGACGCCCGCGGCCGTCGACGCCGCGACGACGCGAATCCGGCAGGCGCTCGCCGGGATCGGTCTATCTCTGAACATCGCAACAGCGCTCTTCCCGAAGGACGGCGCGACGCGTGAGGCCGTCCAGCGCGCAGCCGAGATGCGCCTCACGGCGTCCGAGGGGCCCGCCGCGCCGGCCGTCGACCGTACCGCCCTCAAGAAGATGGTTCCGATCCTGGAGCGCGTCGCGAGCGGCTCGATCAACGTCCTTATCCTGGGGGAGACGGGCGTCGGCAAGGAGGTGCTCGCCCATGCGATCCATGGGATGTCCCCGCGTGCCAAGGCCAAGATCGTGTGCCTGAACTGTTGCGCGCTCACCGACACGCTCCACGAGAGCGAGCTCTTCGGTTACCAGCGAGGCGCTTTTACTGGCGCCGTTCGCGACAAGGCGGGACTCCTCGAGACGGCGGATGGGGGCACCGTGTTCCTCGACGAG
>Ga0209415_10009694_pt1 | contig 16503 bp, 12 predicted proteins | sample PeaSoiSIISIP2007_FD_187696 | JGI IMG/M metagenome (GOLD analysis project Ga0209415, IMG submission 187696) | Peat soil microbial communities from Weissenstadt, Germany - SII-SIP-2007 (SPAdes) (version 2) | ecosystem: Environmental > Terrestrial > Soil > Wetlands > Peat | place: Germany...
GCGTCAGCCAAATGGGGACTGAAGATGCCCTGGCGCAAAGTCGTTTTGGTGGTCATCAACTGGCGGTGGTGGTTTGGTGTGGTCGCCGCAGTAATCGTTGGCGAAGGATTGCCTGCCGTTTTCCACGCGCTCTTGTTAGGCCGAGCAGGCTTAGACAAGCCTTGGATTGTAACGTTGAGGAATGATGCGATTGATCTGATTCCGTTTGGCGCTTGGATTGTTTTGCTTGGTTGGCTCATGACGCTCTTTATGCGCGAAGAGGTTCGTCTACCGCTGCCGGAGAGCGGCGACGACGTTGTCGGGAACGCCTGAGCGCAACCACTCCAGCACTTGCGTGCGTCCGTAGCGTGTGAGCAATTGCGCGGCATACCACGCGGCGGCGCGATGCGCGGTTTCCGACTCGGCTTCGCTCGACGCGTGGGCCAGGGCGGCGTCGATTGCCGCGGGCGAGAGTGCGGGCCCGGACGAAGACGCCACGACCGAGCCGCTTTTTCCCCACACTTCGACAAGGCCTTCGCGCAACCAGAGCGGCGTGCGCGGCCCCGCCTGCTGCTCGACGAGCGCGTGCAGGAACTCATGGCGCATAGTTCCCGCCAACAGCCGCCGCGAAGCCAGCGTGCGCAAGGGCTGGGTTCCGATCCAATTGTCTTCGGTGAACGCGGCGATCCAACCCGGCGCAAGCGTGGCATCGCGAAAAGCGGAAGTGGAAGCGAAGGCGCGCACTGTGATTTGTTGAGAAGTGTTCAGGCCTGAGCGCTGGGACGCTTCGGCTCGCGCGCGATTCAGCTCCGGCAAGGTTGCCGCGTCCGTCGCGTCGAGCGTCTCCAGAACAAAACCATCGCCGACGAGGCTCCTCCATTCGCGTCCTGTCGATTCGTCTGCGGTGTTCGCGCCAGGAAAATACTGAGCGAGAATCTCGCGCGCCGGGTGGCCCTGCACTGCCATCCCCGCCGCGCCTTTCTGGCACAGTCCCACGCCGTGGCCCCAGCCGCGGCCATGAAAGACGAACCGGTCGCCCTGGCGGCTGACTTCGAACCAGGTGCTGGGAATCTTGTTCCATCCCAGCGATTCGCCGACGGCCAGCCGGAAATCTTCAGCGGAGACTTCGGCGTCGCCGATCCGCACGGTGGCCGCGCGCCCAGACGGTCCACGACGAGACACGGTGAGATTCTGCCAGCCGGGCTGCGCGAGGCCATGCCGGGCAAGAGCCGCCGTCAGATCGTCGCGTGCGATCTCCGCGGCCCACTCGCGCCCGCCGTCAGCCGTACAGAAGCGATCGGCCTGCGAAGGCAGATAAGCAACCGGCTGAGCGCGCGGCCAGATTTCGTCCGGCGACGCAGAGTGCCCGCCGCAGTCTTTTCCGAAATAGGCGAGCGCGCGCCGGCCATGAAACCATAGCGTCTCGCCGGCGGTAGCCAGCACGGCCGCATGAGCCGCGGCGCTGCGTTCTGGGTTGCCGCCCCAGTGCAAGAGCTGGCAATGCGTCGAATCGCAAAGGTCGTAATCGGCGTGGCCGTGCGCCTCATGCAGCGCAAAGCTGCGCACCACGATCGCGAGAGCCTTTAAGGATTCCGCGGTGTCGGCCGGTCCGCTTTCGCTTGCCGTCACGCGTTCCACGTAGCTCTCAACCGGCATCGTCACCGCAATCACCAACTCGCCGTTGCGCGCCGCGATGCTCACCGGATTGGCGAGCGTCACAGTCTCGCCGTGCGCTGCCAGAGTGACGGTGCCGGTGAGCCAGACGCGGTCGAGATGGACGCCGCTCTCCATTAGCGTCAGCCTATTGCCCTCCGCGTGAATCTTTTCCGGGGCGCGCAAGGCTTGCGCGGTACAGCGCTCACAGCGTCGCAGCAAGGTGTGTTGCGGCTGGCCGGCGGGCGTGAGCAGCACTTCGCGGTCGTGCCACAGGGTCCACAAGCCCACGCGCAGCGTTTCTCGCGCAAAGGCCGCGTCCTTGTCGGATCGGCGCTGCGCAAGCTGCCCCGCGGGCTGCATGCTGGTGGAAACAGCGCCAGCCGCAGCCAGCAGGCCGAAGAACATGCGGGCAATCGGCAAACGATTCATGGCTGGACGAGAGGCGAATCTTTCAGCAGTTCACCTGCAGCGCGAGCCGCATCCATGCCGCGGCCCGCGGGCAAATACACCACAAGCACCGCGCGAGGATTTTGCGCGGGCGCGAGGCCGGCGAATAATCCGTGCGATTGGCCATGCGTTTGGCCTTGAGCCTGGCTTGCCGCGGCCTCCTCCGCAGTGCCGGTTTTTCCCAGCACCGGAACGCCGCCCAAGCTGGCGGGTCCGGCCATGCCGAAGCTGGCCGAGTCGGCGAGCCCAGCGCGCACCGCCTGCGATGCTTCCGAGTCAGGGTGGGCCGCCAGTTCCAACGCCAGCCAACGATAAGCCACCGCCAGTTCCAGCGGCGTTACGCGCACGCCTTCCACTCCTAACAGCGTTAGCTGCTCCTCTTCCACCGATTGCGGTTCGCGAAACTCAGCCACGGCTTCCTCTTCGGCAAACCCCGTCGCGCCAAGCAGACCGGTCTTGCGAAGCAGACGGCCCAACTCGCCGGGATGGAGCGTGCGCGCGACCGCGGCAAAGTAGCTGTTGCATGACCACGCGAGAGCTTCTCGGGCATCGAAAGGCGCGGCTGCCGGATGCGCACACGCCAATCGGCGGCCGGCAACGACCAGGTTGCGATCGCACGAAACGCGAGTGGCCGGATTCCAGCGGCCAGAGGATACGAGTTGGTCGAGAACAAGAGGCTTCAGCGTTGAGCCCGGCGCGGCCAGAGTGCGCGCCGCGTCGTGGAGCCGGAATGAGGCGAGCAGACGCCCACTCGCGATGTCGAGCACAACAATGCGCACGCCGGGATTCCCATGCGCGGCGGCTTCGGCCGCGATTTGCCACGATTGCGCGTTGGCGTCGCAATGGCCGCCAAGACCCGCCAGCGCGGCTATTGAGACAGCTATCGAGCGGAGGAGCATGGTCACAGGAGAAGTATGACGCACGCGCCGCACGGGCTACCCTGCCTGCGATTTCTTCGCGGCAATCATCTCCAGAAACAACCGCTGCACGCGCGTATCGTCGCTCATCTCCGGATGGAACGTGGCCGCGAGTAAATGGCCTTGGCGCACGAGTGTAGGAGAGCCGCCGCGCAGGGCAAGAACTTCCACGCCCTGGCCGATGCGCGTGATGCGCGGCGAGCGGATGAAGACCATCTCGAGCGGACCGCCGGGCAGCTCGGTTTGCGCGGTCAAAATCGTCGAGTCGATCTGCCGGCCGTAGGCGTTGCGCTCGACCGTTGCATCCAGCAGGCCCAGGCTGCGTTGCTTGGGATGCAACACGTCGCGCGCCAGCAGAATGCAGCCGGCGCAGGTGGCGAAACAAGGAGTGCGGGCGGCGAAGTCTGTGAGCGTGGCCAGGAATCCATCCTGCTCCAAAAACTTCAGCATGGTGGTCGATTCTCCACCCGGCAAGACGAGCCCGTCGAGGCCGCTCAGATCGCCCGGCTTGCGCAGCAATGCGGTACGCGCGCCAAGGCGCGCAAAGGCGCGCGCGTGCGCCTCGTAGTCGCCTTGCAGCGCGAGCACGCCGATGGTGACGGGATTTTCCTCGCCGGTGCTTGCCCGCACCGCAGCGTCCGGATCTGCTGCCATCGTTTCCCCTTTTCTAATGATAGCGATCATTCGCGCGGCCCGGCGCAATGCGAATCGGCGAATCGGCACTGCCCGTGTATTCTCAACCCATGGACAAGGCTGATTCCCCCATCGCCGCAGCGAGCAACCAGCTGGAGAGCGCGGCATCGTCGTATCTGCGTTCGGCGCGGCATCAGCCGGTGCATTGGCAGCCGTGGGGCCAGGCCGCGTTCGCGCGCGCGCAGGCGGAAGACAAACCGATCCTGCTCGATATCGGCGCGGTGTGGTGCCACTGGTGCCATGTGATGGACCGCGAGTCCTACGAGGATCCCGAGGTCGCCAAGCTCATCAACCAGCACTTCGTCGCCGTCAAGGTGGATCGCGACGAGCGGCCCGACGTGGACGCCCGCTACCAGGCCGCGGTGTCGGCCATCAGCGGGCAGGGGGGATGGCCGCTCACGGCGTTTCTGACGCCGGACGGGCGGCCCTATTTCGGCGGCACCTATATTCCGCGCGACGATCGCTACGGGCGTCCGGGGATCGGCCGCGTGCTTGTGGCCATGGCGCAGGTTTGGCGTGAGCGGCGCGACGAGGCGCTGGAAACCGCCGGCAGCGTGATGGCCGCCATCGAGCACAACGAGAGCTTCTCCGGTCGCGGCAGCTCGTTGAACCTGGCTTTAGTCGAGAAGATCGTAAGTTCGATCCTTTCGCAGTTCGATCCCATCAACGGCGGCTTCGGTTCGCAGCCCAAGTTTCCTCACCCGGCGGCCCTGGATCTGCTGCTGCACTGCGCTATGGTGCACGGCAACGAACGCGCGCGCGAGGCGGCTCTTGTCACGCTCGAGAAGATGGCGCGCGGCGGAGTCTACGACCAGCTCGCCGGCGGCTTCCACCGCTACAGCGTGGACGAGCACTGGGGCGTGCCGCACTTCGAGAAGATGCTTTACGACAACACGGAGCTGCTGCGCTGCTACGTGCACGGCTACCGGAGTTTGGCGCGCGAGGACTTTTTGGAAACGGCGCGCGAGATCGTCGCCTGGCTCGACTCCACCATGACGGACCGCGAGCGCGGCGGCTTCTATGCCTCCCAGGACGCCGACATGAACCTCGACGACGACGGCGACTACTTCACCTGGACGCTCGATGAGGCGCGCGCCGTCCTCTCGCCGGTAGAACTCGAGTTTGCGGTTAGGTACTGGGATATCCGCGAACTGGGCGACATGCACCACAACCCGGCGAAGAACGTGCTGCACGTGAACGAGTCGCTGCAAGAGATGGCCGCGGCAACCGGCGAAGCTGCCGAGCGGCTGCGCGCCACGCGCGACGCGCTTCGCGCCAAGCTCCTGGCTGCGCGCGAGCGGCGGCCCACGCCGTTTATCGATCGCACGCTCTACACCGGATGGAATGCCATGGCGGTGATGGCGTACCTGGAAGCGGCGCGTGTTCTTGGCGACGGCAAGCCAAAGGAGTTCGCGCTGCGTACACTTGACCGCCTGCTCAATGAGGCGTGGGACGGCGAGATGGTACTGAGGCACACGATCGCCTATCCCGACGGCACGGCGCCACAGGGCAGCGCTCCAGGGGTGCTCGACGATTACGCCTTCACCCTGCACGCGTGTATTGATGCCTGGATGGCGAGCGGAGAGATGCGGTATTACGATGCTGCACTCAAGCTCGCGGACGCGACGATCGATCTCTTCGCCGATGAGGATTCTGGCGCGTTTTTCGACACGCCGGCGATGCAGGCCACGCCTTTGGGTGCGCTGGCCGCGCGGCGCAAGCCTTTGCAGGATGCGCCCACGCCGGCGGGCAATCCGGTGGCCGCCGCCGCTCTGCTGCGGCTGGAGGCTCTGAGCGGCGACAGGCAGTATCGCGAGGTGGCCGAGGATACGCTGGCCTGCTTCGCCGGAATCGTGGAACATTTCGGCCTCTACGGGGGCAGTTATGGACTAGCAGCCGAGCGCCTTCTGCTCGATCCCGTTCAGGTCGTCATCGTCGGCTCGGAAGCTGAGGCTGGCCGCCTGGAAGCGATTGCCTTGGCGGGTTTCGCGGCCAATAAGACCGTGATTCGGCTGGAACCGGAGCGCCTGACGCGCGGCGGACTTCCCGAAGCCCTCGAAGAGACGTTGCTGCGGGTTCCGAGACCGGCCGAATGCGCAGCTTGGGCACTAGTTTGCCTTGGGCGCGCCTGCCTGCCACCGGTTGCCGATGCGGAGGCGCTCCAAAACGCGCTGAAGGGCGGGCTGCAGCGGTAGGCCTGATTTCGCCTCTAAACTGTTCCAATACAGCACGCTGCACCGATAGTGGGATTGCAGAAACGCCCCGATCGGGCGATATATGGAATCAGTGTGAGCTCGATTGGAACACCGGCGGGCGTGCGCTGGCAAAGCGCATGCAAGGTGGCGGCCTGTCTTCTGTTGGTCATTGCAGGGGCGCGGGCGCAGAAGTATGCCATTCACGTCTTCCGGCAGCCCGACGGCCTCCAGAACCTTTCGGTGAATGCCTTGGCCGCCGACCGTGACGGCTTTCTCTGGGTCGCCACCGAGAACGGCGTCTTCCGTTTCCTGGGTTCCACCTTTCAGCGCTTCGGCGCCGAGCAGGGAATCGCCGAGATCAACGTGCGCGACCTCGCAATCGGCGTCGATGACTCCATTTGGGCGGGCACTGAGAACAATATCTATCGTTGGGACGGTCACCGCCTCGTGCCCGCCGGAACCGGGCCGATTCACGTTCATAACCGCTTTAGCTTGGCCGCCGAAGACGCGGGTCACCTGCTCGTCGTCGATCGCGGGCGGCTCTTCCGCTTGGCGTACGATGCTGCGGGAAGCACGCGAAGCTATTCGCCGCTGTTTTCCGACGCGGCGATCGCCGCCCATCCGGACCTCGGCCAGGTGGGCAGCGTGGGCGTGGTCCGCGAACCGGAGGGCGGGGCGCGGATCTGGTTCGGCTGCGCCAAAGGGCTCTGCTCGATAGCCGACCAGCCGGGCGCTGGGAAGGCGAACGGCGATGGGGTCGTGGAGTGGGGACAAAGCCAGGGTCTCCCTGAAGACCTCTGGGACGGCGTCTTGCTGGATGGAGCGGGCACGCTTTGGGCGGCGGGAGGCTCTCACGTGGCGGCCCTGCCGAAAGGTCTTTTGAGATTCGTAGACCGGACGGTCCCCGGCTCCGAGCCGAGCAGTTCCTATAGCCACGCACCGCTGCTGCAGGACCGTCAAGGCAGAGTGCTGGCGCCCGCCGAAGGCGGCATCGCCCGCTGGAACGGCGCGCAGTGGCAGATGGTCGGCGCGGCCAGCGGATTGCAGCTGACAGGCCCAGTCGTCGGCATGGTGCTCAACCAGGAAGGCGACCTCTGGTTCGCTGGCCACGGAGACGGGCTCTTTCAATGGCCGGGATATGGCGAATGGGAGGCCTGGACCCAGGACCAGGGGCTTCCATCGGCGGTGATATGGGACGTGGTTCCATGGGGCACGGATCGTCTTCTGGCGGGGACCGACAAGGGCCCCGCATGGATCTCGAAGTCGACCGGGCGCGCCTCACCGGCATCCGCCGGCGACTGGCGCTTTGGCGAAGTGGATTCGATCGGCCTTGATCGCGATGGCACGATTTGGGCAGCGACGCTCTCCGGCAACGTGCTTCGCATCGATTCCAAGACCGGACGCACCATTCAAACTGGCAAAGTTCCGGCCACGGTCATCGCCGGAGTGATGGACAAAGCCGGAAGGCTGTTTCTGGGGAGCCGCGATGGCGTTTGGACGCGCGAGCCGGGGCGGACCGGCGACGAATTCAAGCGGGTAGCCTCGGTGGATGAAATGCTTCCCGGTCACGCGTCTGTACAAGCGGGGTGCCTGGCGCCGGACGGCGATGTCTGGCTCTTAGCGCAAAACCGCCTGCTGCGGGAAGAGAACAACATCTGGACGATGCCGGGAATCGAGGGATTGCCACAGTTGCCCGGCGAACTGCTCTCGCTCTCCTGTGCCGGGGACGGCTCGTTGTGGGCGACGGGAGAGACGGATGGCGTATGGCGCTTCGCTCCGCAAGGCGGCCGCTTGCAAGCGCGTCAATTGCCGATTCCCCCGGAGTTTCACTCCCTGGCCCCGCTGTCGATTCTGGCCGACCGCCGCGGCTGGATTTGGATTGGAACCGACTTGGGCGTGCTTGCCTGGAACGGCCGCGAATGGAGGCACCTGACCCGGCAGAGCGGGTTAGTCTGGCCCGACACCGATCAAAACGCCCTCGCCGAGGATGGCGATGGCTCGTTGTGGATCGGGACCAGCGGGGGACTGTCGCGCCTCATTCATCCCGAGGGCGTTTTCCAGCCGCAGCCGATCGGCATCGCAGTCACCGCGGTTCGGAGAGGGGCCCAGAGTCCGACCGCCGTGAAGGGCCTCTCCCTACCATGGGCATCCGAGCCCCTCGACATTCAGATCTCCTCGCCGACCATGCGGAACCGGAGCGAACTCCTCTTTGAATACAGGATGCAGGGCCTGCATGACGGGTGGATTCAATCTCCGAGCGGCGAGGCCGTCTTCTCGGGCCTGCCTCCGGGAAACTATACGTTCAGCGCCCGGGCATCCAACCCGGCCCTGAACGCCGTCTCCGAAACGTTGGAAATGCGGATATCGGTTCTGCCGCCCTGGTGGCGAACGTGGGAGATGCTGGTCCTCTACGCGCTGGTTCCGTTGGGCCTGCTCTGGTGCGGCCATCGCCTTTACGACCGCCATCTGCTGACCCGCGCCGAGAAGCTGGAGATGCTGGTTGCCGAGCGTACCCACGAACTGGAAGCCAGCCGCACGCAATTGCGCATCCAGGCCACCCGGGATGAGCTCACGGGCATGTTGAACCGCAAGGCCATTCTCGCCGCGCTCGAAGCGGAGATGAAGCGCGCTATCCGCGATTCCACCACCGTTGGTATTGCCCTCGTCGATCTCGACCATTTCAAGCGCATCAACGATGTCTGCGGGCACTTGGCGGGCGACGAGGCGCTTCGCGTCTTTGCCGACGCCGTGCGCAGGGCAATTCGCGGCTACGATCACGCCGGCCGCTATGGCGGCGAAGAGTTTCTCCTCGTGCTCAGCCACGTTCCCCTGGGCGAGATCAAACCGCGCCTTATCGACCTTCAGAGTTCGATCTCCAATCTCCGGTTCACTTGGCAGGATCGCGAATTCGTCCTCAACTGTAGCGCCGGCGTTTCCATCTACGGTCTGTCGAACCACCGTTGCAGTCTGGAAGCGCTGATATCGGCGGCCGATCGCAGTCTCTACCAGGCCAAAGCCGCGGGCCGGAACCGCGTTATCTTCAGCGACGTGGGCTGGCCGGGAGGCAACGACGCGACGGTGCAATGGCGGGAGCGACGCGCGCCGGTCAAATGACGCTGAATGCGCCATTCGAACCGCGACGCCGTGCGCGCATCATTCGCCGGTGAAAAGACTTCCATCGTGAGGCTTGAGCGCCGTCGGATCCGGCGCCTGCGACGGCGGTGGCTCAGGCCCCGCGTGCAGCTCGCCGGCGCCGATCCCCGGATCTCCGTTCCCCTCTCCGGCAAACGTGCGGAAGACCCGGTTCGCATCCCCCGGCAGTAGACGATGCTCCTCGAGCGCCAGTCGCACCTGCCGCTGAAACTCGCGGATGGGGGCATACTGCTGCGTGGCGCGCGTCTTGAACACAACGGGAAAGATCATCTGCGAGCCCTTCACGGCATCCACTCCCAGCACCTGCGGGTCGCCGAGAAAAGCGTTCTTAAACTGGCTGCCGTTGCGCACATTGAGCGCAATCTCGCTTAGCAGCTTCGTCACCTCATCGGGATTCGCCGAGTAATCCACGCTCACGTTGACTGTCGCCGTCGAGAAGCCGGCGTTCAGATTGGCCACGGTGGTGATCTGCGAGTTGGGAATCACGTACAGCGTGCCGTCTGCGTCGCGGACCGTCGTCCTGCGCAAGGTCATGGCTTCCACGGTGCCGGACAAGCCGGCCAGGCGCACCGTATCCCCGACGCTGAACTGGCCCTCGACGAGAATCAAGATACCGTTGAACATGTCCTTGACGATGTTCTGCGCCGCCAGGCCGATCGCCACTCCGGCCACTCCGGCCGAAGCGATCAACGGAGCCAGGTTGAAGCCAAGAGCGTCGAGAAACTGCAGGCCGGCGATGAGGCCGATCACGGCAAGCCCCGTGGCCCGCATCACGCCGGAGAGCGTCTTCACTTCGGCAACGCGCGCCGGTCCGGCGGCATGCTGTTCGGCGACGTGAACCATCCGCTGCGTGATGATGCGCAAGAGCTTATTCAGGATGAATGCGATCGCCGCAATGACAATCAGGCGGGGCAACTTGGCATGAATGAACTCCTGGCTGTCGGCAGCCCACTCGTCAAGGATTTTGCCCAGAAAGCGCCCTTCCTGAAAAATGCCCCAGCCTAGAGCCAGGAAAAAATAGGTCGGTACACCGGCGAGAAACATGCGATCCTCTTCTATGTAGTCTAGACTTGGCCTGAGGAGTGCTCGGCATCCGTCCCTTTCCCTCCACTCGGAGGGGGTTTGCCGGCGCGGACTTCAATGAATATGCGGCGCTTGAGTCGAATCACTCTGGAAAGCTCGCGGCAACGGCGAGCTGCGCGGCTCCCTTTGCTCGCCGGATCCGCCGCGGCCGCTATCGTGCTCTGCGCGGCGCTTTTGACCTGCTTTGCGCAGTCGCCGCCGGCCGCAGACGCGAAGGTTTCAGCACCGTCTGCCGCCTCCTCGCCCGGCCCCAAGCCGGAAACGGCTCTTGCAGCCACGCCGGGTCAAAACGATGCACCGCGCACCTCCGATCCTGAGCAGCAGCGCCTTGCCGGTCAGTGTGCCCAGTTGCTCCAGATGGCGGCAGCCCTGAAAAGCGAAGTCGACAAGACAACAAAGGACACGCTCTCTATCCCGGTCGTACGCAAGGCGGGCGAGATCGAGCAGTGGGCCCATAAGGCCAAGTCCGGAACCGGCAAGGGTTAAGGTGAAACTGTGAAAGTAACGGCTCAGCTATCGGGCGACAGCGGCAGGGTGGGCGGCGCACAGCGCGGCTCGTCGAGGCGCAGTTTGTCGAGGCGCGCACGGCCTGCAGTCTGGGCCTGCTTGACGCTGGCCGCCGCTCTCGCCCTTGGCTGCTTTCTGTGCGTTCCGTGCCAATCGCAATCCGGCGTGAATGGCGGCTCGGGCAATGACTCCAGTCGGAGTCCCGATGCCGTAGGCCGGGCCCTAAGAAACGAGACTTTGGGTATCGTGCCCGATCAGCAGTCCACCGATCCCATCATCGCCGAAAGGCGGATCCGTGCCCTGAACGCCGAGCGCCAGAAGCGGATGGTCGCCGACGCCGATAAGCTGCTTGCCCTTGCCAAGCAGCTCAACGAGGAGGTCGCCTCGGCCAACTCCGGGTCGTTCACCACGGACCAGCTTCGCAAAATAGGTGAGATCGAGAAATTGGCTCGCAGCGTAAAAGACCGGATGGCCTCCGGCGGAGCGGATATCACAAGCATCCCCCCGAAACTCGAATTCCCATCGTCCGCCAACTAGCTAGAGACTGAGGGACTAACTCTGGGTCGGCGGCTTGCGATCAAGGTGCGAAGTTCGGTGACGGCTTGGGTGAGGGTTGCGGCGGGGGCGGGGCCGGGAGATGGTTCAAGCGAGAAGGCGATCTCCAACTCGCGCGCCAACTCCGTGCCGCGAGTTAGGCCAAAAGTTCCCAACACGCCGGCGAGTTTGTGTGCGGCGGCGTGCGCCTCCTCGCGCTCGGAGGCGGTTAGCGCGTTTTGCGCGAGCGCCGAGGCCGCCGAATCCAGCACGGCAATGCGCGCTTCGATCTCCGGCAGAAAGCGCACCCACAAGCGGTCGAGGGCCTGACTCAGATCTACTGGTGCTTGAGCGCCGGGTTCGGCGGGGTGGTCCATTAGGCAGTCCGGTCGAAGAAATCTAGCTCCAGCCCAAGGCGTTCGAGATCTGCGTGGCCAGCGTCATCGGGTCGAAGGGTTTGAAGAGGACCGCCTCCACGCCAAGATCGGCGAAGCGGCGTTGGTCGTTGCCTTGCACTTTGGCGGTCAGTAACAGCACCGGGATGCTTGCCGTTGCGGGATTCTTGCGTAGCTCATGGAACGTGGTTGGCCCATCCATTCCCGGCATCATCACGTCTAGCAGTATGGCGTCGGGATGCTGCTCGGCGGCGCGCGCGATTCCCTGCGCTCCGGAGCTGGCGCGGACCACCTCCCACCCGGCCACGCTCTCCAAGCTCAGAGCAGCCACTTCGCGAATGTCGTCTTCGTCGTCGATGATCAGGATTTTGCGGGCCACGTCGAAAGCCTCTCCCAGGACATTGTCAATGGCCCGCGTGCGGTTGTCGATAGGCGCTGCGCCGGGCTTCAGCGGCGAGGAGCAAGGCCAGTTACGCCTTCGCGGCCGCTTCCTTGGATTGTGCGGTGTTCGATTGGCGCGAAGACCGCAGCATCGTCAGCACCAGTGCTTCCAGTTGCTGCGGCTGCACGCGCGTTTTGGCCAGGAAGTAGGTGGGGCCGAGCGTGAGGTTGGCGCGCTGTTCCTTCGTGAGCTCGCGGCCGGAGTAGACCACCAGCGGCATGTGGGAGAGATCCTCGTGCTGCCGCAGATAGTCCACCACATTAAAGCCGTCGCCGTCGGGCAGGCCAATGTCGAGCACCATCAGGTGCGGCTGAAATTCGGAACAGGCTTCGATCGTCTCCTTCAGCGAATGGGCTGCGCGTACCACAATGTTGTCGCGGGTGAAGATCTCGCCGATGACGAGAGCCAGGTCGCGATCGTCCTCCACGATGAGAATGTGCGCCTTCTCTCCGGGGCCGGAGAGAACCCGCGCTAGCTCGGCAAGCAGCTCGTCTTCGCGAGCCGGTTTTGCCACCCATCCCACCGCTTCGCCCGGCAATTCGTTTGCCGCATGCGGGTCCTCAACGCTCATCAGCACCACAGGCGTTGCCGAGGCCTTATCCAGGCGGCGCAGCAAGGGCAGGATCTCCCAGCCGTTCATGCCGTCGAGCGCGCTGTCGAGCAGGATCGCTTGCGCGTCCTGGCGCGCCGCGGACAGGGTTTGTTCCACGGTGGCGGCCTGCACTACAGAGTAGCCATGCCGTGCCAGCTGCGCCGCTATGCGCGGGCGCGATTCGGGATTGGCATCGGCCAGCACCACCGTGCCGTGGGATGCCTCGGATTCCGCCGGGCCCCGTTGCTGCGAGAGGCTCGCCGGCTGATACGGCAGAAAAACCCGGAACGTCGACCCGCGCACCGGATTGCGCTCCGCCCAAATCCGTCCCGAGTGCTGCATCACAATCGTGCGGCAGATGGCCAGCCCCAGCCCCGTTCCACCCTTTTGCCTCGAATCGGAAGCATCCACCTGTTGGAACCGTCCGAAGACGGACTCGAGCTTGTCGGCCGGGATGCCGCGCCCATGGTCGATCACCGAAAGGATCACCCCCGTAACCCCCGGCCGCAGCATCACGCTCACCGGCGAATTGGGCGGCGAGAACTTGACCGCGTTCGAGAGCAGGTTGGTCACCACCTGCAGCAGCCGATCCCCATCGGCGCCCACCTCCACTTGCGTGGCATCGTGGATCAGCTTCACCCCTGCCGACTCAGCCATGGGCTGCATATCGTCGATCGCCTGGCGAACCACGTCGGCCAGCTGCACCGAGCGGAAGTTCAGCGGCTCGCGTCCGCTCTGGATGCGCTCAAGGTCGAGAATGTCGTTGATCAGGCGAACCAGGCGGTCGGAATTGGTGAGCGCGATGCGCAGCAGGCTGGCGGCCTTTTCGTTCGTCTCGCCCAGCATTCCGGAGTTCAGCAAGCCAAGCGCGCCGCGGATCGAAGTCAGCGGCGTGCGCAGCTCATGGCTTACCGTCGAGATGAATTCGTCCTTCAGCTGATCCAGGGCATAGCGCTGGCTGATGTCGCGGAAGGTGAGCACCGAGCCCAGATACCGGCCTTGGCCACGAATGGGCGTCACCACGTATTCGGCGGGGAAGGAACTGCCGTCGGCGCGAAAGATGTTGTCCTCACCCGAACAACTGCCTGGGGCCGCGGTCCGGCGCAGAGGGCAGTCCTCGTCGCAAAGGCGGTCGTCGGGCGCCGAGCCGTGCAGAATCTCGTGCGCCGGTTTGCCGATCAACGTGTCGGCCAGCCCGCCCAGCAGCCGCGCCGCCGCGGCATTGGCAAAACTCACCCGCCCGTTGCGGTCCAGCCCGCAAATTCCGTCGACCACCGAATCGAGCAGAATCTCTTGCTGGCGGCTTAACTCGTCGGCGCGCCCCCGCTCCTGCGAGCCGGCCAGCAATTGGCCCAGCGAAACCGCGGCGGTTTCCACCGCCGCCATCGCCTCGCGGTCTTCGCGCAGGCGGAAATGGCTGTAAAACTCAAGCACCGCAAGAACCCGGCTTCCGGCGCGCACGGGAATGGCCCAGCCCGAGACCATTCCTTGATCGCGGGCGGCGCGGGCGCGCGGGCTCTCCGGCACCCCCGCCAAGTCCGTCTGCCACACGGTCCGGCCTTCCTTCCAAGCCTTCTCCGCAGCCTCGTCCTTGCCGCTGAGCAGCAACCCCATGCTTCCCTGGATCAGCGCCTCCGCGCCGCGCCCCGGCGATCCCCAGGCCGTGCCGAATTCCAGCCGCGTCTGGTCGGCGTCGACGATCCATTCGATGGCCACGTCCCATCCCTGGGAGAGACACAGAGCCTCCAGGATGCGCATCCCGGACGACTCCGCAGTGCTGTTCTCGCCCACAATCTGGCTCACGGCCAGTTGCAGCGCCAGCCGGTTTTCGCGCTGCTTTTGTTGCGTCACGTCGCGCAGCAGGCAGCGTACCGCCAGGGGATGGCCAGACCGTTGCCGCCGGCTCAGGCTCAGCTCCATCTCCAGCATCCGCCCGTCGGCGGTATAGTGGCGCAACGGCGCGCGATCGATCAGCTCGCCATCCAGCGCGCGCCGGAACAGCGCCGCCGCCTCGCCGCGGATGCCGAGCGAAAAGATCTCCTCGTAGGAGCCCAGGGCCAGCAGCGCGGTCGGCTCCAGGCCGAAATACTGCTTCCAGGCTGGGTTTGAATATAGAAACTTCCCCGCCGGGCTCAGCGTGGCGATCATTTCGTTGGAGTTCTCGAACAAATCCCGGTAGCGCTCCTGGCTCTCGCGCTGCGAGAGCTCGCGGTGCAGCCCAGACCCCTGATCCATCGCCACGGCAACCAGTCCACCAACCTCGCCCGACGCGTCGCGCAGGGCCGACAGATGAAATGTGACGGAGACCATCTCGCCGTCTTTCCGCCGCACTTGGGCGTCGAAGCTGGGAACATCGATTGAGGGCAGAGAGCGCACGCACTCGAAAAACGCCGCCAGACGGTCGGCCGTGGTTGGGCCTACCGGTTTGTCGAATTTACAGAGCTTCCTGATCTCGGCCAGAAGACGGTCTCCTTCGGCCGTACCCAGAATCTCCGTCTGCATGCGCAGTGGCATGCTGGTCAACTCCGCGGCTTGATAGCCGAGCAGACGCTCCGCGGCTGGGTTGCAATAGATTAGGCTGCCCTGCAAATCCAACGCGACGACCGCCGGGCCCGCGGAGTCCAGCAAGGCCTTCAGTCCTTCGCCGATCAGCTCCACCGTCTGCCGCGTTTGCGCCGACGCCGCTCGCACCACCAGACGATTCAAGATGAAGGCGAATGCCGCCGTGGCGACTCCCGCCGCCAGTATCGGCAGCGATTCCCACCGCAGGGCAGGGATCATGCGCGCCAGCGCCGCTCCGGCGGAAAACGCCAGAATGGAGAACGGCACCACGAGCCAGAGCTCGGACACTGTGCCCTGTTTTGCTGGCGCAGGCATCAAAGTCTCCGTTTTTGCCTGTTCGTCCAGCCCTGCGCTCATGGTTTCCTCATCGCCAGACCCGGCTGCCGGCCGAGCCTGACTGGCATGAAAACGTATACCGGTATTCTTTCCTCTTTGCCCCGCTGCCAAGGCTGCCGGCCGCCCAAGCCCCTCGAGGGTCTTTCCCAGCCGGGTCGTCGGATGTCACGTAGTATATTCGCTGCCTTTCACTCTCTCTAGGCAAATCGCAGAATCGGGTTGGGGGGACGAAGCCACCCAGTTACCAGGATGGGAGAGATTCGCCCAGGAGCGAGGCGAAGCCACTGCTGATTCGGGGAAGAGGATCTGGATCCGAAGCCCGGCGCCGGAAGCTGTGCGCCGCTTCAGTCCCCCGCTTGGGTCGCGACCAGCGCGGGAATGCGCCGCAGCATCCGCGTCAGGGTCAACGTCATCAGCGCAATAGCGGGAATGGCCACCAGCAGCCAAGCCAGCAACGCCTGGCCGGCCAAGCTGCCGATGTGCGCAACACCGAGGGAGGGGAGCCGCGAGAGAGCTTGAGCCGTATTGCGCTGCGAGGTGGATGCGGAGACCAGCCACCCACCCAGGCGCACGAAGGGCACGATCAGAGCCAGTTGCAGGGGCATGGCAGCGTAGTTCGCCGCCTGGATCGCCGGCAAGTTCAAGCGCAGGGCCAGCGCCACGGTGGCGCAAAGAAGGGTGGGAATTCCAATGACAGGAAGGCAGCCGATGGCAAATCCCAGCGCCAGCGTCAGTGCCAACCGCCTGGGCGAGATCCCCTGGCTCAGCCATTCGATCGCACCGCGCTTCGCGATTGCCCTAAATCGCCGCATCGCACCGCCAATCCCTGTTTCAATCCTGGTTCCAATCCAGGTTCGATTCCTTACTTACTTTAGAAATACACAGGTAAGAATTGAGTTGCCCCAAGATGAAACTTCGATGAAGGAACCAAATTGGACACCGCCAGTATGCCGCTTCCCTATGAGGGAGAGATTGTCACATCCAAAGAATCAGAATCCATGGCGCGAAGCGG
>Ga0209415_10009695_pt1 | contig 16503 bp, 13 predicted proteins | sample PeaSoiSIISIP2007_FD_187696 | JGI IMG/M metagenome (GOLD analysis project Ga0209415, IMG submission 187696) | Peat soil microbial communities from Weissenstadt, Germany - SII-SIP-2007 (SPAdes) (version 2) | ecosystem: Environmental > Terrestrial > Soil > Wetlands > Peat | place: Germany...
CCATGGGACCCCCAGCCTTCCATGAAACCGGACATTTCTACTTTGCACAAACCGGACATTCTCACTTTGCAGCGACAGTCGCGGGAGTATCGTTGACGCGACCACCCGCCAATGTTACGCTCGCGCCTCAGTTCCCTTGACGCATGCGCGCCGTCGACCTCATCCGCAAAAAACGTGATTCCGGTGAGCACTCCCGCGAAGAGATTGACTTCTTGATCTCCGGCTACACCTGCGGCGATATTCCCGATTACCAGATGGCTGCCTGGCTCATGGCTGTCTGGCTCCGTGGCATCAATCGTTCCGAACTCGCCGCTCTCACCGAAGCCATGCTTTACTCCGGCCAGGTCCTCAATCTCGCCCGCATTCCAGGCCGAAAAGTGGACAAACATTCCACCGGAGGTGTCGGCGATAAGATTTCTCTTATTCTCGCTCCCATCGTCGCCGCTGCCGGCCTCACCGTTCCCATGATCAGCGGCCGCGGCCTCGGCCACACCGGCGGCACTCTCGACAAGCTCGAATCCATCCCCGGCTTCAACGTAAATCTCTCCCTCGAGGATTTTTACAGCGTACTCCGCGAATGCGGCATGGGCCTCATCGGTCAAACCGCGGAAATCGCTCCCGCCGACAAAAAAATCTACGCTCTCCGCGATGCCACTTCCACCGTCGAAAATATCGGCCTCATCTGTGCCTCCATCATGAGCAAAAAGCTCGCCGAAGGCATCGACGCCCTGGTTCTCGACGTCAAAACCGGCTCCGGCGCTTTCATGAAGCGTGAAGAAGATTCCGTTCTCCTCGCCGAACTCATGGTCGAAACCGGCCAGCGCATGGAAAAGAAAGTCGTCGCGCTTATCACTGACATGAACCAGCCTCTCGGCCGCATGGCTGGCCATTCGAACGAAATCGCCGAGTGTATCGACGTTCTCAACGGCGGCGGCCCCGCCGATCTCGTCCAACTCAGCATGGAGCTTTCCGCCTGGATGTTTTTTCTCGGCGACCGCACCAAATCCGTCGAGGATGGCCGCCTCCTCGCCGAAGCCATGATCGTTTCCGGCCAGGCAAAGGAGAAATTCAAGCACTGCATTCGTCTGCAAGGCGGCGACGAGCGCGTCATTGACGACCCGCAACTCTTGCCGCAAGCCAAGTCCAAGGTCGACGTCACAAGTTTCACGGCGGGGTTCCTCACCGCCACGAATTGCGAACAACTTGGAACCGCTCTTGCCACCCTCGGCGGCGGCCGCGAAAAAAAGGAAGACACCATCGACCATGCCGTCGGCCTCGAATTTCATAAACGCATCGGCGATCGCGTAGAAAAAGGCGAGCCTCTCGTCACAATTCATTACAATAGCGGCGCAAAGCTGGTCGAAGCGCAAAGCCTCATCGCCGCCAGCTACGAAATCGGCGAAGCCGCGCCAGCTGAAAGCCTTCCGCTCCTTCGCCGCATCATCGGAGCGTAGCGCCGGCGCCAACTATTTCGTCGTAACGTGTTCAGAAGAGATTTGCTGTTCAGAAAGCAGAAAGAGGTTCACGCATGGGACGTTTCACCGGGGTACTCGGCCTGCTCGCAATGCTCGGCCTCGCGTACCTCTTCTCCACCGCGCGCAAAGCCATCAAGCTCAAAACCATTCTCTGGGGCCTCGGCTTGCAAATCGTTCTGGGCGTCTTCGTCTTGAAAGTGCCCGCCGGCCAAATTATTTTTCAAACTCTCGGCAATGGCGCCAAGCATCTCCTTGATTTTTCCTACGTCGGCTCTACTTTCGTCTTCGGCGAACTTGGCAAATCCGATTCCAACCTTGGCCTCATCTTCGCGTTTCAAGTTCTCCCCACCATCATTTTCATCGCCGCTTTTTTCGCTGTGCTCTACCACATCGGCGTCATGCAGCTCGTCATTCGCGTCTTCGCATGGCTGATGACCAAAATCATGGGCGCCAGCGGCGCCGAATCCCTCAACGTGGCCGCCAGCATTTTCATGGGCCAGACCGAAGCGCCTCTCACCATCCGTCCTTTTCTCGCGGTCCTCACTATGTCCGAACTCATGACCGTGATGACCAGCGGCATGGCTCACATCTCCGGCGGCATGATGGCCGCCTATATTCACGTCGGTGGCGCGAACCCCACCAATCTTCTCACCGCTGTCATCATGACCGCGCCCGGCACGCTTCTGATGGCCAAAATGCTCGTTCCGGAAACTGAGCAACCTCTCACGGCCGGTCGTGTCGAAATGCCCGCCATGGAAAAAGAGTCCAACATTCTCGGCGCCATCGCCCGAGGCACTGTGGATGGCCTCCATCTCGCCCTCAACGTCGGCGCTATGCTCATCGTCTTCCTCGCCCTCCTCGCCCTTCTCAACGCCATGATGGGCTGGGTCCACATTCACATCAGTTGGTTCCCCTACAATCTGCAGGAAGTCCTCGGCTGGCTCTTTGCTCCTATCGCCTGGCTCATCGGCATTCCCTGGCAGGACGCCACAAAAATCGGCGATCTCCTCGGCCTGCGCATGGTCACCAACGAATTTGTCGCCTTCAGCCAGCTCGGCACGATGAAGGGCACTCTCGACCCGCGCACTTTCACCATCGCCACTTTCGCGCTCTGCGGCTTTGCCAACTTCAGCTCCATTGGCATCCAGATCGGCGGCATTGGCGCTTTGGCCCCTACGCGCCGTGGCGATCTCGCCCGTTTCGGCCTCCGCGCCATGCTCGCCGGTACTATGGCCAACTTAATGTCCGCCTCCATCGTCGGCATCCTCTCCTGATCGCGGCTCTCTCTCGTAGGGGCACGGCACGCCGTGCCCGCGCTCTTTCGTTTCTCTGTGTCCTCTGTGCTCTCCGTATCCTCTGCGTAACGTTCTTCCCCTCTTTTGTTTTTTTTCTTTCCCCGCAACTCCATGTAAAATCCTAATCACCAAATGCCTCGACAGAAAAAAGCTCCACCCAAATCCAAATCTCTCACCGAATTCGACCAAGCCGAATCCGCCTCCCAATTTATTTTTTCCAAAACCAATCTCCGACCCAAAATCGCCCTCGTCCTCGGCTCCGGTCTCGGCGCCTTCGCCGACGAATTCGAGAGCGCCAGCAAAATCCCCTACGCCGAAATTCCGCATTTCCCCAAGTCAACTGCCATTGGCCACGCCGGCCAGCTCGTCCTCGGCACCGTCGGCGAAATTCCCGTCGCCGGAATGCAAGGCCGTGTCCATCTCTACGAAGGCTATTCCGCCAAAGAGGTCGCCTTCCCTATTCGCGTCTTCGCCCGCATGGGCGTGAAAGCCGTCATCCTCACCAACGCCGCCGGCGGCATCAAACGCGAATTTGTACAAGGCCAGCTCGTCGTCATCAAAGATCACATCAATCTGCAAGGCGTCAGCCCTCTCACCGGGCCAAATGACGATCGCTTCGGCCCGCGCTTTCCGGACATGACCGTGGCCTACGACCGTCGCTTCCGCGAAATGACTGTTGGTGAAGGCAACCGCAAGCACATCGGCCTCTACGAAGGCATCTACGCCGCGCTGCCCGGCCCCAGCTACGAAACTCCCGCCGAAATCCGTTATCTCCGCACCATCGGCGCCGATCTGGTCGGCATGTCCACCGTTCCGGAAGTGATTGCCGCGCGCCACTCTCGCATTCGCGTCCTCGGCATCTCGTGCGTCACCAACGCCGCCGCAGGCATTCTCGATCAGCCTCTCGACCACAAAGAAGTCCTCGAAACCGCCGAGCGTGTAAAGTCCCAGTTCATCGCACTTCTTAAAGCAGTCATCCCCCGCATCGCCGCCGAGGTTTCATGAACATCGCGCCACCCAAAACCGTCATTTCGAGCGAAGCGAGAAATCTCTCTTTGTTTTTTTCACTGGAGGCCGCAGCATGACCGACCATGAAGCCCTCGTCGAAGCCGCCCAGCAAGCGCGCGAAAATGCCCACGCGCCGTTTTCGAATTTCCGCGTTGGCGCCGCGTTGCACGCCACTTCCGGCAGAATCTTCGGCGGCTGCAACGTGGAAAACGCCACCTACGGCCTGACCGTCTGCGCCGAGCGCGTCGCCATTTTCAAAGCCATGAGCGAAGGCGAGCGAAACTTCGACGCCATCGCTGTCGTCACTGACACCGACAAGCTCACCCCGCCCTGCGGCGCCTGCCGCCAGTTGATTTGGGAATTTTGCGGCGACGTTCCCGTGATTCTGTCAAATTTAAAAGGCAAAACCGAAACGCTCCAGATGCGTGATTTATTTCCCAAGCCGTTTGATTCGTCGAATTTGTAGCCGCACTGCTGTAGATGTGACATTTTCATTTACGAGGCAAGCCCAATGCGCCGCATCGCACAGACGATTTCCTTCTCTTTCCTTTTCCTTTTCATTGCCGCCGCGAGCTTCCTCCATGTCCACGCGGGTGGAGAGGCGGTTTCCGTCGATCTGCTCATCACCAACGCTACGATTGTTACCATGGATGGCGAACGCCGCATCCTCGAGAATGGCTACGTCGTCGTGAACGGTGACACGATCCGGATGATCGGAAGCGGTTATCCGTTTGTCGGGAAAGGCGTCATCGTTGCGAAGCAGACGATTGATGCCAAAGGCGCGCTCGTGTTGCCTGGCTTCATCAACGGCCACACGCATGTTCCCATGACGCTGCTTCGCGGCCTTCACGATGACGTCACGCTTGACGACTGGCTGCGTAAATATATTTTTCCAGCCGAAGCCAAAAACGTGACAGAGGATTTCGTTCGCTGGGGCACGCGCCTCGCCGCCGCTGAGCAAATCCGTTCCGGCATAACGACCTTCGCGGATATGTATTACTTCGAGGACGCCGTCGCCGAAGAAACCAAAGCTGCCGGAATGCGGGGAGTCCTTGGCGAAACGTTCATCGACTTTCCTGCGCCCGACAACAAAACCAACGCCGCCATGCTCGAATACACCGAGAAATTCCTGAAGCGCTGGCAGAACGATCCGCTCATCCACGCCGCGGCCGCTCCGCATTCCATTTACACCTGCTCGCCAAAAACTCTTCAGGATTCCGCCGCGCTTGCCCGCAAATATCACGCGCCGATTCTCATTCACGTCGCCGAAATGAAAAAAGAACTGGACGACAGCCAGAAACAAAACGGTCTGACGCCAGTGCAGTATCTCGAAAAGCTCGGCATCCTCGGTCCAGACGTTCTCGCCGCACATTGTATTTTCGTCGACGCGCAAGACCGCAAAATTCTTGCTGATCGCCAGGTCGGCTGCGTCCACAATCCTTCCAGCAACATGATGCTGGCCAGTGGCGTGGCGCCGGTTGTGGAAGAGCGCGCCGCCGGAATCGCCGTTGGCCTTGGCACCGACGGGCCCGCCGGCAGCAACAACGACCTCGACCTGATGGAAGAGATGGACCTCGCCGCCAAGCTCCAAAAAATCACCAAGATGGATCCGCGCGCGCTCGGCGCCAAATCCGTCGTCGAAATGGCCACCATCGAAGGCGCGAAGGCTTTGCACATGGATAAGCAAATCGGCTCGCTCGAAGTGGGAAAAAAGGCCGACATTATTTTTATCTCGCTCGACGAACCAAACGCCGTTCCCATCTATGACATCTATGCTCAGCTCGCCTATGCCCTCAAAGCCAGCGACGTCGAAACTGTCGTCATCGGCGGCCGCATCGTCATGCGCAACAAAAAACTTCTTACGCTGAACGAAACCGCAATCCTCTCCAAAGCCCGCGAATACGGCAAGAAAGTCGAAGCGTCTTTGAAGTAACGCAAGTATGAGCACCTCCTACAATCAGATTGCGGGGCAGAGTGTCGACCGGCTCGCCGCTTTGAGCGACGGCATTTTTGCCGTGGCCATGACTTTGCTTCTTCTTGAACTGCATGCGCCTGCGAAAGAACTGATTCGCAGCGAGGGGGATTTGCGCAGCGCGCTTGTCGCGCTTTTTCCGCAACTTCTCGTCTACCTGATGAGTTTCCTGACGCTTGGCATTTTTTGGGTTGGCCAGCAGACGCAACTCAACCATATCGAGCGTTCCGAGCGCCACTTCACGTGGATTCATCTCGCATTTCTTTTTCTGGTGACGCTCATGCCGTTTTCCACGAGGCTCTTGACCGAGTTCATCACGTTCCGCACAGCGCTGGTTGCCTATTGGGCGAACATTCTGCTTCTCGGCGCAACGTTGTATCTCAGCTGGGGCCGTGCCACGCGAGCGAAGCTCATCAAGAGCGATACTCCGCCGGAAGTTCCGCCGGCTATTTGCCGCCGCATTTTGATCGCGCAGTCTGTTTACGGATTTGGCGCGCTGCTCTGCATCTTCGATACCTATTGGAGCATCGCCTTCATTGTTCTTGCTCAGCTGCACTACGCCATCGCGCCGCGGTATGGACGCTCCGTGCGCAGCGAGGATAGCTGAATGGATCGCGCAAACTATTTGATGCTACTCGAAACGGCCATCGAAGAAGCGCGTCGCGGGCTCGCGGAGGGTGGGATTCCCATCGGCGCGGCATTGTTCGATAGCGCCGGAAAGCTGTTGGGCAGTGGACACAACCGCCGGGTACAGGAGGGCGATCCTTCGGCGCATGGTGAGACCGATGCGTTTCGCAAAGCGGGGCGCCAGCGCAGCTATCGCGACAAAATCATGGTGACGACACTCGCGCCGTGCTGGTATTGCAGCGGGCTGATCCGCCAATTTAGAATCGCAACCGTGGTTGTCGGAGAATCCGTGAATTTTCGCGGCGGCATCGATTGGCTGCAGGAAAACGGGATCAAAGTGATTGATCTTGCGTCTAACGAATGTGTGCAGATGCTCGCGAAATTTATCGAGGAAAATCCGGCGCTCTGGCACGAAGACATCGGCGAAGAGTGAACGCCCTCGGCCTTTGCGCTCGCCGCAAGCTGTGAAAGTGGGTTTTGTCCATGAACCAAAAACTTAACAATAAAAAGTGGCTGGTGTTTGCGGCTGTCTGGGCGGCAGCGGCAACTCTCGCTTTTGCGCTGCTCTCGAAAGCCTCGGCTTCGGAAGAAGTTCCCAAGCTTGCAGCGCTCATGGAATGGAAGCAGGGAATGGCTGTAGCGGATATCGGCGCGGGGGATGGGAGCTACGCGTTTGCCGCCCTGGAACACATCGGGGCAACGGGAAAAGTGTTTGCCACGGAGATTGACGCGGAAAGACTGAAGGCACTGAGAGCCGAAATCAAGAAAAGGGATTTGCAAAACGTGGTGGTTGTCGAGAGCGGAGATGCAGAAACAAATCTACCCGTGTCGTGCTGCGACGCCATTTTTCTGCGGCGCGTCTACCATCATTTGTCGAAGCCTCTGGAGTTCGACGCCAGCCTGCTTCGCTCACTGAAGCCTGGTGGCAAACTCGCAATCATCGATTTTCCGCCTCATCCAGAATACGGAAAAGTTACAGGTGTCCCAAAAGACCGCGAAGACCATGGCATTCAGCAGAAGATCCTGATCGATGAGTTGACCACTGCCGGTTTTCAGCTCGAAAAGATTGTTGACGACTGGCCCGCGAATAACTACTGCGTCTTGTTCCACAAAAAATGAGGGAAACTACTTTGCCTGGATTCCTCACTGAATGTGCTCGTGCGTAGCGGTAACACTTTTGATCACGCTCATGCAGATTCATTGTAGGTGTCGTATTTGACGGCGATGTCGCGGACTTCCTGAAGGGTCATGTCACGCAGGATTTTGCCGTCTTCGAGGATGGTTTCGAGAGCGTTGGTGCCGAGCCGGGAGCTGTCGGGATTGGGAGCGTCGTTGTCGACTTCGACGGTGGCGAATTCCTTGCCGATGTGGATCAGGTTGAAGCGGCCGCCTTTGCTGGCTTTGGTTGGATCGGTTTTTGGATTTTTATAGACGTTGTGCCATTTACCGGCGCGATCGATCGCGGAACATTTCAACGCGAATTTCAGAGTATCTCGATTTACTTGCTGCAGGAGTGCGCCGCCCATGCCGTAGCTCCAGATATCTTGCGACCAGCCTTTGCGCGTGAGCTGAGCGGTGATGTTCTGGATCGTGTAGTAATTCACGCCGTCGCCTTGAATAAATCGCACGTTGGGAACAGTGGTCTTCCAGCCTTTTTTATTCACTTCGTAGCCGAAAACTTCCGCGACGATTTTGAAGAGCTCTTCGAGGACGGTGACGGCATCGCCGGAGTCCGGGCGAATGACGAGCGTGCCGTTGCGCTGAAGAATTTTGTCGCGCAACGTGCCGCCCCACAAATTGCGCACGGCATTGTAGATGTCGTACGAATCGCTGACGCAAGCGACGACGCCTTCCGGGCAATTTTCCAGCATGTTGGCGTAGGCTTGGTCTTCGTGGGCTTCTCCCCACGCGGTGATCGTCGAATGCTCGGAGGCCGGAATGCTATAGCCGGCGCAGCTGAGCGGATCGGCGGCAGCGAGATCGGCAGAATAAAATTGATTGAGAAGTTGGATCGAGGCGAGCGTATCCGTGCCGAGGAAATTTAACAGATGAGCGGCGCCGCCGATGGCCGCGGATTCTTTGGAAGAGACGCCGCGGAACCCGAAGTCATGCAGCTTGAATGGAAGAAGCGACGGATCGCCGGTGCGGACGAGCGCCCTGCCGATGACTTGCTTGATGGCGCGGGAAAGTGTGGCGACGGTGATGGGATACCAGACTTGCAGAAGAACGGTTTCGGCCCAGTTGGTGAGCCAATAGAATTCGGGATCGGTGTTTTCGATAGTGATGAGCGCGTTGAGGCTTTTGACGACAGTGCCTTCCTTGACGGCGCGAATACGCAATGGCAGGCGGCCGCCGTGCTTTGCGTACAGCGACTTAAAGCCCTCGTAATTGAAGGACTTGGGATGACCGCTGAAGTGAGCATGGGCGACGCGGCGAGCTTCTTCGATGTCGTCGAGAGTGAACACCTGGCCGGCGAAATTGGATTTGACGATGTACTGGAGCATGGCCAGCATGGTTTCGTTGAACATGCCGCCGCGAGACTCGACATAAGAATAGATATGGCGAGTGTCCGGCGGGTACTGCCACCAGTGGGTGAGCTTGTACGAGTCCGTGTTGAGGATCGGATTCAGCCGCAGCGACTGCATGGCGCTCCTTTAGGAAGGAAGTAGGATACCAGAAGCCGTGGTTGGTGTTCGGTGAGGGGTGAAGCGCGCGTAGCTTACGCCGGTCCCCCCGGCTTGCTCCCGCGTCCGGCGGACCCCTGTAGCGTTAAGTCTTTTAGAATGAACATATGCGTAAGTGTTCATTCTAAAGGACTTTAAATCCATTAAAATGAACACTTATGCGAAAACGGGGTGCTGTCCGACTTAGAGGGTCAGATAGATCAGCTGGACGAAGAGGTCGCCTGTGATGAAACCTTTGGACCATGCGGCATCGAGATCGGCCAGCGGCTTGGTCGCTGCGGCTTCCTGGAACGATTTGCCCTCGGCCTTTAACTTTTCGATTCGTCCGACAGCCTTGACGAGCATATCGCGTGAACTGGTGAGGTCGGCTTTGGTTCCGAGAGGGCCGTGGCCGGGGACGATTTTGGTGTCGTTGTTGGCGACGGCCAGGATTTTGTTCGCGGCGGCGATCATGCCTTTGACTTTGCCATCGGTGCCCGCGTCAATGAAAGGATAAGCGTGATTGAAGAAAGTGTCTCCCATGTGGATCACATTGGCCTTTTCAAAATGAACGTAGATGTCGGAGTCGGTGTGTGCCGGGGCGAAATGCTGGAGGGAGAGGGTTTCGCCGTTGGCTTGCAGCTTGTGGCTGGAGGTAAACGTCTGTTGCGGCAAAGCGCTGGCGGGTGAAGCATCGAAGTGCAAGCCGAGAACGGGGAGATCATGCGCCTCAGCCATACGCTTTTTGGTGTTTTCGTGAGCGAGGACGGTGGCGCCAGCGGCATGGAGGGCGGCGTTGTTGTCGGTGTGGTCGAAATGCCAGTGGGTGTCGATGGCGTATTTCAGCGGAGCATTGCCGAGGCCGTCGAGAGTTTCCTTGAGCTTGGACCAGGCGGGGGAGACGAAATTATCGACGATGAATTTGCCGTCGGGCCCGGTGAGGACCACGACGTTTCCGCCGGGGCCGGAAAGCAAGGTGAGATTCTCGGCGAGTTTTTGAGATTGAATGGGAATGGCCCCCATTTGGGCGCGAAAGCCAGTGGCGCGGTCGGCTGGCGTTTGAGGCGAGAAGGCAGGGATGGCGGCGCGGAGAAGGCTCCCCGGGAAGAGTTGCGCGAGGAAGGCGCTGCCTGCGAGTTTCGCCGACCCGAGCAGCATGTCGCGGCGTGTGGGTAGTTTCTTAATTGGTTCGGAATTCATCGAATTACTTCCTTTCGACATTGGTTTGGCGAGCAGTCACAAATTGCGGAATCCAGAATTCACTTAGAGTAGAGGTTTCGCCTTTCGGTTACAACTACGATCTCGAACTCGGCTGGCCGAGTATTGTTTAGCCTGCGTTCGAAAATATGATTGTGACAGTGGTGTCGACTTCGACCGGATCACCGTTGAGAAGAGTCGGCTTAAAGAGCCATTGGCGAACGGCGTCGACAGATGCTTGTGTGAGCTCAGGTGGACCGCTCACTGGCTCTGCCCGGACGACACTGCCATCTCGATCGATAACGATATGAACCAGGACCGTTTCCTGTAAGTGTTTTTGGCGGTTTTCTGGTGAGTGAATCGGATTGACTTGGCGAATGAGTTGGGACATCGCGACAGAGGTGCCTACCCGAATGCGGGCTGGCTTTACGTTTGGCAGACCATAAAAGGTCTGCCAGTTGACAATTCGGAATGACCCTTGGATATGAACGTAGATGCCAGGAAGACTGTCAGTTGGATGATCCTTTCCGAGGCTGCACGTGTATAGCCTTAACGGTAGCCTGGAATTTTGAAGAATCGCTTGAATAAAGGAATCGCTTGGAACCGGGGAAGAAGGCGAATACTCCTTCACGAACACCTGGAAGTGCTTTACAGATGAGTTTGCGCGGAACATTTGCGCGACTGCGTACTCGTAACCTTTCCAGGAGCTTGTGTAGGTTGCAGCGAGAACCGAGCCGAGTTCTTCTCCGAAGGTGGTGGAAAACCAATTTGCGCTGTCCGGAATTTGAAGATCACTTACTAGCTCGTCGAGCTGCTTTGAGTTTTTGTCTCTTGCGGTTCGAAGAATTGTCTCTAGTTGCGATTGGAGCCCGGAGGGCGAATCGGGAAGTGCCGAGGGCGTTTGTGCGACATGCGCCATTTCGCTCGCAGAGGCGCTGATTGCCATTACAGGCGCAAACGAAAGCAGCCCGAAAATCAAAATGCGGCAAGAAGTGCCAGGAAGTGAATCCATCAAATTAAACATTGAGAGGTATATACCACAGCTTTCCGAAATGTCAGTTGGAAGAGTTCCCTGGCAAAGACCGTTCGATATGAAGGTACACGCGTTTCACTCGTCGCGGAGGACTTGCATGGGTTCTACGCGGGAGTCGCGGACTGCGAGGACGAGAGCCGACGACGATCAAGATAAGGAGTAGAGTGGGAACGCGGCATGAACAGGGAAGGACGGCCGCGGGTTCAGCCGCCGCTGATGGCGGGGACGATCGAGATTTCAGATGCGGCTGCAATGGGAGTGGACAGTCCGCCGGTATAACGGACATTTTCGTTTCCGACGAAGAAATTGACGTGACGGCGAACTTCGCCGGATTCGGTGAGCACTCTGTCTCGCAAACCTGGAAAAGCGGCAAACAGATACTGAAGAGCATCGAGCAAATTTGCGTTTGCCTTTACCTCAAGCTGCACGAGGCTGCGATTTTCCGTGAAGCTGCGAAGAGGGCCGGGGATATGGAAGGAGACCTGCATCACTTCCGCTTTCGAGGCTTGGAGCTTCTTGTGGACTGGGATTTCCGTTTTGCCGTGGACTTCGCTTTTGAAAGCGGCCTCGGGCCTGGCGCGCCATCCATCTGGATGACGGCGGCTTTGACGCAGACGATTTGAGGAAGTCCTTCGACTATTTTCTTCCAACTCTTTCCTTCGTCTCTGGATGCGTATAGCTTGCCGCTGCGGGTTCCAAAATAGAGTCCGGCGGGGTCCAATGTATCCGGCGACATGGCATCTCGCAGAACGGTCTCGTAGGCGCCTTTCTGCGGCAATCCGCGCTCGAGAGCTTCCCAGGAGCCGCCGGCATTTCGCGTGCGGTAGACGCGCAATTTGCCTTCTGGTGTGCAGCGAAACTCGTCGGATTCTACGGGAAGGATGTAAACGCAGTCGGGATCGTGGGGATGCATCACCATGGTGAAGCCAAAATCGGAGGGCACACCGCGGGCGATGTCTCGCCAGGAATCGCCGTGGTTGTCGGAACGATAGAGCCCCCAGTGATTTTGGAGGAACAGGCGCGCGGGGCGAGATTCGTGAAGAACAATTTTGTGAACGCACTGGCCGAACTCGGGATATTTTTCCGGCATGAAAACGACGCGAACTCCGGCGTTACGGGCCTGCCACGAAGCTCCGCTATCTTCGGTGCGGTAAACACCGCCGGCGGAAATCGCAACATAGTTTCGGGCGCGATTGGTGGGGTCCGGGACAATGGTGTGGAGAAAGAGGCCTCCGTTGCTTGGCGTCCAGCGCGGGCGGTGGGGGTGATCGTACAACGAGCGGGAGAGCGACCAGGATTCGCCACCATCGTGCGATGCAAAGAGAGCAGCAGGCTCGACGCCGCAGTAAAGGGTCCCCGGTTCGTCGTCGCGGCCAAGACAAAGCTGCCAAATGTTTCGGAGGGAGGCTCCGGTCTCGGCGGGGAAGCGGATGCTAGCCTCGAGGGGATTTGTCCAACTCCTGCCGAAGTCGTCGCTGGAGCGCAGGAAGGTTCCCCAAATGGCGCTGTTCGTGGAGAGCCACAGGCGATGAAGGCCGTTGCGCCCGTCGTAGGCCATGGAGTAGACGCCCTGGCCGTGAAAATAGGGACCAGCCACATCCCAGCGGGAGCGGTCGCGGGAGGACTTCAGCAGAAAAGCGCCTTTGTTGGTGCCAACCAGTAAGAGCACATCTCCGTTTTTTACGGTGAGGTGCTGCATGCCGCGGAGAACCAGGGTGCGAGGGCCACGCGTTTCCTCGGAAGGATGACGGGACTGCAGAATCGCGCCTTGCAGAGCCTCAAGGGCAGCGCGAACTTCGCTAGCCTGCTGGTAACGCTCGACGCGCTCCTTCATCAAGCAGCGCTGGATGAGGCCGGCAAGACCGTGAGGAACGGATGGAGGCAGTGGCGGAAGTGGTTCGCGGAGGATGGCCGCGCTCACTTCGAAGCCAGTGGATCCAAGGAAGGGCAGCCTGCCGGCGGCTGCTTCGTAAAGCAGAATGCCGAGGGACCATAAGTCACTGAGGTGATCGCCTTTCTGCCCACGCAGGACCTCGGGAGCCATATAGGGAAGAGTGCCAACGAGCTTACTTTCGAGGTCGTCGTAGGAAAGGGTGAGCTCGCTGATTTCCTCGCGTTCGAGGCGTGTGGCGAGGCCGAAATCCAGAACTTTTACGCGCCCCTCGGGCGTGATCATCACATTGGAGCCTTTGAGGTCGCGATGCACGATGCCGCGTCCATGAGCGTGAGCGAGAGCGTCGGCGATTTGGGCGCCGTAGCGCGAGACGGTTTCCATGGAGAGACCGGTGGCGGAGTGCAGGTCTGTTAGCGAACGTCCCTCGATGAGTTCCATGACCACATAAAAGTCATCGCCCGTCTGTCCAACTTGATGGATGGTACAGATATTCGGATGGCTCAGAGAGGAAGCGGTCTGGGCTTCGCGAAGGAGATGGCCGCGCCCAACTTTGTCGACGGTGCCGGGAGCCAAGAGTTTCAGAGCTACATCGCGGTTCAGGACTTCATCGCGCGCGCGATAGACAACACCCATGCCGCCTTCGCCAAGTTGAGAGAGGATTGTGTAGTGATCCAGCTTTTGCCCGATCATAGTGGTGGGTAGGCGGCCATCGTATCACGGCCCTTCTCCAGTGAGTGGGGTTGCGAGGCGGGCAATTCGCCGTCTTCGTGACATCCGGACATCTTACTTACAGGACCAGGAGGGACGGGGGACGTTTCACTCGTCGCGGAGGACTTGCATGGGGTCGACGCGAGAGGCGCGGATAGAAGGGAGAAGCGATGCGATAGCAGCGACCAGCAAGACCAAAAGGATGACTGCGCCGAGAGTGGGAGCATCGGTGGGGGAGACGCCGTAGAGCAGGCCGACGAGGAGGCGGGTAGAGGCGGCGGCGAGAGCCCATCCAGCGACACAACCGACGATGCAGACGACGAGGCCTTGCCAGAGGAATTGGCGGATGATTTGGCCGCGAAGTGCGCCGAGAGCGAGGCGGAGGCCGACTTCGCGACGGCGGACGTTTACGGAATAGCTGAGGGTGCCGTAGAGGCCGATGCAGGCGAGCGAAAGAGCGGTGGCCGCGAAGAACGTTAGAAGGATAGTGCGGAGGCGGCCTACGGCAAGGGCGTCCGAGAAGTGCTGTTCAAGCGGAGCGAAATCGTAGACGGAGCGCTGCGGCTCGATGTCGTGGATTTGCTGGCGAATCGTTTCGGCCATGGTCATGGGAGCATTGGGGGTGCGGACAAGGAAAAAAGTTCCGGGCTCGGCGATGGGAGCGCACCAGTAGACGGTGGGAACGGGAGACAAGTCGAGACCGGCTTCGCGTGCGTCGCCCGCAATGCCGACGATTTCCGCCGGACCGGAATAACCGAGATTAGTAGCTTCGAGATGATGACCGATGACCGAGGAGTTGTTGAAGTAAGCGTTCGCGAACGAGCGATTGACGAGGACCGTGGGCGGACCGTCGGTTTCGCGGCAGAGCCCGCCTTCCTGAAGCGGGATTTTCATGGTGGCGAAATAGCTCGCCGAGACGAGGCGGTTGTCGGCGAAAAGTTTCGGTTCGCTTTCGGCGCGCCCTTCGATGAGCTTTAGTTCGGTTTGGAATTTGAAGGGGACTCCCGGAGCGCCGACAGATACAGCGGCAGCTTCGACGCCTGGTGTTGAACGGAGAGTCTCCAGCATTCGGTCAGTGCGCTGGCGCAATTTCTTCAAGTCCGCGGTTTCACCCCAGCCGATGCTGATTTGAAAAGTAAGAATGTGGGATGGATCGAAGCCTGGGAAGACGCGTCCCAATTGTTGAAAGCTGCGTAGCAGGAGACCCGCGCCAGAGAGAAGAGTGACGGCGAGGGCGACTTGAATGCCGACGAGCAGCCACTGGACCGGATTGCGGCCGGAGACTTGCGTGCGGCTGCCGTGATTGAGGGGGCCGGCGAGGTCACGACGCGTGCCGCGGATGGCAGGAAATAGTCCGCAGAGAAGCGTGACGAGCACGGAACACGCGAGAGAGTAGAGAACGATGCGCGTGTCGAGATGAATTTCTTCGACGCGAGGAAGGCTAGCGGCGAGAGACCGGAATACGCCGGAGGAAGCGTTTGCCAGGAGCAAACCCAATAGTGCTCCAAAGAGAGCGAGAAGGAAGGTTTCAGTGAGGAGTTGAGCGATGAGCGTTCCGCGTGGAGCACCCATGGAGAAGCGCACGGAGATTTCCTGCTGGCGTTGCGTGGCGCGGGCCAAAAGAAGAGCGACGATATTGGTGCAAGCGATCAGGAGGAGTAAAGAAACCGCGCCGAAAAGCAACCAGAGAGAGCGACGGGAACTGGAAACGGTGATTTCTTTGAGCGGATCGATGACTACGGCGAGGTCGGCGTCGGTCTTGGGGAATTGCCGGGCGAGCTGGCTCTGCACTGTGGAGAGGTTGGCGCGAGCTTGCGCGAGGGTTACTCCGGTCTTCAGGCGGCCGATAACGGTGTACCAGGTGGCCTCGCGGTTCTGGGCGTAGGGAAGGTCGACGGGGATGCAGGACCAGAAATCCACATCGCGATTTTTGAAGAAAAAGGACGCGGGCATGATGCCGACGATGGACGGAGAGAAATTTCCAACATGCAGTTTTTTGCCGAGCGCGTTGGGATCGGCATTGAAGCGGCGGCGCCAGAAGCGATCGCTGATCACGACTGTATCGGGTCCGCCGAGACGTTCTTCCTCGGGAACGAAATCGCGGCCAAGGGCGGGAGCGACGCCCCAGACTGCAAAGAAGCGCGGAGCGACGAGGGCCTGGGTGATCTTTTCTGGAAGTGTGCCGGACGTTTCGGAGACGTCTTCGGTGTAGTAGCCGGTGATGGATTGAAAGGTGGAGTTGAGGCGATTCCAATCTTCGAGGCGGACGGGAGCCACGAAGGTCTGCGGGTTTGAAAGTTTGATGTGGTGCTGCTGGAGGCGCATGAGCTGATCGCCTTGCGGAAAGGGAAGCGGCTTGAGGAGGATGGCGTCGATGGCGGAGAAGACGGCGCTGTTGGCGCCAATGGCGAGAGCTAGCGTGAGAATGACGGTGATGGAGAATGTGGGGGATTTGCGGATGAAGCGGAAGGCGGATTTGAGATTGGCGGTGGTCGCGTCCAGAAGACGGATGCGATAGACGTCGCGGAGTTCTTCTTTGAGCTGTTCGTGACCGCCGAATTCGAGGACGGCGCGGCGGCGGGCTTCTTCGGGGCTCATACCTGCAGCGATATTTTCTTCCGTGAGTTCGTC
>Ga0209415_10009696_pt1 | contig 16503 bp, 10 predicted proteins | sample PeaSoiSIISIP2007_FD_187696 | JGI IMG/M metagenome (GOLD analysis project Ga0209415, IMG submission 187696) | Peat soil microbial communities from Weissenstadt, Germany - SII-SIP-2007 (SPAdes) (version 2) | ecosystem: Environmental > Terrestrial > Soil > Wetlands > Peat | place: Germany...
GTCGAGCTGCTCGGGCACCGTCCCGCGCACGTCGTAGGCCTTGAACACGGCATCGAGTGCGGTCATGGCGCCCGAAGCCTACCCCGTCGTCTCCCCGCGGCCGTGTGCCGCGGCCGGCCTCATCGGCAGACCGCGGCACTCGATGCCACGCGTCATGTGGGGGGCGGACCTACGACGTGGGGCAAATACGCAACGCCGTGGGGCTTGACCCGACCCCTACTGCAGGTCCGCCCGGATCGCCTGGGCGTCGGTGTAGGCCGCGCGCAGGTCCGAATGTGCATTGGTGACGTTGGTGCGTGCCGCCAGGAAGACCTGCCAGTTGCCGGGGTAGCCGGCCGGAGCCTGTGCCAAGAGCACGGCCGACTGCCCATTGGTCGCACCTTGGGCCGCAGTCACCTGGTTCTTCAGATCGTTGAAGGCCGCCTCTGCTGCGGTCACGTTCTTCCCGGCGTTCTGGGCGTTCTGGATCGCCGTCGCGATCTGGGGCTCGAGATTCGTGAACACGCCCTCGACGTAGGTCTCGTCGTCGACGACGATCGTCAGGTGCGTCTGCGGTGTCATGACGACGTAGACCCGGTAGGTGAAGACCATCGTGTGCGCGGTAGCCCGCAGTTGCGGACACGTAGTGTCCTGCTGCGCTTGGGTCTGCAGCGCCTGGATGCCCGGAAGCTCCACGGTGGTGATGTCGTTCTGGAGCGTCTGGCGGTCTCCGGTCGTCAAGTGGTTGGCGGTGTTGCCCACGGCGCTCGACAGGGCGTTGAGTTGGGTGACACGCCCCGCCAGGGCCGCCTCGACCAGTTGCTGTGCCTGGCTGAACCGAGTCGGGCTGCACGTGGGTTGCGACGCGCTCGTTCCGGCGTTGCCGGCGCTACCGGTGGTCGTGCTCGAGCCGGTTGTGGTGCTGGTCGAGGGCGACGCCGCGAAGGCGGTTCCCGGGACCATCACGATCAGCCCGGTGACCGCTCCCGCCGCCACCGCTCCGACCGCCATGCGACGTGCGAGGTTGTGCTTCATCTCAGGAATCTCCTTGCGGATTGTTCAGGTCCGAGTTCGCCGTGCTGAGGCTGTTGTCCAGTGCCCCCAGATCAGCCGCGACCTGATCAAGCGTCTGTGGGTTGAGTGCGGCCGAGGGAGACGTCGTCGGCGTACCGGCGACCGGAGTGGTGACGGGGACCGAACTCGCGACGGAGCCGGGCACCGCAACGGTCGTGGTGGTCGTCGACAGTGCCGTCGTGGGCAGTTGAGCCACGACATGCGACGCGCTTCCCGCTCCGCACGCTGTCAAGGCCACGGCGATGCCGGTGAACAGCGCTGCCGTAGCGAGCTTCCGTGTCGCCATCTCCATCCCTCCTCGTGCCTCACGGTCCAGCAAGGGTTCCCCGTTCCATCGGTCCCGGACCGGGACCTCTGTAGTGGTGCCCCCTCTTTGGGCCTGCTCGAATGATCGGCTCCGGGCATGTGGGAGCCGTGTGCCACAAGTTAGGGATTCGTGATCCTCGCGGGGCCCGACGAACGTCGGTGAGGGGGGCCTGGGAGCGGGCTCGGGGGGGTAGGCGGCGGGCGCCTCAGGGGTGTAGGCGAGCCGGCCTCAGGGGTAGGCGAGCCGGCCTCAGGGGTAGGCGAGCCGGCCTCAGGGGTAGGCGAGCGGGCCTCAGGGGTAGGCGAAGCGGCGCCAGATGAGCACGCCGAGCACGACGATGCCGATCACGCTCAGCGCGGTCCCGAGCTCTTGGGGGCCGCTGGCGCCATAGGAGAGCGTGACGTCGTGCGACGTGGGGACGACCACCATGAGGTTCGGCTCGGCGCGCCATGGGCCTTGGGCCCCGGTGGCGTGCCAAGACGGGAAGTAGGAGATCCGCACCAGTACGGGTACCCCGACGCGACTCACGTGGAAGCGCAATTGATCGTCGGTCGAACGGATGGCGGACACCGTCACGGCGGGGAGCGCTCGGTGCTCGGCCGGTGCCACTCCTCCGGGAGCCCTGGTCCACGACGCAGGTCCGCCGGCCACCAATTCCTGTGTCCACGATGCAGGGTTCGCGTACCAACGTTGCGCGACGGGCAACCACGTCTTTTGTGCCGCGCCGACCCCGGTGAGCACGTCGGGCTGATCCTGCAGGGGAGCCACGAGCGACGAGTCGTGGACCAGGTACACCTTCCACGTCGTGACGACGGTCCCACCCGCGTTCGGCGTGTCCCACGGCCCAGAGGTGTCGACGAGGGTGACTGCGGGGTCGGCGTCGGCCTGGTCCTGGACCACCGGCGAGGACGCCATGAAGTACTTCACGCCCATCAGCTGAAGGTGCTCGATCCCGAGCGGGACGTTGACCGGCCCGTAGACGATTCCCGTCGTGGACGGCACCATCGCCTCGGAAGGAGACACCGACAGCTCGGCCTGGTTGATGAAGTGGTACGGCGTCGAGGTGGACGACTCGAACAACAGACCCTCCATCGAGTCGACACATCCGCCGGTGTAGTTGGGCAGGAGCATCAACGACATCGGTGTGCCGAACCGGTTGAGGTTGTAGTTGTACTCCCACATGGCCCGACCACACCCGTATCTCCGAGTGACGCTGTCCATGGCGGCCACGATGCCGCGCAGCTCTGGATATCCGGGCTTGCGTTCGACTCCGGAGTAGTTCCACTGGGCCCACGACGACACGTTGCTCGCGGTGACGTTGACGGGCCCGAGCTTGTAGACGGTGCCCGGCGTGACGAGGAGCGGGGGCAGGACCACCAAGGCCGAGACTGCGAGAGCCACGAGCGGCACGATCACCGCCCCCGGTGCCCACGACATGCGGCGGGGGGGGAGCTGCAACGGCGCGGAAGTGCCCGGCGGCGGCCGCCACCACGACTCGCCCCCGAGGCCGACGCCGGGGTGGCCCGGCCCGGGGACGGCCTCGGTCCCGGCTTCGACGACGTCGGTGGGCGCCGACATCAGGGACTGGTGGGGGCCGGTCACGGGTGGGTGGGTCCCCGGCACGACGTGCGGGGCGAAGGTCGAGACCGGGCCCCCGGTGGCGAAAGCCGGCGTCGGGCCGCCCGCGACGACGCCGGCGGGAAGATCGGGCGGCGCCCACCGCAGGGCGCTGCGCAGGTTCCGCCAACCGCGCGCCGCCATGACCAGCACCTCTCCCGCCCCGTATCCGGCGATCAGGTACACACAGATCCACCAGATGGGCAGGACCCGGGTGTTGTACAGCGCGCTCTGGGGCGCCTTCCAGACAAAGAAAGCCGAGATCACACCCGGCACGGCAAGGGCGAGCACGGCCCGGTCGAAGCGGATGCACGCGATCACGATCCCGACGAAGGCGACGATGAGCGCCCACCGGTCCGCCGCGGGCGCCAGCAACGATGCGTAGGTGGTGACGTTCTGCCAGCCCATCGTGGTGCTGTAGGCCTGCTCCATGATGAATGGAACGGCCCACCACGCCACAAGAAGGAAGGCGGAGCCGATGACCGAGACCAACCACCACACCCGCCGGCGGGTGGGGCCGAAGAAGAGCAGCGCCGCCCCCGCGCCCACGAAACAGAACAGTGTCGGGACGAGATGCGACAAGACGCACGCCGAGAGCAGGAGCACGGCGGGGATCTTGGAGCGCCCCGTGCGCATGCCACGGATCACGACACCGAGGAACACGAGTGCGATCGACAACCCGAGCGAAAAGGCGTACTCGCCCGCCATGGTCGAGTAGAGGTTCCCGCCGTAGATGGTAAAGGTCTGGTCGAACAGGAACGGCATGGTGAAGACGGCCAGCACTGCCGGCCGGGGCCGCTCCATGCCGACGAGTCGCCCGAAGGCCCACGCCGCGATGGGAAGGGTGACCGCGCCGAAGATGGTGACGAGCTTGAAGGCGATGTCGAAGGGAATGACGTAGCCGAGCAGCGCGGCGAGCGTGTCGGGGAGAGGGAAGTAGAAGGTGTTGAGAGGCAAGCCGTCGTAGGCGCCGGGGAACCACCCGGTCAGCTGCCCGTGGGGCAGCAGGTTCGTCTTCAGGAATTGGGCCAGGCCGAAGTGCGCTCCGGTGTCGCCCCCCGTGGTCATCGTGTTGGCCAGCAACAGGCCGGGATCGCACTGCCAGACGACGATGCCGATCACGGCCACGATCGCGACGAAGGTAGCGATCGCGGGAGCCGACGGTCGTCGCATCAGATCAATCGTGCCCGAAACCGGCGGCCAAGCGGCATCAGTGCAGGATCCCGGCCACCGACAGGATCGCCAGCAGGTTGAACATGCCATGGGCGAAGATCCCCGGGCCCAGGCGGCGGAACTTGTAGGCCATCAGGGACAGCACTGCTCCGAAGGCCGCCAACCCGAGTAGCTGGAGCAGCTCGAAGTGCGCCAGACCGAAGATGATCCCGTCGGCGATCGCGGCCAGGGCAACGCCGATCACCGCCCCCGCCGGCTTGAACACGCGCAAAAGGGCGCGCAGCACCAGACCGCGGAAGAACATCTCCTCGATCACCGGTACGACCACCACGGTGAGCACGGCGATGATGGCCAGGTCCGCCCCGGGGAACCCTCCCGTGAGGTGCTGGGCAGGGACCTTCAAGCGTTGGTCGAGGTGCGGGATGACGTGCTTCAGCGGGAAGTACAGCACCGGGAGCAAGACAATCTGGCCGGCGAAGCCGATGGCGGGCCCGACGACCACGTCCCAGGGGCGCACCGTGAGGCCCATGTCGCGCGCCACGTTTCCTGTCCCCCGGAACCGGCTGGCGAAGACGACGGCACCGACGAACCCGAACCACAGCCCCACGAGCCCGGTCACCTCGACCCAGGCCGGCGGCACGGCCCGGCTGACCAGCTCCGACAAGTTCGACGAGTGGCCGGTGACCGCGCCCACCACGACCAGGAGGATGCTGCTGGCCAACTGACCGACGACGAACCCGATCCCGGCGAACATGAGCCACGCACCCCCATCGCGTCCGGTTCGGGGCACGGATCCGTCGTTGGAGGGCCCGGCTGGTGGCGGGTTCGGGCCGGCGGAAGATGGCGGGCGCGGTGCCTGGTCGGGCGGTTGTGCGGCGGACGCGGCGGGTGCGGAGCGACGCCTCGGCTCGCCCTCGCTCGAGCCGGGCGCGATGCTCGCCATCGCGCGAAGGTTAGCGATCGTCGGTCTTCGGGCCATCTCGTCCATGCGTGCATGGGCGGGCGCCCCGGCGCGTACCATGGAGCAATGAGTCCCCCCTCTCTTCCCGACCGCCGTTCGGGACGTCCCGCCCCTGGTGGGACGGGCGGTCCCGCCTCGGGCGGGACGGGCGGTCAGGCGTCGTCAGGGGGCGACCAGAGCTGGCGCTGGGTCTTCGCGCTCCTCATCTTGGCGGTCATCGCGGTGCTCATCATCCCGCCCCTGGTGTCCAAGCCCCAGGTGAAGCAGATCGAATACAAGCCCTTCCTCCAGAACTGGGTCGAAACTCACCGGGTCGAGACCGCCACGGTCGACAACAACACCGGGATCATCACCGGGAAGCTCGACACGGGGGAGAACTACTCGGTCAACGGTCCCGACCCCTCGCTCGACAGCGATGTGGCGGTGATGAAGAAGGACATCCCCACCGTCAAGTTCCTCACGCCCCAGCAGAGCGCGCTCGGCCAGTGGCTCCCGACCATCCTGATCTTGTTGGCGTTCGTCGGCATCTTCCTCTGGATAAGCAGGCGGGCCCAGGGCCAGATGTCGGGGATCATGTCGATCGGGCGCTCTCGGGCTCGTCTCTACACCACCGAACGGCCCCGGACGACCTTCGCCGATGTGGCGGGCTACCAGGGGGTGAAGGTCGAGATCAGTGAGGTCGTCGACTTCTTGAAGTCGCCCCATCGATTCCGCGACATCGGGGCCAAGATCCCCAAGGGGATCCTGCTCGTGGGACCGCCGGGCACGGGCAAGACGCTCCTGGCCCGGGCCGTGGCCGGAGAGGCCGGGGTTCCCTTCTTGTCGGTCAGCGGGTCGGACTTCATGGAGATGTTCGTCGGCGTCGGGGCCAGCCGGGTCCGCGACCTCTTCCAGACCGCCCGCAAGCAGGCCCCCGCCATCATCTTCGTGGACGAGATCGACTCCATCGGGCGCAAGCGCGGCGCCGGTCTCGGTGGTGGTCACGACGAGCGCGAGCAGACGCTCAACCAGATGCTCTCGGAGATGGACGGCTTCGACCCGGCCGAGGGTGTGGTCATCATGGCGGCGACGAACCGACCCGACATCCTCGACCCCGCCCTGCTGCGACCCGGACGCTTCGACCGCCAGATCGTCGTCCCGCTGCCCGACCTCGAAGAGCGCCTTCCTATCCTGAAGGTCCACTGCAAGGACAAGCGCATCGGCGAGGACGTCGATCTCGAGCTCGTGGCGCGCGGCACTCCGGGCATGAGCGGGGCCGACCTCGCCAACCTCGTCAACGAAGCAGCCCTGCACGCCGTTCGCCGAGGCTCGCACCAGGTCGACCAACAGGACTTCGAGGCCGCCCGAGACCGTGTCCTCATGGGACAACGCCGCGAGAGCCTTGTCCTGTCGGAGCCCGAAAAAGAGCGCGTGGCCTTCCACGAAGGAGGCCACGCCGTCCTCGCCTATGTGCTCGAGCATGCCGACCCCGTCCACAAGGTCACCATCCTGCCGACCGGTCTGGCGCTGGGCGTGACCCAGCAGCTGCCCATCGAGGAACGCCACATCTATCCACGCGACGTCATCGAGGACTCGCTCGCGGTGCGCATGGGCGGCCGCGCCGCCGAGCTCCTCGTGTACGGCGATCTGTCCACCGGTGCCAGCAACGACCTCGTCGGCAACACCGAGCTGGCACGCAAGATGGTCCGCGAATGGGGCATGAGCGAAGAGCTCGGGCCCATGGCGTGGGGATCGCAGGGCATGGTCTTCCTCGGTGAAGATCTCTTGCACTCTCGTGACTACTCCGAGGACACCGCCCGGGTGGTGGACGCCGAGATCGCCCGGATCCTGCGCCAGCAGGAAGAGCGCGCCATCGAGCTGTTGAGTCGCCACCGGGGTGGTCTCGACGCGGTGGCGAGGGCGCTGCTCGAGCGCGAGACCCTCGACGGTAGCGAGGTCGGCAAGCTCGTCGACACCGCGTACGGCCGGCCCGTTCACGAGGCGAGCGTGATGGCGAGCCACTTCACGACTGCCAACGGTGCCGGTTCGGGTGCCGCACCCGAGGCAAACGCGTCGGGCAACGGCGCCGAGAAGGGGTCCGAGAACGGCGCCGAGACAGTGTCCGAGAACGGCGCCGAGACAGTGTCCGAGAACGGCGCCGAGACAGTGGTCCCTGCCGTGGAAGCCGAGCCTTCGGGCTCGACCACAGCCAAACCCGACTGACCCTGGCCCGCGGCGGGCCCGTCCCGGTATCGGCCTACTGCGGGACGAAGGCCGGCACGACCACCACACCGGCCTCGGCCACCGGCAGCGCGTCGAGCTCGACCGCCACGGGTTGGTCGGACCGGACCTCGAACGGCGCGGTGGCGAAAGGCGCTCCGGGATCGGGCCCGATCACGAGCGGGGAACCCGGCACCACGCGGCGCTCGGACTGTCCGGAGATGACGGCCCCGGTCGGCGTGGTGATGCTGACGTGCGCGGCGCGACCGCCGAGATCGACGATCGCCAAGGCCCAGGCTCCCGTACCAGGGGCAACCACAGCGGGCACGAGCCAACGCGTGGCTCCCCCCGGCACTCCGGGGACGTCGCCGATCTCGGGCACCGGAGCAGGCGAGTCCTGGGGTGCGGTCACCTGTCTGCTGACGACGATCCCCGTGCCGCGGCTGGAGAAGGTGAGGGCGTAGGGGCTCCCGACGGGGATTCGGGTCTGGTTCTCCGCCACCACGGCCACGAGGGACTGCGCCGGCACGTTCATCGCCAATGGCTCGGCGCCGGCTCCCTGGGTCAGCCCGACGGCGACCGACACCTCGGCGGGGTGGCTCGTGGGGTTCAGGACGTGGAATGTCACGGTCCCACCCCCGATGCCCGTGCTCTGGGGGAAGACCCACTGCGACGAGGGCACCGGGCTCCCCAAGGTGAGCGACAGCCCCCCGTTGCCGGGAGTGCCCGCCGACTGCAATTCGGTGGCGACCACAGCGCCGGACAACGTCGACACCTCTGTGCCGATGGCGGCGTCGTCGGGCGCGTGGTCACCGATGTTCTCGGTGACGAGCGACCCGGGCGAGACATCGATGCCCTGGTAGGCGGCCGGCGCCAGGTAACCCGCGCTGGACGACACCAGCGAGACGTCGACCACGGCGTCGGTGGCGGTGGGATTGAACAAGGACAGGATGAGCCCACCGCCTTGCGAGGTGATCCCGTGCGCGAAGTACCAATCGGTGGAGGTCGACGAGGCGCATGGCGCCATGCCCCAACCCAGCGGACTCTGCACGGACTGTGAGACCGCGACGCCTCCTCCGTCGAGGACGACGGCGGTCGCCAGCAGGCTCGTGGACGCTGCCTGATCAGCGGCCACGGCGACTTGCGCGTCGGCGGGCACGGTCACAGACGTGGTGCTGGCCCCGGTCCAAGGCGCCGGAGACGAGGCGTTGGCCGAGAGCGCCGGAACGGTGGTCAAGGTGCCGTGCACCGCATGACCTCCGGTGTTGGTGAGCACGATCGTGGCGGGGGCTCCCCCTTGGGCTCCGGTCCCACCGGCACAGAACCACGCCGAGGATTCGGTGTTCAGGATCGGCGCCACGTGCAGCGCCGACAACGCCGCGGCCGGGACTGCCGTGCTCGCACCCTGGCCCTGGACGGCCGGGCGGCCGATGAGCCGGTCGGCGATCCCGGTGGCCACCAGTATGGCGACGAGGGCGACGATCATGAGCGCCCGCCGCAGAGAACCGGTCATGTCCCCACCGGGCTGGTCGAGTCGCTGCGATCCGGCCTCGCCGCCGGGATGGGGTCGGGAGCGACGGTCGCAGTTTCGGCGCGTCCCCGACGTCGGCGTTTCGCGCCGGCACCTCCGATCGGTGCCCACCACCAGTCGAGCCACCACGTCCGGCCGGCGAGCGCCGCCGCCACCACGATCCAGGCGGCGATCTCGACACCGATCTCGACGCCGTGGGACCACGACCCCACGAAGCCCACCGTGACCGTCTCCCGACGAGCGAGTCGGAACGTCGACGCGTAGCCGAAGGCCGTCGACCCGGCGACCGAGGTCCCGCCCGGTCCGGTCAGCCGCCACCCGGTGGCGGGCGCCACCGCGTTGAGCACGGTTCCGGCCGGCACGGCCCCGCTGACACTGCTGGCGCCCGGTGCTCCGGACAGGGCCGGGCGCCACCCCTCGAGCTCGGGGGCCGCTCCCGCGACAGACGTGGCTCCGGTGACAGACGGGGCCGGCGCCGACCCGGTCGGCGTGGTCCGTATGCCCCGGAGGGGCAGCGCGGAGGGGTCCACGAAGACCTCGAACCCCCCCTGGGAGATGACCTGGCGCAAGTCCACCTGGGCCGACAACGCGTCGAGCACGTCTTCGGGAGCCGGATGCGAGATCGGAGTCTGGAGTCCGGGGATCGACGGTGCGAGGGTGTCCACGACCACCACGTACCGCACCGCGTACGGCGCGAGAAGCTGCCCGAGCCGCACCGTGGCGTGGCGCCGTGCGAGTTGAATCCCGTCCCCGATGGCGGCGGCCTTGCCCGGAGACGATCCCGGCCACAGGCCGGCGAGGTCGGGAAGCCCGTTCTCGCTCACGGCGTAGGCGAGACCGGGTGCGAGTTCCCAGCCGTTGCCCGGTAGCACCCGTGGGTCGCCCAGCCACAGCACGCGGAAGTCACCCTGGGCCTTGTTGGCCGCCATCCACGTGGTGGCCTCGGCGTAGCCCGACGGCACGAGATCCCACCTTCCTCCGAGGCTCCCCACGAGGACCGGCAGCATGCCCACGACCGCGGCCGCCGCGGCGGTCACGGCCGCGACCTGACGCCACCCGAACCGGTAGCCGGGGAGGTCTAGCTGGAAGGCGGCAACGCCTAGGCCGACCGACAGGGCGAGCCCCACCCCCGCCGGCACCAGGAGCACCTGGGGCGCGATCGTGAGCGGTCCGAGGTCGCCGCGGCCCGCCAGCCATGCCAGCGCCCACGCCACCACCGCCACCGACCACGCCCGGCCGGCCCACGCGAGGCGCGACCTCGCACCGATCAGCAACGGCAGTGCCGCGGCGGCCAGGAAGGCCCACGCCAGCGCGGCATCCCCGATGGGACCGACCGCCAACCGCAGCAACTCGCCCCATCCTGCGCCCGAGGATGAGGCGACGGGCACACCCGCCAAGGTTTGCCACCGCCCCGGACCTCCGAGCACGGAGAACGACCACGGCGCGAGGAGCACGACGGCCACCACGGTGGCGCCGAGAGCGGTCAGCAGAACTCGCCGCGCTGGCACCAAACCGACCCGTCCCTGCGAGACCACGTTGCCGAGAGCCAGACCCCCGGCTACGACGAGTGTCACGAGCGCGGCCGAGGGCGCCAGTGACGTCACCAACGCGTCCAGCAGGCCCAGCGCCAGACTCCAGCCGACAATGGTGTGGCGCCAGGCCCGCCCCGAGTGCGACACCCGGCGGTGCAAGGCGCGCGGGGAGGTCGACGGACTCGAAAGACCCGCTGCGACCGAAGGGCCGGGGGGGCCCGTCCCGTCCCGACCATCCGTCGCGTCCCGACCATCCGTCGCGTCCCGACCGCCCGTCGCGTCCCGACCGTTCGACGCAACCGATGCGACCCCCTTCGAGGTGCCCGACGCGACATCGCTCGACTCGCCGAACGGCTCGACCCCCGAGGCCTGGCCCAGGAGGTGGAAGATCCACGGACAGGCCGCGTACAGGACCAACGCATCCCAGTGCGCCGTTGCCAGCGCGTCGTAGGGAACGGGAAGGGCGAGGTAGATGACGGTGGAGGTCACGCGGGCCCAGGCCGTGCCGAGGGGCCGGGTCAATCGAGCCATTCCCGCGGCCCCGACCGGGATACAACCCAGCACCACGATCTTGTCCAGGAGCCCGACGCTCCCGAAGAGCACCATTCCCCCGAGGCCGAGTATCCCTGTCGCGGGAGTCGTCGGGTCGGTCGTGCCGACCCCGGTTGGTTGCCACCCCGACACGAAACGGTGCAGCAGGGTGGTCCACGACGGCATCGGGAGGAACTGGCCCACGACGGGAAGCCCCGACCCGAACAATTGGCGCGTCCCGAAGACCACGACCAGCGCGGCCGCGAGCCACACCGCCCAACGCGTCGAGGGCGCCGGTCCCTGCGCTGTCCCCGCCGTCACCTCCGCCGCCGAGACCGCCACGACCTGCGCCCCCGCGTGGGCGCCCTGGGCAGAAGTCGCTCCTGGGTCGAGCTCGGCATGGGCACCACCGAGGTTGGCGGCCTGCAAGCCGTGGGTGACGGCGCGCCGGACGTACGCGTTGAGGCGCGCGCTGCCGTGGAGCTGGAGTCGGCGCACGGTGGTGTCGTCGAGCCGGCGATGAGCCCGCAGCGACGCCCGGGCGGCGCGCAGATCGCGGCGGTTGGCGAGGTTCCATCTCCAGGCATCCGCCACCACCGCGGCACGGTCGCGATTGCGTGCCACCCGGGCGATGACGTACTCCGCCAAGGCCAGCAGGGCGATCTGCGGGAGAACGCGCATGAGGTGGAACGGTCCGTATGCCTTCAGTGCGGCGTGCAGCTCGTGTCGGCGCTGCAGCGATTGGAGCGAGAGCGGGGGCTGGCGTCGGGGCCCGCCGCGCCAACCGCGTCCTCGTCTTCCGCTCTCTGCGGCAACAACCGGGGCGGGGGGAGCGCTGGCCGTAGCGGGAGCGGAAGCCGCGACCGAAGAGACACCCGTCGGCGTCGCGATTCCGACGGCCTTCGCCGAGTCGTCGTCCTCGGCCCGTGCCGGGCCGCGGTCCTCCCCGCGGTCCCCGTCAGCCCCATTGGCATCGGCCGGGGTCCCGACGGAGGAGTCGACGGCTCGGGCACCGGCGGGACCTTCGCTCCGGAGGTGCTCGGGCAGGGGGCGGCGGCCGCTGGCCAACATCTCGAGGTGCCTGACGCGGGCACCGGGCGCCACGACCACTCTGGCCCCCAAGATCTGCGCGCGCCAGCACAGGTCGAGGTCCTCCCCCATGGCGAAGATCTCGGGATCGAACCCGCCGAGTTCGGCGAAGAGATCGAAGCGGACGAGCGTGGCTCCCCCCGGTGCGAGAAAGACGTCGCGTACCGCGTCGTGCTGGCCGTGGTCGATCTCGCCGGGTTCCATCCGGTCGACCACGGCACCGCCCTTGTCCACCGCCATTCCGACATGCAGCAACCTCGTGGGGTCGTCCCAGCTGACCAACTTGGGTGCGACGACACCGGCGTTGGACCGGAACGACTCCTCCACCATGATGTGGATGGCATCGGGGTCGGGAGCGATGTCGTCATGGCACAGCAAAAGCAGCGCCGCTCCCTCGACCATCGTCAAGGCCTCGTTGGCGGTGGCACCGAAGCCTCTGTTGGTCGGCATCCGGCGCACAAAGGCCCCAGGAAGCACACGCGCCACGCGTGGTGTGGGATCGACGATGCTGGCCGCGTCGAGGACGAGGACCGAGAGTTCGGGGTAATCCTGCACCGCGAAGGACCGCAGCGTGTCCTCGAACCACTCCCCCGGATTGCACGTCACGATCACGGCAACGACCGGCGGAGCAATGGTCTCCATCAGGGCCTGAAGGCTACCCGTCGGCCTCGCTTCCTCCCCAGGCGTTCGCCCCGTGCCGGCCACCGGCCGGGGTCCGGAAGTGCTTGCAACTGTTAGCAGTTGCCTGTACAATAGTTAGCAGCGAGACTCCCCCAGATCTCGACAGGAAGGACACCTCAGATGCCTGAATTCAAAGACGTGACCGACGAGATCACGAAGACCGCCCGAGACGCCGCCTACGTCGTCGTCGGACTCGGAGTCCTCGGGTTCCAGCGTGCACAGGTCCGCCGCCAGGAACTCCAGAAGCGGCTCACCGACCGAAGCCAGATCCAAGGCCACCTCGGCGACGTGCGAGGCGAGGTCACCAAGCGTGTGAAAGACGTCGACGAAGCGGTGGAGCAGGCCATCGGCCGCCTCGAGGCGACGCTCGTCCCTATCGAGGAGAGGCTCCCGGTTCCCGCCCGTGACCTCGTGAAGCAGGCACACAGCCAGGCCCGCGAGGTCCGTCAGCAGATCCGCAAGCTGATCCTGGCCGCCTGACGCGCACTCGGCCGAGAGGCCTTGCGAACTCGCCAACGGGCGCCCTGCTTCACGCGGGGCGCCCGTTGCGCGTGATGAACTTGTCGCTCGGACCGACCGGGCCGTCGACGCGACGTCAGGCCTCGGCCTTGCTCCAGTACTCGAGTACGTCGAGCAGCGTGCGGTCGAGTCCTATCTGCGGCTCCCAACCCGTCGCCGCGCGCAGCTTGGCGAAATCACCGCGCACGACGGGCACGTCCACGGGACGGGACAACGAGGGATCGACCTCGAATCGCAGCTCGACACCGGCCAGGCTCTGCATCTGCATTGCGACGTCGGCGATGGCGATGTCGCGGCCACTGCACACGTTGTAGACCTCGCCCGCGACACCCCGCTCGGCCAGCAAGCGGTAGGCCCGTACCACGTCGCGCACGTCGGTGAGGTCGCGTCGGGCGGTGAGGTTCCCCACCAGGATGCTGTCGGCGCCGCTGCGCCGGGCTTCGACAATTCTCTGGGCGAGCGCGGACACCACGAACGCGGCCGACTGTCCCGGCCCGACGTGGTTGAACGGGCGCGTCCGGAGCACCGGCAGCCCGTAGGCGAGGTTGGCCTGGACCCCGAGGTATTCGGCGGCCACCTTGGATGCGGCATACGGGGTGACAGGTGCCAGCGGCACGTCCTCGGTGACGGGCAACAGCTCCTCGGGAACCGCTCCGTAGACCTCGGCCGAGCTGGTCACCAGCACCCGCGGCGGATGGGAACACGAACGCGCCGCCTCGAGCACCAAGAGCGTCCCGATGGAGTTGACGCGCAGGACCTCGGAGGGATCGTTCCACGACCGGCCCACGTTGGTGAGTGCCGCGAGGTGGTAGACGACCTCGGGGGCGGCATCGTTCACAGCCGCCCGCACCGCCTCGCCGTCGGTGATCTCAACTTCGTGGTCGATGGCCACCACATCATCGCCGCTCTCGAGGAGATGGGCGGTCAACCACGAGCCCACGAACCCTCTCGCTCCGGTCACCAGGGCACGCACGCGCCGAACCTTACCGGGGACCGGTACGAGAACCCCGTGGCCCCGGTCCCGCTCGCGCCGCGGCCCATCGATAGGCCGACAGGTGCTGTGCCGCGCTCGCAGCCCAGGTGTGGCGAGCGGCCACCTCGATCCCCAGGCGCCGTCGCGCCGCGACAGCGGCGCCGTCGCCGAGGACCTCGCCCAGGGCGTCGGCGAGCTCGGGCACCGACCCGGGGTCCACCAGGATCGCGGCTCCGGCCGAGACCTCGGCCATGGCGGTACCTGCCGTGGTCACAAGGGGGGTCCCGCAGGCCAGGGCTTCGAGAGCCGGGAGCCCGAATCCCTCCTCGAGCGAGGGGTACGCCGCCGCCGAGGCCCCCCGCAGCAGGGACGGCACGGCGTCGTCGGGGACGTACCCGGTGCGCACGATCCGATCGGCGCAGCGGGCCCGCGCGATGGCCGCGTCGACGGCCTCCACTCCCCAACCGGGTCGCCCCGCCAGCACCAGGGACAGATCGCGACGCTCGGCTGCGACCCGGTCGAACGCGGCCACGAGGTCGGGAACCGCTTTGCGCGGCTCGAGTGTCCCCACGAAGACGATGTACGGGGTACGCACACCCAGCCGGCGGAGGTGCTCGTCGTCGGACAAGGCGTCGTGCCGACCCGCGACCGAGGGCGAAGACGGCTCGGGCCGGAAACGATCGTGGTCGACGCCGTGCGGCGCCACGAACACGCGGCCGGTGGGGGCGAACAGCTCCCCCAGACGCTGTGCGGTCAGGCTGCTCACGCACACCAGCGCGTCGGCATGTCGCGCCGCGATGCGGATGGCACGACGGAACACCATGACCTTGCTCGGTTCGTGCCACCGGGGATGGTCCACGAACGTGAGGTCGTGGACCGTCACGACTCGAGGCAGGCGAGTGTGCTCGGGCATCGTGTAGTGCGGACCGTGATGCACGTCGAGCGTCTGAGCCGCCAACAGACGCGGCAGCCGAACCTGTTCCCATGCGAGACGGAGGGCCCGGCGCTCCGGGGCGCGCGCCCGGACCGTGGGTGACGCCGGATCGGCGGTCGAATGCAGCTGGGCCCATCGGGCCTCATCGCGCCAACGCGACCACAACGTCAGCACCAGGTCGTTGCGGGCGGCGAGGGCGGTGACGAGGTCGATGGTGTAGCGGCCCGCGCCGACGGGCTGGGCCGGAACCGCACTCACGTCCAACGAGACCGCCAATACGTGTCGTCCTGAACTCGAAGACGCGGCGCCTGTCACAGGAGCGAGCTCCACAACTTCACATGCGCACGTGCGGCGGACTCCCAAGTGAGACCGGCAGCGCGCGTCGCGCCCGCGCGTGCCAGCCGTGCTCTCACGGCGTCGTCGGTACCGACCTCCACGAGGGCACGCGCGATCTCTTCGACCACGAGGGGGTCGACCTCGAGCGCCGCTCCCGTCGTGGTGGGAAGGGGGCTAGCCACCACAGGTGTGCCGTAACGCATGGCCTCTACCGGAGGCAGGCCGAAACCCTCTTCGAACGGCACGTAGGCGAGAAGTCGCGCCCGTGCGTACAACGACGCCAAGGTGCCATCACCCACGCGCCCCGCGAAGACGATGCCCTCCCCGTGCTCGAGCTTCGGACCCCATCCTGCCGGCCCGACCACCACCAGCGGCCACGGCTCGGGCAGTAGGCGGCGGGCCACTCCGTATGCCTCGAACAAGCGCGGAAGATTCTTGCGCGGTTCGAGGGTCCCGACCGACAGCAGGAACGGCCCGCGTACCCCGAGGTTCTCGAGAAGCGCGGTGGCCGCCGCGTCGTCACGCTCGGGCAGGACGTCGGAGCCCAGCGGGATCACCGAGACGCTCCCGTCCGCCGCCCCCGCCTCGGCGAGGTCGCGGGCCACGGCCGGCGAAGGCACCACGAAATGCGAGGCATGGCGCAGGGCCCGGCCCAACGCCGCTTCGTGCCACCGCCGGCCATGGCGCGGGTAGTCCTCGGGGCGGTGCCGCCAGGCCAGGTCGTGGATGGCGACGACTTGCACGGGTCCCGCTCCCGACCGGGGCCGGTGCACGGGCGGCACCGCCAGCGACACGGCGTGGACGACGTCGAAGCCAGCAGGTGCATGCACCAGCTGCCGGTCCCACGACCGCGTCAGCACCGGCCCGGGAAGGCGCGACGCGATGAGCGGGTGACCGAGACCCTCCAGTGGATCCGGTTCGCCCCGCCCGACGCCCCGGTCGCCGCGCCGGCTCGCGTACAACGTCACGCGGGGAAGCGCGCCGTCACCGCCATCCCCGTCACTGGCGGCCCCGTCACTGGCGGCCCCGTCACTGGCGGCCCCGTCACTGGCGGCCCCGTCACTGGC
>Ga0209415_10009697_pt1 | contig 16501 bp, 7 predicted proteins | sample PeaSoiSIISIP2007_FD_187696 | JGI IMG/M metagenome (GOLD analysis project Ga0209415, IMG submission 187696) | Peat soil microbial communities from Weissenstadt, Germany - SII-SIP-2007 (SPAdes) (version 2) | ecosystem: Environmental > Terrestrial > Soil > Wetlands > Peat | place: Germany...
TATGCGGATGCGATCCCAATAGATCTTTAGATTTGTAACGATGCGAATCCGCCGCGTGCCCGCAGGGAGCTTTCCCGAGAGATCGGCGATCATCGTGCGCGCGAGGCCGGCGGGGAATCCCATGTCATCCATCACGCGTACCCACTTGCCGGATGCGTCCTGCGCCTCGACGTACGGCGCCATCGGCTGCATGCCCGCCTGCCATGCGGCGTACATCGAATTCGCGGTGAAGTAATCGGTGAAGCCATCCATGAGCAAACGCAGCGGCCGCGACGCATCCCAGTCGCCGAGATCGAGCGTGAGTGTGTGCGTCGCCGCGAATCCCTGATACGGAGCCGCAGCGAAGTCCATCACATATTGGCGATCGCGCGCGCTGAGAAGCGGCAGCACATCCTCACCGCGGTCTCCCCACGCCCCAGCGGGCAGATGCGCGCCCCGGCTGGCGATCACCTTGAATGTAGGGAACGGCGGATTGCTCGCGAAATACTCATTCGGATACACCTCGACATCCGCAGGGTGATCGATGGCCAGCAACCGCACGCGATCGAGATAATCAAGTTCCTCCATGGGCTCGAGCATGCGGAAGCTGATGCGTCCATCGCGCAAAGCCACTTGCGAGCCGTTCACCTTGAGATATTCATCCGGATCAGGAACATCGCGTTGCCCCGGCGCGATCCAATGCCCGACGATTCCGGGCCCTATCATGTCAGCAAGAAATTCGTAGCGCGAACCATTCCAGACGAAAACAATGGGACAGGAACTCCCGCGCCGGTCGATCTCGTGAATCTCCTTGCGCGCATTCGCCGCGATTTTCACTTCATCCTGCAGCACCCCGGTCGGCCACAGCATGCGCACCACATCCGCTTCGGATTCCGCGCCTAACCCGACGTGAAGCTCAAGCGGCCCTTGGCTCAAGTATCCCGACGCGCCGCTAATCTCAAATTTCTGCCGCATCGCCCCGGCGAAAACTTCAACCTTCGTTCCAATCGCAGATTTATTGTCGTTCGTTCCCTTCAAGGCCAATTCCAGCCAATGATTTTTATTCCCGCCCACGTTGCGCAGCAGCACAGGCGGTGCGCCGAGCTGCGTGATGAGCAGCCCCATCGAGCCATCGCCGTCGAAATCAAACGGAATGACAGATCGCGGACTTGCCAGCACAATCTTGTCGAGCCCCACTTCTTTCGTGACATCACGAAATCCCGCCGGGCCCTCATTGCGCAGCAGCGCTATCTTTCCACCGGATGCATCCGCACCGACCGCGACAAGATCCACCCAGCCGTCATTGTCGTAATCGATCGCCGCGACGCCCCAGCCGCGCGTCCAGCCCAGTTCCGGCAGTTTCACGCGCACGAATGCCTTTCCGCCGTCGTTGCGCCAGAGTGAAATTCCCGGTTTGCCTTCGTGCGTCAGCGCCACATCCATCCAGCCGTCTTTATCGAAATCGAGTACGGCCACGCCACGCGATCCTTCCGGGGCATCGCTCGGCCACAACTCGCGTTTCTCAAAGGGCCCTTCGCGGCGATTGAAAAATACCTCCGAGGGCCCGTTCGGTTTTCCGGTCACGATGAAATCGATCGCGCGATCATTGTTAATGTCCGAGGCAATCGCTCCCATCGCCTCGGGCCGCGCCGCAAGCCCCGTTTCCTCCGTGACGTCAGTAAACGTGCCATTCCCGTTGTTCCGCCAGAGCAGGTTCGAAACTTCACCGGAACTCCGGAAATCCGCCGCCCACTTTTGTTGCGTCACGTAAAGATCGAGATCTCCGTCATGATCGTAATCCACGAAAGTCATCCCCATCGTCATGCCCGGAGCCTTGATTCCCGCCGTCGCCGTCACGTCGCGAAATGTGCCGTCGCCCTGATTGCGGAAAAGAGCGACGCGCCCGATGAACCCCACCGCAAGATCTGGCCCCCCGTCGTTATCGTAATCGCCCACTGCACAGCCGATCCCAGACTCATGAAAATTAATTCCAGACGTGCGCGTAACGTCGACAAACTTGCCTTCGCCGGCATTGCGATACAGAGCTGCCCGGCCGTCGCCCGCCGCATTCACGAGAAGAATGTCCGGCCGCCCATCGCCATCAAAATCGAAAACGCACGCCCCGCTCTCGTGGGGAGTCAACGGCAAGCCAGCCATCATTCCCGTCGACGGCGCCGCTGTGATAGGCAGCCCCGAGCTAGCCGTCACATCCACAAAGTGCACTGGAATCGCCGGTTGCACCGGCGCGAGCGCTGTCGAAATCTGCTGTGCCAGCGAATACTTCCCCTGCTCGCCGTAAACCAGGCTCATCGGCGCGCCCAATTTCGCCGCATTCAGATGCTGAAATCGTTCGAGGTGCACTTTGGCGTTCGCAGAGTCGCCGCTGCGCTGGTACGCTTGCGCCAATCCGAATTCCGCCGAGACGTGATAGGGATTGATCTTCAGCGCCGCGTTGAATTCCTCGATAGCCTTCGCATACTCATGCAATTCCGAATGAATTGTCGCCAGAAAATAATGTGTGTCTGCGTCACCGGGATCAATCTCCGCCGCCCGCAAAAACGCCGTCGCCGCCGCTTCCGAATTTCCCGCGGATTTTTCGAGCAGCCCGAGGTTGTACCAGCCGTGCGCATTCTCGGGATGCGATTGCGTAATTTCCGCCAAAATCTTTCGCGCCTCATCGGCCCTTTGCATGTTCAGCAGCGCAATAGCGGTATTCAATTGCGGGACATAATTCGTGGAATCGGCGATGACGGCCAGTTGGAATTCCTTCAGCGCGTCCTCAGGACGCTGCTGATCCATGTAAGCCACGCCGAGATTATTGGAACGCAGAACCGCATCCGCTTTTGCCGCAGCCTTCGATTGCGCCAGCTCGTCGCTTCGTCCGCCGATTAGCACCGGCGCGGCACACAAGCAGATCAGGCCAGCCGCAATCGCCAGCGAAGTAACACGCGATCGTCTCAATGCACTCAGAATTCCCGCCGTCTCATGGTTCGTCAGGGCACGACTTTAGTCGTGCCGAAAGCGGCGCAATGTGCAAACGGCTTCAGCCGCTGAGGTTCGTCTATTTTTTCTGCAACGCCTGCGCGCCGCCCAGCCCTGCGCCTTCCTTCAGCGTGATGATCTGATCGGCGCGAACATTCTTCAAATTATCCGTCTGCCCGCTCGGCCAGCGCACTTCGATCGCATCTGCCTGCGCCGCTGCGCCGAGGCCAAAGGTTAGCACAAGCTCGCTCGCCGATTCATAACTCCCGCCGCTGCGCAGCATTTGATCCTGAGTTCCGCCGCCGGCCGTCACGCGCACAACGGCGCCAATTCCATCGCGATTCGATTTCGTACCCACCAGCTTGATACGCAGGCGGTGATTCGCGTTTCCCGAATTGCGAAACAGCACCGCCGGCCCGCCATTCGCCGTCACCGCAATATCCACCGCCCCGTCGTTATCAATATCGCCGTAAGCTGCGCCGCGCGCTACGCGTCGCGTCGCAAATGCCGCGCCCGCTGCCGCCGTTGTCTCCTCGAATTTCCCGTCACCGAGATTCCGGAACAAATGCGGCGGCTCCGCATAACGCACGCGATTCTGAATCTTCTCAATTCCATTCTCGATGTGCCCGTTGGCGATGAAAATATCCGGCCAGCCATCCAGATCGTAATCGAAGAAAAAGCAGCCGAACCCAAGCGTCAGCAAACTCGCGCGCCCAATGCCCGTCGGCGCCGCTTCATCCACAAAAAGCCCATTCTTCTCGTTGTGATAAAGCGCCGCCATCTGATTCGAGAAATTCGTGATCAGCAAACTCGGATACCCGCTGCGATCGTAATCCGCCGCATCCACGCCCATGCCCGCGCGCGCAATCCCGTCTTCGCTGAACGCGATTCCCGAGGCCACGCCCTTCTCGGTAAAAGTGCCGTTGCCATTGTTGATGTAGAGCTTGTTCGGCTGCGTGTCGTTGCTGAAAGCAATGTCCGGCCAGCCATCCTGATTGGCATCCAGAATCACCACGCCGAGCGTCTTCGAAGTGGTATCGAAAAGCCCCCCCTTCTGTGTGGCGTCTTCAAATGTGCCGTCGCCGCGGTTGTGCCAGAGCCGCACCGACGCCCCGCGATACGATTCCGGCGTGCAATACGATTTCGTTTTGCCATCGAGCGTGCAGTAAATATCCGTCTGCGGCGTCCACTGCACGTAATTTCCCACCACCAGATCGAGATGCCCGTCGCGGTCGTAATCCACCCACGCGGCGCTGGTGCTGAATTCATTCGGCCCCGCGAGTCCCGCCTGCTTGGTCACGTCCGTGAACGTGCCGTTTCCATTGTTGCGAAAGAGATGATTCTGTCCCAGCGCAGTGATGAAAATATCGTCGTAGCCGTCGTTGTTATAATCTCCGATGGCCACGCCCATTCCATACATCTCGACCGCGAGTCCCGCCTTCGCCGTAACGTCCGTGAAAGTGCCGTCGTGATTATTGTGATAGAGCGCCGGATGCGACGCCGTCCGATGATGCTCCGGCCAGTCCGCGCCATTCACGAAAAACAGATCCTGCCAGCCATCATTGTCGTAATCAATGAACGCGACTCCCGCGCCCATCGCCTCCGGCAAATATTCTTTTCCAAACGCTCCGTTGTTGTGCGTGAAATGAATTCCGGCGGCCCGGGTGATGTCTTCGAATTGGATCGCCGCCTGCGGCGGAGTGGAGAATCCGGATGCGGGCACGAGCCACGCACTCGCGAGAATAATGCAAATGCCGAAAAGGCCGGGAAGCATCGAGCGGCGAGGCTTGGCGCGCAGAGATTTCTTCAAACTCAATCTGTCCCTCCATGTGCAGCAGTTGCCGATAGAGGCTTCGCGCCGCGCAGTTTACCCGCGGGCACGGAATCGTGCTCGTGAATCGGCTGCCGTTCGACGTTGTCCTCCGCATGTGCGCGTAGGTATGGACCCGTCAAAGTTTGCGCCGATTCATCCGCCTTGAATCGCAAATATCGCTTTTGAAAGTCCGCCGCGCGGTCGCTTTGGCCGAGCCCCGTATAGCAAAGCATCAAATTGTAGTTCGCCTCGAGATCTTCGGGATCGATTCCGAGCGTGGCATTGAATTCCGCGATCGCGTCGCCGTACCGCCGCTGCAGGAACAATATCCGCCCCAGTTCGTCATGTACCACGCGGTCGCGCGAATATTGCTCGAGCACTTTTCGCAGATGCGCCGCCGCGTCGTCGTATCGTCCCTGGTTCCGAAGCACTTTGGCGTAAAAGAAATGCGCTCGCGCGAGAGACGGCGAAAGTTCAAGCGCCTTTTCGAGCACCGTTTTCGCCGCCGCGAGATTTCCTTCCTGGAATCGCGCGCGTCCGATATTCACCCAGCCATCCGGATTCTCCGGCGCGATTTGCGTGATCTTTTCAAAGGCCGCCGCTGCTTCCTTCAAATTGCCTTGCAGCAGCAAGCCGATGCCGTAATCATTCCACCGCGTCCAATCCGCGGGATCGAGCTTCAATTCCGGCGCAGGCGCAGCCGCATTTGCAGGCAAGACGTTCAACTCCACCTTGTCCTCAGCCAGCACCACGATCGGCAGCGCCGGTATCGTTTTGACCTGTCCTGAAACCCCCGACGTATCGCCGGTAAAAATCCAGTGCCCGTCATCGAAATCCGATGTCACTTGCGGATGCGGCTCGTTCGGATCGCGCACGCCGCCAAATGCAAACTGCGTGTTCCACCACATGAATTTGCGATAGTTCAATTTCGCGCGCAGCGAAATCCGCGAGCCCGCGTCCGAAGGGATGTTCAACCGGAAATGCACCGTGTCCGCCGCGCCCGGGGGAATTAGATGCACGTAAACCGTCGCGCGCGCGGCCCATGCATTGCGCTTATTGATGTGATTTCCGCGTGCATCGATCAAAACCGAATGATAGAAATGTGCGCCGGGCTCAACCGGACCTCGGCCATCGTCTTCCGCCATCCCGCTCCAGAAAATCACGCGGCCATTTTCATCCGTCGCGGAAAGCTCCAGCCAGCAATCGAACGCGTCCACCGTTCCACCGGGGAAAAAATGCCCGACCTTGCGCGTCCTCACCACAACGTCTACGCGCGCCGTATCGCCGCGCCGCACCGCCGCCGCAACGCGATTGAGCGGCCCGGTAACAGGCGGAGGCGGTGCCGATGTTTCTTCAGCCGCCGCGCCAGCCGACGCAGGCCCTGGCGCTTCGGCTTCTTCACCGACGGCGAATGTAGTCTCCAATTCCGGCGCCGCAGGAAGCTTGGCTGCAGCCGTCTCCTGCTTGGTCTCCGGGGTGATCGCGAAAATATCAACGCTCACCTGCTTGTCCTGCAGGAACTTCTCCGTGGCATCGAGCTGCGCTTCATCGCGATTCGCAAACGGCACTGCCGTGTTCGCGGCGAGAAACCGGTGCGAGTGCACGATTTTCGGTTCCGCGGCTGTATCGTGCAACGGCGCAAGCGGCATGTGGCAATCCGCGCACGTCGAAGGCTTCGGCGGATAATAAAACGACCGCGCGCCGTATCCCGAGACCGCGCTGGCCTGCCAATTGTCGTAGTCATTGAATCCACGCGTCCAGCGGTAATGATTCACGGGAACATCGAGATGCACTTTGTGGCAGGTGGAACAAAAATCCGCTGTCTGCTCGCGCATGAACGGCTTCAAGAAAGTCCGCCGGTGCGGCTCCGGATTCAATTCCACCAGAAAATCGTGGAAGCGCCGCACCAGCGGATTCTCGCTCATGGCCATATCGTGCAGCGCCGGAACTTCGAGGCGGTAATCGCCCTGGCCCATCGTGCTTTTCACGCCGGTGATTGAATGGCACATCATGCAGCCAAGCCCCGCCTGTCCCGCGGGCGTGTTCTCGACCTCGCGAATCGGCTTGTCGAATTCGCCGCTGAAAAGCAGCGAGGGATCGTGGCAGCCTGCGCACCATCGCGAGGGTTTGATGCCGATGGTGTCCTGCATGTACTCGATGCTCTTGCGGTACCACTGATTGTTGAACGAAGAAAAATGATGCATCGAACTTTGCCACTGCTTGTAGATGTCCGAATGGCATCGCTCGCACGATTGCGACTCCATGAAATATTCTTTGGCGATGCGCATCTGCTCCGGCGTCTGCGCCGAGCTGGGGAAGAAAGGTCCCTGCGGCCCGTCGCCTTCCGAATCCATGCTGGCCGGTGCAATCCTCGGATTTTCGATCCGGTTAGAACGTTCGAACGGCACTGTGCGCAGCCACCACGCTCCCGCAGTCACTCCCGCTGCGATAGCGAATCCGAGCGCGTAACGCAACGCGGCACGCGTCGCCGATCCCGCGAGCCATCCGTGCCGCCCCGCCCACGCCGCGGCAAGAATCACGCCGCCCGCAAGACACGCGCCGATGTGCGCATAGAGCAGCGGAAACCGGCTGCGCGGCGTGCCGGTAAAGACCAGCGCGACTCCAATCGCGCCGCCCGCCGCGATCAAGAGCCAAGCCGCGCGCTCGGATGAAGATCCCGAAGTTATCTTCCGCCACAAGAAGGGAAGACCCAGCAACAGAAACGCTGCGCCTGCGAGCAAATGCAGCAACACAGTTCCTTCATAGACGACTGTCGCGTATGGCCAAGCGAAAAGGTAGGCGGCACTAAGGAAAAGAAAATAGAGAAGAAATGATCGGAACCGGTTCATCTCAAGGCCGGCAGCAATCGTAAGTCAATTCGCGCGATTGGGACACCACAACGCCAAGGAATCTGAAAAATCGCGGCAGTTTGTAGCAAGCCCCGGGAACGGTCAATAATATGAATCTACTAGAGAGAGCGTTAACCTGCGTTGTGCGCCCGCGCCACCAACAGAATCGCCAAAAAATAGAATAAAAACATCATCGCCAGATACGCTCGCGCCTGCTTGTTCGCTCCTGCGAATTCCTTCCACACCAGCACGCCCCACAGTGCTGCCACCATAGGCGCCGACTGCCCAATGGCGTACGAAATCGCCAGCCCGATTGAATTTCCCGCCACTAGATTGAACACCGTCCCGATTCCCCATATGAATCCGCCGAGCAGCCCGAGCATGTGCCCGCTGAATGGCGCCTTGAAAAATCCGCCGAATGCTACCGGTTCTCCCACCAGCGGATGCTTCATAAAATAAATATTCCAGATGAAGCAGGAAAGCAGCGCGCCAAACGTAAAGAAAACCGAAAGGCTGTACGGTCCGAGCGCATTTCCTTGTCTCATCGCATGGGTCGAGAGCGGCGCCCACAAGCCCATCAACACGCCCGAAACGATGCAGGTGATGATGCTCTTCCGCGAAACCGCTCGCCCTCCCGCTGGAAGCTGCCCGTAAGCCTTTCCATCGAGCAGCACTGCCACAATCGCGCAGAGCACTCCGGCGCCCAACATTACCGCGTTGCCCTTCGGCTCACGCAAGTACGTGAGGACGACTCCCACCACCAGCGCGATGCCGATCGAGACTGGAAACGCGATCGCCAGCCCGGCCATATCGATCCCCGCCACGAGGAGCAGATTGGCGAGATTGAAGATGGCGCCTGCCAGCATGGCGAACCAAAAGTTCGACGTATCCGCCGAGTGCACGTTGTTCAAGAAACTCGAAGCATCATTCCCGCTGCTGCCCATCGTCAGCGCGAGAATCAGGGAGACGATAAAAATTCCCAGCGCGTAGTCCCAGTAGAAAAGCTCGAAGCGGTAATTCTTCACTCCCTTGTACGTGTTCGCCCAGGAGCCCCAGCAGATCGCCGAGGCGACCATCATCACCATGGCGATCGTAAACGTTGGTGGCGTGAACATGAATTAGTCCTCTCCGTTGCGCCTATGTAGCGCCGGTCCCGCATGCGGGACCGGCATCTTCAATCGTCAAGATCTCCGCAGTCGGCACTCACTGCTACTCGCCAACTAGAACGAAGCCGCCGCCGAGGCATTCTTCGAGCGAATGAACGCGACGACCTCATCATGTTTCGCCATCGCCCGCGCCCCCACTTTTGTGCAACAAAGCGCAGCACAAGCGTTGGCGAACATTCCAACTTTCTCGTGATCCCATCCTTGCAGCACGCCGTAGGAGAGGCCGCCCATGAACGCATCGCCTGCGCCCGTCGTATCCACAACGTTTACTTTGAACGCCGGGACGTGCGCCATTTTCTCTTTGGTGGCGATCAAGCAGCCATCCGCGCCCATTGTTACTGCCACCAGCTTCGGCCCGATCTTTAGCAATTCCGCCGCGATCCGATCGAAGTCGGTTTCTCCTGTAAGCTCGCGCGCCGCGGCCTTGCAAGGCTTTAAGACATCGACCATTTGCAGCGCTGCCGCCAAATCCTGTTCCGAGCCCAGATTCGCCTGCGCGAAAAAGCTCGGCGATACGTCGAGATCAAAAATTACGCGCACGCCGGCGGCGCGTGCGATTTTCATGCCCTCGCGCACCGGGACGAGCGGCAATTGCGACGCCTCGGTATGAAAGTGCTTTGCTTTTTGAATGTGCGGGGCGAAACGATTGCAAACTTGGAACGGCGAAATTTTTCCCGTGATGTTCGGAAACATGTAAATGCACCGCTCGCCCGCTGCATCCACCGGGATCCACGTCAGCGAAGACAACTCATGTTTCACGACTTCGATCCCGCTGCAATCCATTCCATCCGCTTCGAAGGCCTTGGTGATGATCCGGCCGTTGTCGTCATCGCCGATCAAGCCGAGCCAGCCTGTCTTTGCCCCCAGCCGGGCCACTTGCGTGAGGTTATTCGCGGTTACGCCGCCGGCATGAATCTCAAGCCGCTCCGCATTGATCTTTTCTTCCGGCCCGAGCAAGCGCGGCACAATCGCAAAATAATCGACGGTGCAGCTCCCAATCCCGACCACATCAACATTTCCAGCCATAACACCCCCGGTGTTTGTAGCGCCAATTCCGCATGAGGGACCGGCGGCGATGAGCGCGATCCGGACCAGCGTAGCGATTCGATTCGCCCTCATGGCCCGGTTCCTGCGTGAAAAGCGTGCGCTGCTTATAAATCGCGCGACGAGCCCCGTCAAGCGAAAACCCGACGAGACCGGGACGCGTCGCGAGAGATTGTTTCTACGCAAACGACCCGTCCCCTTCATGACCAGCCTTATTGGGCTAGCTTCTTGGCTGCTGAGGGCTAGTTTCGCCGCGGTTTCGCCGGTGACACCGAGATTTGGCTGTTTTTGAGTTCATAAAACCCCGTATTTCACGCGATTAGAATCGACTCCCTTCGTTTATTTTGTTGGAGTTGCGGGCGTTTCTAATAAATTGTCCCGCGATTAGATTTTTCTTCGCCTTTCTAGGGGCCGGAAAAGGCAGGAGATACCGCAGAGACGCTGAGGGCGCTGAGTTTTGGGAGGGGATCATTGGATTGTCCTCGGAGTTGGGGGCCGGGCTGAACTGTGGCTTCTTTGGATTCGTGAAGCGTAGGTTTCTGGCGCGGCTTGCTGGGGGTCCTTTCTGGCGGCGATTTCCGGCGCCAAATTTTGTCCGGGCTCAACGGCAGAGCGGGATAAAGACTAACATTAGTTAACGTTTATGTCAACAGTAAAGCATTGTTACCTTAAGGGAATAATTGGGGAGAATTTGTAACCGATTGGGTCGTGGTTTTCCTATGATGCGGGCGCTGACGGGCGGGTCCGGTTTCGATTCGTGATCCCCTTAACTCTCTAGCGTCCGAAGGCAGTTTCGGCGGCGGGCCTGCTCAAAAGTGGCCGGGGCGCGCGATGCTATACTTTCGGGCATGCTTTTGGGCCTCTTCCTCCTTGTTCACCTGGCGGGACCGATGCAGTCGCCGTCGCGTCCGAAGCCGGTTACGGCTGGCGAACTTGAAAGGCTGGCGCAGGAATCCGTTGCGGAAAAGGATTGGGAGACCGCGGCGGACGAATTCCGCCGCGCCATCGAGCTCGAACCCCGCAGCGTGCGCATGCGCATCGAGCTGGGCGACACCCTCGCCGCCGCAGAAGACTTCCCAGGCGCCATTGCCGCCTACAACGAAGTGCTGCGGCTCGATCCGCGCAACGAGGCGGGAGAGCTCGGCCTGGCCGAAGCCTACCGGCGAGTCTCCAATTACGACGAGGCGCGCCGGCAACTGGAGCGCGCCAAGCAGGATCATCCGGCAAGCTCCGCACCGCGCCGAGCGCTCGATCGCGTTGAACTCGAACGGCAGCAACACGAGCGGGCCGCAGGCGACAACTCCGCAGCAGCGGAGCATTCGCTCCAAGAGGCCGGCGAGCTTGCGAAAAAGAACCAGTTTGCCCAGGCCATCGATCTACTCCATCAAGTCCTTAAGAATGATCCAATAAATCCCGCCGCGAATGCGCTACTTGCAAAGGCTCTCTATTCCACCGGTGAATTCGCGAAGGCCGGAGAAGCCATCCAAAAATCCCTGGCCGCACGTCCCGACAATCCCGGCTATCTCTTTATCCGTGGAAAAATTCTCGAGAAGGAAAACCGCGCGGAGGAGGCGCTGCAGACGTTCGAAAAAATCGCGCTGGTAAATCCGAAAGAATCCGACGCCTGGTTTGAAATCGGCGCGATCCACCAGCAACTAGGCGACCGCAAGCAAGCCGGGCAAGCCTACAAAAAGGCCGTGGAACTCTCGCCCGATGATTCCGCCTACCGCAAGGCGCTGGAATCGGTTTCCGGAAGCGGCTCGGGCGAATCGCCATGACCCGAGCGCGCCGGGGCGCGACGCGGCGAAGGCCGGTCCGCGGTCATGAGCGAGACAAATAATTTGTAGAATTTCGACAGGTCCAGATCGTCCTGCACCTCGACTAAATCCTCACCCAGACCCGGTTGCTGACCCTCGGCCCAAACCAGCGTATCGCCGTAAGTCGCGCCGTGATCCACCGAAACATCCATGTACATCTTCTCCGTCTTGGTGATGATCGAAGGATCGAGCCACGCCGCCGCAGCCAGCTCGTCCCACAAATAGCCTTCCTGCGCGTACTTGGCCACGTATTTCGCCGAAGCCGATTTTCCTGCGGCGATTTCCGCGATGAGCTCCTTGGTCATGTGCGTTTTGATCGAAATGTCTACCGTCGTCACCACCACGCGCGGCCACGGAGCATGAAACGCTCGCCGCGCCGCTTCCGGATCGATCCAAAAATTGAATTCGCGCCGCGGCGTGTCCTTGAATTCCGGATCGTCGGTGGCCGGCGCGATGCTTCCACCCATCACGATCAATTCTTTAGCCAGGCTCGCAAAGTCCGGATCGATGGCGATGGCTAGCGCAAGATTCGTGAACGGCCCGCCCTCGTAGATCGTCACTTGATGCGGATAGCGGTGCACCATGCGAATCAAAAAATGCGCTGCGTCTTCGGTGGAAGCCTTGATCTTCGGCGCGCCCTCCACCATAGGCGGAATCACGAAGGCTTCGTGCACCGGCGTTCCGTAGTTCCAGGCGCCCTGATAAATCACTTTCCCGTATTTCGCTTCCCAGCGCGCGACGTCCGCCTTGGTATTCACCAACGGGAACGCCGCACCCGGCACCACGGGAATTTCGGTCCGCCCGATAATTTCGAGCAGCCGCAAAGTGTGCTGCACTTCTTCATCCCGCCAGGCATCGCCGGTCACGATGGTGATTCCCAGCACGTCCGTCTGCGGCGAATTCACCAGTGCCAGGATGGCCTGCATATCGGTTCCGCCCGGCCCCGCAGCGTCCTGATCAATGATTACTTTCTGCCGCGCCTGCGCACACAACGGGGCCGCGGCCATCGCCAGTAGAAGCGTGCACAAGAGGAATTTGAAAATTCGGTTCACAGGTAAATTTACAAGAAGTCCGCAGGGGCGCCGGTTGCTGCGCCCGCCAACGTCGAAGGATCGAAAACGCTTACCACGACTCAACATCGTGCCCTTTCGCAGTTGAGTTACTCATTAGGGGGTCAGGGCGTCAGGGCGTGTGTGTGAACCGGAGAAACAAAACCTCAGCGGCTAAAGCCGCATTGCTATTGCGGCATTTGCGGCACGACTGAAGTCGTGCCCTGACAAAACATCGTAGTTGTCACACAGACCTTTTGGCCTCTGAAGCCACTCCTTCTCCAGTCTCTACCCCAAACTCCCTAATACATAATCGTGCGCGTTAGATGATGCGGCCAGAAAGTCGTGTGATACGGCAGCCAGAGCCGCGCATCAATCTGCGGGATGATTACCTGCATATCCGCAGGCCGAATCTTGTTCACTTCTTCGCGCAAAAGCGCCGTCGCATAGAGCATGTGTGCGCGAATCTCGATTTCCTGAGTGCTGTCGCGCTCGATCATCTGATACGTATTGATGGCGGTCTCGAGCGCCGGTGAATACTTCATGATCCCCAAAATCCGGCAAGCCGCCGGGACAATATAATCCGCAAAGGCGGTCATCTTCTCGGGATCATCCAGCTTGAACCAGCCGCGGCGGTGCAAATTCGCGTAGAGCATCCAAATGCCGAGCTGCGGCAATTTGTAAAACTTGATTTCGTGACCGTCGTACTGGCTCACGTCATTAAATCGCGGGAATTCCTTCACCAACCGGTCCACGATGCCATTTCCATTGTCATAAAGCCGCGGCGAGCAATCATCGATGAAATTATGGAAACGCCCGTCGTATTTCTTCGCCAGCACGGCGCCCACTTCGTGCAGCACGGCCAGCTTTTCATCGAGCATGGGCATCTCGATGTTGCCGCTGAAAATCTCCGCCAACTGTTTGCGCGTCGCCTCCGCCATCCACTTTCCGTCGAGGATGGGAATCTTGTTGTCCATGGCGCGCTTGAGGCAGGCAAACTCGGCATCCGAATCGGACCAATTCTGTCCCTTAAACTCGGTTTGAAATTTCACATGCGTCTTGAAATCGGTAAACGCCGTGTCAATCGAATCCGAGACCATGATGAAATCCACGGCCTCGCGCCGGTCTTCATTCCCGATTCCATAAGGCAGGGCGTACTCCGGCATCGGCAATGCTTCGTAGGCCATGAATTTGGCGACTTCGACGATGCGCTCGACGTCGGTGGAAACATCGCGCGAATGTTCGATCACCGGATGCAGACTATCGAGGACGGGACTGCCAATCGGTTTCGGCCATCGCACTGCCGTTCCTTGCGTCACGCCGCTGCCTCCAAAAAAAGAAGCCGCCAGGAGCTTATCGCTCCCGGCGGCCGCCAACATCATCGAACTTCCGAGTCCCTGAAGAAACTGCCTGCGTCCCGTGGGTCCTAAGCTCATTAGAAAATGAACTTGGCCCCGGCCTGGAACGCGAACGGCGTGCTTCCCGGCGCAACTTGTGAAATGGCGCGGTAAGTCGCGCCATTCGCCGAGATGCTCTGGAAGAATGAAAGCGACTTCGAAGTTAACGCGCCGCAGCTCAATCCCACTGGCCCCGGCGAATTCCCCGTGAACAGGGGCGAGGGAGGCGTCAGACCATTCGGCACGCAGTTTCCCGCTGTCGCATAGTCAATCGTACCGTTGGTGTCCGGGTTCGAATACAGGTTATGCCTGTTAGTCAGGTTGTAGAAATCGCCCGAGAGTTCCACCGTGAACCGCTCGCCCAGCTTGAAGTCCTTCGCCAGCCGCCCGTCCCACTCGACAAAATTCGGCTGATCGAACGGATATCGTTGCAGAAGGAAGGGTTTGCCGCCTCCGATTTGAATGATCGGGCGGTCGTTGGCGTGTGAATATCCCGAATTGGCCACGCCGTCTCCATTGACGTCGGCATTTACATAGAGGGGGAACGGCACTCCGGAGTGCGCGATTACCGAGGAGCTAAACAAGAAGCCCCAGGGAAGATCGACCACGCCTCCCATCTTGAACTGCTGGCGGATATCCAGGCTGTTGCGTCCGTAATCCAGGTTGATGTTGAAGGGATCCTGTTGCCCGAAATAGGTATCCGTGTCGCGTTCGCTGGCGCCATTGTCCTTGTTCTGGGACCACAGATAGTTCGCGAACAACTGGAAGCGGTTTGAAAATCGCTTGGTGAGGTTGACCACCACCGATTCGTAGTTTCCGTGGGCATAGCTGCCGGTCGTGTTCGTGAACGTCGCAAGCGTCGGGTCCAACGGCGTAACGGACGAACCCGTTAGCGTGCCACCCGAGTAGGTATTCACGCCGCAGAGCAGAGTACGACCGAATTGGTCGGTCCCGCACGAGGAGAAATTGCGGTACCACGCCTCCTCCGTACCGTACCCTCCCGTCCGCAGGTGCTGTGAATTGACCCACGCGAAAGTGCCCGTCACGACCCAGCTCTTCGCGAAGGTGTGCTCGACACCCGCCGTCAGGCTCGATACTCGGGGATTGCGGAAATCCGGCTCAACGAGATTGGGTCCTGGGCATCCAATATCGGAAATGCCGCAAATATCGTTGATCCCTGCGGAAACTGAGCTTGGGAGCAGATAAGGAAACCCGGCGGCAGGGAAGCAGGTCGGACTAAAGCAGAAGATTCCGGCGGTCTTGCCGCCGCCGCCCGCGGGCATAAATATGGTTGGACTTATCGCGTAGTACAAACCCCACGCTGCTCGAACTACGGTGGGCGACTGCGCGGATCCTACGTTCCAGGCCAATCCGACGCGCGGTCCCCACTGCTTGAAGTCATCCGGGATGCGCTGCGGAACTGGAATCACTTTGGAGCCAGAACCCGTCCCGGAATACGTCGCGGCTCCGGGAGTCGCTGTCTGCGGCTGCGGGTACCAAGTTCCATCCCACCGTAGACCGTAGGTCAAAGTGATGCGCGGCGTAATTTGCCATTTGTCCTGCCAGTACAGCCCCACGCCCGTCAAGTAATTCGGGAACAGCGTGCCGGCTTTGAAAAGCGGCACGTTGTTCAATCCGACGTCCTGAATCAGGCCGAAGGGAGCAAAATTCGCAACGTTCGGAGAGTTGAAATCGGAAATGCTTCCGAATTCGAATTCGCCTGAGGACCATCCGACGAAGGTATCCTTGCGGTCCTCGAAGGTGTCCGAGTCTCCTCCGAACTTCATGTCGTGCTTGCCGAAGGAGTAGGAAAAGTTGTCTGCGGCTTGCAGCTTGTCGTTTTGACCGTTGATCGGCAGGTAGTAGCGGTTTCCAAACATGATGCCGCCTACGAGCATCGTAGGCGTGCCCGGTCCGTTGGAATGCCGGATGCGGTTTTCAGCTTCGACGCTGATGCGCAGTTCGTTCACTTTGCGGCCCATAACTGTATTCAGGGCAAACACGGTGCTGATGCCCTCGTTGAGGAAGTTCTCAGTGGTGTCAAAGGGCACAGGAGTTTCGTTCTGCCCCAAACCGCCCGTAAAGCCGCTGGTATGGTTCCGCGTCCCGTAGGCGCGCACGCTGAAGTGATTGGCCGGCGAAAACTGATAATCGTAATGGCCGAGGATGGTGAAGAGGTCCTGGAACTGTGTGTGCGGCCCATTGAAATCCGCCAGGCTATTGACCCCGAAACAGGCGTTTAGGAAAGATTGCCCCGCGGTGGGGGTACCGCAAGAGCCCGGCAGACTGAAGCCCGCGGTGGCCGCCCCTGGCAGCGGAATCTGACCGGCCGCGCAGGCACCCGGCAGGCAGTTCGCAAACGTCGGACCGACAGCGCCGGCCAACGAAGTGTTGCAGTCTGCCAC
>Ga0209415_10009698_pt1 | contig 16499 bp, 16 predicted proteins | sample PeaSoiSIISIP2007_FD_187696 | JGI IMG/M metagenome (GOLD analysis project Ga0209415, IMG submission 187696) | Peat soil microbial communities from Weissenstadt, Germany - SII-SIP-2007 (SPAdes) (version 2) | ecosystem: Environmental > Terrestrial > Soil > Wetlands > Peat | place: Germany...
CACCTCGAACAGGAGCGGCAGGCCGCTCTCGAGCCGCGCGGCGATCAGGTCCTTCACGACCTCCGTCTGCCCGTAGATCGTGATCGAGCGCCCGTCCGCGAGCTCGCTCAGCGGCACGTGATGGCGCTCGCCCTCGAACTGGAGGTGGATGCCGTGGTGGACGATGCCCTCCCGATCCATCCGTTGCGCTATGCCGGCCTCGCGCAGGAGCTCGACCGTCCCCTGCTCGAGCACGCCGGCCCGGATTCTCTGTTGGACGTATTCGCGGTCGCGATTCTCGATCACGACCGACTCGATGCCCGCGACCTCGAGCAGGCGCGCCAGCGTCAGACCCGCAGGGCCAGCGCCGACGATCCCGACCTGCGTCCTCATTCGCCGTCGTCGGCGAGCACGCGCTGGAACACGTGGAAGGCGCTGTTCGCCGCCGGCACGCCGCAGTAGACGGCCGTCTGGAGCAGCACCTCGGCGATCTCCTCCGTCGCGAGCCCGTTGCGGCGCGCCGCGCGGACGTGCATGCCGAGCTCGTCGAAGCGGCCGAGCGCGACGAGCGCGGTCAGCGTGATCGCGCTCCGCATCTTGCGGTCGAGTCCGGGTCGCGCCCAGATCTCACCCCACGCGTAGCGCGTGATCAGGTCCTGGAAGGCGGCCGTGTGCTCGGTCGTGTTCTCGATTGCGCGGTCGACGTGCTCGTCGCCAAGCACCTCGCGGCGGATGCGCATACCGCGCTCGTACGCGTCGTCGCTCATGCTGCGGCCCTTTCTTCTAGGTGGGACAGCACTGCAGCCGTGAACGCGTCGGGCTGCTCGACGTTGGCGAGATGCGCAGCGTGCGGGATCGTCGCGAACGCGGCGTTCCGAATGCCGCTGACGAGCGGTTCTATCACCTCGGTCGGCGTCACGGGATCCTCCGCGCCGGCAAGGACGAGCACGGGCTGCCCGATGCGGCCGAGCTCGTGGCGGAAGTCGAATGCACCGACCGCCTCGCACCCGCGCGCGTACCCACCGGCCGGAATCGCGAGCAGCTCGTCGACGACGGCCTGCGCCGCCGGCGAGTCGCGGAAGGCCGGCGTGAACCAGCGCTCGCGGACGCCCGCTGCAACAGCGACCGTTCCCTCGCGGCGAACGAGCTCCGCACGCTCGCTCCACGCCTCAGCCGTCCCGAGCTTGGCCCCCGTACACGCGAGGACGAGCCGGCCGACGCGCTCCGGCGCGTTCGCGCCCAGCCACATCGCCACCATGCCGCCGAGCGACAGGCCGCAAACGGCGAAGCGGCCGATCTCCAGCTCGTCGAGGACGGCGAGTGCCGACGTGGCTATGCCGTCGACGGTGACGGCACCGTCGGGAACCGGTGACGTGCCATGCCCCGGGTGGTCGAAGCGAACAACTCGAGCGCGCCCCGCGAGGGCGGCGAGCTGCGGCTCCCACACGTTCGTCGTGCTTCCGAGCGAGCCGAAGAGGGCGAGCGCTGGCGCTCCCTTCGGGCCGTCGAGCCGGTAACCGAGGTTCACGCGGTCTCCCGGTAGCGTGCGAGCGCGCGGTCGACGAACGCTTCCGCAGAGCCGAGGTCGCCGGCGTCGAGGTCGCCGCTCATGTTCGCGCGCATCCGCTCAGCGTCCACCTGAAGCCCTTCGAGGCACTCGCGCGCGGCAGCGGCCGCGCCTCCCGAGAGCGCAAGCAGGTCGGAGAGCGCGCTCCACTCCGCATGCCAGTGTCCCGCCGCGCGCTCGTGCTCGTAGTCGCCGCCCGTGAGCACGCCGGCGTTCGCATGCGCGAGCCGCGCGCAAGCGCGCGCACGCACGGCCCGCATGGGATTGTGCTTGTGGGGCATCGCCGTGGACACGCCCCCCGGCGCTTCGGAAATCTCGCCGACCTCGGTCTGCGCGAGCAGGACCGCGTCGAGGCCGATCTTCGCGGCGGCCGCCGCAACTGCGTCCAGCGCCGCGGCCAACTCCGCGACGGGCCACCGATGCGCGTGCCACGGCACGACCGGCTCCTCGAGCCGGAGCTGACGCGCGAAGAGGCGCAACACATGGATCCCCTGCGCGCCGAGTGGCGCGAGCGTTCCCGCCGCCCCGCCGAGTTGAGCAGGCAGCCGGGCTGCGCGGAGCCGCGCCCGCGCCTCGGCGACGGCGACGAGCCAGCCGGCGGCCTTCGCGCCGAAGGTCGTCGCCACGGCCTGCTGGAGCAGCGTGCGGGCGGCGAGCGGCGTCAAGCGGTGCTCCTCTGCCAGCCGTGCGCACGCACCCGCCAGCGCGGTGAGCTCCACGTCGATCAGCTCGCGGGCGTTGCGCGCGACGAGCATCGATGCGCTGTCGAGCACGTCCTGGCTCGTCGCCCCGAGATGTACGTACTGCCCATCCTCACCGGCGTGGCCGCGCAGCGCGCGCACGAGCGGCTCGACCGGGTTGCCGGACGCCCGCCCTTGCTCGCACAGCTCGGCGACGTCGTACAGCTCGGGCCGGCACACGGCGGCGATCGCCGCGGCTGCTGCGGGCGGGACGAGGCCCGCGTCCGCTTCCGCCTCGGCGAGCGCCAGCTCGACGTCGAGGCAAGCGGCCACCCAGGCGTCGTCCGACACGGCCGCGCGCAGCGCCGCCGGCACGAAGATCGGCGCGAAGGTCGTCAATGGGCGAAGAAGACCGTGGCCCGGTCGCCCTGCATGCGGATATCGAAGCGCAAGGCCCCATTCTCCCGCACGGCGACCAGCGTCTCACGGTCGGGCCCGGCGAGCGAGGACAGCACCGGGTCGCGCTCGTTCGCCGCGGCCTCGTCGGGGAAGTAGATCCGCGTCAGCTGGTGCCGGAGCAGCCCGCGCGCATGAACGAACGCGTCGAAGCGCGGCGCGGCGCCCGGCAGGGCGTCCGGCTTCGTGACGACGAAGGAGAAGCGCCCGTCGCTGTCCGTACCACTCCGGCCCCAGCGCCCGCCGGCGGCGTCCCACAGCTCGATCATGCCGTCCCCGATCGGCGTCCCGGCGCCGTCGAGCAGCTGCCCGATCAGCTGCACGGCGCCCGGCGCCGAGCGCTGTGCGAGCTCGTTCTGGGCGTCCCGGCAGAGGCCGATCGCGTAGTACGGGCCGACCGTCTGGGACGGCGTGCGCGGCAGTGTCATGACTGCTCCTCCAACGGCGTCGTGTGTACGGATCCGCGGCCGAGGACGACGTCCCACTCGAATGCGAGCGCCCATTCCGGCTGCGTCGCGTCGATGTCGAAGCGGGAGACGAGCAGCGCGCGCGACTTCGGATCGCGAACCGAGTTGAAGATCGGGTCGTAGACGAAGAGCGGATCGCCGGGGAAGTACATCTGGGTCACGAGCCGCTGCGTGAACTGGCGGCCGAAGAGCGAGAAGTGGATGTGCGCCGGCCGCCACGCGTTCTCGTGGTTCCCCCACGGATACGCGCCGGGCTTGACCGTGACGAAGCGGTAGCGGCCCTCGTCGTCGGTGAGGCAGCGACCCGCGCCGGTGAAGTTCGGGTCGAGCGGCGCCGGATGCTGGTCGACGACGTGGTGGTAACGGCCGGCCGCGTTCGCCTGCCACACCTCGACGAGCACGCCGCGGACGGCGCGCCTGTCCTCGTCGAGCACGCGACCGTGCACGACGATCCGCTCGCCGAGCGGCTCGCCGTCGTGCTGGCGCGTGAGGTCGTGGTCGAGCGGCCCAACCGCCTGCGGCCCGAACACCGGCCCGCGGAGGTCGTGCTGGCTCTCGGGCAGCGAGACGAGCGGGCGCTTCGGCGCGCGCCACCGGGTCGACCGGTAGCCGGGGTAGTCGACCTGCACCTCCGGCCCGAAGCTCGGGTCGTCGGGGAGGACGATCGGCGACTCGCCGGCGTCAGCCATGCTCATGTCCTTTCGTTCTGAGGGCGCGAAGCGCGCGGAGCTCGAGGTCGGTCGGCGGCACGGTCTCGCGGAGGTCGTCGGCGACCGCGAGGCTCCAGCCCGTCGCGGCACGCGCCTGCTCGGCGTCGACGCCGGGATGCACGGCGACGAGCGTGAGCTCGCCCTCGCGCGGCTCGAGCACGCCGAGGTCGGTGACGACGACGCGGACGTTGTCGCCGAGGCTCGTCGTGAAGTCGAGCCGCTCGACGAAGGCACGCGGCGACTGGCGCAGCAGCACGAAGACGTCGCTGACGGCGAGCGCGATCTCAGGCGCGCCGCCGCCGCCGGGCAGCCGCACGTCGGGGTGCGCGTAGTCGCCGATCACGGTGCTGTTGAGGTTGCCGTGCCGGTCGATCTGCGCCGCGCTGAGGAAGCCGACGTCGATGCGGCCTCCCTGGAGCCAGTAGGCGAACATCTCCGGCACCGAGACGACGGCGTCCGCCGTGTCCGCGAGCTCGCCGTCGCCGATCGAGAGCGGCAGCTCGGACGGCTTCGAGCCGATCGTGCCGCTTTCGTAGACGAGCACGCAGCCCGGCGCGTGCGTGCGGCGCGCGAGGTTCGCCGCGATGCTCGGCAGGCCGATGCCGACGAAACAGACCGTGCCATCGTGCAGCCGCCTCGCCGCCTCGACCGCCATCATCTCGTCCGCCGAGACGGGTGCGCCGCTCAAACCAGCAGCGCCTCGGCCGCCAGGCTGGCGCGGTACTCGGCGACGTCGGTCGTGCCGAGCACGTGCCGGCGCATCCACGCGAGGAAGCGCTCCCGGTCGCGGCTGATCGCATCCCAGGCCACATAGAAGGCGTTGGCGCGCTCGTAGTAGCCGTGCGCGTACGACGGATGCGCGCCGCCGGGCACGACCGCGACCGCGTCGACGACCCACGCCGGCAGGACGGCGGCGCCCGGGTGCGGCTCGAGCCGGTCGACGACCTCCTCGACGGTCACGATCGAGCGCGACGCGGCCAGCACCGCTTCCTTCTGCACGCCGAGGATCCCCCACATCTGCACGTTGCCCTGACGGTCGGCCCGCTGCGCATGAATCACGGCGACGTCGGGCCGCTGCGCCGGCACGGCCGCGAGCTCCTCGCCGGTGAACGGGCAGGTCACCGTTGCGACGCGCGTCCGCGCGGGCAGATCTCCGCCGCGATAGCCGCGCAGCACTCCGAACGGCAGCTTCGCCGCGCCGGCCGCGTAGGCGGCGGCCATCCCCGCATGCGAGTGCTCCTCCAGCTCGAGCGGCGCCGGCCAGCCCCGCTCGACCGCGTCGCGCAGGCGGTGCAGCGAGCCGACGCCCGGGTTGCCGCCCCAGCTGAACACGAGCTTCCGGGCGGCGCCCATCCCGATCAACTGGTCGTACACGACGTCGGGCGTCATGCGCACGAGCGTCAGGTCACGCTGACCTTGCCGAATCAGCTCGTGCCCGGCGGCGTTCGGGATCAGGTGCGTGAAGCCCTCGAGGGCGACCGTATCTCCGTCATGCACGAGCCCGTGCACGGCTTCGGCGAGGGTGACGATGTCCGCCATTGCCTCAGAACGGGAAGGGGTGGCCCGTCCCAGCCTGCACGGTGATCCAACGGAGCTCCGTGAACTCGTCGACCACCGCCTGCCCGCCGAACCGCCCCCAGCCCGAGTCCTTGACGCCGCCGAACGGCATTTGCGGCTCGTCGCCGACGGACTGGTCGTTGACGTGCACGATCCCCGACTCGATCTGCTGCGCGAGCGCGAAGCCACGGTCGGTGTCCGCGGTGAGGATGCCGGCGCTCAGGCCGTAGCTCGTCGCGTTGGCGCGGGCGACCGCCTCCTCGGCGCTGTCGACCACCTCGACCGCGAGCACGGGGCCGAAGGTCTCGTGCTTCGCGAACTCGGAGCTCTCCGGCACGTCGGTGATCAGCGTCGCCTGGAAGCAGGGGCCGACGGCCTCGCCGCCGGCGAGCACCCTGGCGCCCTTGGCGACGGCGTCCTGCACCCGCTCCTTCACCATCTGCAGCGCGGCCTCGTTGATCAACGGGCCGATCACCGTGTCGTGCTCGTTCGGGTCGCCGGCCTTGAGCGTCTTCGTCTTCGCCGCGAGCCGGGCCGTGAACTCCTCCGCGATCGGGCGCTCGACGATGATCCTGCGCGCCGACATGCAGATCTGCCCCTGGTGGAGAAACGCCCCGAACGCGGACGCGTTGACGGCGTAGTCGAGGTCGGCGTCGGCGAGGACGATCATCGGGTTGAAGCCGCCGAGCTCGAGCAGCACGCGCTTGAGCTGGCGCCCGGCGGCCTCTGCGAGCCGGCGGCCCGTCGCAGTGGAGCCGGTGAAGTTGATCCGGCGCACAGCGGGGTTCTCGACGAGCTCGTCGCCGATCGGACCGGCCTCGCCGGGCGCGTGCGTGACGATGTTCAGGACGCCGTCCGGCAGGCCCGCCTCGCTGAAGATCTCGCCCCAGATCAGTCCGCCGACTACCGGCGACAGCTCGGACGGCTTGAGCACGACGGTATTCCCGAGCGCGAGCGGCGCGGCAATCGAGCGCGCCGACAGGATCAGCGCGGCGTTCCACGGCGCGATCGCGCCGACGACGCCGACCGGCCTCCGAATCCCCATCGCGAGCGTCCCCGGGTGGTCCGAGGGAATGATCTGGCCGAGCGGCGCGTACGCCGCCGCAGCGGCCTGGCGCAGCAACCCCGGCACGAAGTGCATCTGGAACATGCCGAAGCCGAAGGTCGCGCCGGTCTCCCGCGCGAGCAGGCCGACGATCTCGTCGCGACGAGACTCGAGGACGTCGGCGGCCTTGAGGAAGATGGCCTGCCGCTGCGCGGGCAGGCTCTGCGACCAGGCCGGGAAGGCGGCGGCCGCGGCCTCGACCGCGCGGGCTGCGTCCGCCCGCCCGCCGGCGGGCACGAGCGCGACGACGTCGCCGGTGAAGGGATCGCGGTCTTCGAAGGTGCCGCCTCCGGAGGCGTCGGTCCATCCCCCGGCGATGAACTGCTTCGCCTCGCGTGCGTTGGACTGGACGCTCGTCACGTCGTCTCCTCTCGTCGGGCCGGCTCGGCCAGCAAGCGTGGACGGCGTACCGCCCGCGTGTCAAGGCAGCGTAAGATCACTGGTTCCCGCCTGTCAAGACAGCGTTTCATGTGTCGGAACACGCTGCGATCTGGACGGACTGTTCCATTCGTCAAGACAGTAGTCTAGTATCCGGGACGTGATGCGGAGCCGCACACGGCGGGCGGGCGCCGGAAGCGCCTCGACCCCAGCGCCTGCAGCGACGCCGCATCGGCACGCCGGGCGACCTCCCGCGAGCCTTGACTCGTCCTCGCGGACCCATCTACGGTCGCCCGATCACGGAGCAAGCAAGGCCCTCCGGGGGGCATGCGACGCAAGGGGGACGCACTTGACGAGATCCTGATCGGAGGGGCGCGGCGGCATCCGCTGCGCCGACCGTCTCGTGATTCAGTTCCTTCGGAAGAGATCAGAGGAGAAACCTGATGAGATCGAGGAAGATCAAGATCGGTGTCGCAGTCGCCGCCGCCGGCGTTCTCGCGCTGATACTGACGACGACGGCGGCGGTCGGTTCGCGGAACGCGGCGCCGATCGGCTCGGGCAAGGCTTCCGCGACGCATTCCATCTGCGGCCTGGGCACCGGCAAGAAGGCGACGGGCTCGGGAATCAAGATCGGCGGCATCGACATGCTCATCCCCGGCGTCGACTTCACGACGATCGGCAAGACGGCCGCCGCGTACTTCGACTGCGTCAACGACAACGGCGGCATCAACAACCACCCGATTCACTACATCCTCTACAACGAGCAGCTCAACCCCGCGCAGGAGGCGGCGCTCGCGCGGAAGCTGATCCAGAGCGACAAGGTGGTCGGCGTCGTCGGCAACACGAGCTTCGCCGAGTGCGGCACCAACTGGAAGTACTACAAGAGCAAGGGCTACGTCGTCATCGGCGCGGGCGTCCAGGCCGAGTGCTACAGCACCCCGTCCTTCGCCGAGGTGAACTCGGGCCCGCGGTACAGCAACGTCGGCGCCGCGCAGGCGCTCGTCAAGGCCGGCATCACGAAGCTTGCCATCGCCTCGCCGGACACGATCTCGGCGTACGCGGACGGCGGGCCGGCGCTGGTCGCACAGAAGGCCGGGATCCCGTACAAGATCTTCCCGACCCACCTGCCGGTCACCGATGCGACCTCGCAGCTCATCCAGATGTACCAGTTCGCCGGAAACGGCGGCGGCATCCTGCTCGACTTCACCCCCGACACGGCCCCGGCATTCATGAAGGCCGCCGAGGCGCAGGGCATCGTCGACAAGGTGAAGTGGGGCTCGTCGACCCCGATCGCGAACACGTTCATGTCCAGTCAGTTCTCTCCGGCGTTCGACGGCCAGCTCTACATCGACAACGAGTTCAGCAACGTCGACCCGAAGGTCGGCCCGGACTCGGCGCTGATGTTCCAGGTCATCGCGAAGTACACGCATCCGACGATCGCCCCGCAGGCGTTCGCGCAGATGGGCTTCCTCGACGGGATGTTCGCGACGCACGCGCTGCTCAGCATCAAGGGGCCGATCACCGCGAAGTCCTACAACGCGGCGGTCGTGGCGCTGAAGGACCAGAAGACGGACATCCTCTGCAAACCGTTCTACGTGGGCAACCTGCCCTACCACATCCCGAACAACACGAACATCATCGTCGACTACAAGGCCGGCAACGTCGTCGTGAGGTCCGGCTGCACCGACTTCCAGGCAGTCGACCCGGCGATCACGCAGACCCGCATCTGGGAGAAGAAGTACCACCTCAACGGCTAGGCGAAAGCGGAGAGGCAAAACACGAAATGACGATCAGGGTGCCCGGAGGCTTCGCATGAACCACGTGCTCGGCTTCAGCGTGTTCGGCGTGGACTGGGAGTTCCTCAAGCCGTTCATCGTGATCGGCCTGGCGTTCGGCGGCGTGTACGCGCTGTCCGGCGTCGGACTGGTCGTGCTGTACCGGGCCACCGGTGTGCTGAACCTCGCGTTCGGCGCCATCGGAGCCGCGGGCGCCCTGATCGCCTACTACCTCCTCAACCACACGGGCTGTCCCGAGTGGCTGGCGTTCTCGATCTGCGTCGCGTTCGGCGGGGTCGTCAACCTTGCCTACGGCATGGTTTTCGGCCCCGCCTTCGCGCGGCGCGACCCGCTCGTGAAGATGATGGGCACACTCGCCCTCGCGCTGATCCTGCTCGGCCTGATGGCGTGGCGTGCCCCCGCAGGCGGCGCTTTCGCACGCTTCCTGCCGCTGCCAAGCACGCAGGTCCACTACGACATCTTCGGGACGATCGTGAGCCTGACGCAGATCATCTCGATCGCGCTCGCGTTCGTCCTCACCGCCGCCGCCAGCATCTTCCTGCGCGTGACGAAGCTCGGCACCGCGATGCGGGCGCTCGCGAACGACCGCGAGATCACCGCGACGCTGGGAGTGCCGGTGCGCCGGGTCGAGGCGGCCGCCTGGTTCGGCTCGGGGATCGCCTGCGGCGCGGCGGGGCTCATCCTCCCCGACCTCCTCACCTCGCTCGACTACTCGGCCTTGACGTTCCTCGTCATCGCATCCCTCGCAGCGGCGCTGATCGGCCGGTTGCAGTCGCTCTGGGCGACCATGTTCGGCGGGCTCGCGGTCGGGCTCGCGCAGTCGGTGCTCAGTCCGTACTCCTCGGTCTCAAACTACCGCTCGGCGGCACCGTTCGTGCTCGCGATCGCCGCGCTTCTCTACCTCTCGCGGCGGCGCGTCGTCACGATCTCGCGGGCGGGAACCTAGCCGGTTGACGAGGACGCCGGCAGACAGCACCCGCACCGGGCCGGTCCGCGCGGTGCCGCACGTCGAGCGGGGGATGATCATCCGCGGCGTGGTCATCGTCGGACTGCTCGCCGTCGCTCTGTTCGGCGTGCCCCACATCGCAGGCGCCGACTGGATCACCACCTCCACGAGCATTGCGATCTACGCGGTCGCCGCCCTCGGCTTCGGCATCCTCTACGGCCGCGTCGGGATGATCTCGCTCGGCCAGATCGCGCTGCTCACGATCGGCTGCTGGATCGGCGCGCGGCTCGCCTATGCGACGTCGCTCCCTTTCCCGGTGCTCCTGCTCGCCGCCGGAGGGATCACGTGCGCGATCGGCGTGCTCGTCGGCCTCCCCGCGCTCCGTCTCTCGGGGCTGTATCTCGCGCTGATCACGCTGATGTTCGCGGGCGCCACGACCATCGTCCTGTCGGTGCACGACTTCCCGAGCGGCGGCGGCGGGTTCTGGGGCTCGTCGGGCGCCGGAGCGCTCACCACCAGCACGCCCTCCGTGCGGAGGCCGTCGTGGGCGGTGGCGGACGTCGCGTTCTACCGCTACACCGTGATCGTCTGCGCGATCCTGTTCCTGCTTGCCCTGGTCCACGTCGCCGGCAAGCCCGGACGTGCCTGGGCGTCGATTCGCGAGAGCGAGCCCGCCGCGCTCGCGGGCGGCGTCAACATCACGCTGTACAAGCTCTGGGCGTTCGCGCTCGCATCGTTCGTGACCGGCGTCGCGGGATGCCTGCTCGCAGCGCAGGTCGGAGTCCCGCGTGCGATCACGTTCCAGACGCAGGACTCGCTCACGCTGGCCGCGACGGCGCTGATCGGCGGCATCTACAGCCTGTGGGGCGCGATCGTCGCCGGCATGTTCCAGCAGGGCGTCCCGTTCCTCTTCCAGGCGCAGTGGGGGATCAACCCGAACTTCATCCTGATCATCTTCGGCGCCGGCCTCCTGCAGGTGCTGCTGACCGCCCCCGGCGGGCTCGCCGACCAGCTGCCGAAGGATCTGACCCGGCTGGGCCGGCTCGCCCTCAACCTCGTCGTCAGCCGTGTGCGCGAGCAGGCGGCCGCGGAGAAGAAGGCGCCGTGATCGAGGTCCAGAGCCTGACGGTGCGCTTCGCGGGCGTCACGCCGCTCGACGACGTCAGCGTCGCCTTCCCGGGCGGAACCTGCGGGCTCATCGGCCCGAACGGTGCGGGCAAGACGACGTTCTTCAACGTCCTCAGCGGCTTCGTCCGCCCGGCGAAGGGGGCGATCCGAGCCTACGGCGAGGACCTGCTCGCAATGGCCGACTTCCGCCGCGCGCGCTGGGGCCTGCGCCGGACGTTCCAGACCGAGCAGGCGATCGAAAAACTCTCGGTCTTCGACAACGTCGCGATGATCCACGAGCACTCCGGCGCGAAGCGCAGCACGCGGCGGGCCGACGTGCTCGACGCGATCGAGTTCGTCGGCCTCGACATCTCGCCCAAGGCGAAGGTCGGTGGGCTCGGCGCCTCGGATCGGCGTCTCGTCGAGCTGGCGCGCGTGGTCGTCGGCAACCCGCGCGTCGTGCTCCTCGACGAGCCTGCAGCCGGTCTTCCGCAGACCGAGACGGAGCAGATGGGCTCGGTGATCCAGAGGATTCCGCAGCAGTTCGGCGCGCTCGTCATCCTCGTCGACCACGACATGGGGCTCGTCTCCAAGTGCTGTGAGACGACGGCCGTGCTCGACTTCGGCAAGCTGATCGCGTCGGGCCCGACGGCCGAGGTCCTGCGGAACGAGCATGTGATGCGCGCGTACCTCGGCACGGAGGAGGAGCTCTGAGCACGCTGCGCCTGGACAACCTCTCGGTCGCCCGCGTGGGTCGGACGGTCGTCCACGAGGTCTCGCTCGAGATTCCGGCAGGACAGGTGACGACGCTCCTCGGCGCGAACGGCGCCGGCAAGTCGTCGCTCGTGCTCGCGATCGCGGGCCTGCTGCGCTCGACCGGCGGACGGGTGCTGCTCGACGATCGCGACCTGACGAACCGCCGCCCCGAGCAGATCCGCTCGGCCGGTGTCGCCGTCGTCCCCGAGGGCCGGCGGCTCCTGCCCGGGCTGACCGTCGAGGACAACATGCGCGTCGCGACGTACTCGCTCGGAGCCGCGCAGGCGAAGCGCGGCATCGCATACGCCCTCGAGCTCTTCCCCGAGCTCGAGAGGCGCTGGAGCGCCACGGCCCGGCTGCTCTCCGGCGGCGAGCAGCAGATGGTCGTGCTCGCCCAGGCGCTCGTCTCGCAGCCGAAGATCGTGCTCGTCGACGAGCTCTCGCTCGGCCTCGCGCCGGTCGTCGTCAAGCGCCTCGTGCCGACATTGGAGACGGCTGCAGCGAACGGTATCGGCGTGCTGCTGATCGAGCAGTTCGCTCACGTCGCGCTGGGGCTCGCCGAGACCGCGTACGTGATCGAGCGCGGCCGGATCCGCTACGAGGGCCCGGCGCAGAAGCTCAAGGACGAGCCCGAGCTCCTCCACTCGGCGTACCTCCTCGCCGAGTCCGCCGCCGGCTAGTACTAGGAGGGAACGAGCACGGCGCGGCCGGTGACCTCGCCGTCGCGCAGCTTCGCGAGGACGTCGTTCACCGAGTCGAGCGGATGGGTCTCGGTCTTCAGCGTGATCCGCCCGGTCGCGTGCACCTGGAGGAGCTCCCAGAGGTCGATCCACGTGCCGACGAGATTGCCGACCACCGCGTGCTCGTTCACGACAAGCGCGCCCGACGGGATCGAGATCGTGCCGCCGTAGCCGATCACCGAGTACGTGCCGCCGCGGGCGAGCATCTCGGCCGAGGCGGCGTGGGTCTGGTCGGTGCCGACGAAGTCGAAGACGATGTCCGCACCGCGGCCGCCGGTCAGGTCGCGCACCGCAGCGACGGCTCCCGCGCCGTCGACCACCTCGTCCGCCCCGAGCTCGGCGGCGAGCCGGCGCCGGCGCTCGTCGATGTCGACCGCGATGACCGAGCTCGAGCCGAGCTCGCGGACGAGCTGGAGCGCGATGTGGCCGACGCCGCCCACACCGACGACGACGGCGGTCGAGCCGGGAACGGCGAGATGTGCGAGCCGCCTGACCGCGTGGTACGCGGTCAAACCCGCGTCGGCATGGGGTGCGACCGCGGCGGGCTCGACTCCGTCGGGAAGCCGCAGCAGCGAACGCTCCGACACGAGCACGTAGTCCGCAAAGCCGCCGTCGACGGACAGGCCGGTGAATTGGTGCTGCGTGCAGTGCATGTCGTTGCCGCGGCGGCAGGGGACACAGAGGCCGCAGCTGTAGGGCGGGTAGAGGAGCACCGCGTCGCCCTTGGCCGCGGTCGTGACGCCGTCGCCGGCCTCCTCGACCCAGCCGGCGTTCTCGTGGCCGAGGACGCGCGGCAAGGTGACGCCCGCGGGCTCCATCAGGCCCTCGATCGCATGCAGGTCGGTCGCGCAGACTCCGGCGCCGCCGATGCGGACGAGCACGTCGGTCGGGTGCACGACCTCCGGCTTCGGCCGGTCGACGAGCTCGAGCGGCTGGTGGTACGCGCGCATGAGCGCCGCCTTCATGGCGCGAAGCTCTCGTCCGGAGCGACGGCGACTTCCAAGAGGAGGGGCTCGTCGCGGCTGCCGAGGCCGGGAAGAACACCGTCGAACGTCTGCAGCAGCTCGTCGTGTCCGTGGATCGTCTGCGCAGGGCAGCCGAACGCCCGCGCGAGGCCGGCGACGTCGATGCGGAAGCCCGGCCACGGCACCGCGCCGCCGTGCTGTTCGGCGAGCCGGTCCATGATCGCGTAGCCGCCGTTCGAGAGGATGACGAACAGCGCGCCGACCCGGTAGTGCGCAGCGCTCCAGAGCGCCTGGATCGCGTAGAGCGATGACCCGTCGCCGACGATCGCGGCGACCGGCCGGTCGGGTAGGGCCATGCGCAGCCCGGTCGCGGCGGGCAGCGCAAACCCGAGCCCGCCCATGGCGGGGCTGAGGGAGCCGAGCGGTTCGCGCGCAGGCATGCGCACGAGCAGCTCCGGCCGGTTCGACGGGGATTCCTCGATCACGATCGCGTCGCGGGCGAGACGCTCGGCCATGGCGGCGAAGACGTGGCCGGCGCAGAGCGGCTCGCCGGAGGCCGGCGGCGCGGGCGGCGCGGGCGGCGCGGGCCGCACCGGGGGAGTGCCCTCGCGCGCAGGCACGATCCGCGCGAGCTCGGCGCATACGGGCCCGGGCTGCGCGAGCACGGCGAGGCCTGCCGTGCTCCGGTGCACCTCGGCCGGATCCTCGCTGACGACGGCGACGCGCGTCCCAGCCTCGACGAACGGGCCGGGATGGTAGGGGTACTGCCTGAACGCCGGCCCACCGACGACGAGCAGGGCGTCATGCGGCGCAAGCGTCTCGCGCAGCCGCGTGCGGTCGGCCGGCAGGTGGCCGGCGAAGAGCGGGTGGTCCTGCGGGAATCCGGCCCGGGCGCTGAACGACTCCTGCCAGACCGGGCACACGAGGCGCTCGGCCAGCGTCACGAGCGCGCGCCACGTGTCGGGGTCGTCCGTGCCCGCGCCGACGACGAGCGCCGGATTCTGCGCAGCGGTGAGGAGCTCCGCGAGCTCCGCGACGGCGTGCGGGTCCGCCGTTCGAGCCCGCAAGACCCGGCTCGGGGCGGCGCGTCCGTCTGCCTCACTGACACCGGCGGACCAGTCGTCCATCGGCACGATCACGAGGGCGGGCCCGCGCGCGGTCACTGCTTCGTGGCAGGCACGCGCGACCGCCCCGGGCACATCCTGCGGGCGGATCGGCTCGTCGACCCAAACCGGATACTCGCCCGCGAGCCCGCGCAGCTTGCCCGCGAGAAACGGCTCGTGCGCGAGATGCCGCCGGTCCTGCTGGCCGACGACGACGACGAGCGGGGCGCGATTCACGCGCGCGGTTGCGAGCGCGCCGACCGCGTTGCCGAGCCCGGCGGTGGTGTGCAGGATCGCGAGCGCCGGCTCGCCGCGCCCGATCGCCCAGCCGGTCGCCATCCCCACGACGGTGCTCTCGTGGAGGCCGAGCACGAAGTGGAGGTCGTCCGGCAGGTCGGCGAGGAAATCGATCTCGGTCGAGCCGGGGTTCGCGAACAGCGACGTGAGCCCGTACTCGCGGAACACGTCGAACGTCGCTTCGCGGACCGTCTGCGCAGGCATCGTCGCAGCTTACGGGTGCCGGTGGGTCGCCTAGAAGGGGAAGGGGTGCGCCTTCTCCGTCGACGTCAGCCACTGCCATTCGGTCCAGAGCTCGAGCTGGCTGACGCCGCCGAAGTGGCCGCCGTTGCTCGAGCTCTTGAAGCCTCCGAACGGAGCGGGCGGCTCCTCGTTGACCGTCTGGTCGTTGATGTGCACCATGCCCGCGTTCAACCCCTCGGCGAGGTCGGCCGCGCGCGACTGGCTCCCCGATTGGACCGCGGCCGCCAGGCCGTACTCCGTCGCGTTCGCCAGCTCGACGGCCTCCGCATCGGTCTTGAACGTCGTCACCGGGGCGACCGGCCCGAAGATCTCCTCGTTGAAGGCGGCCATCCCCGGCAGCACGTCGCGGAGGACCGTCGCGGGGAAGAACGGGCCGTCGTGGGTGCCGCCGACGAGCGCCGAGGCGCCGGCCCTGACGGTCTCGTCGACAATCCGCTGCACCCGCTCGACCTGCTTCTGGTTGATGATCGGGCCGAGGGCAACCTCGGTCGTCGCCGGGTTCCCCACGGTCAGGCGACCTGCCCGCTCGGCGAGCGCCGCCAGGTACTTCTCGGCGATCGACTCGTGCACGAGGTGCCGGCTCACCGCGATGCAGATCTGGCCCTGGTGCAGGAACGAGCCCCACGCGCCGGCCGACGACGCAGCCTCGATGTCCGCGTCATCGAGCACGATCAGCGGGCAGTTGCCGCCGAGCTCGAGCACGATCCGCTTCAGGCCGCGGCCTGCGGCCTCGCCGACGATGCGGCCGGTCTTCGTCGACCCGGTGAACGAGATCATGCGGATGTTCGGGTCCTCGACGAGCGCCTGCCCCACCTCGGCGCCGCCTCCGAGCACGTGCAGGACGCCCTCGGGCAGCCCGGCCTCCTCGAACAGGCGCGCGATGATCACGCCGCCGCTGACGGGCGTGTTCGGATCGCTCTTGAGCACGACTGCGTTCCCGAGCGCGAGCGCCGGGCCGATCGAGCGCATCGCGAGCACGATCGGGAAGTTCCAGGGCGTGATCACGCCGACGACACCGACCGGCACGCGGCGCGCGGTCGACGTCCTGCCCGGCGTCAGCGACGGCAGCACATGCCCGAGCGGATGCGAGATCAGCGATGCGGCCTGGTCGAGCTGGCCGATCGACGCGGTGATCTCCACCATCGCCTTCGGCGGGATGCATCCCGACTCGCGGATCATCCAGCCCGCGATCTCCGCGCGGTGGCGCTCGAGCAGCTCGCCTGCGCGGCGCATGACCGCGACCCGCTCGGTCATCGGCAGCACGGCCCATTCGCGCTGAGCGTGGGCCGCCGATTTCGCGGCAGCCGCGACCGACGCCCCGTTCGCCACGCCGGCGGTGCCGAGCACCTCGCCCGTCGCGGGCTCGATCGTCTCGATCGTCTCCGGCGCGTCGACCCAGCCGTCGCTGTAGATCTTTCCCGTCCAGTCCGGCTCGTTGAGGAGCTCATCAACGGCCTGTTCAGTCGTGCTCATGAGACGTTCTCCTCCAGTGAGATGGGCTCGAGAGTGCGCTCGGCGATGAGGTCGGCTGCCTTCTCGGCGATCATGATCGCCGCCGCGTTCGTATTCGCCCGCGTGACCGTCGGCATCACCGACGCGTCGACGACCCGCAGGCCGTCGACGCCGTATACGCGCAGCTGCGGATCG
>Ga0209415_10009699_pt1 | contig 16498 bp, 17 predicted proteins | sample PeaSoiSIISIP2007_FD_187696 | JGI IMG/M metagenome (GOLD analysis project Ga0209415, IMG submission 187696) | Peat soil microbial communities from Weissenstadt, Germany - SII-SIP-2007 (SPAdes) (version 2) | ecosystem: Environmental > Terrestrial > Soil > Wetlands > Peat | place: Germany...
GCCGACTCGCCGGAAGAGCGCTCGCTCCTCTCGGACATCGAGCACGCGCGCGCGCACTACCTGGAGCTGCGCGCGGTGGCGGAGGCGCTTCTCCGTGCGGGCGACCCCTCGCAGGCGAAGACGTCGTTCGACGTCGTCGTGCTCCCCGCGCTCAATCACTACCTGGCGACGTGCCAGGCGCTCCTCGAGTTCGAGGGGCGAAAGATGGGGGAAGCGGCGACGGCGGCGCACCGCGCGTACGAGAGCGCGCGGACGCTCACCGAGGTGCTCTTCGCGGCCGGCGTCGCGATCGGCGCCGTCGTCGCCTTCGGCACCACCCGGCGCACGACGCGGCCCATCCGCGACCTCGTCCTTGCCTCGGAGCGCCTCGAGCGCGGCGATCTCACGGCCCGGGTCGAGACCTCGTCGGTCGACGAGCTCGGCGTCCTCGCGCGCGCGTTCAACCGAATGGGCGACGCCGTCGCGTTCCGCCACGAGCGCCTCGAGCGCGAGATGTCGCTCGCCCGACATATCCAGACGGCCGTTTTGCCTCGGGCGTTCGCCGCACCGGGCCTGGAGCTCGCGGGCGCGATGGAGCCGGCGACCGAAGTGGGGGGGGACTACTTCGACGTCCTCGCCTCGGACGCGGGCTGCTGGCTCGGCATCGGGGACGTCGCCGGTCACGGCCTCGACGCCGGCCTCGTGATGCTCATGCTCCAGAGCAGCGTCGCGGCGCTCGTGCGCGCCAACCCCGGCGCCGCGCCGAGGGACGTCCTCTGCACCGTGAACCGCATTCTGCACGACAACCTGCACGAGCGGCTGTCCACGAGCACGCACGCGACGCTGAACCTCCTCCGCGTCGACGGCCGGGGGACGGTCGTCCACGCCGGGGCGCACGAGGAGGTGCTCGTGTGGCGCGCGGCCGAGAGACGCTGCGAGCTCATCGACACCGTCGGCACGTGGGTCGGCGCGGTCGCCGACGTCGGCACGGCCACGAAGGACGCGACGTTCGCGCTCGGACGGGGCGATGTCATGGTCCTCTTCACGGACGGCGTCACCGAGGCCGCGAACGCGACGGGGGAGATGTTCGGCGTGGAGCGGCTGGCCGCCGTCCTGGAGGCGTCGTGCGAGCTGTCCGCGGACCGGATCACGGCGAACGTGTTCGGCGCGGTCACGGGGTGGGCGGTGGAGGCGGCGGACGACCGGAGCGTCGTCGTCGCCCGCTTCCGTGGCGAGGGGTAGCCTTCGCTCGACCGCGTCGGCTCAGTCGCCGAAGGCGCGCACGGCGGCGGGGCGCGCGAGCAGGCGGTCCACGTAGCCCGAGAGGAGGGCCTTCCCCTCGAGCAGACCGACGCGTCGCGCCCAGTTGAGGTTCGCCCCGACGATGACGTCCGCCGCGGTGAATCGCTCGCCGAAGAGGAACGGCCCCGCGCCGAGCGCGTCGGCGAGAACTTCCGCGGCCTGGTTGAACCGCGCCCTCCCTTTCTCCCGCTCGGCCTCGGGTTGCTCTCCGCCGTGCTGCGAGTAGAGGCCGATCGCCGGCTCGATCGTCGTCGCGCAGAAGAGGAGCCACTGGTAGTAACGCGCCCGCGCGGGGGACGAGACGGGCGGCGCGAACGCACCGTCCCCGTAGCGCTCGGCCAGGTACAGGCAGATGGCGATGGACTCGAAGACGGTGACGTCGCCGTCGACCAGCGCGGGGACTTGCCCGAGCGGGTGGATGCGGAGGTAGTCGGGCTTCTTGTTCTCTTTCGCGGCGAGATCGAGCCGCACGATCTCGTGGGGCACGCCGAGCTCCTCGAGGAACCAGCGAACCCGCGTCGCGCGACCGGGAGAGAAGTAGAGCTTCATGATCGTCCTTGGGTGGGGCCCGTGGCTCGGGAGCGTGCGCTACGGTAGTCGGTCGACGGAGTACAACGCGCCGAGCAGGAACGAAAGCCACCGATGTTCCACGTCCGGAAGACCCAGCGCCGCGCCGCGCTCCGCAAGGAGCCCCTGACCCGAGAGGAGCGCGCGGTCGTCGAGCGGTACGCGCCGTACGCGGCGGCGCTCGGCGACGCCGACCGGGCGGAGCTCGAAGGGCTCGTGCGCGTGTTCCTGGCCGAGAAGACCTTCGAGGGGTGCGGAGGGCTCGAGGTCACGGACGAGATGCGGCTGACGATCGCCGTACACGCCTGCCGCCTCCTCCTCCACCGCGAGACGGAGATGTTCCCGGGCCTCGAGTCGATCCTCGTCTACCCGAGCGCGTACCGCGTCCCTCCCGAGGAGGACGACGACGGCATCGTCGCCGACGACCCCGACGAGTGCGTCGGCGAGTCGTGGATGCAAGGCGTGGTCGTCCTGGCCTGGGACGAGGTGAGCGCGTGCGCGGCGCAGCCTCTCGACGGGAAGAACGTGGTCCTGCACGAATTCGCGCACCAGCTCGACAGCGAGGACGGCAGCATGAATGGGACGCCCGCGCTCGGGTCGGACGCGAGGCGCGAGTCGTGGGGGCGGGTCATGACCGACGAGATCGAGAGGCTCACGGACGCGCTCGACGCCGGGAAGCGCAGCGACATCGACGCGTACGCCGCGACCGACGAGGCCGAGTTCTTCGCCGTCGTGACGGAGATGTTCTTCGGCAAGGCGAGCACGCTGAAGCGGCGTCACCCCGAGCTCTATGCAGAGCTCGCCGCGTTCTACAGGCAGGATCCGGCGGGGGAATGAGGAAGCGGGCCGACCTGCGATGAGAGCCTGTCTCCACGGGCATCGTCGTAGGCGTGGGCGTCGTCGTGGGCGTCTGACGTGGGCGCTGACGCAAACGCTGACGTGGCCGCCGAACGTCGTCGTCCATCCGTACGCAACCGGTCGGGAGACCGAGACGACGGCAAGAAGTGACGAGCGGTCGCCGAGGAATGCCGAGACGACGGCAAGGAGAGATCAGCGGTCGCCGACGATGGCCGAGACGACGGCAAGAAGGGATCCGCGGTCGTCTTGGATTGCCGAGACGACGGCACGAAGGGATCCGCGGTCGCCGAGTCATGCCGAGGCGTTGGCAAGAAGGGATCCGCGGTGGCCGAGTCATGCCGAGACGTTGGCAAGAAGGGCTCCGCGGTCGTCGAGGAAAGGCCAGCTGACGGCAGCGAGCAACGAGCGGTCGCCGAGGAAAGGCCAGACGACGGCAAGGAGTCACACGCGGTCGTCGAGGAAAGGCAAGCCGACGGCAGGGAGCAACGAGCGGTCGCCTTGGAGTGCCGAGACGACGGCAAGAAGAGCTCAGCGGTCGTCTCGGAGTGCCGAGACGACGGCAAGAAGTGATCAGCGGTCGCCGAGGTGTGAGTTGGCGTCGTCTCGGAGTGCCGAGCCGTCCTCTTGGTGTGTAGAGACTGCACTGTCGGTAGACCGAGACGTCGTCTTGGAATGCCGAGCGGTCGGCTCGGAGTGTCGAGCGGTCGTCTTGGAGTGTCGAGCGGTCGTCTTCGAATGCCGAGCGGTCGTCTTCGAATGTCGAGACGTCGTTTCGGAGCACGCAGACTTCGTATCGGAAGAGCGAGACGTCGTCTCGGCGCTTCGAGCGGGGTGGCTCGGTGCTTCGAGCGGACGTCTCGGTGCTTCGGGCGGTCGTCTCGGTGCCTCGAGCGGTCGTCTCGGAGAAGCGAGACGTCGTCGGATTGAAACGAGCCGTCGGCAGATCGAACCGAGCGGTGCTGTCGTCGAAACGAGGCGACGTCTCGGCTCTTCGAGCCGTCGGTTCGCTGCTCCATGGACAGCGAAAACGTGCTTCTCGTGACCTCTCGGTCGTCACGATCCGTCGTCTTGGTGCGTCGTGACGTTGTCCTGGTGCTTCGTGACGTCGTCCTGGTGCTTCGTGACGTCGTCCTGGTGCTTCGAGCCGTCGTCGTGACGTTACGCGCGGGTAACAACGTTACCGAGGAGCGCGGGGGAATCGCCGCGGGGCGACCGCCGCGAGCCTAGCCGCCCATGACGTACGACGTCAGCGCGCGCACCTCGCCCTCACGCATCCGAAGTGCCCAGCGGCGGAGGTCCGTCGCCGAGACGACTCCAATGATCGCCTCGTCGCCCGCCACGGGGATCTGGTGAACCCCAACCTCGCGCATGTAGAGGAGCGCCTCCTCGGGCGTCGCGGATGCTGGGAGAGAGACGAGGGGCGTGGTCATGACGGCCGACACCGTCGTGCCTTCCGGGTCACGCCGTGGCCGGACGACTCGTTCGAGCACGTCCCGCTCGCACAGGATCCCGAGCGGATTCGACGGGCTGCCGACGATCACCGCTCGAACATGCCATCGACAGAGCTCCTCGACGGCTTCGAGGATCGTGTCGTCCGGCGACACCGTCCGCATCGTCTGCCCACCTTCGACCAGTTCTTCCAGGCTGCACATCGCGCTTCCCTTTCGGCTGAGGAGTCGTGGCTCTCGGGCTGCATTGCGCGTGCCGCGGTGGGCAGCGGCACGCCTGATGCGTTCAGGGACACGCGAGGTGCAATCATGGATACGACGAAACTGCTCGAGCCTGCCCGCGGACCTGTGAGGCCCGATACGCTCACGATCTTCCGCCGAGTTCTCGTGCCCGTCGACTTCAACGAGGCCACACGGTGTGCCGTCGCCGAGGCGATCCAGCTCTGGCGCCACTTCGGCTCGGAGGTCCACCTGTTCCGCTACGTCGAGCTCGACGAGGCCAGCCACTTCCTGGCCGGTACGGGCGCCGATGGGATGGCCGCGTCGACCCTCATCGAGAGCGGAGAAGACCGTCTTCGGCGCTTCGTGACCAACGTGTTCCCCGGGTTCGAGGGGGAGGTCTCGGTATGCGCCAACGTCGGGGTCGATGTGGCCGATGCCGTGCTCAGCGAGGCTGCCAGGGTCCGCGCGACGCTGGTGGTCATCGGCGTCGATGCGAGACCGCACCTCCTCAGAACCGCCGTCGACCGCCTGCTCCAGCGACTCACGTGCCCCGTGCTCCTCGTACGTTCGCACGCGCATCGCGGGAACGATCACTCTTGAGCACCTGCTCGAGCCCCGCGAGGCTCCGCGTGACGATCACGAGTACGGTCGGAACCCGGCCCACGCGACCTGCGAAGCGGGGTCGGCGAGCAGCTCGTAGGCGCACAGCATCTGGCCCTCGCGAACGAGGTACCGTCCGCCGTGGATCTCCTGGGCCGCGTACCGGGACGCCGTGCTCGCGAGCGTGGGGTCCGGCGACGCCGGATACGAGCCCATCGCGAGCGTCGCGAGAACCGACGATCCCGTCTCCGGTCCCGCGAAGACCTTCGTGTCCGGCGGAGCGCAGGTGATGCTCGCAGGCTCGAGCAGGAGCGCGACCGCGGCGTGGCCGTTGCTCCCCCCGACGAGCGTGGCGTCCGTCAGGACGAAGGGCCCCCTGACGACCGGGACGGGCAGGCCCCCCGCCGAATGCGGCGACGGCCAGACGGTCGCCCCGGTGACGAGCTGCGTCGGATTCTCCGATGCGGGAACGGAGCTCACCGGAGCGCCACATCCACACGGGCTCGTCGCCGTCCCCGCGTCGGCGTCCCGGTCGTCGAGCCTCGAGAGCCGAGCGCAGCCGCTCACGGAAACAAGGGTCGTCGCGACCCCGAGGAGGAGCCCGAGTCGAGCCAGGCACGAGCGCGTCACCGGCGACTCGTCCGGACGACACGCGAGGGATGGGCGCCCCCCCCTCGATCCCTCCCGGCCCGTCGTCATCTCCGTCCTGAACGCTCCTCGACCTCATGCTGGCGCACCTCCGGTGGACCCATCAGGCTGCGCGCGCGGCGAAGCTCCTCCGCGCGCTCGCGAGCGGCGCCGAAACAGAAGCGCCCACGGTGAGCGGCCGACGGCGCGACGATCCGTCAGGGAATCGTAGGAAGCGCGCGCGGGGCCGGGACCCGACCCGACTTGACGCACAACCCGTAGGTTGTACAACTCCTACGTGACGTCGGCAGAGGTGATCCGAATCATCAAGGCGGACGGCTGGACGCTTGCGCGCTCGAAGGGCTCGCATCACCACTTCTCGCACCGGAGTAAGCCCGGAGTCGTCACCGTGCCGCACCCCGAGAAGGACATCCCGATCGGCACACTGAAGAGCATCGAGCGACAGGCCGGCGTGCGGCTCACCTGAAAGGAGCAGAGACCATGCACTACGACGCGATCATCCGACGGGAGGGCAAGTACGTGCTCGCCGAGTTTCCAGATTGCCCGGGATGCCAGACTTTCGCGGGCTCGGCAGACGAGCTCGCGAGCGCCGCGCAGGATGCCCTCGAAGGGTGGCTAGAGGCTCACCTCGTCGGCAGACAGATTCCGCCCCGCCCGCGCGAGCAGATGCGCCGGGCTCCCATGGGAGCGAAGCTCGCCCACGTGCCCGTTCGCGCGGGGCTCGCGGCAGCGCTCGGGGTGCGTTGGGCGAGGCAGGACGCCGGTCTTACGCAAGCCGAGCTCGGCAAGCTCGCGGGGGTCACGCAACAGCAAATCGCCAAGCTGGAGGACCCCGACGAGAATCCTTCGCTCGACACGTTGGAGCGCATCGCCAAGGCTCTCGGTCGCGGCGTCGACGTCGCGCTCGAGTCTGCGGTTCGGCTCTCAGTCCCCCCGCCGCGTCGACGACGCGCAATGGGCCGGTAGGCTCACGATGTTGGGACGCGCCGCCTGGAACCGTCGAGGCCACGCGAGCGATCCCCGCGGCGGCGCTTCAAAACGTGAATGATTCCGGAGCGGGACACGGGATTCGAACCCGCGACATCCAGCTTGGGAAGCTGGCACTCTACCAACTGAGTTAGTCCCGCCTGCGGCCGAGAGGGCAGCTCTAGCCCCCTCGCCCCGCCCGTGTCAACGCGAGGCCACGCCCGTTTCGAGCGCCTCATGCGCGGAAAAGGGCCCCAAATAAGAAAGCGGCCCGGGTGGAGCTTGGCCACCCGAGCCGCCGTACAGGCCCCAGTCCCTTCGGTCCCGAGCTTTCGCGCGAACGTCAGCAGCTTCGCCGCTGAAGACGCGTCGGGCGCCTCGATGCCCCGGTCGTGCCGCCATGGACAGCCTTCGACCCGGCTCGCGCCCTGCTCAGTCCTGCGGGCGAGGTTGGGAAACCACCTCGTGCCCTACAGTGCGAACCTCTCGGGATTAGAGCCATAGGTACTTTGCATGATGGTGTCCTCCTCCGGTCGTGCCGGCACTCGGGGGTCGACCACGTACGACGAAGCGCATGTTGCCGCCGGGCGAGTGTTTCCGTTGTGGCTGGGCAGAGATGCCTTGGCGTTGCCTGAGCGTCCTTCCCGAAGCCTCATTTCCCGTGCTCACGCGGGGGCTCCCGCGCCGGACCATTCCGGGAGCCGCAGGGCGACTCCAAGTACGGCATCTAGAAGTGTAACATTGCTTCTATCGATTCCTTACCCTCCCAGCCAAAATCTTCTCCTACATCTCGTGGGGCATCCGCCCACATGGGCTCCTCCATCACGCCGTGGGACGTGCGTGAGGCGGGGCGCAGCGCGGCGATCGCCAGCGGAATGCTCGTGCTCGCGGTCGTCGTGACGGCGTTCACGGACGAAGGCGGGGTTCGTTGGGGGGAGCGGGTCGCGCGCGTGCTGCCGCTGGTTCCGGTGTGCGTCGCGGCCGCCGCCGCGGTCGTCGTCGCCGCGCCGAACCGCCGCGGAGAGGTGAGGGCGCTCGAAGCCCTCGGTCGCAGCCCCCTCGGGAGCGCGGCAGGAGCGGCCGCCGGTGCTGCCGCCGTCGGGCTGCTCACGGCCGCGTTTCTCGGCATCGAGGGGCTCATCCCGGTCCGTGCGTTCTTCCCCACCGTCCATTCGGGCGGTCCCTACGTGTTCGACGCGGGCGCGTTCACGAACGTCGCCACGGGCTGGCGCGTAGCCCGCGACGGCACCCTCGCGCTCCCCGTTGCCTCCGCCGGCCCCCTCGTCGACTTGGGGAAGGGCCTCCCGCTCCACGCGCGCCTTGCCGCCGCCTTCGTCACGGCGATCGGCAGCCTCGCGTTCGCGCTCACCGTGGCGGAGGGCACGCGCCGGCACCCCACCCTCGCGTGGCTCTCGCTCCTCGCCACCGCCGCCGCCACGACCGTCTGCCTCCAGGGGGCCGCTTCCGGGAGGGTCCCCATCTTCCTGACGCCGGTCGCTCCGACGGTGCTTCTCATGGTCGTCGCGTGGGCTATCGTGCGGCTGCGATGGCATCCGAAGACAAAGTGAGCACGAACGTCACGGGGAGCTGGGGCGCGCAAGGAGGTCGGTGGTCCGTGCTGGTGCACGGCGGGGCGGGCGACGTCCCGGACGAGTCGCTCGCCGGGCACATCGACGGGGCGGTCGTGGCCGTCGGTCGTGCGGTCGCCGTCCTCCGCGAAGGTGGGAGCGGGATCGACGCCGCCCAGCGCGCGGTGGAGGTGCTCGAGGATGACTCGCGCTTCAACGCGGGGACGGGCGCGTGCCTCAACGCCGTGGGGAGCCTCGAGCTCGACGCGGCGATCATGGAGGGGGAGAGTCTGCGCGCGGGGGCCGTCTGCGCGCTCCCCGCGTTCCGCCACCCCATCGCGGTGGCTCGCGCGGTGCTCGACGCGGGCGATCACGTGCTCTATGCGGCCGACGGCGCGCGCATCTTCGCGCTGACACAAGGCTTCGAGGCCGCGGACGAGCACGCGATGATCACGGAGGCCGCGCGGGCACGCCTCGAGCGTCTTCGCGAGGGGAAGGTCGACGCGAACTGGGCCGGTGGAACCGTGGGCGTCGTGGTGCGCGACGTCCGCGGGCTGGTGGTCGCCGCCACGAGCACGGGCGGCAAGGTCGGCAAGTCGCCCGGCCGCGTCGGAGACTCGCCGATCATCGGCGCCGGGACTTACGCCGACAACGCGGGCGGCGCGTGCTCGTGCACCGGCGACGGCGAGGCGTTCATCCGCGTGTGCCTCGCGAAGACCTCGGTGGAGTGGCTGCGGATGGGGATGCTGCCTTCGGACGCGGCGAGCAGCGCCATCCACTACGTCCTGGAGAAGGCCGGCGGACAAGGCGGGATGATCCTCATCGACCACCAGGGGCGCCTCGGCTGGGCGCGCTCGACCCGGACGATGACGTGGGCGGCGGCCAGCGAAGGCTGGGATGTCATCCGTTCGGGGGCATAGACCGACCCAAACCGCTGACCTAGGGTGGTGACCCGCATGACCAAGCCACCGCCTCCGTCGCGCCTCACCCGTTCTTGCCTCGCTGCGCTGGTCGGCGCGTGCGCCTGGTCGTCGGCGTCGCCCGCGCTCGCGCAACCTCCGCCCGGGCAGAAGCCGCCGTGCGTTCCCGCCTCGGCCTACACGCTGGGCTACGACTGCGAGCTCTTCCCCCTCCCGTCGCTGCCGGGAGCGGGCGCGGCGCCGGCCGCCGCGGGAGGGGCGGGTGCTGCGGGGGCTGCGGCTGCTGGGGCCGCCGCGGGAGGGGCTGCTGCCGCGGGAGCTGCGGTCGGTGGGGCTGCGCTCGGTGGGGCTGCGCTCGGTGGGGCTGCGCTCGGTGGGGCTGCGCTCGGTGGGGCTGCCGCGGCGGTTGCGACGCCGTCCGTACCGGGCGTTCCTTCTGCTCCCGCCGTCCCGGGCGCGCCCGACATCTCCGCCGCGACCTCGATTCCCGCGACTCCCACGATCCCCACGCTCCCCGGGGACTCGAGCTCCGGCTCTGGCGGCCCGTCCCACGCGCCCGCGTACGTGATGTTCGCGCTCGGCGCGGGGGGCGTCGGCATGACGGTCGCGTTCGGAATCCTCGCGCTCAACGCCAAGTCCACGCTGAGCGGCGAGTGCAACAGCTCGAACAGCTGCCCCGCGAGCGCCTCCGGGACGGTGAGCACGCTCCAGACCGACGGCATCCTCGCCGACGTCGGCCTCGGAGTCGCGGTCGCAGGGGTCGCGGTAGGGGCGATCCTCTTCGCGACCGAGCACAAGTCGAGCACCGCGAGTGGTGCGAGGCACGTCGAGCCATGGGTAGGGCTCGGCTCCGGCGGAATCCGAGGGACGTTCTGATGCGACGCTTCGATTGGACTCAGGGTGTCGTCCGCGCGGCCTCGAGAGTGGCTGCGCCGATCGTGGCAGTGCTTCTCGTCGCCCCCGGCTGTCAGCTCATCACGGGGACGTTCACGGCCGGAAGCAGCCTTGGGCCTGCCTGCACGAGCCTCGAGGCGTGCTGCCCCTTCCTCCCGTCCACCGAGGGGACGACCTGCCTGGCCGCCCTCACTTCCGGAAGCGAGAGCGGGTGCCTCGCCATCCTCACGGCCGTCGCGAGCACGTGCGCGGCGGGCGAGATGCACGACGGAGGCACGTCTCACGACACGGGCGTCATCATCCTCCCGCACATGGACGCGTCAGGACAGCACGACGTCACCGTGGGCCCGGTCGACACCGGTCACGACGCGGGATCTCCCGGCCTCTCCGGCACGTGGACGCTGACCGACATCACGTGCGAGGGAGCGACCGTCACGTTGACGCCCGGCGACACCACGTCGCTCTCGTTCACGACCGGCCTCGTGCAGGAGGTCATCGACCTGTCCGACGGTTGCGTCGAGACGACCGACCTCGAGCCCGCGACGGTCACCGCCACGACCATCTCGGCGAGCGGAGGCTCCAACTCCTGCGGCTCGAGCTGCACGGTGGCCGACGGATGCACCGCGGGCGCCACGAGCTCGACGGACCTTCCGTACACGCTCTCGGGCGGGACGCTGCAGATCACCGTGACGGTCGCCACGACGACCTGCGCCGCAGGCACCGAGACGTTCACTTTCACGCAGGGCTGACTGCCGCAAGAGGGCTCCCATGAAGCACATCATTCATCGCCGCGCGCTTTCCGCGCTCGCCGTCCTCGCGCTCTCGTCCACGACGGGGTGCAGTCTCCTCGCCGCCGCGGGCAATCCGGGCGCCTTCTGGGCGATCAACGATCCCGCGAATCTGCAGATCGTCGTCCGGCGCGCCGACAGCGCGCTCATCACGGCGGCCGAGGTGAACCGCCTGCTCACGGCCACGCCTGCCGGCAGCGACACGCCTTGGATTGCGTCGGTGAGCCCGGATCCGAAGGAGGCCGCCGCGGACATCAAGGCGCTTCAGAACGACCCCGACTACTCGGTCACCAAGGCGCGCGTCGTCGCGACCGAGGTGTGGATCCGGACGTTGCCGAACGTCGGCGCCACGGCCGGCGAGCACCCGAGCCTCCTGGCCGCGATCGATCAGAGCCTCGCCGACGCGTTCACCGCGGTCGGGATCAAGCAGGCGGAGATCGCGTCGCTGAAGGCGCAGATCGAGACGGAGAAGGCGGCCGGCAGCGCTGACGGCGTCTCGCCCGCGGACAAGAAGACGCACGACGATCAGGTCAAGACGCTCGACAAGCAGGTCGACGACGCGGACGCCGCCGTTGCGCCGCTTCGCAAGACGTTCCTCGATCAGGTCGGGGCGGCGTGCGCGAAGCTGTCCAACGAGGACAAGGCGCGGTATGCGCCGGCGGTCGCGAGCCTCCTCGCGGCGCTCGACGACGCGGACATGGCGAACAGCGCCGCCGCGCTCAAGTACCCGATCGTCGTGAAGGGGCTCCCGGACGCGTTGAAGAAGGTCGTCCCGAACATTGCCATGGAGGTCATCGAGGAGCAGATCGGCGTCCGGCCGAACCTCGCGAACCTCAAGGTCAACATCACGATGAACGGCGGGACCCCGGGCGTCTCGCTCGACGGGCTCGGGGACATCGGCGCGCTCAAGCCCGCCGACGTCATCAAGCTCACGGCCACCCGCTCGATCGCGTGGTTCACGCACACGCTCACGTTGCTCGCGACGATCGCGATGACGAAGGACCGGATCACCTTCGAGCGCGCGACCTTGACGCAGATGCAGACCGCCTTCGCTCCGGCCGCCCCGTCGCTCGTCGTCGTGAAGATCCCCGCGTTCGACTCTCCGGACGTGACGCGCGCCGCGCCGGCGAAGCTGGCTTCGCTGGTGCAGATGAAGCGCGAGAAGGCCGCGGGCGGCGGGTTCTCGTCGCCCTCCGCGACGGCGGGCGGCGACGCAAGCGCGGAGGCCAAGGGGGGCGCGGCCGACAAGACGAAGGATCTGAAGGTTCCGGGCAAGCCTGCCATCCCGGGAGCGCCGAAGCTCCCCGGCCTGGGGGATTCCAAGCTCCCCGGAAAGCTCCCCATCCCGGGAGCGCCGAAGCTCCCCGGCCTGGGGGATTCCAAGCTCCCCGGAAAGCTCCCCGTCCCGGGAGCGCCGAAGCTCCCCGGCGTGCCGGAGCCGAAGCTGCCGGGCAAGGCGACGGTCACCGGCGTGCCGAAGCTTCCCGGACTGGGGAACTGAAGCGGCTCGAGCGCGGCGGTCGCCTGCGGGCGAGAGCCAACACCAATCGTTCAAGCTCGCGAGCGGTCGAGAGCGTCTCTCCGCCCGCGACGCTCGCTACTTCGCCTCGGGGGCGACCGTGCCGGCCTTCCGGTCGATCGCGTCCTGCATCCCGTTACGGAGGCGCGCGGCGCGCTTGATGCGGCGCCCCTTGATCGGCTTCGCGAGCCACTCGTGACGTTTGCGCATGCTCCAGATTGCTCGATTGGCCATGTCTCGGAAACTCCGTACCCAGATGAGGGCTCGGACCAATGCCTCGCCCGGGGCTCCGGGTCAAGGTGTTTCCTGCGCTTCTCCCTACTCGGGGACAGGGAGGAGGTCGACGGCGAGGTCGATGCGCTTCACCGTCCCCGGCTCGGATTTCACCAGCTTGTCCCACGGGAAGTAGCCCGGCGCTGCGACCGTGACCTGGTGCGTCCCCTCGGGGAGCGCGACGCCTCGCGTGGCGACGATGGCGAGCGTCCCGACGAGCTCCTCGTCGATCGTGACCGTCGCGTCCTGGGGGGTGCCGTGCATCCGGAGCGACGCCGTCGCGTGCGACGGGTGCCCGAAGGTGAGCTCGCAGGCGGAGACGAGCAGCGCGAGCGGTCCCAGGACGAGCAGGAGGGGCAGGGGAGGCGTGGACCTCACTCCCATTCGATCGTGGCCGGTGGCTTCGAGGAGATGTCGTAGACGACCCGGTTGATGCCCCGGACCTCGTTGATGATGCGGGACGAGATGCGACCGAGCACGTCGTGCGGGAGCTTCGCCCAGTCGGCGGTCATCCCATCGACGGACTCGACCGCGCGGATGGCGCACACCTCGTCGTACGTCCGCTCGTCGCCCATGACGCCGACGCTGCGGACGGGGAGCAATACGCAGAACGACTGCCAGACCTTGTCGTAGAGCCCGGCGGCGCGGATCTCCTCGGTCACGATGGAGTCTGCGGCGCGCAGCACCGCGAGCCGCGCCGGGGTCACCTCGCCGAGGCAGCGAATCGCGAGCCCGGGCCCTGGGAACGGCTGGCGCCACAGGATGTCGCGCGGCATTCCCATCGCCTCGCCGGCGGCACGGACCTCGTCCTTGAAGAGCTCGCGGAGGGGCTCCACGAGGCCGAGCTTCATGCGCTCCGGCAGGCCGCCCACGTTGTGGTGGCTCTTGATGACCGCGCTCGGCCCCTTGTGGGACACGCTCTCGATGACGTCCGGATAGAGCGTGCCTTGCACGAGGAAATCGGCCCCTTTCACCTTCGCGGCCTCCTCCTCGAAGACCTCGATGAACACGCGGCCGATGGCCTTGCGCTTCTTCTCGGGGTCGGTGACGCCGCGGAGCGCGCCGAGGAACTTCTCCCGTGCGTCGACGGCGATGAGGTTCAGCTTGAAGGCGTTGCGGAAGGTCATGACGACCTCCTCGGCCTCGCCGGTGCGGACGAGCCCGTTGTCGACGAAGATGCACGTGAGGCGATCGCCGAGCGCGCGGTGGCACAGGATGGCCGCGACCGAGGAGTCGACGCCCCCGGAGAGGCCGCAGATCGCATGCCCCGACGGGCCGACCTGGCGCGCGACCTTGGCGACGGCCTCTTCGACGAAGGAGCCGGAGGTCCAGGTGGGGGAGAGGCGGGCGACGCCGAAGAGGAACGCGGAGAGGATCTCGCCTCCGCGCGGGGTGTGGACGACCTCGGGGTGGAACTGGAGGCCGTAGAGTCGGCGCGCGGCGTTGCCGACGGCCGCGAACGGCGTGTTGTCGGAAACGCCGATGGGCTCGAAGCCCGAGGGGAGCGACTCGATGCGGTCGCCATGGGACATCCAGACGTCGAAGCTCTCGCCGGCCGCGAAGCTGGCGAGGACCCCGCTGTTCTTGCCGACCTTGAGCCGCGCCGCCCCGTACTCGCGCGCCGCGGCCCGCTCGACCTTGCCGCCGAGGACGTGCGCCATGAGCTGGAGGCCGTAGCAGATGCCGAGGATGGGGACGCCGAGGTCGAAGATGCGCCGGTCGATCGTCGGGGCCCCCTCGCCGTAGACGCTCGCGGGGCCGCCCGAGAGGATGACGGCGGCGGGCTTCAGCGCGGCGAGCGCGTCGTACGAGAGCGTGCACGGGTGGATCTCGCTGTAGACCCGCGCCTCGCGGACGCGACGCGCGATGAGCTGGGTGTACTGCGAGCCGAAGTCGACGATGAGGACGAGCTCGCGGGCGCGGTCTTGCATGAGATCGCGAGGCGTAGCACGCGGCCTCGAGCGCGTGTAGACGGGTCGGCATGACCTCCCCCCTCCGCGTCCCCGTCCTCCGCGTCGGACACGTCCACGCGCCGCTGCCGCGCTACCACACGACGGGCTCGGCCGGCATGGACCTCTACGCCGCCACGGTGGAGGACGTGACCCTCGCTCCACTCGCCCGTCACATGTTCCCGACGGGGCTAAGCCTGGCGATCCCCGCGGGCTACGAGGCTCAGGTGAGGCCGCGGTCCGGCCTCGCCGCGAGCTCCGGGGTCACCGTGCTCAACGCGCCCGGGACGATCGACTCGGACTACCGGGGCGAGGTGCGCGTCGTGCTGGTGAACGTCAGCAACGAGCCCGTCACGATCACCCCGCTGCAGCGCATCGCACAGCTGGTCGTCGCGCCGGTCACGAGGGCCGAGCTCGTGGAGGTGGCCGACCTGCCGGCGACGGAGCGCGGTGCGGGGGGTTACGGCTCGACGGGGTGAGGGCTACCCCTCGCCCCGCTTGATCGAGTACGCGCGGATCTTCTTGTGCAGGTTCGTCCTCTCGACGCCGAGGACGATGGCGGTTCGCGAGATGTTCCACCCGGTGAGCTTCAGCGTGTCGACGATGTACTGGCGCTCCGACTTGTCGCGGAAATCGCGCAGCGTGAGGTGCCCTGGCGGCGGGGCGAGGGTGGGCCTGCTGCTGCCTCCCGAGTGCTCTCCCGGGTCGTCCTCGAGCGCACCTTCCGACGCGGTCTCGCCCGGCGGTTCGTCCTCGCCGAACGGGCTCTCGTGCGGGTCCTCCGGCAGGTCGGCGATGGTGACGCGGTCGCCCGAGAGGATCGCGGCGCGCTCCACGACGTTCTTCAGCTCGCGCACGTTGCCGGGCCACTTCCTCGCGACGAGCGCCCGGAGCACGTTGTCGTCGAGCGGCTTCGGTTTCACGCCGTTCTCGCGCGAGAACGCCACCATGAACGCCTCGGCCAGGACAGGGATGTCCTCGACCCTCTCGCGGAGCGCCGGGCTCCGCAGCGGGAACACGTTGAGCCGGAAGAAGAGGTCGTCGCGGAACGTCCCGCGGTCGACCGACTTCGAGAGGTCGTGGTTCGTCGCCGCGAGGATGCGGACGTCGACGTGCATCACGTGCTCGCTGCCGACGCGCGAGATCTCCCCCGACTGCAGCGCGCGGAGCACCTTCGCCTGCGCCACGAGATCCATGTCGCCGATCTCGTCGAGGAAGAGCGTCCCGCCGTGTGCCTGCTCGAAGAAGCCGCGCTTCCGCGCCTGCGCCCCGGTGAACGCGCCGCGCTCGTGACCGAAGAGCTCGCTCTCGATGAGGTCGCGCGGGATGGCGGCGCAGTTGACCTTCACGAACGGACCGTCGGCGCGGGGAGACAGTCTGTGGATCGCGCGCGAGATGAGCTCCTTGCCGGTGCCGCTCTCGCCCGTGATGAGGACGCCGGCCTTCGTCGGCGCCACCTTCTCGATCTCGTGGAACACCTTCCGGATCGCCGCCGACCCGCCGATCATCTCGTACTTCTCGAGGCGCTCCTTCGAGACCTCGGCGAGCGCGCGCCGCGTCTTCTCCGCGGCGAGCACGTTCGCCACGCTCACGAGCACTCGCTCGCGGTTCAGCGGCTTCTCGAAGAAGTCGCTCGCGCCCAGCTTGATGGCCTGCACCGCGTCGCTCACGCTCGCGTGCCCGCTGATCACGATGATGGGCGTGTCGCGGCTCACGTCGTCCTTGCGGAGGCGCTCGATGGCCTCGAGGCCGCTCATCGCCGGGAGCTTCACGTCGAAGATGGCGAGATCGACGGGGGTCTCCGGGTTGCCCAGGATGGCGAGCGCTTGCTCGGCCGTCTCGGCGCCGAGGAATTGGTAACCCTCTCCCTCGAGGACGAGCTGCAGGGTGCGCCGGATGTTCTTCTCGTCGTCGACGACGAGGACGGTCTTTGCGGCAGGAGTCCCGGGGGGCGCAGGGCTCGGCAGGACCACCCTAGACCCCCTTCTCGCGCATGA
>Ga0209415_10009700_pt1 | contig 16497 bp, 12 predicted proteins | sample PeaSoiSIISIP2007_FD_187696 | JGI IMG/M metagenome (GOLD analysis project Ga0209415, IMG submission 187696) | Peat soil microbial communities from Weissenstadt, Germany - SII-SIP-2007 (SPAdes) (version 2) | ecosystem: Environmental > Terrestrial > Soil > Wetlands > Peat | place: Germany...
ACGCCTGCCAGCCGACCGAGAACTGCCTCAACGGGATCGACGACGACTGTGACGGCAAGACCGACTGCGCCGATCCGAAGTGCACGATGGCCGGCTACGCATGCACGGCGGCAGCGATCCCGGCTGGCTGGGCCCTCGTCGCCTACAGCGCCGCGACGCGGCCGGTGTGCCCCACGGCATACGCGACCGAGCAGGCGGTCATCAGCGGCGTGGATGGAGGCGTTGCTTCGTGCGGCTGCACCTGCTCGGGCAGCAGCGCCACCTGCCAGGGAACGGCGAGCTACAGCGGGTATCCCAACTCGTGCGCAACGGGGGCGACCAGCGTGAACCTCGGCGTCAACGACGGGGCCTGCGGGGCGACGAGTACGAGCATCACGTCCGGTCATTCGTACCAGCTGTACTTCGCGTCGACGGCCACGCCGCAGCAGGGCGCCTGCACGGGCACCGGCGTGGTGCAGGGCGCTCCGAGCCCGACGTTCAGCGGCGGCGCGACCTGCGCGGCGCCGGCGATGCTGGGGACCGGATGCGCGGCAGGCATGTGCGCGCCGCCGACCGGCGCTGCATTCCAGGCGTGCATCGCGTACCCGGGCGCTGTCGCGTGCCCGGCTTTTGGGTTCACTCAAAAGACGCTCGTGAGCACGGGCTCGCCCGGATGGGTCGACATGCGCACCTGCGGCGCGTGCCCCTGCGCGACGAGCCTGGCGTGCGGCACGGTGTCGAACGTCGCGCTGTTCACGAACGGCACCTGCGCCGGCGGCGCGAGCTACAACATCAATACCGGCTGCCAGCTCGTCAACTCGAACGCGAGCATCGGATCGTACGAAGTGTCCTTCCCGAGATCGGGGAGCGCGACGTGCCAGCCCACGGGCAGCTCGGCCCCCGGAGGTAGCGTGACGCTCGACAGCCACGTCGAGACGATCTGCTGCGCACACTGATCGCGCTGCCCGGCACCCACGCCCAACGCCCACGCTCACGCCTCTTCCGCGAGCTTCCTCTTCCTGTCCTCGATCAACGTCCGCCACATCGCCCGCTCATCCGCCGCGGCCAGCGCCGCCCACTGCGCCGCAGCCACGGCGCACAGCGCCCTCAGCGGCGCATCGAACGCCCCCTGCGATACCAGCGCGAGCGCGACCGCCGAGACCATCGCCGCGACCTGCTGCGGCTGGGCAGCCGACACCAGCGCCAGCAGCAGCGACGCCGGCACCAGCAGCACCGCGACCGAATCGAGCCACCCGAACGGCGGCGGGATCCCCGGCGCGTCGGCCAGCGCATTGTGCAAGATGGCCTGCCACGGCGCGGCCCCCGAGTGCCTCCCGTTCGCGACCCCCACCGTCAGGTACACCGCGAGCGCCAGCGCAGCCACCGACCCGAGCTGCCCCGTCAGCTTGCTCCGCGTCCCCAGCCACGTCGCCGCGACGAGCACACCCGACGACTCGAGCAGGATCGCGGCCGTCGCGAGCCCACGGCTCACCGAGTACGACATCATGTCGGCGCGCTCCCCCGCCGATTTCGCGAGCTCCCACGCGGCGAGCCGCACGATCGACGCGAACGCGAGCGCGATGAGCACCCCCGCCGCCGCGCGCGTGTGCGGCGCCCGCGCGGCCGCGTACGCCCCTGCGATGACGCACACCGTGGCGCTCGCCGCCTGCAGGATCGTCGTCGCCTCGGCTCGCCGGTCGCGCAAGAGCACGCCGAGCACCACGAGCGCGACCACGCCCGCCGTCGATCCGACCATCATGAACCGCGGCGCCGCCTCGGCCTCGTGACCGCGCACCAGCTCGACCGCGCCCCACGCGACGACGACCAGCAGCGCGATGAGCAGGAAGTACGACGACGTCGCCGCCAGCCGCTCGACCCAGTCGACCACCGCCTCGCCCGCGTTGCCGCGCACGCCGGGCGCGACCACGACCCCCATCACCCCCGCCACGACCGCCGTCAGCGCCGTTCCCCGCAGCAGCCACCCCGCGGACATCGCCGGCGACGACGGCGGCGCCGGTGCCCCCGCGGGGTGCCGGTAGGGACGCGCGTCCTCTGCCCCCGGAGGCGCGTCCTCCCGCGTCGCGTCAGCCGTGCTCATCTCGAGGTCGGGCAGGGTAGCGCATCAGGTCCCGCGCCGCGCGACGGCGGGCAGCGCGGGATCGAGCAGCCCCTCGCGCGCGTCGTTCGGGCTCGTCGGCGGCAGGCGCTCCTGGCTCGGGCTCTTGGGCCCCGGCAGCGCGGGAGGCAGCACGGGATCGATGTTCGTCGGCGCGGGCGTGTTCAGGATGAACGGCCGCGCGCCCATCGTCGAGCACGCGTAGACCTCGTCGCGGTGGAACTCCCAGTGCAGGTACACGTTGCCGTCGGGCGACACGATCGCGTTGGGCGCGGGGCCGAACGGCTGCGCACGGTCGACCGCGTCGAGGGCGGCGATGTCGAACGCGGTGATCCCGCTCGTGCGCACGATCCCCATCTTCTTGAGGTGCCCCTCGCGGGTGAGCACGATCTCGAGGCGCGTGACCAGGTGCTGGTCGTTCATCGGGTGGTTGGCCGGCAGCCCGTCGAGCGAGCCGAGGAACGAGTCGGCAAAGATCGGGTGGATGCGGTTGTGCATCCCGTTCAGGTAGGACGCGAAGGGCACCTGTGCGGTGTTGAGCGCCGTCTGGTTGCCGGGCTTGACGCTCGACACGTAGTTCTCGATCGCGCTGCGCCACCGCTCGAAGTTCGATGCCGCCCAGGCGCCCCGGTGCTCGCTCTTCCTGCGCTCCCCGTCGGACTCGCGCAGCTTGCGCAGGTTGTCGGCGCCGACGATCGACGCGATCTGCGACGGGTTGATGTTCGTGTTCATCGTCCCGGGCGTGCCCTTGGCCCCGAGGCCCGGCAGCGTCCACAGCTTGCCGCCGGGGATCGTCGGGTTCGCCGCGCCGGGGTTCGGCGCGAGCGTGGCTCCGGGCGCTCCGCCCGGTCGCGACGGGTTGAAGGTCCAGTCGCCGCCCGGCGCGCTCTCGACGTCGGGCGACGCCGGCGTCGCGCCTCCGGGATTCGCCTGCGGCTCGGGAGGAGTGCCCGGGTTCTGCGCCGGCGCCACCGGTCGGTCGTTGCCCGTCGCCTTCGAGGGTTGCGCCGTCGCCGAGGCCGGCTGCGGCTCGGGCTTGGGCAGCTTGGGCTCGTGGATGACGTCGAAGTCGGTGCCCTTCTCGCCCGGCGCCCGGTTCTTCTCGCCCTTGTGCTCCTCGCTCTCGGCGATCTTGGTCCGCTCGCTGTCGCCGGGCTGCTGCTCGCTGCCGGGGTGGTTGCCGCCGGGCGTGGGGTTCGCGTCGTCGCGGTCGTGCGAGGTCTGGGTCGCGACCGTCTCCTTCTCGACGTGGTTGGCCTGATCGGCGATGAAGTGCGCGTCCTTGTTGTCTTCCTGGTCGGGCTTGGCGTGCTGGCGCACGGCGATGCGCTTGTCCTTGAGCGGATCCTCGGGCAGCGCGGGCGCCTTCTTCTCCTCGTCCTTCTTGACGACGATCGTGCGCTTTTCCTCGGGAGGCTTCTTCTCTTCCGGCCTCTTCTCCGTGGGAGTGGGCGGCGTGGAGGCCTTCTTCTCCTCGGGCTTCGGCGGCGGAGGGGGTGGAGGCGGAGGGGGCGGCGGCGTCTCCTCTTTGGCCTCCTCGCTCGAGCCGCCCAGGCTCAGCTCGACGGTCTGCCCGTCGGCCTGGGCCAGCATGCTGGCCTCTTTGGAAAGTTTCCAAAGGTGCGAGCGGTCCTCGTGCATCTGGGCGACGACCAGACCGCCCGTGCCGAACAGGAAATGCGCGCATACCGCCGCGCAGATCCACAGCACGAGGGGAATGGTGACGTCGCGCGACCGCATCTTATGCCCCGGGACTCCTTACCGGTCTTCAAGTTACGTACCGAAGCTGTCCGCGTCGAGGCACGGGGGGCCTGCGGGCAGGAGCCTATCACGCCCGCCCCACCGGGCCACCTGCGCTGCCTGCCGGCTGAGCCTGGAATCATTACGGAATGTGGCGCGGGGCAGATACGCTCGCGGCGCGCCGAGCATTGTCACGTGCGAGCGCAGCAATTGCTCACGCCGGCACGTCATGTTACCTCGCCACGACGTCATGGCCCTGGTCGAAGCCCGAAACCTCCCCGGGCACGTCGGCATCATCATGGATGGAAACGGTCGCTGGGCGCAGCAGCGCGGCCAGCCTCGCGCCGCCGGGCACCGCCAGGGCGCCGAGGCCGTGCGCCGCACGGTGCGCGCCGCGCGGCGCCTGGGCCTGAGGGCGCTGACCCTCTACGCCTTCAGCGAGCAGAACTGGGCCCGTCCCGAGGACGAGGTCGACGCGTTGATGATGCTCCTGCGCGACTTTCTACTGTCCGAGCGCGGCGAGATCCTCGACAACGGCATCCGGCTGAACGCCATCGGCAACCTGGGGCGGCTGCCGGCGCTGGTGCGCGCCGTGCTCGATCCGCTGCGGCACGAGACCGAGGACAACGAGCAGATGACGCTCACGCTCGCCCTGTCGTACGGCGGGCGCGAGGAGATCGCCCACGCGGCGCGCGAGCTCGCGCGGGCGGTCGCTGCCGGTCGCATCCGCCCGGACGACGTGACGCCCGAGGCGCTGCACGCGCACATGCCGAGCCTCACGGTGGGCGATCCCGATCTGGTCATCCGCACCGGCGGCGAGCGGCGCATCTCGAACTTCCTGCTCTACGGCCTGGCGTACGCCGAGCTGCACTTCGCCGACGTGCTGTGGCCCGACTTCGGCGCGGGCGATCTGCACGCGGCGATCGCGAGCTTCCAGCGACGCGAGCGGCGGTTCGGCCTCGTGCCGGAGCGCGAGCCTGCAGCGGAGCCCGACACCGACAGCAAGCCGGCCTCCATCACCCGCATCGCGATCTGAATGCCCCCCGAGTCGGTGCCGCGACCCGGCGAGGCGAAACCGCCGTCCAACCTCGTGCTCCGCTTCGCGACCGCCTTCGTCGCGGTGCCGGTCATCCTCGCGCTGGTGTTCGTCGCGCCGCCGTGGGCGTTCTTCCTGCTGGTGCTCGCGGCGGCGCTCGTGGGCGCGCGCGAGCTGTTCTCGATGACCCACCCCGGCGACGGCGTCTCGCAGGTCATCGGCGTGGCCATCTCGGCGGGGGCATCGATCGCCCTCTTCCTGCGGCCCGATGACCCGCGCGTGCTGATCACGCTGCTCGTCGCGATCCCGGTGATGGGGCCGGTGCTCACGCTGCTGCGCCTGGGCGCGATCGAGACCGCGGCGCTGCGGGCGTGCGCCATGGGCTATGGGCCGCTGTTCATCGCGGTGCCGCTGACCCTGCTGCCCGTCATGCGCGAGACGCGTCCGGACATCGGGTCGGGACTGGTCCTGCTCTCGCTCGGGCTCGCCTGGCTGGGGGACACAGCCGCATATTTTGCCGGTCGATTCCTCGGCAAGCACAAGCTCTACGAGGCGGTGTCGCCCAAGAAGACCATCGAGGGGGCGGTGGGAGGCCTCGCCGGCAGCGTCGTGTGGGCCCTCCTGGGGTCCTTCTTCTACCTGCGCGGCGCGCTCCCGGTAGCCCACGCCGTGGTCCTGGCGCTCGTGGGTGGGGCGCTGGGGCAAGCGGGGGACCTGGGGGAGTCGCTGCTGAAGCGGTCGACCGGCATCAAGGACTCGGGGGCGATCCTGCCCGGTCACGGGGGCATCCTGGACCGCCTGGACGCCCTCATCGTGACGTCCGTTGCGGTCTACCTGTATGCGGTTTGGACGCGGTGACACGTCGCGTCGCCACAGACCCCTTGCGCTCTGCCCTTCCAAGCGGCAAAACCCCGCGCTGATGGCCATGCCCTCCGTCCCCACCCCGCCCCCGTCCAAGTCACTCATCCCCACCGGCAAGGAGTACGACTTCTACAAGGTCGTCCAGGACTACCTCGAGCGCGCCGGCAAGGTCGCCAAGATCGAGCCGTACGTGCTCACGATCCTGAGCCAGCCGAAGAACGAGATCATCATCAACTTCCCCGTCCGGATGGACAGCGGAGAGGTGCGACTCTTCAAGGGGTACCGCGTCCAGCACAACAACCTGCTCGGCCCGTTCAAGGGCGGCATCCGCTTCCACCCGATGGTGTCGCTCGACGACGTCAAGGCGCTGGCGGCGATGATGACCTGGAAGTCGTCGCTCATGCGCCTGCCCTTCGGCGGCGGCAAGGGCGGGATCAAGTTCGATCCGCACTCGGTCTCGAAGCCCGAGCTGCAGCGCATCACGCGCCGCTTCACCCACGCGCTCGGCGAGAACATCGGCCCCGAGTACGACATCCCGGCGCCGGACGTCGGCACCAACAGCCAGACCATGGCCTGGATGATGGACACGTACTCGAACATGGTCGGCTCGGCGCAGAAGCAGATGGTCAAGGGCGTGGTCACCGGCAAGCCCGTCGCCAGCGGCGGCACGCTCGGCCGCACCAAGGCCACCGGGCAGGGCCTGGTGTTCTGCATCCTCGAGTGGGCCAAGGAGCGCGGCTTCACGCTCGAGGGCTCGACGATGAGCGTGCAGGGCTTCGGCAACGTGGGCTCGCACACCGCCGTCATCCTGTCCAAGCTCGGCGTGTCCACGGTCGCGGTGGGCGACCACACGGGGTACCTCTACAACCCCGAAGGGTTCAACGCGCACAAGCTGCAGGACCACGTGGCCGCGCACGGCAGCATCGCCGGCTACCCGGGCGGCAAGCCGATCACGCGCGAGGAGTTCTTCGGCACCAAGGCCGACATCTTCGCCCCCTGCGCGCTCGAGAACCAGGTCGGCGAGGCCGAGGCGAAGGCGCTCGACGTGAAGCTCGTCGCCGAGGGCGCCAACGGCCCGTGCAGCCCGCAGGGCGAGCGCGTGCTGCTCGACAAGGGCATCGACGTGCTGCCGGACGTGCTGGCCAACTCGGGCGGCGTCACCGTCAGCTACTACGAGTGGGTGCAGAACAAGCGCAGCGAGGCGTGGACCGAGGAAGAGGTCGACGCCCGGCTCGAGGTCGCGATGAAGCGCGCCTACCGCGAGGTGAGCGACTTCGTCCGCCAGAAGAAGTGCGACATGCGCGTGGCGGCCTACGCCATCGCGCTGCAGCGCATCGAGGCGGTCTACCGCGAGCGCGAGATCTTTCCGTGAGAAATCAACAGAAAGATCAGGAAGTTCAGGAAGGGCCTTCCTGATTTTCTGATCTTTCTGTTCACTCTCTCTCTTCCCATGTACGTCCGCACGCGCCTTGGCCGTTGGTTTTACGAGGAGCGCGGCGCGGCGAAGAAGCCGGACGCGCCGGCCATCGTCATGTGGCCCAGTCTGCTCTTCGACGGGGGCATGTGGCGCAACCAGGTCGAGCCGCTCGCGGCGCTGGGGCGCGTGGTGGTCTTCGATCCGCCGGGGCACGGCAAGAGCGATGTCCCGCCGCGCTTCACGCTCGAGGACAACGCCGACGCCCTGCTCGACGCGTTCGGCGAGCTGAAGATCGACCGCGCCATCCTCGTGGGCCTCTCGTGGGGCGGGATGGTCTCGATGCGCATGGCGCTGCAGCACCCGTCGCGCGTCGCGGCGCTGGCGCTGTTCGACACCAGCGCCGAGCCCGAGGACCGGGCGCGCGCCATCAAGTACCGGGTGTTCGTGTCGTTCGCGCGGCGCTTCGGGATGCCGCCGGCGCTCATGGAGTCGCAGATCAACCCGGCGATGTTCTGCGATCGCAGCCTGCGCGAGCGGCGCGATCTGGTGGACCGCTTCGTCCGCGCCGCCAGCGGCTTCCCGCGCGAGGGCACGGCGCGCGCGGCGCTCGCCGTGGTCATCCACCGCAAGGACATCCTGCCGCGCATCGGGGAGATCCGGGTGCCGACCCTCGTCGTGTGCGGCCGCGAGGACCGCGCGACCGAGCCGGTGCACACCGAGCGCATCGCGCAGCGCATCGCCGGCGCGCGCCTCGAGTGGATACCGGACGCTGGGCACGTCACGGCGCTCGAGCAGCCACAGGCGGTCAATGCTGTGCTGGTGCCGTTCGTCCGCGAGCAGCTCGGCGCCTGAGCGGCCTGCGTGAGATCACCCCGGGGCGACGACCAACGCGGGCGAAACCCAGTGCGTCTGCAGCCAGTCGAGCCCGCCGCCCGGGCCGCGCAGCGCGACATCGACCTCGCGCGCGCGCGCGTCGCCCGAAGGGCCGTCTCCGTAGGCGCGGGCGTAGAGCACCCAGTTGGACAGTTCGTAGCGGGGCAGCAGCGAGCTGAAACGGTGCCCCTCGAGCGCCGCGAGGGCGTCGTATCCCTCCCGGCTGCTCCGACACGCGAAGAGCGCGGCTGTCGCGTCGTAGAGCAGCTCGCGCAGCTCGACGAACGCGCGATCGGGGTCGGCGGCGAGCTCCTTGAGCAGCTTCTCGAAGTCGCGCCCGCTCAGCCCGGCGGCGGCGGTCGCGTCGGCCATCGCCGGCACCTGCGTCTCGAGGAACGTCGACTGGGGCGCGTGTCCGAGCAGCCGGCCGACCAGGTAGACGTCGAACGCGCTGGCGATGGCCTCGCCGAGCAGCAGCGCGGCCACCGACGGACGCGCCCCCGGGGCCGGCGCCAGCGCGCGCGCCGCGAGGTGGTGCCACGCCGCGTGGGCGACGACGTCGGCCTCGATGTGGTCGTCCACCAGGACGTCCCCGCCTGCGTCGGCCGCCCAGAACGTGAGATTGAGCAGCAGGGCGCGATCCGCGCGCGCCAAGGGGCTTCTCGGCAGCACCTGGAAGGGGTACTTCGAGCGGCGCAGGATCTCCTTGAGATCCGCGTAGAGCGCGACGTGCCGGAACGAGCGCTCGTCTCCGATGGTCAGCTCATCCACGGTTCGCTGCTCGAAGGGCGCCCGCTGATTCATCGAACGGACGCTATCACCCCGGAGTAACTTCTCCCGTTCGACGATGAGGGTCTGCCCCAGCCTTCTCGTGCCTCTGTGCGCTGGCGCGGCGATGCTCGCCTCGGCCGGCCAGGCGCGCGCCTGGTACTTCCCCGAGCACATGACCATCGCGCACGACGGGATCGTGCTGCTGCCGCCCGAGATCCGCGACGTGCTCAAGGACGCCGTCGCCCGCGGCCGCGCCGACGGGCTCGCGCTCTGCGCAGACGTGAACCTCTCCATCGAGGACGTCGCGCAGAAGCGGCCCCTCGACACGCCCATGCTCCATTCGGAAAGTGGCGCCGAGTGCATCCCCTACTCGGCGCTGCCCGCGCTCGCGGGGGACCACTCGAGCAGCGCGAACGAGCTGTGGAACGTGCTCACGTCACGCAAGGGCGTCGAGATCGCCTCGGCCGCCGCGTACGAGTGGGGTCGGTTCAGGGCGGCGCTCGAGAGGCTGCCCAACGACTCGCTCGAGCGCATGTCGTTCGTCCACTCGCTCGACGTCGCCTTCTACTTCATCGACCCGGGCTACGAGCTGCGGGCCCAGGCGACGCAGGCCCACTTCGCCGACGGGGGACGGCGCATCGACGAGGTCGTGCGGATCGCCGGGGCCACCGGCAACACCGACACCTCGCTGGGGCAGTTCCTCGCCCATCACCTGCGTTCGCTGCAGCTCGCCACGAGCGGGGCGGTGACCCTCGCGCTGCTCGAGCACGGGTTCGCGATGCACTTCCTGCAGGACGCCTTCGCCGCCGGGCACCTGGTGATGACCGAGGAGACCTGGAAGCGCGGCAACCCGGCAGCCCGCCGCCGGCACGACTTCTTCAACGCGAAGGGGCTCGCCGTCGGTCGCGCGATGGCCGTCGAGCCTTGCCCGGGCCTCGGAGCAGGATCCCTCGAGCTCTCCGGTCTGCCGCCGTGCTGGGTGACGAGCGGGGACGGGTACCTCGGCACTTCGCCCGATAGCTCCGACCGGCGCCACGCCGCGCGCGCCGTGACCCGGGCGGAGCTCGAGCTCGCCCTCGCGCTCGATCCGCACCGTACCGTCGCTGCGCTCGAGGCGATCGGCGAGCGGGAGCAGATCGCCCTGGGGCAGCTCGTCGAGCCGTCTCCCTGGTGGACGGTCGCCGCCACCGATCGCCACAAGCTGCAGGCCAGCGCCGCCCGCACCATGCGGCTCGTGCACGCCGCGGCCAGCGCCATCGAGGGTCTGAAGACCAGCGCACCGGTTCCGGAGATCGTCGTTCCGGCGCCGCCGCGCCCGGGGCTCTTCGACCCCGGCATGCTCGCCGACTCGCTGGAGCCGTGCAGGCCGCGCGAGCAGATCCACCCGACCTTCCTGGAGGACGCCGACGTGGCGCCGTGCGGCCCGTCGCGAGCGCTCGCGCTGGGCACGGTCGGCGTGAGCCTGCTGCGTCCGATCCTGGTCGACTGGCCCGCGCCGCAGGTGGATCCGAACGTGCTCGAGGGCGAGTCGAAGGAGGATCTCGGCTGGGCCGCGCAGCTCCTGGCGTCGGCCAACGCCGCGGCGGTCTTCCCGCCGCACGCGCCCGTGGACTTCTTCGCGCCTGCCATCGGCGTCTCGGCTGGGATCTCGTACCGCTGGGGAACGTACCTGCCCGGACGCGTGAATCGCTCCCTGGTGGAGCTCAACGTCGGAATCTCCGACGCGCTCCACGTCGACGCCCACGGCAACTCCGGCGGCTATCCGCACGTGGTCATGTTCGACCAGGAGCTGCGGTGGCCGGTCCTCTGGGAGCTTCTCACCTCGTACCGGCTGCCGCTCGATCTCGCGAAGGGTCACTCGGCCGGCGAGCTGCTCTTCCTCGCCGGCGTGCGCGCCCACGAGCTCGTGACCAATCCGACGCCGGTCTTCTGGGGTCTCGAGCTCGAGGCCGTCGCGCTGGCCCTGTCGCGGGGCAGCGGCGCGTATCCGCTCTACACGGCCTCGCCGGAGCTGCGGCTGTACGTCGGTGCAGCGAATCCCAGCGTGGCGCAGCCCGGCTACCCGGCGACGTGGGGCCCGACGGTGGGGCTCGAGCTCGTCGGCGGTTACGCGACGTTTTTCTGAGTGGGTGCGACCGTGCACCCGCCTGGGGCGGCCGTCATGGCGACCGCCAGACGCCGCGTGGGGATGTCGCAACGTCTCGAAGCTCTCATGCTTCGTCACCTTGCACGATGCCCACGCCACAGAGCTTCGAAGCTTTGTCGCCTTGCACGATGCCCACGCCACAGAGCTTCGAAGCTTTGTCGCCTTGCACGATGCCCACGTCACAGAGCTTCGAAGCTTCGTCACCTTGCACGATGCCCACGTCACAGAGCTTGGAAGCTTCGTCACCTTGCAACAAGCCCACGTCACAGACCTCGAAAGCAACGCGACGTTCCTTCATCCCCGCTTCGCTTTTCTTCGAAACCAGGCCGTCGGGAATCCCCGCCCACCCTTCGGGCGTAAGCTGGTGGCATGAAGCGCGCGGCATCCCTCGTCTGGCTCCGGCTCGTGCTGGCCCTGCTCTGCGTGCTCCTGTGCGCGTGCCGGAAGGCCGAGCGCGGCGCGCCCGAACCGCCCGCTGCTCCGGCGTCGCAGCCCGCGTCGGGGGCCGGCCCCTCGCTCGTGGGCAGCGCCTTCGCCCAGGGCGGGAGCCCCACCGAGATCGCCCGCCGCATCATCCGTACCGCCGAACTGTCGGTCGAGACCGATGCCCCCGAGGTCGCGGCGAGCAAGGTGAGCGCCCTCGCCGACGCGAAGGGCGGCTTCGTCGTGAGCTCCGACACGAGTCGCTCGACCGACTCGGACGGAGCCGAGAGCGTGCTGACGACGGTCGTCTTCCGCGTGCCCGTGGCGGCGTTCGACGACACCCTGGTCGCGGTGCGCGCGCTCGGGACGCGCGTGTCCAACGAGAAGGTGACCGGCCAGGACGTGACCGAGGAGTACGTCGATCTGGAGGCCCGCATCCGGGCGCAGCGCGCCGTCGAGGAGCAGTACCTGTCGGTCCTCAAGGAGGCCAAGGCCATCCCGGACATCCTGGCCGTGCAGCAGAAGCTGGGCGAGGTGCGCACCGAGATCGAGCGCGCCGAAGGGCGCCGGCGCTTCCTCGAGAGCCAGACGAGCCTGTCGACGATCACGGTGCACGTGGCTCGGCACATCGCCGCCGTCGAGGCGAGCGGCCCGGGCTTCGGCCGGAGCGTGCGAGAGGCGGGGCACGACGCGGTGTACGTCGGCATCGCGATCGTCAACGGGGCCATCCGCCTCGTGGGCGTGCTGCTGCCCGTCGGCGTGCTGATCGGGTTTCCGGTCTACCTGCTGGTGAGGGCCTGGCGCCGGCGCAGGGCGAAGGCGTAGCAAGCGGCTGCCGCGCCCAGGAGCCACCCGCTCCCGAGCGGCGTTCCGGGCGTGGAGGTGCACGCGCAGCCGCCGGTGCTGCCCGACTTCGCGGCGCCAGTGCCGGCGTCGCCTGCGTCGCTTCCCCCGCTGCCGCTTCCTCCACTGCCTCCACCGCTGCCGCCGCCACTGCTTCCGCTACCGCTCCCGCCGCCGCTGCTGCCCCCGCTCGACGCGTCGCTGCCGCCGCTGCTCGAGGCGTCGTGGTCGGCGCCGGCGTCGCCTGCGTGACCCGCGTCGCTCAGGACCACGATGCCGGCGTCCGCGGCGCACGACACCAGCGCGACATCGACGTCCTCGACCCCGGAGAGCAGCCCCGCGTCGATGTCGGCCTGCATCTCGGCGCCGCCGACCCAGGGCGCGACGGAGGTGTCGTGCGCGAGGATGCACGCGGTCCAGGCGATGGCGTAGCGGTGGAAGACGAGCGACGTCGCCGCGTTCCACGCGGTGCCGCCGCAGACCGTGGGGCAGAGCGGATCGGCGGGGTTGTCGACGTCGCAGTGATCGCCGTTGGTGACGGTAGCGAGGACCTTCGGCGCGGGCGCGCCCATGTAGCCGACGCTCGACCCCCCGTTGCAGTCGTGGTGCGCCGAGAGCAGGTGCAGCGACGGACCCGAGAAGCCCGGCGACTGGTCGAGGAACGCGACGCCGTCGAGGCTCACGATCGACTTGATGAGCGGACTGTGGGCCGCTGCGTAGAACACCACGCCCCCGTTGGAGTGTCCCAGGACGCCTCGCGGGCCTCCGTCGAGCTTGCCGCTGAGCGGGTTGCCCGCCGCGCCCGACTTCATCACGGCCCAGTCGAGGAGCGAGTTGACCAGGTCGCCGTCGGCCGTCGTCGGGGTCGGATACAGCCCGTCGGTGAAGGTCGGCGCGAGCACGACGAGGCCGCGCGACGCCAGCGTCGTCGCCATCACAGTGTGCAGTCCGCCGTTCTCGAGGGCCCCGTGGACCAGGGCGACCAGCGGGAAGGGGCCCCCCGTCGTCGGGATGAAGACGCCCCCCGGCGTCAGAGGGACGGGAGGGGCGTCGGCCGTCGTCGGCACCCACGTGGTGACCGCGAGCGGACCCGGCATCTCGGGCTGGGCTAACGCGGGCGCGGCGGCGACGAGGGTCGCCCCGGACAGAGCGCACCCGAGCAGAGCGGTCTTCATGACGCCCGCAAAGATGGCAAGAAGGACCGGCCCGTGGCGTCTCTTCAGCGACTCGCGCCCTGTGGTATGGCAAGCCCCCATGAGCGTCTGGACTCGAGCGGCCCTCGGCAGCTTTGCACTCTCCATCCTCGGGGGGGCCGCAGGCTGCGGCGCGCCACCCATCGTGGCCGCGAGCCCTTATCTGCCGGTCCAGCGGGTCGTCGTGTACCGCAACGGCGTCGCGTACTTCGAGCGTTCGGGGCACGTGGCCACCGACGAGGTCCGCTTCAAGATGCAGAAGGGCGAGGTCGGCGACTTCCTCGCCACGCTGGCCGTCATGGAGCGCGGGGGCAGCTCGGTGCGCGCCGCGGCGTTCCCGCTCAAGGACGACGACGTCGAGCAGGGCCCCGACGACAAGCCGCCCGTGCTCACCCCGGACCAGAAGAAGGGGCTGCAGACGGTCGTGCTCACGCTCGACGGCAAGGAGCACGATCTGCAGGTCGGCTACGTCGCCGATTCTCCGGTGTGGAAGCCGTCGTACCGGCTGGTCGTGCACGCGCAGGGCGACGCCGATCTGCAGGCGTGGGGCATCGTCGAGAACCTCTCCGGCGAGGACTGGAAGAACGTGAAGCTCTCGCTCGTGGCGGGCGCGCCGCTCGCGTTCCGGGCGGACCTGGGCACACCGGTCATCCCCGACCGGCCGACGGTCACCGACAACGGCGAGGTCATCGCGGCCGTTCCCCACGCCGAGACCACGCTCGCCGGTTGGTCGCCCCCGCCGGAACAGCCTGCGGCAGCCGCCGAGGCCACCAAGAAGAGCGCGCCCGCGCCCGAGTCCGGGCCGATGGGTGGCGAGGGGAGACCCGGCGCCGATGCAGTCGGCGACAGCTTCGGCGCCGGCGGGCTCGGTCTATCCGGTACCGGCGAGGGCGGGGGCGGGCGCGGACAGGGTATCGGCCTTGGCAGCGGCCGTGGACGCCTCGGCGGCGGTCACCAGGTGAAAGCGCCGGCGCTCCGCGAAGGCTCGACGTCGGTGAACGGTCGCCTTCCCCCCGAGGTCATCCAGCGCATCGTGCGGCAGAACTTCGGTCGATTCCGCCTCTGCTACGAGAACGGGCTCCGCAACAACCCCAACCTGCAGGGCCGCGTCTCCGTGAAGTTCGTCATCGATCGCGCCGGTTCGGTCGCGATGAACAGCGACGGGGGCAGCGACTTGCCCGATCAGGGGGTCGTCTCGTGCATCGTGCGAGCCTTCGGCAACCTGTCCTTCCCGCAGCCCGAGGGCGGGCTGGTGACGGTCGTCTATCCGATCTCGTTCAGCCCGGGCGACGACAACGGCAGCCCCTCGTCGGGCCCCGCCGGGACACCGCCCCCTGCGCCGCCGCCGCCTCCGCCGGCGGTCTCTCAGCCGCGCAACGTCCTGGCCCTGGCGGCCATCGGCGTCGAGGGTGGAGCGACGCGATACGATCTGCCCCTGCCGGTCACCGTCCCGGATCGCAGCGCGACGATGGTGATGCTGCTCTCGCGGCCGGTCTCCGGCGAGGCGCTCTTCCTCTTCGCGCCCGACGGCGGCGTGCCCGACTCGAGCAGCCACCCGTTCCGCGTCGCGCGCTTCACCAACGGTACGCCGGGAATGCTCGAGCGCGGGCCCATCGCGGTGTTCGAGGAGGGGGCGTTCCTCGGTCAAGGCATGCTCGATCCGCTGCCTCCGGGGGCCACGGCGACGGTGCCGTTCGCCCTCGAGAGGAGCATCGCGCTCGACATCGATCGCAAGTTCGACGAGCAAGGGGCGCGTCTCGCCAAGATCGAGAACGGCGAGCTGACCATCGAGCGCGATCGCGTGACGCAGACGAAGTACCGCATGCGAAACGGCGGGGACAAGCCGGCCAAGATCCTCGTGAAGCACCCGCGCGTCGCTGGCTCGCGCCTCCAGGCGCCCCCGGCCGGGACCGAGGACAACGTCGGCACCGGCAGCGCCCTGGTGCCGGCGACGCTGCCGCCTCACGGGAACCTGGACCTCCTGGTGGACGAGAGGTCCGCCGAGCGGCTTGGAGCCGACTGGTTCGGCGCGCTCGCGGACAACGCGATCAAGGCGTACGTCGCAGATCCCAAGTCGGATCAGGGCGTCGTGCAGAAGCTGACCGCCGCCTGGGTCGTGCGCGCCGACGTCGTCAAGAAGAACGACGAGCACAACAGCCTGCAGCGGCAGGCCAGCGACCTGTCGCGGGCGAGCGAGGAGACGCGCCGCAACCTGCGCGCCATCGAGAAGAACAAGACGGCCGAAGCGCTGCGACAGAAGCTCACGGCGCGCCTTGCCGACAACTCTGCGAAGCTCGACGACATCCAGCGCCGGGTGGTCGAGCTCGACTCGAAGCTCGCCGAGCTCGGGGTGCAGTTCAACGAGGCGATCCGGGACGTGAAGGTCGGGGTGCCGTGACCATTCTCGCGATGGACTATCGCCGCGGGGCGAAGTCGGCGACTCTCGGGCCTTGACCGACGAGCCGAACAAGCAAGAGCCCGCGACGCCCGAGCCGGCGAGCCCGGCTCGAGTGACCACGGTGAGGCCGCCCAGGCGCCCCGAGCCGCGCTCTCTCGTCATGTGGGTTGCGATAGCGGCGACCATCGCCGTCGCCGCGGGGGTGCTGTACACGGCGCTGCAACGGTCGCCGGCGCCGCCCGCGCAGTCGTCGCCCTCGGCGACGCCTCGCTGAAGTCGGCCCGTCAGCTCTCGATCGGTGGCTTCTGTACCGGTTCGCGCTCGTACGCGACGATGCGCGGCCGCGTGTCGATCGCATCGATCGCGCCCGCGACGTCGTCGGGGGTCACCACGAGCGGCAGCGCCCCGCGGCGCGCGATGTACACGGCCTGCCCGCGGCGCGTGGCGTAGAGGCGGAACCACCCGAGGTCGGTGCTTCGGAAGAAGCCGAAGCTGCCGAACAGGCCACCGACGCCGCCGACGCGCAGGACTCCCTTGCCGAGCGAGTTCAGGGGCGAGGCGCGCTCGACCTCGGCGCGGGCGACGCGCAGTGCAGGCCAGAGGCGCCGCTCGATGCGGACCTCGCCGCCGTCGACCACGAGCGCGCGGGGCGACATGGCCCAGCAGAGCGCGAGCGTCGCGACCAGGATCCACGCCGGGCC
>Ga0209415_10009701_pt1 | contig 16496 bp, 14 predicted proteins | sample PeaSoiSIISIP2007_FD_187696 | JGI IMG/M metagenome (GOLD analysis project Ga0209415, IMG submission 187696) | Peat soil microbial communities from Weissenstadt, Germany - SII-SIP-2007 (SPAdes) (version 2) | ecosystem: Environmental > Terrestrial > Soil > Wetlands > Peat | place: Germany...
TTTGCCGGAGTGGACGCGGGGCTGACGCTGTTCCGTTCGATTGACGCCACGGTCACGCCCATGGGCAAGCGTCTGCTGCGCGCGTGGATGTTGCGACCTTCGATCGACCTCGCGGAAATCAATGCTCGGCTTGATGCGGTCGAAATCCAAGTAAAGGGGACGGTTGCGCGCGCGGAATTACGCCGGGCGCTGGATGGGATTCTGGACCTGGAGCGCTTATTGAGCCGGGTAACCCTGGAAACGGCGAACCCGCGGGATGTGCTGGCGCTAGCGGCGTCCCTGGCGAAGATTCCCGCGGCGCGGGCAGCGCTGGCCCACTTTGCCGTCGAGCGGCTCAAGACGCTCCACGGCTCGGTGGACGAATTGGGCGATTTGCGAGAACACATTAAGAAGACCATCGTGCCCGAGCCGCCGATTTCATTGAGCGGTGGCGGCGTTATCGAAACCGGGGTGGACAAAGAACTCGACGAACTGCGCGACCTCAGCCGCAACAGCAAGCAGTTCCTGGCGCAGATCGAACAGCGGGAGCGGCAACGGACGGGGATTGCGTCGCTCAAGGTCAAGTTTAATTCGATTTTCGGTTACTACCTTGAAGTCTCGAAGGCCAATTCGCATCTGGCCCCCGCGGATTACGAGCGCAAACAAACTCTAGTCAACGCCGAGCGCTTTACTACGCCGGAGTTGAAGAAATACGAATCGAAAATCCTTGACGCGCAGGAAAAGATCGTCGAGATCGAGCGGCGGCTGTTCGCCGAACTGCGCTCGGCGATTGCGGCAGACGCACGGCGCATCCGGCAGACTGCGCTGGCGTTGGCGGAAGTCGATGTGCTGGCGGCCTTGGCCCACATTGCCGCCTTGCGCAATTACTGCCGGCCGAGGTTTGACGAGTCCTCGGATATTGAAGTGCTCGAGGGGCGGCATCCCGTTATCGAACAGCAGGAATTTGGCGGCGGCGAGCGCTTCGTGCCCAACGACCTGTATCTGAACTCCACCACCCACTCCGTGCTGGTGCTGACCGGGCCCAACATGGGTGGCAAGTCCACTTATCTACGCCAGGCTGCGTTGGTCGTGATCATGGCGCAGATGGGATCATTTGTGCCGGCGCGTTCGGCGCGGCTCGGGGTAGTGGATCGTGTATTCACCCGTATTGGGGCGAGCGACAATCTGGCGCGTGGACGTTCGACCTTCATGGTCGAAATGACCGAGACGGCGGCGATTTTGCATACGGCCACGCCGCGGTCGCTCATCTTGCTGGATGAAGTGGGGCGCGGGACCTCGACTTACGACGGGCTGGCGATTGCCTGGGCGGCGGTGGAGTACATCCATGGCCGCACCCGGGCGAAGACGCTCTTTGCTACCCACTATTTTGAATTGACCGAATTGGGGGAGAGGCTCTCCGGCGTGAAGAACTATCACGTCTCGGTGAAGGAGACGGGCGGCGGCATCGTGTTCCTGCGCAAGGTCGAACCGGGCGCAGCCGACCGCAGCTACGGGATTGAAGTCGCGAAGCTGGCGGGATTGCCGAATGAGGTCATTGAGCGGGCGCGGGAAGTGCTGGTGGAGCACGAATCGGCGGAGCGCCAGGTAACCGGACATCTTTCGCCGGGCGCGGAACCGCCTCCGGCGCAGCTGACCATTTTCACTCCCCTGTCACAGCCCGAGCTGGAAAAGCTCCGCGAAGTGGATTTGGACCGGCTCACACCGCTGGAAGCGCTCAATTTGCTGGCGGAGTTGAAAAAACAGATTGAGTAGTCCGGACGGAGTTAGACACGAATCGGAATGACGAACCGTAATGCCAATCACCCCATCAGCTTCTAAGCTCCGCCCACAAATCGGCCAGCTTCTCATCGTCGGCTTCGACGGCACTGAAATTTCGCCTCGGCTCAGTTCCCTGCTCACCCGCTTGAAGCCGGCGGGAGTCATCCTTTTCGCTCGCAACATCATGAGTGCGGAACAGACTTACAAATTGCTGAAAGACTGCCAGACATGCGTTTCCGTGCCACTGTTTACTTGCGTGGACCTGGAGGGCGGCAGGGTAGACCGGTTCCGCAACCTGCTGGGGCCGGCGCCCTCGGCGGCGGACGTCTTCGCCACCGGAGATCGCAGACTCTTTCGCAAGCATGGCAAAGTCATTGGCGATTGCTGCCGGGCGCTGGGCTTCAACACCGACTTCGCGCCCGTGGTCGACTTGGCGCTGGAGGCTTCGCGCACGGTGATGAGTTCACGCGCAGTTTCGGCCGACCCGAAGCAGGTCGTCGTCTATGCTCGCGAGTTTTTGGCGGGATTGCGGTTCGCGCGCGTAGTGGGCGCGGCCAAGCACTTCCCCGGGTTGGGCGAGGCAAATCTTGACACCCACCACGAACTGCCCAGCGTGCGCAAATCCTGGAAGAAGTTATGGGAAGAGGATATTTCGCCATATCGAGCCATGCGGCGCGAGTTGACTATGATTCTGATCGGGCATGCTAACTATCCTGCGGTCACGCGCGATGGCACCCCGGCTTCGCTCTCGAAAAAATGGATTACGGATGTTCTGCGGAAGAAAATTGGCTATCGTGGACTGGTGGTCTCTGATGATCTCGAAATGGGCGGGGTGCTGAAGGCGGCGCCCATCGAGCGGGCCGCGGTGGAGCACATTCGCGCCGGGGGAGATCTGTGCCTGATCTGCCATCAGGAGGAATACATCCTGCGCTCCTACGAATCTTTGGTGAAGGAAGCGGAAAGTAACCACCATTTCGCGCGAAGGGTGAAGGAATCAGCGGGACGGGTGCTCGCGTTCAAGAAGAAATCCACCGAATTGAAACGCTGGGCAGCGGCGCCGAGCGCCAAGAGAGTAGAGAAACTTTCCCGGCAGTTATGGGAATTCTCGGAGCAAGTGCGTCTGGAAGGCTTCGAACAGCAGGCCGAGGCATGATCGTCGCTGGGGTAATGAGCGGGACTTCGGCCGACGGGATCAACGTGGCGTTGGTGCGAATCAGGGACACGGAACGACCTGATGCAGACACTCGTCGACGGGGACCCCGTTCGATTCCGCACAAGGCAGGTCCGCGCCACACCAATCTACAACTGCTTGGTCATGCCGAGTATCCCTATACGAAAGGCGTGCGGCGGGCAGTGCTGGGCGCGATGAACGCGGGTCAAGCAAGTGTGGCCGATTTGGCGCGCCTCAATTTTCTGCTCGGGGAACTATACGCGGACGCGGTGTTGGCCACGCAGCGCAGGTTTCGGGTGAAGGCGGAACTGGTCGGTTGCCATGGGCAAACGATCTATCATCAGGGAGAACCTGCCCGCTTTCTGGGTCACGAAATTGCCGCCACTTGGCAGACCGGCGAAGCGGCAGTGATCGCGGCGCGTGTAGGGGTGCGGGTGATTTCCGATTTCCGTCCCTCAGACATGGCAGTCGGTGGCAAGGGTGCGCCCCTGGTGCCCTTTCTCGACTATTTGCTGTACCGCGACGAGCGCGTGGGACGCGTGGTCCAGAATATTGGCGGAATCGCGAACCTGACTGCAATCCGTGCCAGAGCTTCGGCCACGCAGGTAAAGGCCTTCGATACCGGGCCAGGAAACATGGTAATCGACGCGGTGACCGAGCAGCTATTTGGCCAGCCGTACGATCGCGATGGAAGAATTGCGGCTTCAGGCGTGGTGCTCGAATCAGTGGTCGCGGCCGTTCTGCAGTCGCCATTTTTCCGGCGCAAGCCGCCCAAGACGGCTGGACGCGAGGACTTCGGGCGCGAATTCGTAAAGCGATTTCTCCAACAATGTGGGCGCGCGGACGAGCGGGATGTGGTGGCCTCGGCCACGGCGCTGACGGCTCGCTCCATCGCCGATTCGTTGCGCCGGTTCGTGCTGCCGGGCAAGGCGTATGGCGAGTTCATCGTCTCCGGCGGAGGCGCTCACAATCCGACGCTCCTGGCCATGCTGGCCAATGAACTGAAGCCGCTGGGGCTGCAGCTTCGCTCCTCGGATGAGTTTGGGTTGCCGTCAGAGGCGAAAGAAGCCATGGCCTTCGCGCTGCTGGCGTATGAGACCTGGAACCGGCGGCCATCCAATGTGCCTTCGGCGACGGGTGCGAAGCGTCCCGCAATTTTGGGGAAAGTTTCGTATGGGTAAGCCTTGGGGGGTGTTTTTTTCGCGGCTTCGAGGAGTGATCGCACGGCCGGGGGCAGCTGTGCCTACGTGGTCCTTGATAGCGAAAACAGTCTTGCTTCCTGCCGTCATCCTGCTGAGTCTTTCTTTTTCCGCGTGTTCACGGAAACCTGATCCCAACACGCTGGTGATGATTATCGAGAGCAGTCCGACGAACCTTGATCCGCGAGTCGGGTTGGACGCGCAATCGGAGCGTATTGACGAGCTGCTGTTCGACGACTTGCTCACCCGCGATGAACACTTCAACGTGCAGCCCGGGCTGGCGGAGCGCTGGGAAACTCCTGACCCCCTCACCTACATTTTTCATCTGCACCGGGGAGTGAAATTTCACGACGGACACCCCCTGACCTCGCGCGATGTGAAATGGACCTTCGATTCCCTGCTCCAAGGCAAGATTCGCAGCACCAAGGCGTCCACTTACCGCTTTGTGGACCGGGTGGATGCGCCCGATGAGTCCACGGTCATTTTTCGCATGAAGGAACCGTCGGCTACGCTGCTGTGGAACCTTTCCGGGGCGGCCATCGGCATTGTGCCCTATGGAAGCAGCGAGGAAGTCGCCCGGCATCCGATCGGCTCGGGGCCGTTCCGCTTTGTCAGCGCCGAACTGGATAAGGAAGTAGTCATCGAGCGCAACGATGACTACTGGGGAAATAGAGCGCATCTCCCGCAGGTGCGATTCACAGTGGTACCGGATGACACGACCCGAGCGCTGGAGTTGCGCAAAGGCAGCGCCGACGTAGAGAGCAACGCAATCACCTTGGACACGGTGGGGGCATTAGAAAAGGATCCCCACTTGCAGGTGCTTCATGGTCCGGGAACGGTGCTGGCTTACCTTGCGTTCAATCTTCGCGATCCGATTCTCAAGAATGTTCGTGTGCGGCAGGCCTTGGCTTATGCCATTGACCAGCGCCCCATGATTCACTATCTAATGCACGACTTCGCCCGGCCCGCTTTCAGCCTCTTACCGCCGGAGAGTTGGGCCTACAACAACGACTTGCAGGCTTATCCACACGACCCGCAACGAGCCCGCCAACTACTGGACAATGCGGGCTATCGAGCGCTGAATGGTGTGCGGTTTCACCTGACGATGAAAACCTCCCCTGAGGTGAGCACGCGGCTGCTGGCAGCAGTTCTGCAGCAACAGCTCCATGAGGTCGGGATTGAGTTGGACATTCGGCCTTTCGAGTCGGCGACTTTCTTTTCCGATGTCACGCACGGAGAATTTCAGTTCTATTCCCTGCGCTGGGTCGGCGGCAACGAAGACCCGGACATGTTTGAGCTCGCGTTCCACTCCTCCAGGTTCACACCCAAGGGCGCCAATCGCGGCTTCTATGCCAACCCGCGGGTGGATGCCCTCATCGACCAAGCCCGCCGCGAGTCCGACCAGAACACCCGTAAGCAGCTTTATGCGGAGATTCAGCGCATCCTCGCCGATGAGTTGCCTTACATCAATTTGTGGTATCAGGACAACGTGCTGGTGGCTACCAAACGCGTCAAGAACCTCACCCTAAATTCCTCCGGAAGCTACGCCTTTCTCAAGACGGCGGAATTAGGGACACCCTAAATCGCTGAGTGTGCGGAGGTCTGGCGGAGCGCGCGGAGGGCGATCTCGGGGTGCGTGTTACCATCGAAATTCTGGTTCGCAGGGAGCATACGTGCGCATTCTTTTCATCGGCGATATTTTTGGGCGGCCGGGGCGGGCGATCGTCAAAGATCGGTTGCCGGGGCTGGTCAAGCAGTATGCCGTCGATCTCATCATCGCCAACGGAGAGAATGCGGCGGCGGGATTTGGCATCACCCCGTCGCTGGCCGAGGATCTGTTTGAGCTAGGCATCGACGTCATCACCACCGGCAATCACGTCTGGGACAAACGCGAGATCGTGGATTACTTCAAGTCGGCGGATGGCAACGCGCACAGCCCGGCCCGCAGGCTGCTGCGGCCGGCAAACTATCCCTCGGGGATGCCCGGCTGGGGCCTGTACGAAGGGCGGAAGGGTAGCGCTGCTTACGCCGTCATCAACCTGCAGGGACGAGTGTTCATGGCGTCGAATGACGATCCCTTTCGCACCGCCGACCAGCTGCTCCAGCAGATCCAAGCGAAAGTTGTGTTTGTCGATATCCACGCCGAGGCGACCTCGGAAAAGATTTCCATGGGCTGGTACCTGGACGGCCGGGTGACGGCGGTCGTCGGCACGCATACGCACATCCCCACGGCCGACGAACGAGTGTTGCCGGGCGGCACGGCCTACATCACGGACGTGGGCATGAGCGGACCCTACGACGGTGTGATCGGGGTGCAGAAAGAACTGGTCGTGGGCAAGTTCCTGAACAATATGCCGGTGCGATTCGAACCGGCTACCGGCGATGTGCGGCTGTGTGCCGTGGTCGTGGATTGCGACTCGACGACGGGCCGGGCGAGCAAGATCGAGCGCATCATGCTTCGTTGATTGACGTTCGGTGGACGACGTTCGGTGGATGACGTTTGAAACAGACCGCCGACCCGAGCGCCTTTTGGCGCCCACCGCTCGGCAGCTTGCCGAGGAAGTCCAAGCCAGAAATACCGCCGGGCGCTTATATTGTTGGTATGGCCAAATCTTCCCGCCCCCAACCGTCGCGCTCCAAGAGAAAAGAGCGCGTGCTCTCTTCGCGTGTGGTCTATCGCGGTCCAGCCTTTTGGGTGAGCTTTGACGACGTGTTGGAGCCAACGGGCGTGCGCGCCCGTCGCGACATCGTCCATCACAACGGCTCGGTGGTAATCCTAGCCATCGAGGAGACCTCTTCTGAGCCTCGCATCTTGCTGGAGCGGCAATACCGGCACGCCGCCCAGGATTTTCTGTGGGAGCTGCCAGCGGGCCGTATCGATAAGGGAGAAAGGGATTTAGCGGCGGCCAAACGCGAGTTGCTGGAGGAAACTGGCTATACGGCGAAGAGTTGGCGACGCATTCTTCGGTTCTATGCCAGCCCAGGATTTGTCGCCGAAACCATGGCTATTTTCCTAGCGCGCGGGCTGCATCCTGGAACCGCCCAGCCGGAAGCCGACGAGGTCATCGAAGTCAGCTTCGTACCCCTCTCAAGGGCAGTGCGCATGGTGGTGAGCGGAAAAATCCGCGACGGCAAGACGATTTCCGGCGTGCTCTGGCTCGCCCAGCAACGAACGAGGCGAAAGCCGCATGAATAGCGGCTCTCGTCTTGACAGCGTCCCGCAAGCCGCCGCACAATGTGGGCAATTGAAAGGCACGGCCTCGGAGCCGAGAGACGTGCCCGAGGGGGGCGCAAGTGGAACGCTTGAAAGGTACGGTGAAGTGGTTCAATAACGCCAAGGGCTATGGGTTCATCGGCCGCGATGATGGCCCGGACGTCTTTGTGCACTACAGCGCGGTCGCGTCGGAAGGTTACAAGAGCTTGCAGGAAGGCGACGTCGTAGAATTCGAGATCACTCAGGGGCAAAAGGGACCGCAAGCTGCGAATGTTACAAAGAGTTCTTGAAGCGTCACATTAATCGGGTCGGCCTCTGAGCTCGCCACACCTGGACAGCCCGGCAGCATAGTCTCTATATGAACCATCGAGAGATGACAATCGACTGCCTGCTCGGTCTGATTCTGATCCTGATGTTTGCTATTCCAGTTGTTGTTGGTGTAGTCGCAATCGGCTTCGCGTGTCAGGCGGTCACTCTGGCTCTGCATCACTTTGTGCCTGCGCTGGCCCGTCCTTGGAATGCGGAGCTCTACGGTCTCCTGTGTCTGTGGTCGCTGATATCGGGTATCGGGCACCTGCGAAAACAGCGTTGGCCCAACGCATTCTTGTCATTCGCGGCTATCCCAATGATTGTGTCGGTCGGCTTCGCTGGTGTACGCTCGCCCTTGGGAGACGAAGTATTTTTTCCGTGGCCCTGGTTCGTGGTCATTCTGAACTCAATAGACTCTCCTGCGACGCGACTTGAGTTCTTGGTGGGTGGGTTAGTCGTCGCCACGAGCGTCGCGGTAAACACCGGAATGCTCGAGTTCGGAACGCTGGCACAAATCGCCGCATATGGCGTTTTCTCGGGAGTGCTCGCTTTATTCGTGATGTACTTCCGGCGAGAACGATGTAGACAAACCGGTTCGCACGCTCCTGCTATTACAGGCGTATAGACTCGCCTCCAGCTCTGGCTCAGGTTCGCCTGTCCAAGTTTGATTACTCTTGACCTAGCACATGGATAACAAGGCCATCGCGGGCATCCTCTATGAAACCGCCGACCTGCTCGAGATCGATGGGCAGGATTCTTTTCGCATTCGCTCCTACCGGAACGCGGCGCAGGCCATCGAGGCTTTGCCCCAGCAGATCGCGGACCTGATCAGCGACCCGAAACAAGTTCTTGCTATCCCGAACATCGGCAAAGGCATGCTGGCGAATTTGCAGGAGATGTTGAAGAGCGGCCAACTCACGCTGCACGCCGACCTGCTGAAAAAATATCGGCCTTCGATGCTCGATCTGCTTAAGATCCAGGGGCTGGGACCGAAGACCATTGCCCTCATTTGGAGCGCCTATCAGGTCAGCGACGTCGAGGGTGTGGAGAAACTGGCGCGGGAAGGCAAGATTCGCGAGCTGCCGCGCATGGGCGAAAAGCACGAACAGAAACTGCTCAAGGCAATCGAAGACTACCGCCGCATCGCCGGCCGATTCCTGCTCGACGCGGCAGAAAACGAAGCGCAGAAAATCATCGCCCATCTGTCCAGTTTCGCCGGCATCGAGAAAGTGACTCCCGCCGGATCGCTGCGCCGGGGACGTGAAACGGTCGGCGACCTGGACGTGCTGGTCACCGGCAAAGCCTGCTGCGATGACGGCGAGCGGGAGAGGCTGATTGAGCACATCATCAAGCTGCCCGGCCTGATGGATATGATCGCGCGCGGCGAGAACAAGGTCAGCTTCCGGTTGCGCGGCGGCATGCAGGTGGATGTGCGCTTGCTTCCACCCGACTCGTTCGGAGCAGCCATGCAGTACTTCACCGGCTCCAAGGCGCACAACGTAGCCTTACGACAGCGCGCCCTGAAGATGGGATACACGCTGAGCGAATACAGTCTGGCGCGTTTAGACAACGAAAAGGCAGTCGCGGGAAAGACCGAAGAAGAAATCTACGCCAAGCTGAAGCTGGACTACATTCCACCCGAGCTGCGCGAGAACCTGGGGGAGATCGACGCGGCCGCTGAGCACACCCTGCCTGCTCTCATCACGCAAGACGATTTGCAGGGCGACGTGCACATGCACACGGTAGAAACCGACGGACGAAATACGATTGAAGAAATGGCTGAGGCGGCGCGGGCACATGGATACAAGTACATGGCCATTACCGACCATTCCAAGAATCTGGCCTTCGCCAACGGGCTGGATGACAAGCGCGCCGTCGAGCACATTCAGCGGATTCGCGCTGCGAACGACAAGATCGAGGGCATCACAATCTTTGCTGGCATTGAAGTCGATATTCTGGCGGACAGCACGCTGGATCTTTCCGACTCCGTTCTCGAACAAATGGATATTGTCATCGCCAGCGTGCACTCCCATTTCAACCAGAGCGCCTCGGAAATGACAGACCGGCTTCTGAAGGCGGTCGAGAACCCCAACACGTCGCTTATCGGCCATCCCACCGGGCGCCTGCTTCTGCGCCGGGATGCCTATGCGATCGACATAGATTCCGTGCTCAAGGCGGCGGCGCGGAACAAGGTTGCGATGGAGTTGAATTCTTATCCTGACAGGCTGGATCTGTGCGACCGGCATCTGCGGCTGGCCAAGCAATATGGAGTAAAAATCGTCATCAATACCGACTCTCACCATACTTCCCATCTGGACAAGATCAGGTACGGCGTGCTGCAGGCTCGCCGCGCGTGGTTGACCAAGGACGACGTCCTCAACACCCTGCCCGCGCAAAAGTTTGCCAAGGCAATCAAGCACGCCTGGTCCTGAGCAGGCAGCCAGCGGACGGCGATCGGCTCCGCCAACCTGACTCCTAAATAGGCTCTCATCTCGCAAGATTTTTCTGGCCTCCGCATGCCCACGCTCGTACACTGGGCCCAACATGGCTGACGAAAATCCACCCCCCTCGTCTCCGCCGCCGAGTTCACAGCCGCCAGGTTCCGCGGAACCTCCCACGCCGTTCAACATTGGCGACGAGTTCGGCACCGCGAAGCGCAACTTGCCGCCCGCCACCCCAGTTCTGATTGCGCTGGGGGTGGTTGTCCTAGTCGTGGGCATTTACTCATTGATCGATCGGGCCCGGCCGCAAGGCTCGGGAGAGATCGACAATGTTGCCGCAGTCGAGGTTCCCGGCCAGAATTCCATGCTCGTGGCCATCACCATCACCCTGCGGAACAGCAGCAAGAAACGCCTGTGGATTCACACCATTCAGGGCACCCTCAAAACCGCGCAAAAGGAATTCAGCGACGATCCTGCTTCCGCCGCTGACTTCGACCGTTACTACGAGGCTTTCCCGGCGCTGAAGCAAGGGGCGACAGCCCCGCTGATGCCGGAAATCAAACTCCGGCCCGGAGATCAGGTGAGGGGAACAATTGTGGTGAGCTTTCCCGTGACTCAGGATGTCTTCGCGCAAAGGCAGTCGGTGAGTGTGGTCATTCAGACTTACGACGAGCCGGTGCCAGTCGTGCTGACGAAATGATCTTCTGATCGCCCCTTATTGGTGTTTCTGCAGAAATTTCCGCCGCGCCAGGTGAGTCTTTGCCTCGGGATTGATGTCGTCATACTTCAGGCAGCTGATGGAACCATCCACTTCCAGCACGGCCAAGGCGACATCTTTGCGGTTGGCAATCCCATGTTCACGCAAAGCGCGGTCCAGTTCATCCAGGCTGACTCGCTCCTTCGCCAGGTGGGATGCAATCACCTCGCCGTCGTGAATCAACAGGCTGGGTTGGCCCTCAACCAATTTGCGGAAACGGCGGTTCACGCCGGAAACATCGGCTACCAGGTAATTCAGCAGCAATAGAGTGGCGGCGGCGATCACGCCGCCCAGCAAAGAAGTATCCGGACCGGTCATGGCGTTCTGCACGGCGTTGCTGATCAACAGAAGCAACGTGAGGTCGAAGGGCGTCATCTGCCCGACTTCGCGCTTGCCGCTCAGGCGAACGCCCAGCAGGACGACGGCGTAAATCACCGCCGTCCGCAGGGCGATCTCGACCAGAACATGCCCTCCGGGAAACATCGCGGCGCTATTCTCCCGCCGTGACCGGTACGGGTGCGTTCTTGGGAGTGCTCAGATAGCCGGTGGCTTTGTTCTTGTCTACCGTCCAGATCACCAACTCGTAAAGCAGGCGGTCACGTCCGGAGTAGAACTGGATGGGCTCACTGACGTTGCGGTCCTTCTTCTCGATGGTCTTGTCATCCGACGTAACATTCAGGGTGAACTTGCCGCGTTTAGGATCCACTTTCCTGAGTTGCAGGCTCACGGTGGAAACCGGCTGCGGTTTGGCGCCCTTGACCAGCGTAAATTCGTAGTAGTTGCGGTCGCCCTTATGTTTCAGAACTTCGAGATCATCACGAGTATGGGCGATCAGACCGCTCTGCATACCCAGATCTCCGACCGCGCTTTGCAGTTTTGCCTTGGTAGCTTCCAAGTCGGCCTTGGTGGAGGCGACATCGGTTTTCACCCCCCCAACGTCGGTTTTCACGCCAGCCACTTCTCCGCTAACCGCGGTTATTTGCTGTTTCTGCTCTTCCGACAAGCGTGCTTCGGCGGCGCGCTGTTGGCGCTGTAACTCGGCGGAGCGGTCCGCCAATTCCTTCTTCGTCATGCCCACCTGGTGGGCCAGCGTTTCGTCAGAAGCTTCGGCAGCCTGCATACGCTTGGTCAGTTCACTAATCTGGACTTTGCTGGCATCCTGATCTTTGCCAAGCGCGTCCAGGCGGGTTCGTAGGTCGAACAGAAAGTACAGCGACCCGGCGACATAGATCACGGCAAGAATAACCAGTATCCACTTGCCTGCGTTGCTTTCGGCCCCCATGTGTACTTCGGGGGCAGGTGCGGACTCGTCCGACATAAGGCTCCTCCGGCTTGTTGGGTTGAATGTTGACTTTATTGTTGAGCACAGCGCGGATAGTGTCAATTGCCGCTAAGGTACCCAAAGGACAGACCGGCTACCGCCCGCTGAGCCAGTCCGCTCGCGCTCAACCTCCAGAATCGTCCCCGTCCCGAGTCCGTCATCCCGAAGCCCCGCGCTTTCACCAGCGGCGCGAGGGATCTAGCGTGCAGCACACCATACCGTTTCGGGATCGCGCCGTCAGATCTAAAGCTTGAGCTTCCTCAGGCGCAAAGCGTTCGCGATCACCGAAACTGAACTGAGGCTCATGGCAGCAGCGGCAAAAATTGGGCTGAGCAAGATACCGAAGAATGGATACAGAACACCCGCTGCGATCGGCACTCCCAGCGCATTGTAGATAAACGCGAAAAAAAGGTTCTGCCGGATATTGCGCATAGTGGCGCGGCTGAGTTTGCGGGCACGCATGATGCCGGCAAGGTCACCCTTGACCAAGGTCACGCCCCCACTCTCCATGGCAACGTCTGTGCCGGTCCCCATCGCGATGCCGACGTCGGCCTGGGCCAACGCCGGGGCGTCGTTGATACCGTCGCCGGCCATGGCGACAATGCGCCCCTGTTCTTGCAGACGGCGAACCGCGTCGGATTTCGCCTCCGGCAAGACCTCCGCCTGAAACTCGGCGATGCCAAGTTGATGCGCGATAGCCTCCGCCGTCGCACGGCTGTCGCCGGTGAGCATTACGAGGCGCAACCCCTCCGTCTTGAGATCGCGTAAGGCTTGCGGTGTCGAGTGCTTGATCGGGTCGGCAATGCCAATCAGAGCGGCCGCACGCTTGTCGATCGCGACAAAGAGTACCGTCTGCCCTTTTTCACGGAGTTCCTCTGCCGTCTGCGACAGAGTTCCCAGTGCGATGTTCAGTTCCTGAAAGAGTCTCTCGTTTCCGGCTGCAACCGTTCTCCCATCCACTCCGCCGGTCACGCCGCGGCCGGGAAAGGCACGAAATCCGTCGACTTTGATCGGCGCCAGGCCGCGCTGCTTAGCGGCTGTAATCACGGCGGCTCCGAGCGGATGTTCACTTCCCTGCTCCAGGCTCGCGGCCAGGCGGATCAGTTCCGGCTCATCGATTCCCATGGCAACAACGGAAATCACTTTGGGCTTGCCCTCGGTCAGCGTCCCAGTCTTGTCCACCACCAGCGTGTCTATCTTCTCCAAGATCTCCAGCGCCTCGCCGTTCTTGATGAGCACGCCGGCGGTGGCGCCACGTCCTGTCCCGACCATAATTGCCATGGGCGTCGCCAAGCCGAGAGCGCATGGGCAGGCAATAATCAGCACCGCGACAGCGTTCACCAGCGCATTCGCCAGACGCGGCGCAGGGCCGAGGAAGCTCCAAGCCATGAAAGTCAACACCGCAGCCAAGATCACCGCAGGCACGAACCACGCGGCCACGCGGTCCGCCAGGCGCTGGATCGGCGCACGGCTGCGTTGAGCCTGGCCGACAAGTTGGACGATCTGCGCCAGCAAAGTCTCACTGCCCACACGATCGGCTCGCATCACAAAGGAGCCGGACCCGTTGAGGGTAGCGCCAATCACCCGGCTGCCAGGCTGTTTTTCCACCGGCAGAGACTCGCCGGTGATCAGCGCTTCGTCCAGAAAACTCGTGCCTTCCAGCACCACGCCATCCACCGGGACTTTTTCGCCGGGGCGAACCCGCAGCCTGTCCCCCGGTTTCACTTCTTCCAAGGGGATATCTTCCTCTCTGCCATCGCGCAGGATGCGGGCGGTTTTGGGACCCAGATCAAGCAATGCGCGGATGGCAGCCCCGGTGCGGCTACGAGCCCGAAGTTCGAGAACCTGCCCCAGCAGAACCAAAGTGACGATGGCAGCCGCGGCCTCGAAATAGACAGGCGGCGCGTCATTCATCCCGCGGAATGAGGCAGGAAAGATTTGCGGGAAAGCTGTTGACACCAAACTGAACGAGTACGCCACACCCGTGCCCATGGCGATCAGGGTGAACATATTAGTCGAGCGGTTGATGATCGATCTCCAACCGCGCTGGAAAAACGGCGCTCCTCCCCAGAGAACCACAGGAGTAGCCAGCAGCAGCTCAATCCATGGCAGCCAGCCAGCCGGCAGAGCGCGCTGGACTGGCATGCCGGGCAGCATGTCTGCCATGGCAATCCCCAGCAATGGCACCGTCAGCACGACGCTGATCCAAAAGCGGCGGGTCATGCTGCGCAGTTCTGGATTGTCTTCTTCCTGGGAGGTGACCATGCGTGGTTCAAGCGCCATGCCGCAGATGGGACACGTTCCCGGCCCCGGGCGCACGATCTCCGGGTGCATGGGGCAGGTGTACTCGGCCCGCGAAGTAGCCGCGGGCATCTGCGGCTCCAGCGCCATGCCGCATTTCGGACACGGGCCCGGCCTGGTCTCGCGCACCTCGGGGCACGTGGGGCAGACGTAACTGGCGCTGAGTGCCGGACCCACCGAAGCGGAAGGCGTTGCTTTCGCCGGAACCAACTGTGCGAGCTGCACAATTCTTGTGTCAGGCTTGGCGCTCGTGCCAGACTGGTTCAGATATTTTTCCGGCTCCGCCTTAAACTTTTCCGCGCAGTGCCCGCAGCAGAAGTAGTATGGCTTGCCCGCGTGCTTCAGACCGTGCTTGCTGGTGGCGGGATTCACCGCCATTCCGCAAACCGGATCTTTCGCGGCAGGCGCGGATTTTTCAGACATTTCCATGGGCAGATGATTCTTCGCTTGCCGGTCGCGGCTCTCCGCCCTGGCAGATGTTCCATATTAGATTCTTCTGGCTGCTCCGTCGATTGTGGGGGCGATCGGGCGGTTGCGCAATTGGGACAGACGGCATATCGGCGGGATGCTGTATCTTGGAAGGGGAGGTCCTGTGACTCGATGACGCAATTGGAAGTTGGCTATCGCTACGGTACGCCTCCGGGTGAAGCGGAAATGCGTGCAATCGATAATGTGCGCGACGTTTACGGTGTCCGACGGATTACCTTCGACGAGAAGGAGCGGACGGTGCGCGTGGAGTTTGATGCATCGCGTCTTAAGGAGCCGGTGATTGCGGGATTACTGCGAAGGGCTGGGCTCGACCTGCAGGCGCGCATGGCGCTGGCGTAGCTGACCTTGGGGAGCACTCACTAGGAGGTGGTCGGGGGAGGGGCACGTGACCAGCTCTAGTAATCCTTGCTTCTGCGGGTTACCGCAGACCGGGACCTAACGGAGAAAAGCAAGGGGCGCCCAAGAAAACCTCTGGCCGAAGTCATTCTCAAGAGCGCCCCGTTGCGCGCCACTTCGTCTGGCTTTCTCTAAGCATCCCCGATGCCAATTCCAAACCATTGAAAATACATGCCTGGGTGCAGGCGTCAGAGGGTAGGAATTGCCAGCCCTCGGAAAGATTTACTTTGGTGCGGAGGAGGCAAGATTAGGGCCGAATTGGGCAAAAATCTGTGCAATTCGCAGGCCACTTCACGGTTTGAGACTCGCTCACCAGCCGGCTGCGGGTCGTGGGCTGTCGACCATGTGGCAGTGATTCTCGAACTTCTTTGAAAAGGAATTCGTGAGCGTGAATGGCGGGACGCCGTGAAGGAGTTGGTTGATGTGCTGGAAGCGGAAGAGGCTGAAGCGGCATGAAAATTCTGTTGATAGCGTGCTTGTGTTCCTTTGGAAATGCCTTCGCGCAGTCAATTGATAAGGAGCCGGTCGAGAAGGAGCCTACCGCGATTGTTGAGCTTGGGGGAGCTACCTCTCACGGCCTCACAGGCGAAGGTGCGAGTTTCGGACCCACAGTCGCGCTTGAAGTTACACCGATACAGAACCGCCTAGAACTTGAGGCGGGCGTTACGGCGCTTTTCAGGCGGCACTCGACAGAATGGAGTACCGATCTTCTTTTCAAAAAACCTTGGACTCTGTCCAAGAAAGCAGAGTTTATGGTTGGCATCGGCCCGGAGTGGATTCATGCGAGACAATACGGCACGACAACGAACTCGCTCGGGGGTGAAGTCGTGGCAGATTTCATGTACTGGCCCTCCTCCGCAAAGCATAGATTCGGTTGGTATGCTGAACCGGGTTACGAATATAGCTTTGGGCGAGGGCATGAGCAATCCCTCGGTGTGAGCGGTGGCCTGTTGATCGCAATACCTTGAAGAAACTCGAAGCAGCCCACTAGCCGGGTGCGCGCTCGTTTTCCAGCAAGAAGATGTTCCGCTATAATCGAGGCTGCGGCTGACTGACCACGCATTGCGCCCTTAGCTCAGCTGGATAGAGCGTCTGGCTACGAACCAGAAGGTCGGGAGTTCGAATCTCTCAGGGCGCACC
>Ga0209415_10009702_pt1 | contig 16496 bp, 16 predicted proteins | sample PeaSoiSIISIP2007_FD_187696 | JGI IMG/M metagenome (GOLD analysis project Ga0209415, IMG submission 187696) | Peat soil microbial communities from Weissenstadt, Germany - SII-SIP-2007 (SPAdes) (version 2) | ecosystem: Environmental > Terrestrial > Soil > Wetlands > Peat | place: Germany...
CCTGCGGGTGGCGCAGGATGCGCACCGGAACGGGAGACAAAGGATGGGGCTGCAGAATGAGTTCCTCGCGGCGCATGCTGCACCAGCAGCAGGTATGGCCGTCGCGGGTCTCGACAAAATAGATGGGACGTTCGTATTCCGAGCGCCAGGAGCCTTCCACCACCTTGTTTTTCGACTCGTCGACCTGGATGAAACTGCCCGGCGGCAGAATCGGATACATGGTGAAATCTTGCGTCCCAACATAGCCGTAGGTGAAATCACTATTGGCAAACTGCGCCAGATAAGCGACCGGAACCAGTCCCCATTCCTCGACCATGCGGCCCAGGTTCGTGGTGCGGCGGTCGTCAAATCCAGGATCCATGCGCACCGGAACCTGCATCGACGACAATCCCGAGATGGCGTCGGAGACGTGCGATTTCGGTGGAGAGACCAGGCCAAGATCGGAAGCGAGATTGGTCAGGTCCACGCCGTACCAGGACATGAGTTCGCGAATATCGCGGCGGTAAATTACCGACAGGGTGTAGAGCCGAAAAATGCTGGGCAGAATTCCCTTGGTCTCGATATCGGAGAGGCGGCTGGGAGGAATGGAGAATTCCTCGTTGCGATATTTGTCGGCCACGCGCGCGCTCGAGTTCTCCACGTCACGCATGGTGAGGCCGAGTTTCTCGCGCAGCGTACGAAGGCTTTTTCCCGCCGGTAGCATGGGCACGCCTCCAATAAGAGTGGGGGGAATCATACCAAAGTGGAGTGCCCTTGTGACCCTGGATTTGTGCAAAAATCAGGGGTCTCGCGGTGCGTTACGAAATCCGAACACGTTCAAGGGCTTGTCAATCGCGCATGAGAGAGGGTTGGCCGCTCCCGCCGGCCCGGACTGAGCATCCACTCCCGCCTTGTGGATTTCCTGTGTTTGTTCGGAATTCGTAACAGCCCCGCCGGGGATGTAGGGCTTTCCCCGGTCCTTCCAAAACTACACTTGCCGCTTTTCTCTCTAAACCGGAGATTCTCGCGTTGAACCGTGGATGACATTTGTCACGCCCGCCGCGTGATGGATGGCACTGGCGCGTGCTCTCGGTGTGCACGATGATGCAAGCACTGCACGGGAAAGTGAATCGGTTCCCGCGGCACGGCGCAAGCGCGCCGGGAGGCGCAAATGATCGCAACCATGACCGCAACCCTGGAACAACCGCAGCGCGCAGCTACGGCTAACCCGGACACGATTGTCGCCAGTCTCGAGGGCGTGAACATGAATTACGGAACCATCCGGGCGTTGCGCGGCGTCGATTTCCGGGTGCGCGCAGGCGAGGTCGTAGCGTTGCTTGGCCCCAACGGCGCGGGCAAGACGACAGCGGTGAAGTTGCTGCTGCGACTACTGCAGCCCAATGCGGGACGGGCGCGCGTTTTCGGCGGCGACCCGACGAATCCTGAAAACCGGATGAGAACGGGCGCCATGTTGCAAGTGGGGCGTGTTCCTGAGACGCTGCGCGTCCGCGAGCACATCGATCTGTTCTCGAGTTATTACGAGAAACCCCTGGCGGCTGCGGACGTGCTGGCCGCGACCGGGCTCGAAAAGCTGGGCGATCGCAAGTTCGGCGATCTCTCCGGAGGGCAGAGGCAGCGGGTGCTATTTGCCCTGGCCATTTGCGGCGATCCGGACCTGGTTTTTCTCGACGAGCCTACGGTCGGACTCGATGTGGAAGCGCGGCGCATGTTGTGGGACGAGATTCGCCGGATGGTCACGCGCGGCAAGACCGTGCTGCTCACCACGCACTATTTGCAGGAAGCCGACGCACTCGCTGACCGAGTGGCCGTCATCACTCTGGGCGAAATCGTGGCGCAGGGAACTCCGGCGGAGATCAAGGCACGCACTGCGGGCAAGCGGATTCGCTGCATCACGAGCCTCAGTGTGAATACGCTGCGCCAGATTCCAGGAGTGACGGAAGTGAAGGAAGATCGCGGGGCGGTTGAGATTCAAGCGGTCGAGGCCGAGTCAATCGTCCGCGAACTGCTGGCGCGCGATGCGAGGCTTGCTGGCCTCGAGGTCACGAGCGCAGGCCTGGAAGAGGCGTTCCTGGCGCTGACGCAAGATTCGACGCAAGACGGAAATCATCCCAACTGAATCGGCACGAACGACGGAGGAAATGTTATGAGTGCGACCACCGCAGCCCTGGCCCTGAGCCGCCCGCAAATTCAGCGATCACCGAGTCACACGGCGATGATTTATCTGAAGGAAGCGAAGTACGAGTTCCTGAAGAATCTTCGCCTGCGGGTGTACACCATGTCGGTGCTGAGCTTCCCCATCATGTTCTACGTGTTGTTCGCGCTGCTGCTGAACGGGCACCAGGCGATTGCGGGTACGGCTGTGCCAGCCTACATGATTGCGACCTACGGAACGTTCGGCGTGATGGGCGCGTCATTGTTTGGAACCGCCGGGGGCCTGGCATCGGACCGCGGACTGGGATGGTTGCAGGTGAAGCGGGCCAGTCCCATGCCGCCGTTTGCCTACTTTGTGGCCAAAATAACCACCAGCATGATTTTCAGCACGATCATCGTGCTCCTGCTCTTCGCGCTGGGATTCAGTTTCGGCGGCGTGCGCATGCCTCCGGCTCAACTTGCGACGCTCTTGGGAACACTCGTGGCAGGATCGCTGCCTTTCTCGGCGATGGGACTGGCGCTGGGATATTTCACTGGGCCGAATTCCGCGCCCGCGACCATCAACCTGATTTATTTGCCCATGTCGTTCTGCAGCGGATTGTGGGTGCCGTTCATGTTTCTGCCGAAGATCGTGCAGCAGATCGCGCTGGCGATGCCGCCCTACCACCTGGCGCAACTGGCGCTCGGCATTGTGGGAGCGGGCAGCCACGAGTCGGGTGCCGGCCACTGGGGAGTGCTGGCGGCCTTCACCCTGATCTGCCTGGGCGTGGCGCGGATCGGGTTTCAGCGCGATAAGGGCAAACTATACGGCTGAATTGCGCCGGCCGCTGAGTAGAGATTTTGTGGTGAAACATTGATTCCGGAAAGTGATTTGGAAAAGTCGAGGACACCATTATGACCTCAGGAAAATCGATCGGCGGGACAGTTGCTCTGATCCTTCTCGGTGTGGTTGCGCTGTTCGGCGGCGAAAAATATCTGGTGGGCTTGATTCCTGCGGCTATGCTGGTGTGGTATGGAACTCGACCGGGGCTGCGCCGCAATCGGAATTGACGGGCGGGGGAGAATAGAAGAAGACATAAATGCAATTTCAAGATAACGGCGAATGTGAAACGGGCAGCTGGCTGAGGCTGAAGCCCTGGAGCGTGATCGTCAAGGACAAGGATCACGGCTGGAGTCCTCTGCTCTGGGTGGTTTATCTCGGCTTCTTTTTCATTCAGCCGGTGGCCGCTCACGAAGGCCTCGGTCGGTGGCTGCTGGATCTGAGCGGCGCCGCTGTTTTTCTGGTTCTCTACTTCGGATTATTCGCGATCGAGAGGCCGAAGGTTTGGGTCCACCTCGGCGGGATGATGTTGCTGGGACTTCTGTTTCAACCCATCAACAACGGCGCATGCACGTTTTTTATTTTTACCGCGGCCATGCTTCCATTTTGTGTTCAGTCGAACACTGCGGCCGCGATCGGCTTGTTCAGTATTGGCGGCATCTCCGCGGTTGAAGGATTGTTGCTGCACCTCGATCCTTGGACTCGATTCTTCTCCACGGTGTTTCCCATCTTCATCGGCGCGGGAAATACGTTTTTCGCCGAGCGCAACCGCATGAACCGGAAGCTTCGCCGGGCCAACGAAGAGGTGGAAAATCTGGCGAAAGTTGCCGAGCGCGAGCGCATCGCGCGCGACCTTCATGATGTGCTTGGGCACACGCTCTCGGTGATCACCTTGAAATCGGAACTGGCGGGCAAACTGATTGACCGCGATCCTGAGCGGGCGGGAAAAGAAATCCGCGAAGTCGAGCAGATCTCGCGGCAGGCCCTGACCGATGTACGAGATGCGATTCGCGGATATCGCTCCCGCGGGTTGGTGGCCGAACTCGCGCAAGCCAAGTCCACGCTCGAAACCGCCGGCCTGACCGTGCAATGCGACGCCGCCTCCACCGTGAAGATTCCTGCCATGCAGGAAAGTGTGCTGTCTCTGGCCGTACGCGAGGCTGTGACCAATGTGGTGCGGCACGCGCGGGCGCGCACTTGCCGCATGCGGCTCGAGCAGCAGAACGGAAGCTGCCGCCTGGAAATTCAGGACGACGGCCTGGGCAGCTCCGACGGCGAAGGCAACGGGTTGCGCGGCATGCGCGAGCGAGTGGAAATGCTGGGCGGCACAATGCTGAGAGAAACGCGGGCTGGAACTACGCTCACGATTACACTGCCCACGAAGGACGTCCCGCCCCAGGATGAAGGCCGGCAGTGAACCCGTCCTATAAAGAAAGCGGTAAAGACAGCGGTAAGGATAGAGATAAGGACGGCCGCAAGACCATCCGCGTCGTTCTGGCCGAAGATCAGGGGATGGTGCTGGGTGCGCTCGCCGCGCTGCTGGAAATCGAGGGCGACATTTCCGTGGTGGGGCAGGCGCGTAACGGTAAGGAAGCGCTCGAAGCCGTGCTCGCGCACAAGCCCGACGTCTTTATCACCGACATTGAAATGCCCTATATGAGCGGCCTCGACGTTGCCGCGGAGTTGAAGCGGCGGCGGACGGGGACGCGCGTGGTGATCGTCACCACGTTTGCGCGGTCGGGATATTTGCGCCGCGCGCTCGAAGCGGGCGCGTCAGGATATCTGCTGAAAGACATGCGCTGCGAAGAACTCGCCGACGCCGTGCGCCGCGTGCATCAGGGGCTGCGGGTGATTCATCCCGAACTGGCGACGGAAGCGTGGGCCGAAATGGATCCGCTGACCGACCGCGAGCGGCAGGTGTTACGGCTGGCGGGCGAAGGCATGGCCAGCGGCGATATCGCCGGCGAGTTGGGACTGTCGGACGGCACGGTGCGGAATTATCTCTCGGAAGCCATCAGCAAATTGGGTGCCAGCAACCGCGTGGAAGCCGCGAGAATTGCGAGAACCAAGGGATGGTTGTGAAAGTGTGGGGCGGACACTCTTGTCCGCCAACTGCCAGGGGGCAAGCGCGCGGTTTGGCGTGAGCGATTATTTTCGTTAGCGAAGAGAATGTCCGCTGCCGGCACGCGGGCAGGAGTGCCCGCGCCACATGCTTACTGCATGCCGCTGCGCTCGATGCCGACTTCCTGCTTCTTCACCGTCTTATAAGCCCAGGCCATGCGGGGGGTGTTGTGGGCGATGCCGATGTGGCCTTCGGGATTTAACACGATAATTCCCCCGTGGCCGTTGAGGCGCTGTTTGAGATAGTTCATGGCTTCCTGCGCGGACCACTCGGGCAAGTTGCCGGCCTGAATGCGGTCGGCAGTCCACTTGGCGAGGACCAGCTTCATGATGGGCTCACCCCATCCAGTGGTGGAAACGGCGGCGCTTTCATTGTTCGCGTAGCAACCGCAGCCGATCAGCGAGGAGTCACCGAGGCGGCCGGGAGCCTTGTTCAGCGTGCCGCCAGTGGATGTGGCGGCGGCGATGTTGCCGTTGCGATCGAGCGCGACGGCGCCGACGGTGTCGTGCGAAATGGTTGGATCGTCACTCGTGTCGTCGGAAGTGGGCGCGAACAGATCGTTGCCGTCCGGTTTCGCACCGGCGTGCTTCAGAACAGATTGAGCCGCCTGATAGGCGCGTAGGCGCTCGACTTCGCGCGGAATGACGAGGTCTTCGTTCTTGCAGAGCGGGATGCCGTGCTGGGCGGCGAATTTCTCCGCGCCTTCGGCAACGAAATAAACGTGCGGACTTTCGCTGAGAATCTTGCGGGCGGCGCGCACCGGATTGCGCAGGCGCTCGACGCAGCCGACGCCGCCGGCGCGGAGGGTCGAGCCGTCCATGATGAGGGCGTCGAGCTGGACTTTTCCGTCACGGTTGAGGAAGCTGCCGCGTCCGGCGTCAAAGGTCTCGTCGTCTTCCATGATGACGACGGCTTCCTCGACGGCATCGAGCGCCGTGCCGCCGCGCTCGAGCACACGCCAGCCCGCAGCCAGCGCGTTCGAGACGCCGCGGAGGTGGGCGTCGACCATGTCATCGGGCATGGCCCAGGCACCACCGTGAACGACGAGAACGGGATCAGTCGGCAAATGTTGTCCCCAGAATGAGTGTCAGGAAATCAAAGTCAAAATCGTCAACGAGCCCCGATAGGATAGAACTGTTACCGAGGAGTAAAGTGCGCGGTCGATAGGTAAGGAGGTATATAATGAGGTAAGGAGAGGCTCCCGATGCAAAAACAGGCGCGAATTACCAGCAAGGGACAAATTACGGTGCCCCACGAGATTCGAAAGTTTCTGGGCGTCAAGCCGGGCGATCATCTCGTGTTTGAGACCAGCGGAGCACGCGCCCACGTCCGGCCGGTGCGCACGCAAAGTCCGTTCGCGCCGTATCGTGGAATTGGGAACGGACGCGCAAGGTCCGGCAGGAAAGCCATTACGAGGGCGCTGCGGGAACTGCGCGGGCAATGACCACCGTCGTCGACACCAACATCATTGCCGCTCTCTGGGATCACGACGACACGCTCAATGCGCAGGCGCAGGCTGCCCTGGACGGCGCCGTCTCGCGCGGGAGCCTGGTTGTTCCTGCTCCGGTCTACGCGGAACTCATGGCATTCGCGGGACGCACGGAAGGTTTTCTTGACGCTTTCTTTCGCCAGACAGGCATCACGGTGGATTGGGATACGTCGCAGGCCGTGTGGCGGCTGGCTGGGCAAGCGTTCCAGGGTTACGCGACCCGACGCCGACGACAACGCGAGGCCGGCCCGCGTCGCATTCTGGCGGATTTTGTGATCGGAGCTTACGCGACACAACACAACTACTGGCTCCTGAGCCTGGATGAAGGGCTCTATCGTGCGGCGTTCCCTGCACTGAGAATGGTGACAGCTTAGTCCCGTTTACGCGGCTTGGCCGGCTTTGGCGGACATCGGCGGGTCTTGGGTTCGAGTCCAGGTGTAGCGCATGCGGTGGATTACGGTGATGGTGCTGAGGACGGCGATGACCCATAGCACAGGCGCCATTCTGTTGAACAACGCTCCCAGGATGACTAAGACCAGGCGTTCGGGGCGCTCCATGAAGCCGACGCGGCAGGAAGGGATGAGCGACTCGGCGCGGGCGCGGGTGTAGCTGACCATGATGGCGCTGACCATGACGAAGGCTGCCAGCACCACATAGAAAAAACGCCCGCCGCGGGCGTAGAAAACAAGCAGGCCGAGGAATTGGCTGGCATCACTGTAGCGGTCGACAACCGAGTCGAAAAAGGCTCCGAAGCGGGTGACGCGGTTGGTGGCGCGGGCGACCTGGCCGTCGACCAGATCGAAGAAGCCGGAGAAGATGATGACCAGGCCAGCGTAGAAAAACATGCGCTTCTGGTTCGAGGCGTTGGCCGAACCGAACAGGATGGCGGCCCAGGTGTTGACGACGAGTCCCATGAACGTCAAGACGTTGGGATTGATGCGGGAGAGAGCCAGCCAGCGGACGATGGTATCGAGCAGGACTCCGCAGGCGCGGCCGAAGGCGCTGGTCCAACTCGCGCTCATTGTGGCAAACCCCAAACTGCAGTGATGCGCGCGAAAGTCCCCACCCATTCGGCAGGCTCAGTGCAGGCTTCTCGCGCAAGAGGCGCGCGAGAAATGGGGCACCCGGTATTCGCATCTCCGCGGACGGCCATTACGCGCCTGCCTCTTCCGGTTCGATGATGTCGTGGATGGTGCTGAGGCTGAGGATTTCCAGTTCACGCTTGCCGTTGGGGCTGACGACGATGACGGTGTCGCCGACTTTCTTGTTGAGCAGGCAGCGGCCGATGGGCGAGGTGGTCGAAATCTTTCCGGCGGCCACGTCGGATTCCTCGCTGGTGACGATCTTGTATTCCATCTCCTGATTCTTGGTGCTGTCGTAAATTTTGACGGTCGAGCCCAGGCCCACCTTGTCGTGGGGAATGTTGTTCATGTTGACCATGGAGAGGTCGGCGAGGCGCTTGCCGAGCTGGCGTACGCGCGCTTTGACGAACTCCTGGCGCTGCTTGGCCATGTGGTACTCGGCGTTCTCGCTGAGGTCGCCGAGTGCGGCGGCCTTTTTGATTTCTTTAGGAAGCTCGTGAATCAACTCGTGTTCGAGCGCGTTGATTTCTTCCTGCAGTTTTCGTTTGATCGCGTCAGTCATTCATTAAACCCACAGCCAGAACCCACAGCCAGAACCCACAGCCTTTGGGATTATAAACCCCTGAGCGGCCCGAGTGGCGGCGCAGGCTGCGGAGAATGCAGCTCAGTTTTGGACGGGCTTCATCAAGAAAGACGCGAAGTCCCACGAAGGAAGCAACTCCAAGTCAGGCCTTGATCGAAGCAAACGGACTACAATCGATTGTTTGTCAGGGGCCGTCGCGCTCCTTCGATTCACGCCTCATGGAAAGCACCTTCAGCGGGACGCTCCTTCGTTTTCCTCTAACAGGCCCACGCGGGTTCTGTTGGGCATCGATAATCCTTGCCTTGGTCGCTCTTGCCGGTTGCGGCGGGAGTGGGTCGTCCTCGATTTCACCTCCGCCGCCTCCACCTCCTACCCCGCAATCGGTCGCGGTCACGGCTCCGGGAGACTCGCTGCTCGTTGGGGATAAGGTTCAACTGGGCGCGATTTGTACTTTCAGTGACAACTCCACCAAAGATGTGACGGCTAGCGCGACTTGGAGCGTAGCGCCTTCCGCGGTCGCCAGCGTGTCCAGCGCGGGTGTGCTGACGGCCGCTTCGGCAGGGGCGGTCACAGTGACTGCGACTTTCAAATCGCTGAGCGGTACGGCTAAGGCATTCGTCTCAGTAGGATTGGTCACGCCCGGGCTTTCGGGTTTCTCGTGGGAAAGCGTGAACACGCAAGGGATGGGCTACGTGACGGGACTCGTGATTCATCCGCTGGCGCCCAATGATATTTACATCCGAACGGACGTGGGCGGGGCCTACCGGTTTGACCGCACCAATCAGTACTGGGTTCCTCTGCTGGATTCGTTTGGCAGGCTGCAGTCGGAGGTGTACAGCATCCTGAGCGTGATGCCCGACCCAACCGACGTGAACACGGTTTACATCGCGGCAGCGCTCGGCCGCACCATCACGAATGGGAACGTTTTTTCGCCTGCCGAGGTGCTGGTCTCGCACGACCGGGGGACGACCTGGAATGCCACGGGACTGGCTGCGCAAGGGCTCTACATCGGCGGCAACGACAACTATCGCGGAACCACGGGCGAACATTTGGCTATCGATCCGAACCAGCCCAGCGTGGTCTATTTGGCGACGCAGCAGAACGGGCTCTGGCGGGGGAATCTGAGCGCCAAGCCTCCGCTGATGAACTGGACGCAAGTGGCCGGAGGATTGCCGGCCAGCACGGCATCGCCGGGCATTAGTTTTGTATTGTTCGACCCCAGCGGCGCTGTGACCAGCACGGGTGCTACGAGAAATCTCTACGCCGGAGTGAAGGGCAGCGGCGTGTGGGCGAGCGTAGACGGCGGAATCTCGTGGGCGCAGATCATCGGCAGCAATGCGAATCCGGCGCGGGCTGCGCTGGCCACGGACGCAACCTTGTTCGTCACGTTCGGTGGCGACGAGGGCGGGACGACCGGCAGCGTCGGGCGCTGCAAGTCCCACACATGGAGCGACGTCACTCCCCAGGGGAACGGGCTGAGTTATTCCGGAGTTTCGACTGACCCGGCCAATCCGCAGGTGCTGGTGGCAGCGGCGAATGGGAATATGCAGATTTTCCGCAGCACCGATCAAGGCGACAGTTGGAGCGCGATTGCCGTGGGACCTTTTTCATATGTTCCTGAGTACTACATGAGCGGGGCCGGTTCGTGGGGGAATGCGGCGCTGGCGATTGATCCGGCGAGCCCGACTCGAGTGTGGCAGACCAACGGCTATGGCGTGATAGAGACCGAGGACATTACCGCGGCTTCCACGATCTGGACTTGGCAGATGACGAACCTGGAAGAGTTGGTGGTGCAGAAAGTGAAGGTTCCGCCGGTGCAGACCGTTCCGGGAACGAATCTGCCGGGAGCTGATCTGATGAGCGTGGTCGCGGACATGGTGGGGTTTCGTTATGCCAGCCGCGACCTTGTTCCCGAAGTCCCCATCGCCAGCTTTCTGTATGTGGCGCAAGCCACGGGAATTTCATACTGCGCGTCACAGCCGCAGAACGCGGCGTTTGTAGGTTGGGATGAAACCAACGCTGCGGCGCCGATGTCTGGGATCACGTCGAACAACGGGATCACGTGGACGACCATCCCGAACACGAGCCCGGGGACGGCAGGCAAGATCGCCATGGCTTCCGACAACCCGAAGAACATGGTCTGGGCTCCCTACAATGCCAGTCCTGTGTACACACAAGACGGCGGAACGACATGGCAGGCGGCGCTGTACAAAGGCGCAGCGTTGCCCGCATCGTGGCAGTTGACCAATCTATGGTGGACCGGCGATGTGCTGGCGCCAGACCTGGTGGCTCCGGGGACGTTTTACTATTTCGATAACGGCAGCTTCTATTACAGCAGCAACGGGGGAGCGACGTGGACGTTAGGGAACACGACCTGGCCGCAGAATCCACAGTATGTGATTGATGTGAGCATCGTGCCGAATCCCGCGGCGGCCGGTGATGTGTGGATGACGTTCGCGCCCGACACTAACCAGCCCTGGACGTACCAGCTGTTGCATTCCAATGATGGCGGCAAGACCTTTGCTCCGATCACAACGCTGGTTTTCGCCAACTACGTTGCGTTCGGCAAGGGAAACACGGCCACGACGCCTTTTCTGTATGTGCATGGGCAGACTCCCGGGGCGAGCGCCGACGCGATTTACAAATCAGAAGATATGGGAGTCACGTGGATTCAGATCAGCGACCCTATGCGAATGCAGTTTGGCGAGATCAGTTCCCTGGAAGGTGATATGCGAACCCAGGACTTGGTGTACGTCGGCAACGGCGGGCGGGGAATTTTCTATGGGTATGGTCCGGCGTCGGGGATTACACACGCGGACGGGCGGCGAAAGACCTCGGCTCCGCTGACTCAATAATTCTTCGTTGAACAGGCTAAGTCTACGCTTGGAATTCAGACGCTTCGGGGAAGCGCAGCTTGCACTTGGCGAGGGCGGCGGTGAGGATTTCTTCCACCTTGGATTCCTCGCAGTTGCGGGCCATGGCGAGTTCGCTGACCAGGAGGTAGCGGGCGCGTTCCAGCATCTTTTTCTCGCGGAAGGAAAGCGGCTTGGCCTGATGCAGGGCGATCAGGCTCTTGAGGACGCTGGCGACTTCGAGCAACGAACCGGTGCGCATGCGATCGGAATTTTCCTTGAAGCGGTCTTTCCAGTCGCCGTTGCTGCCGTTCTCGCCCACGGAAAGAGCGTCCAGAACCTTCTGGATTTCGCCGTTGCGCACCACGCGGCGCAGGCCTACGCTGCCGGCGTTCTGGCAGGGCACCATCACTTTCAGGCTGCTGGCTTTGATGTGGAGCAGGTAGAACTTCTCGACCGTTGCACCCACGGAGCGGCTGCTGATCTGTTCAATCACCCCAACGCCGTGATTGGGATACACAACCTTGTCGCCGATGTGGAAATTCAAGTCCATAGCACTCATGTTTAGACACCCGGGGAGGCGATGGTTCGTGGGGAAAGAAAGTGCAACAGTTCTAGGGCTTATGCTACTCCGCGAACAGGGCGAAAGCAAGGCTGCTGGAGGGACGCGCTTTCGAATCGAGGAGTATCGTTAAGCGATTAAAATATAAGCCACTAAACGGTGCCACGGGACTTCGGGCGGCGGACCCTTCGACAATTCAGGGCAGGCTCTCGGACCTCAGACATACCGCCGCTTATAATCAGGGCCGTGGATTCCGACCGGAGAGACCCGATTCCAGACGAGCCATCGGATGTTCCTTCCCAGACTGGGACTGCGCGTGAGTTGCCGGTGGGCCGGGTGCTTGGCCTCGACGTGGGGTCGCGCAGAATCGGGGTCGCGGTGTCGGACCCGCTCGGGATCACGGCGCAGGGCCTGGAAACCTTGCAACGCACTACGAAGCGACGGGATTTCGAGCATTTGCAGCGCGTGATTCAGCAATACGACGTGCGGGAGATTGTGGTCGGTCTGCCCTTGCGCATGAGTGGCGCGGAGGGAATTCAGTCGGACAAGATGCAGGTCTTTGCCGAGGAACTGCGCAAGCGGTTTCGGCTGCCGGTGCATCTATGGGACGAACGCCTTACTTCGGCCGAAGCCAATCGGCTGCTGCGCGAGACGGATCTATCGATCGAGAAGCGCGGGAAGGCAGTGGACCGCATGGCGGCAGTGCTGATTCTGCAAGGATGGATGGAGGGGCGGGCGAGCCGGTAGCGGGTGCGTACGATATTGGTGGATGCGCCGGTCTGCGCGCGGGATCCCTCCCTTCGCCTGAAGAACGGCTCCGGTCGGGATGACGTCAAACACACTCTCTTCACTTCAAATCTCTTTTTCAAATCTTCAGGAAGATTTTCTTGCGATCCATGAGCCACATCGGAAGCAGGCATAATAGGACGAAGGCCAGCGAGAATAGCAGTGAGGCGAAACTCGGGGTTCCCAGCGGAGCGAAGAAACGCTGGAAGATGTAGTCGTGACCGCTCTCGACATAGCCGCTTCGCCGGAAGTTGAAAACGAACTGCAGCACGTCGAAGAACCAGGCAACGATGAAGGCGGCAATCGCGTTGCGGCCGAAAATCAGAAATGGTCTGCTCCAAATTCCGTTCGCCGAGACTCCGCGCCAGCGGCGGATATCGGTCGCCCAGTAGCAGAAGGCCAGGCAAACCAGCGCGAATCCCGCGGTGAACAAAACATAGGAACTGGTCCAGAGGTTCTTGTTGATGGGGAACCAGATTCCCCAGGTTCTGCCCGCGACCAGGCCAATCAAACCGAACCCGAGCATCCCGGCGAGCTTCGTGTGCGGGCTGCGTTCGGAGCGCAGCCATTCGCCGGTAAAGACTCCCAGCAGGGCGGTCGCAATGGCTGGTAGTGTGCTCAGCAATCCCTCAGGATCGCGGGTCTTGTCCCAGAGAGTGGTGAGGAACCTGCGATCGAGATAGGCGGCGAGATTTGCGTCGGGGTGAAGAAACGGGATGTCGCGGCCGGGAACGCCATAACCCGGCACCGGCACGAAGCGCATCAGGATCCAATAGCCGATGAGCAGCGCGGCCACGACTACGGTCCGGGTTCTAGGAGTCGTATAGAGAAATGAGATCGACGCCGCCAGGTAGCAGACTCCGATGCGTTGCAGAACTCCTGGAATGCGCAGGCCCGGAAACACCGACGGAGCGAGCAGAACCAGGATGTAGTTCATCGCCAGACCGATGGCGAAGAGGATGACGGCACGGCGGAAAGCGTGCAGGAGCAGCACGTTCTTTGAATCTCCACGACGAAGGCGGGATTCGGAGGAAAAGACCAGCGCGACTCCGACAATAAAAAGGAAGAACGGGAAGATGAGATCGGTGGGGGTCCAGCCATTCCACTTGGCGTGTTCGAGGGGCCAGTAAGGATGATCGTTGCCTGGATCATTGACCAGGATCATGGCAGCGATGGTGACGCCACGGAAGAGATCGAGAGACGTGAGGCGCGTGGAGGAATCGGTTAACGGCGTCGGCGCTGTGTGGGTTGAGGGAACGGCCGGCGCGGCGGGCATTGGCCTCCACAGTTGCAGAATCGGCTAGCTACCGTGCGGATTGTACTATGGTGCCGGATTGTACTACGGCATTGCTTCCGGGATCGGGCAGGACGGGCGAATGCGCCCGTCCCTCCGTGAGCTTATTTTCCGCGCATGGCTTTGCGGTAGGCCCCTACATTCTTGTTGTGTTCTGTGAGGCTGCGGGCGAAGCGGTGGTGGCCCTGGGCGTCGGCCACAAAGTAGAAGTAGTCACTCTGAGCGGGATGCAGGGCGGCTTCGAGAGCGCTGCGTCCGGGATTGCCGATGGGGCCGGGGGGCAGGCCGGCATGGCGATAGGTGTTGTAGGGCGAAGTGAACTGCATATCGGCGTGGTGCAGCTTTCCGGTGTACGTCCCAGCCAGAAGTTCCGCATAAATGATGCTGGGATCGGCGTCGAGGGCGATGTTGTGGACCAGGCGGTTGTAGTAGACGCCGGCCACCATCGGGCGTTCTTCCGGGACGGAAGTCTCTTTTTCCACGATGGAGGCCATGGTCACGAACTCGCCGGTTGAACGGGAAGGGATGCCTTGAGGGAAACCGACCGAAGGATCCGCCGGGGTCATGCCGATCTGCCGTGCCACCTGACGGAACTGCTTGACCATGGCCGCAGCCATATCGCGCATGCTCATCAGGCGGGAGAAATCGTAGGTGTCGGGGAACAGGTATCCCTCAAGAGACGGTGCGTGCGGATCGAGGTCGGCGATCAACGCGGTGTCGGACTGGGCTGCTTTCAGAAAGTCGTCGGCGGGTCCGAGGCCCGCGAGTTCAATGGCGCGGGCGATATCGAACATGGTGTAGCCCTCGGGCACCACCACGGTATGGAAGTAGACGTCGCCGCGGCGCAGGCGCTTCTGGATGTCGATAATGTTGGCTGGCTTGTCGAACGAGTATTCTCCGGCTTTGAGCGAGCGCTTGGGATGAATGTAGTGCCAGAGGACGAAGGCCTCTTCACTCTGGATGATGCCGGCCTTCTTAAGTTCGGCGGCGATGCGGTGGGTTGAATAGCCGGGGCGCAGCAGGACGAACGTCTGCCCGGACGGCTCGACGGGCGTCAGAACGGCCCAGGCGAACCATCCGGCGGCGCCCACGACTGCGATCAGGATGAGCCAGATGATTTTGCGCACGTTATTCACACAACGACATTCACACTACGACATTCACACTACGACATTCACAACAAGACGATCACGAATCAGCCAGAGACAGTTTAGATGAGGACGAAGCCGGCTGTGACCTGACGATAGTGCGACGACGATCGTGCGCCTGGCCAGCGAAAGCGCGGGGACGTGAGTCCATAAGCCTCGATCCGACCAATGCCCCCGGGATGTTTTGCCTTCCATTCGCGGGCCGGATTCTCGGGTGAAAGGATCAGGACACTTCAAAAAGCGTCCCTATCGGCCTTTGAACCCTTCCGGGCAGGGTATACTCAAATGTTATAGAGGACTTCATATATCTTGATGAGACGTAGCTCGCCCTTCTTGACCCTAATCTTGTTTCTGGCAGTGCTGCCGACGACGGGTTGCCTGTTCCACACGCGTCCGGTCGAAGACCAGTACTCGCACGTCGCTCTCAAGGACTCCACACAACAGGGGCTGATTGACAACATTAACCAGCAAGCCCAGGCCATTCACTCGCTGAAGGCGACGGTCGACATCGATACGTCGGTGGGCGGAATGAAGAAAGGGTACGCCACCGATTACAAGGAAATCCGCGGCTATGTACTGGCGCGGACGCCGGGCGCGTTGCACATGATCGGGCTGCTGCCAGTGGTGCGCACTACGGCATTCGACATGGTGAGTGACGGCCAGGACTTCAAGCTGTGGATTCCGACCAAGAACCGGTTCGTGATCGGCAAGAACGATGTGGCGACGCCCAATACCGACCAGCCGCTGCAGAACATCCGCCCGCAGAATATTTACGATGCGCTGTTGATCCGCCACATTGATCCCGACAACGAGATTGCGGTGCTGGAGAACGGCTATGAGATTCTGCATGACGAAAAAGGACACCGCATCCTGCAGGACGACTACGAGTTGACCATCATTCAGAAATACGACCAGGGTTGGAGGCTGGGGCGCAAGATCATTTTCGGACGCATCGATCTGAAACCGCACCGGCAGTACATTTACAGCGAAGATGGCAAGGTGGTTACCGACGCGCGCTACGCCGAGTATAAGGATTTCGATGGGGTCACATTCCCGTCACGCATCGAGATCTACCGTCCGCAAGAGGAGTACGACATCACGCTGAACATGCTGAAATTGGACATTAACCAGATGCTCACGGACGATCAATTTAAGCTGGAACAGCCGCCGGGAGTGGACGTGATTCATCTGGACCGTCCGCAGTCGAGTCTGGCGGTGCCGATGGGGCACAGGCAGTAGTACTCAGTACTCGGTACTCAGGCAAAAACCCCGCTTCTCGCGCAACGGAGCGCGAGAAATGGGGCACCCGGCCTCAGAAAATTATCCGGCTTTACAGAATTTATGATGAACAAAATGGTTGTGGCCAATCTGGTGCACCGGCCGACGCGGTCGTTTATCGCGATGAGTGCGATTGCGCTCGAAGTCACCATGATTCTGCTGGTGGTGGCGCTGTTCTATGGACTGTTGAACGGATCGAAAGAGAGCCAACTCGGTGTTGGAGCCGACCTGATGGTGATGCCTCCGGGATCGTCGGCGATCGTGTCGATGTCGGGTGTGCCGATTTCAGTGAAGGTGGAAGACAAACTCCGCCAGGTGCCTCACGTGAC
>Ga0209415_10009703_pt1 | contig 16495 bp, 10 predicted proteins | sample PeaSoiSIISIP2007_FD_187696 | JGI IMG/M metagenome (GOLD analysis project Ga0209415, IMG submission 187696) | Peat soil microbial communities from Weissenstadt, Germany - SII-SIP-2007 (SPAdes) (version 2) | ecosystem: Environmental > Terrestrial > Soil > Wetlands > Peat | place: Germany...
ATTGCGGCGTAGGCAGGCGGCTGTTCAGACCACCAAAAAGCGCCTCGAACGATCGAACACACCAGAAGCAATGACCTTCAAGAGAGAGAAAAACTTCAATTTCCAGGTTTTTCCGCAGACTGCTAGTCTAGAGGCGAAAAGCACGTTGCCGACGTGATTGGCGTCGCGTCGACGAGACGCCGATGACCAAAGGTCGAGCGCTGCAAAGGTGAACGAGTCGAGTGCAGGCACGCCGCATTGGCGCATGTGACGAACAGGCCTTCGAGCCCGTAGCCTTCGAGATGCGCGATGGTCGGCGGCGCGGGCGTCAATTGATATAACCTATTTTGTCGGCTGTGTGGTCGGCTTCCATTCACGTGCGAGCTTCTGCGCCTCGGCGATCTGCTCGGGGGTCATGCGCTGTGCGACTAAGTCTCGATTTTCTGCTGCATGTTTATTGCCCTGCGCCGCCGCCAAGTTGCACCACATGTATGCGAGGACGTCGTCCTTCGGCACGCCCCGGCCGATGAAGTACATAGACCCAAGCATGTATTGGCTGATGGCGTCGCCTTGATCCGCAGCCTTGCGATACCATTTCGCCGCCTCGGCGTAGTCCTGCAGCACGCCCAGGCCAGCGTCGTACATCAGCCCAAGACTTGCCTGGGCGCCAGCGTCGCCTTGCTTAGAGGCGAGGCGGAACCATTTCGCCGCCTTGGCATAGTCCTTCGGCACGCCACGGCCGTTGGCGTACGCGACCCCGCGATTGTACTGGGCGTCGGCGTAGCCTTGGTTGGCGGCGAGGCGATACCATTTGACCGCCTCCGCATAGTCCTGCGGCACGCCAAGGCCTTGGTCGTACATGCCCCCGAGTATGGTCTGGGCTCGCGCGTCGCCTTGATCGGCCAGCGGACGAAGAAGCCGAAGGGCGGTCGCGTAGTCGCCTTTGCCAAACGCGGCGGTAGCATCCTCAAGCTGCCCTGCCACGACGGGCGCAGCAAAGCCCAACACCAACATAATGGCCGCGACGATTGGGTTGAAAGCGCGTTTCATGCGGATCGCCCTTTTCGCAAGGGAGTAACTCTATCCTATCGCCCCCTTCTGACCGCTCGATGCGCCCGCCAATCGGGCGACACGTTCACCGCCCAGGCTGCCGCATTCCGTGCACACGAAGCGTCGGCATCGCGAGATCGAGGGAAACTGCAGATCATCGGCGAGCCCGAGAGCGGCGAAGGTGAACGCGGTCGCGTGCATGCACGCCGCATTAGCGCAGACGACAAAGAGACCTTCGAGGCCGTGGCCTTTCAAGTGCGCGATCGTCGGCGGTGCGGTGCGGGGGTCATGGTGATCGTTTTCCCCAACTTTCCGATTCTTGCTTCCCCAGTGCTTCCCCGAACCCTTGCACCGCTCAGCCCCAGCTAGGTGCCTTAGATAATACAACGTATTCAGTTGCTTACTTGGTGGGCGGTGACGGGCTCGAACCGCCGACCCTCTCGGTGTAAACGAGATGCTCTACCAGCTGAGCTAACCGCCCGATTCGCGCCGGCCTCGAACCAATGGGCGGCGCGCGGGAAGCTAAACGCCGGGTGTTTGCGACGCGCAACATAAAAATGCTGAACCCGAGCCGCAGCCCGGGTTCAGCTTTTTACCATGCGCAGGTTCACCGCGCCGCCTTAATGGGCGAGGATGCCCGGGGCTTCCTCTTCCGGCGGCGGCGGCGCGATCGGCTTGTGATCTTCTTCCCAGACGATCGGCACCGGCTGGCGCACGAGGGCGTGTTTCAAGACCTCGTCCATGCGCGAGACAGGAACGATCTCGAGTCCGTTCTTCACGCCGTCCGGAATTTCCGCCAAATCCTTGGCGTTATCCTCCGGGATAAGCACCTTTTTTAAGCCCCCACGCAACGCCGCAAGCAGCTTTTCCTTCAGGCCGCCGATCGGCAGGATCCTGCCGCGCAGCGTGATCTCGCCGGTCATCGCTATATCGCGCTTGACCGGGATGCCGGTCATGGTCGAGACGATGGCAACAGCCATCGCCACCCCGGCCGAAGGCCCGTCCTTCGGCGTGGCGCCCTCCGGCACGTGCACGTGAATGTCGCGCCGATCGAAGAGCGGCGGCTCGATCCCGAAATCCACCGCGCGTGAGCGCACATAGGAAGCGGCCGCCGAGATCGACTCCTTCATCACGTCGCGCAGATTGCCGGTGACCGTCATGCGGCCCTTGCCGGGCATCATCACGCCTTCGATCGTCAGCAGCTCGCCGCCGACTTCCGTCCAGGCAAGCCCGGTCACGACGCCGACCTGATCCTCGAGTTCGGCCTCGCCGTAGCGATAGCGCGGCACGCCGAGGAAATCGCCGACGTTCTCGTCGGCGATGGTCACCGAAAGCGTCTTGCCGGTGAGGATCTGCTTCACCGCCTTGCGCGAAAGATTGGAGATCTCGCGCTCGAGGTTGCGCACGCCTGCCTCGCGCGTATAACGGCGGATCATCGTTACGAGACCGCTGCGCTCGATCTGCAGTTCGACGGGTGCCAGGCCATGCTTCTTGAGCGCCGCCGGAATCAAGTGGCGCTCCGCGATCTCGATCTTCTCGTCTTCCGTATAGCCGGCGATGCGGATGATCTCCATGCGGTCCATCAACGGCGGCGGAATGTTGAGCGTATTCGCCGTCGTCACGAACATCACGTTCGACAGGTCGTAGTCGACCTCGAGATAATGGTCGTTGAACGCGTGGTTCTGCTCGGGGTCGAGCACTTCGAGCAGCGCCGACGACGGATCGCCACGGAAATCCATGCCCATCTTGTCGATCTCGTCGAGCAGGAAGAGCGGATTGGATGTCTTGGCTTTGCGCATCGACTGGATGATCTTGCCGGGCATCGAGCCGATATAGGTGCGCCGGTGGCCGCGGATCTCCGCTTCGTCGCGCACGCCGCCGAGCGACATGCGGACGAATTCGCGCCCCGTGGCCTTGGCGATCGACTTGCCGAGCGAGGTCTTGCCGACGCCAGGCGGCCCGACGAGGCAGAGAATCGGCCCCGTAAGCTTGTTGGCGCGGCTCTGCACCGCGAGATATTCGACGATGCGTTCCTTCACCTTGTCGAGGCCGAAATGCTCGCTGTCGAGCACCTGCTGCGCGACCGCCAGATCCTTCTTGACCTTGCTTCTCTTGTTCCACGGGATGGCGAGCAGCCAATCGAGGTAGTTGCGCACGACGGTTGCTTCCGCCGACATGGGCGACATCTGGCGAAGCTTCTTCAATTCGGCGACGGCCTTGTCGTGCGCCTCCTTGGAGAGCCGCGTCGTCTTGATGCGCTCCTCGATCTCGGAAAGGTCGTCCTTGCCCTCCTCGTCGCCGAGCTCCTTCTGGATGGCCTTCATCTGCTCGTTGAGATAATATTCGCGCTGCGTCTTCTCCATCTGCCGCTTGACCCGCGTGCGGATCCGTTTCTCGACCTGCAGGATCGAGATTTCGCTTTCCATCAGCCCAAGGCATTTCTCCAGCCTTTTGGCGACGGAACTCGTCTCCAGGACCGACTGCTTGTCGAGAATCTTGACGGCGAGATGCGAGGCGACGGTATCGGCCAGCTTCGAATAATCGTCGATCTGGTTGACCGCCGCGATGACCTCGGGCGAAACCTTCTTGTTCAGCTTCACATAGGATTCGAACTCGGCCACGACCGAACGCGCCAAAGCCTCGACCTCCACCTTGTCGGTGGGCTCCTCGGCGGCGATTTCGGCCTCCGCCTCGTAGAACTCGGCGGTCCGGGTATAGCCGTGGACGCGGGCGCGAATCTGGCCCTCGACCAGCACTTTGACGGTGCCGTCCGGAAGTTTCAGGAGCTGCAGGACGGAGGCCAGCGTTCCGGTCTTGAAGATTGCGTCGGGGCTCGGGTCGTCATCGGCGGCGTTGATCTGGGTTGCAAGCAGGATGAGCTTGTCGGCCCGCATGACCTCCTCGAGCGCGCGAATCGACTTCTCGCGGCCGACGAAAAGCGGCACGATCATATGCGGAAAAACGACAATGTCGCGCAACGGCAGAACGGGATAGCTTTCGATCGTTCCCGGCGAGATCGTCTCGCGCTTCTGACTGGTCATCATTTCATCCTATCTGAACATTCGTTCATAACCAGAGCCCGACCCGCATCGCGTTTTCTACGCTCCTCGCCTTGGGGGTCCTTCCGGCAACTTAACCTTACTGGTTGCTTCACGGAGTGATAACTCTGAGCCCCTCATTGGGGCATTTTTTCCACCTTAAGATGGCGTTCCACGGCGCCACATTCAAGCAGCGGGCCAATTCCCGATTTGGCCCCGGCGTGCCTCGGCCAGGAGACAGCAGTCCGCTCCGCAAACTCAACAGCAGCGAGGCAGGAACAGCGGTCGGAAGAGCGGCGCGCGCGGCCGAGGAGGCATCCGGCTATCGCCGGATGCGCCTGAGCCTCACCAAGGCACGCTCGATGGCAGGCGACTCCTCAGAGGAGCCGAGGTCCGGATCCCTCCGGACCGCATGATATCAGGCGCTGGTGGCGCTCTTCTCGTTGCGCTCGGCGTAGATGTAGAGCGGCCTGGACTTGCCCTCGACCACGTCCGGGCCAATGACAACCTGCTCGACGCCGTCGAGCCCCGGCAGCTCGAACATCGTGTCAAGCAGGATCGACTCCATGATGGAGCGCAAACCGCGCGCCCCGGTGCGCCGGTCGATCGCCTTCTTGGCGACGACGTTCAGCGCCTCATCCTGGAAGGTGAGTTCGGTGTTCTCCATCTCGAACAGGCGCTGATATTGTTTGACGAGCGCATTCTTCGGCTCGATGAGGATTCGCTTCAAGGCATCCTCGTCAAGATCTTCGAGCGTCGCGATGACCGGCAACCGGCCGACGAACTCGGGGATCAGACCGAATTTCAGCAGGTCTTCGGGCTCGACCCTGCGCAAGATTTCCCCGGTACGTCGCTCGTCCGGCGACTGCACCGTGGCGCCGAAGCCGATCGAGCTCGTGCGGCCGCGCGTCGATATGATCTTCTCGAGGCCCGCAAAGGCGCCGCCGCAGATGAACAGAATGTTCGTCGTATCGACCTGCAGGAACTCCTGCTGCGGATGCTTGCGTCCGCCCTGCGGCGGAACCGAGGCGACGGTGCCTTCCATGATCTTGAGCAGGGCCTGTTGGACGCCCTCGCCCGACACGTCGCGCGTGATCGACGGATTGTCGGACTTGCGGGAGATCTTGTCGATCTCGTCGATATAGACGATGCCGCGCTGCGCCCGCTCGACATTGTAGTCGGAGGCCTGAAGGAGCTTCAGGATGATGTTCTCGACGTCCTCGCCGACGTAGCCGGCCTCGGTCAAGGTCGTCGCGTCGGCCATGGTGAAGGGCACGTCGAGGATGCGGGCCAGCGTCTGCGCCAGCAAAGTCTTGCCGGAGCCGGTCGGCCCGATCAGCAGGATGTTCGACTTCGCCAGTTCGACGTCGTTGTGCTTGGTCGAATGATTGAGCCGCTTGTAGTGGTTGTGAACGGCGACCGACAGGACCCGCTTGGCCTGCGCCTGTCCGATGACGTAGTCGTCGAGAACCTTGCAGATCTCGCGCGGCGTCGGAATGCCGTCGCGGCTCTTGACCAGCGAGGACTTATTCTCCTCGCGGATGATGTCCATGCAGAGTTCGACGCATTCGTCGCAGATGAACACGGTCGGGCCGGCGATCAGCTTGCGGACCTCGTGTTGGCTCTTGCCGCAGAACGAGCAATAGAGCGTGTTTTTCGAGTCGCTGCCGCCGACCTTGGTCATGGCTTATCTCCGTATGGCCGCAACCGAACTGGGCTGCGTCAACTACCCGAGGCGAGAACTCGAACCGAGCCCCCGCCATTCACGGCGGTCCCGCTTCGGATCTGCCGTTCATTCCTGCTCGCGAACTCCCAGAATTGGCATTTGTTGTTAACGCAAATGCAACATGCCGGGAGGCCGGGATCAAGCCCTAGAGCCGGATTCCCCTGTCCACGAGGGTTTATGCGTCACATAGGCGCAACAGTCCGGCGTCATAATGACTGAAAATTGCGTCCAATCGGTTAAGTGGCCAGCTTCCGGGCATAACCAGCGATCGATGTGCCAAGGTGGGAGTCCCGCCCCCGCACCTGCTGCTGGCCGGACAAACTCACTACCGCGAACCTCAAGGTTGGCCGGAGCTCTCACGCAGCGGCTTTGCCCGCCGCCGGCTCGTCGGGGCGCTTTTCGAGCACTTGATCGATGATGCCGAAGGTCCGGGCCTCCTCCGCCGACATGAAATGGTCGCGGTCAAGCGTGTTCTCGATCGAATCATAGTCCCGGCCCGTGTGCCGCACATAGATCTCGTTGAGCCGGCGCTTCACCTTCATGATGTCTTCGGCGTGGCGCACGATATCCGAAGCTTGGCCTTGGAAGCCGCCGGAGGGCTGATGCACCATGATCCGCGCGTTGGGCAGCGCGTAGCGCGTGCCCGCTTCCCCGGCGGCAAGCAGCAGCGAGCCCATCGAGGCCGCCTGGCCGATGCAGAGCGTCGATACTTTCGGGCGGATGAACTGCATCGTGTCGTAGATGGCAAGCCCCGCGGTCACGACCCCGCCGGGCGAATTTATATAGAGCGAGATCTCTTTCTTCGGATTTTCCGCCTCCAGAAACAGCAGCTGCGCCACGACGACCGAGGCCACGTGGTCGTCGACCGGCCCCGTCAGGAAAACGATCCGCTCCCGCAGAAGCCGCGAGTAGATGTCGAATCCGCGCTCGCCCCGGCTGGTGTTCTCGATGACTTGCGGGATCAGGTAATTGGCGTGAATTTCGAGCGGATCGCGCATGTTCTTTCTCGGGTTACGGGCCGAATCGAATCGGCGGTGGGGAGCCGTCCGGCTCTAGGCCCAAGATAATAGCTTCCGCCGCTTTCGCAACGGGGCGGCGGCCTCGCCGTCCGGCCGGAACGCGTGCGCAGCGCGCGCAGCTCCTATGCGGGCGGCGCGGCCGCACCAGCGGCTTCCCCTTGTTCTTCTGGGTCCATTTCCGCGGCTTCGACCGCTTGCCGCAATTCCTGCTTGCCGACATGCCGATCGGTCACCTTGGCCTGGGCCAGGACGTGATCGATGACCTTCTCCTCGAAGACCGGGCCGCGAATTTCGTTCATGAGGTCGGCATTCTTCCGATAATACTCGACGAATTGTCTCTCTCGGCCAGGAAAGTTCCGCGCCTTCTCGTAGAGGGCCTGGGTAACCTCCTCCTCCGAAACCTTGAGGCCGGCGCGATCGCCGATCTCGGCCAGAGCGAGGCCGAGCCGCACCCGCCGCTCGGCGATGGCGCGGTATTCGGCGCGCTCCGCCTCTTCCGTCGTTGCGTCGTCGGCAAAGCTGCGGCCAGTGGCTTTGCGTTCGGCGTCGGCCTGGCGCCAAATGGTCTCAAATTCCCGCTCGACCAGCTGTTCCGGCAGATCGAATGTGTATTTCCTATCAAGCGCATCGAGAAGCTCGCGCTTCCACTTGCGTCGCGAAATCGCCGCCTGATCGCGCTCGAAGGCGGCACGCGCCGCCCCGCGCGCCTTGGCGAGATCTTCGAACCCCAAGCTCTTGGCAAAGGCGTCGTCGATGGCCAATTCGCCGGGTGCCGCGATCCCCTTTACGGTGACCGCGAACTCAGCCGGCTTTCCGGCAAGCTTCGCTTCCGCATAAATCTCCGGAAAGGTCACCGAAATCGTTCGCGTTTCATTGAGCTTCATGCCTTCGATCTGATCCTCGAAACCGGGAATGAAGGAGGCCGCGCCGAGCACAAGATCGGCGTCAGTGGCGGTGCCGCCTTCGAAAGCCTCGCCGTCGATCGTGCCGACGAAATCGATCGTGACCTTGTCGCCCTTTTCGGCGATCGCCTCGCCTTCCTTCGGCGCATAGGGCCGGTTTCGCTCGGCGATATTGTTGATCGCCGCATCCACATCTTCCTCGGGAATGTCGGCGACAAGCCGCTCGATTTCGATGTCGTCGAATGTGCCGATCTCGAAGTTCGGCAGAACCTCGACGGCCACGACATAGGAGAAATCGGCTTTCGCCTCGAAGGCTTGCTGCAGCTCCGCCTTGTCGTCCGGCAGCTCGATCTTCGGAGCGCCGGCGAGTCTCAGCTTGTTCTCCTCGACGATCTTGCGATTGGCCTCGTTGACCGCCTCCTGCACCACCTCCGCCATGATCGAGCGGCCATAGAGCCGCTTCAAATGCGCGACCGGCACTTTGCCGGGCCGGAAGCCGTTGATGCGCGCCTTGGACTTGATCTCGGCGAGTTGGCCCTCTACGCGCGAGGCGAGATCCTCGGCTGCAAGCACGACCTTATATTCGCGCTTCAGTCCCTCGGAGAGAGTTTGCGTCACTTGCATCGGCTTCGCCCTTCGGTTCACCTGTCAGATAGCCGCCCAGCCGCAAGCCGGCGCTCGTTGCTTAGCTCATGGCGCGATTTGCGGAGCTCTGGTGCGGGCGGAGGGACTCGAACCCCCACGATTTTCACCACCGGAACCTAAATCCGGCGCGTCTACCAATTCCGCCACGCCCGCGAGCGCATCGAAGCGTCGCGTGTCACATCGGGCCGCGTCTATAGCATGCCGCCCGTCCTCTGCAGCAAAAAAGTGAAGCGGAGCGTTGCGAAGCCCCTTCGGCCAGCCAGATGACGGGTTGGCCGATCGCCGATATTGGTAAGCGGACCCGCTTATCTTCGAACCGTCGCGCCTATGCTCCTCACCCGCCGAGCCCTGCTCGGCTCTGCCTTCGCCAATCTCATCGCGTTGCCGGCGCGAGCCGAGGGTTTCCGGACGGTCACCGCCCGGAATGCGAGCTTGCGTATTTTGCCGGAACCTGCGGCCGAGACCGCGGTCCGCGGCTTTGACGGCCAAGTGCCCGGCCCATTGTTTCGCTGCAAGAAAGGCGAGGAGGTCAAAATCCGTCTTGTCAATCAATTGGACGAACCGCTGACCTTTGCCTGCCAAGGCATGCGCCTCGACAATGCGATGGACGGCGTGGCCGGCTTGACCCAGCCGCCGATCATGCCCGGCCAAACCTTTGACTACCGGATCACGCCGCCCGACGCCGGGTTCTTCTTTTATCGTTCGCAGGTGGCGCCCTACGCCTCTCGGCAGCTCCGCGAGGGCCTTTATGGCGCCTTCATCGTCGATGAACCCGACCCGCCTGCGACGGACCGTGACATTGTCGTCGTGCTCGCCGATTGGCAACTGGACCAGGCCGCGCAGATCTTTGATTCCGGCGCATTGGCGCGGCCCACCGGCGCGAGCCAATCCGGCGCGAAAAGCCCCGGCCCGGAGAAATCAGTCGGAGCCGCTGGCCGGCCTCGCCTGGTGACAACGGTCAATTCCAAGCTTGCTCCGCTCGCCGAGACACAGCCGCCAGGCGCCAGAGTTCGGCTAAGACTGCTGAACGCTGCGGCAGCCCGCATCATGTTCGTCGGTTTCGACGGGCTGAAGCCGCTCGTGCTGGCAATCGACGGCGAGCCTTGCGAGGCTTTCGCGCCGCTGCAAGGCTTGCTGCCGGTCGGGCCCGGCGCTCGATTCGACGTGATGTTCGATCTCCCAATCGAGGCAGGAGTCGAGACGCGACTCGTCTTGCGCGGGGCGCCGGATCAGCCGCTTGCCACCTTCAAGACTCAGGGGCAAGGACGCAAGGATCTGCCGCCGATCGTCTCCTTGCCGCCAAATCCGCTGCTGCCGGCCGCGATCAATCTGAAAGCCTCGCGCAAGCTCGATCTTGTGATCGACGGCGGCCCAAAAACCACGGCGGCCGACCCGCCCGAGCCGTTCAGCCTCAACGGCATGCCGGCGATGGATTTCGCACCGAAGCCGCTCTTCTCGGTCAGGCGCGGAACGCCGGTCACGCTCGGCCTCGTCAACAGGACAGCCTGCGTGCAACAGATCGGGCTGCACGGCCATCATCTGCGGCTGCTGCACGATCTCGACGACGGCTGGGAGCCCTATTGGCGCGACAGCGCCATCATTCCCGAGAGGCGGACCAAACATGTCGCCTTCGTCGCCGACAATCCGGGCAAATGGGCCATCGAATGCCTGCCGCTTCTGCCGCAATCGACGCAAATGCTGACCTGGTTCGAAGTCGCGTAACGGGCCGCTTTCGCGCTGTGACGCGCTGACGCGCTGCACAATCCCGTGAGTTCTATAGTTTCACGGAAATCCAAGCCATACCAATCGACTATTGGCTAGATATCCCTGCTGTCGAGGAGCCGGCGCAGGACCGGCGGCAGGTATTCGGGAATGTCCTCGGATATGAGACCGGGGCCGAATTCGCGCGCCGCCGCCGCATGCAGCCAGACGGCGGCGCTCGCCGCCTCGAAGCCCGGCATGGACTGCGCCAACAGGCCGCCGATCATCCCCGCAAGCACATCGCCGGAGCCCGCCGTCGCAAGCCAAGGCGGCGCGCCATGGCCGATCGTCGCTCGGCCTTGCGGGTCTGCGACAACCGTGTCTGCCCCTTTCAAAACTAGGATTGCGCCCATGAGAGCGGCGCCGGCGCGGGCGCGGGCAAGCTTGGATGGCGAAGCCAACTGAGCAATGTGCGGGTGATCGCGCAGCTCTCCTTCCTTCGCCGCGAACAACTGCGCGAACTCGCCGTCGTGCGGCGTCAGGACGACGAGCTTGTTGGAGCTTTTCACGGCCTCGGCGAGATGCGTGGATTCCCCGGCGAAGCTTGTCAATGCATCGGCGTCGAGAACGACGGCGCGCTGCGGCTTCGGCGAGTCGGCGCCGCTCTGCAGAGCAGCGAGGACCATGGCGCGGGTCTTGGCTCCGACGCCCATGCCGGGTCCCATGACGATCGCATTCTTGCGCCGATCGGCAAGCAGCTCGACAAGATCTTCGACGCTGTCGCAAACCCGCGTCATGATCGCGGTCAGAGCCGCGGCATGAGCGGGGAGCGCATCCTTCGGGGTCGCGACGGTGACGAGCCCTGCGCCGATGCGCAAGGCGCCGCGCGCCGCAAGCCGCGCCGCCCCCGTATGCGCAAGCGACCCGGACAACACGAGGGCGTGGCCGCGATTATACTTGTGGCCATCGATGCGCGGACGAGGAAAATGCTGGCTCCAAACCGACGGCGCATTGGCGAACGTCTTGGGCGCGATCTCCGTGAGGACGGAGTCCGGAATCCCGATGTCGACGAGGCTGATTTCCCCGCTATGCATGTATCCCGGCAGAAGCAGATGGCCCGGTTTCAGGCGGAAAAACGTCACCGTTTGCGCCGCCTCGACCGCGGCGCCGCGCACCTCTCCTGTCGATCCGTCGATGCCTGAGGGAATATCGACGGCGATGATCAGCTTTCGCGTTCGCCTCGTCCACTCGTTGAGACGCAGAATCGCGTCGCGCGCGGGACCGTCGACGTCGCGGCTGAGGCCAGCGCCGAAGATCGCGACGATCGCGAGATCGGCCTCTTCGAGCGGTACGTCCGCGAAGCGCAGAAGCGCGTCGCTCCAGCCTTGCGCCGCGCCGGCGGCATCGCCCGTCAAGCTCTCGCGCGGGCAAAGCAGACCGAGAGAGACCCTAAAACCGTCGGCCTTGAGATAGCGGGCGGCGACGAAACCATCGCCGCCGTTATTGCCCGGACCGCAAAAGACCGCGATCCGGCTGTTATGGGGATGGCGGGTCGCCAGCATCCACGAGGCAGCTTTGGCGACCGCCGCGCCGGCGCGCTCCATCAAAGTGGCGCCGGGAATGCCGGAAGCGATGGTCAGTCGGTCTGCCAGCGCCATTTCGGCCGCAGAAAGCAGTTCCGGAGGAGTCGTGGGCGAAAGCATTACTCAATCGTGGCGAAGAATGCAGGGCAGCGCAACCGCCGGATAGACCGCCCGAAGCGGCCGCCGACCGGCATCGGCGACCGCCATCATGTTGACATCGCTGTTGGCGGCGGGTTACAAAATCTGTCGCCGCGACGCAGAATTATTGGTCTTTTTGGCAGATGAATCCTTGCTCTTCGGAGCGCTCCCCCGTGAACGTGAAACCCCGCTCAGCCAAGTTTGGTATTGGCCAGATCGTGCGACACCGTAAATATCCCTTCCGCGGAATCATTTACGATGTCGACCCGGTTTTCGCGAACACCGACGAATGGTGGCTTGCCATTCCTGAAGAAGTGCGGCCGCGCAAAGACCAGCCTTTTTATCACTTATTCGCCGAAAACGCCGATACGGAATATGTCGCCTATGTCTCGGAGCAGAATCTTCTGCCCGACACCTCTGGCGATCCGGTGCGCCATCCGCAGGTTGAAGAAATGTTCACGCGCGCCCAGGATGGCGGCTACCATATCAAGCTCGCACGGCTGAACTGATTCTCCCGGCCATTGGGCGCCGTGGCGGCCAGCCTTTCCCATCGCTGTGGTGGAGAGCGACCGGACGCTGCCGCCCGGTCGCCTCATCTTGTAGCGATTATTTGCCTGCTGGAGCAGACGAAGGCGCGGCGGTCGGCGGCGCCGGCGCAGCGGTCGGCGGCGCCGCACCTCCTGTCGGAGAACCACCGCCCTGCTTCTGCGCCTCTAGCTTCTTTCGCTCCTCATCAGCGCGCTTTTGCAGTTCCTCCTGAAACTTCTTCTGCTCTTCCTCGAGCACCTTCGGATCGACCGCCGGCCCGTCGAAGGCCTTGCCGAAATCGGCCAGCGGTACGCCGAACGTCACCTCGTTATTGGCCTGGTTACGCACCGCGACGTTGAGCGTGGTCCCCTTCTTCATCTGATCGATTGTCGGCCCTTTGACCTTGGATTCCGCAAAACAGCCGTTCGGGAAGCAAATTTCGAAGGCGCCGTCGAGGGTGGCGCCCTTGTCAACCCAAAAGCGGAAACCAGGGCGCAGCATGAGCCCGACCGGCATCAGCAAGCGGACGATGCGCGTGTCGTCGCCCTTGATGTCGTAAATAGCAACGGCAAGGACCGGCGGCTGGTTAGGCTGCGCGCTGAAATCGCGCGTTGTGTAGCAAACATCCTTGTTGGCGGCCTGATCGTGGCCGCAAACCTTGGTCCATTGAGCCTGGGTGCCGGTCAAGTCCAGCCTGATCGGACCCTGCACCGCCGGGGCGGCAGCTTGGGTCTGGTCCGGCTGTTGAGTGGCGGGCGCCCCTTGCGCAGTTCTTTTTAGCTGCTGAGCGAAACCTTGCCCGCCGGCCAAGACGAGAAAGCCCGCCAGACCAGCCAAGCCGAGACGCGTCAACGAGAACGCCATCAGTAAGCCTTTCCGATATTCCGCGCTTTGCCCAAAAGGCCTTGGTGCCCGGGGGAGCGCAAAGTGACGGCCGCCACAAAGACGCGAAGGCCGGCCGCAGTCAAGAATGCGTCTCGCGAATCGGCTTTGAATGCGGCGACAAGTTGGCCATTCGCGTCATCCGGCCGCCATCAGCGTGCTTTTTGCTGAATAGAGCCGTTCAGCAGCAACCGAAGAGCGGCATTTCCGGCCTATGCTCCACCTGTTCATATATGCCGACACGCCTTAGAGTCCGGCCATGCGATCCGGCGCGATTCGCCGCCTCGGGGCGGTCTGGCCCAAAGCCATCGAAATCAGGACGGTGATGATCCGCGCCCTGGCGATCTTCGCCGGCTTGACCAGCGTGCTGGCGCAGGCCGCCCCAACCGCGCTGCATGTCGATGCGATCGCGAATGGGTGCAGGGCCGTCGCGCAGGTTTCGGACGCCCTCGATCCGGATTCGCAAATTGAGGTGCCGCGCTATGCGATAGCCATGCACGGCGCTCCAGCGCTCGCGCAAGACTTCACGCATTTTCCCTACGCCAATCCCGCGGCCCCGAAAGGCGGCCGGCTCGTCCTCGGTTTTCAAGGCACCTTCGACAGTTTGAACCCGTTCAACATCAAGTCCGGATCGGCGGCGCAGGGCCTCAACCCGAACGTGTTCCAGACCTTGATGGCGCGCTCGATCGACGAGCCCTTCACGCTTTACGGCCTGATCGCCAAGAGCGTCGAGACTGACGCCGACCGTTCCTACGTGCTCTTCCGCCTCGACCCGCGGGCGAGGTTTTCCGACGGGACGCCGATCACCTCGGCCGACGTTCTGTTCACCTTCGAGCTCTTGAAGCAGGAGGGCCGGCCGCAGCAGCGCTCTGCCTATACGCTCGTCACGCATGTCGAGGTGCCGGACGACGAGACGATCCGTTTCGACTTCCCCGGCATCGACGATCGCGAATTGCCGCTGATCTTGGCGCTGATGCCCGTCCTTTCGCGGCGCGCGACAGATCCGGCGAACTTCGAGCAGGCGAGCCTTGCGATCCCGATCGGATCGGGACCCTACCGCATCACCGAGGTAGATCCGGGTGAAAGGCTGATCCTGCGCCGCAACCCGGACTATTGGGCCAAGGATCTGCCGAGCCAACGCGGGTTCTTCAATTTCGATGAGATCGACATCGAGTATTATCGCGACGCCAACTCTCTCTTCGAAGCCTTTCAAGCCGGGCTCATCGATTTTCGCATCGAGACCAATCCGCTGCGCTGGACGACGAGCTATGATTTTCCGGCCGTCAAGGAGCATCGCGTCATGTGCGAGAGCCTGCCGGTCGGCGGACCCAAGGGCATGGACGGCTTCGCTTTCAATCTGCGGCGAAATCTGTTCGACGACGTCAGGGTGCGCGAAGCCTTGGGAATGATGTTCGATTTCGAATGGATCAACGCCAATCTCTTCGCCGGGCTTTATACGCGAACAAAGAGCTTTTTCGACGACTCGGAATTCGCCTCGACCGGGCGCCCGGCGAGCCCGGCGGAACGCGCTCTTCTTGCGCCCTTTCCAGGTGCGGTTCGCGACGACATCATGGAAGGGCGTTGGCGGCCGCCGCAGACCGACGGAACCGGACATGACAGGGCCTGGCCGAGACGGGCGCTGAACCTTCTCGCAGCCGCCGGCTATCAGTTGGTGGACGGGAGACTGAGCAAGGATGGCAAGCCTTTCGGTTTCGAGTTCATGGTGGAGGATCGGGCCCAGGAAAGGCTGGCGCTCAATTACGCCTATTCACTCGCCCGCATTGGGATCGAGGCGCGGGTGCGACTCGTCGACGAAGTGCAATACCAAAGGCGCCGCCAGAATTTCGATTTCGACATGATGATCGGCAGCTGGATCGCCTCCGCCTCCCCCGGCAGCGAACAGCGCACGCGCTGGGGCTCGGCCGCCGCCGATGAGCCGGCCTCATTCAACCTCGCCGGCGTCAAATCGCCGGCCGCCGATGCGATGATCGACGCGCTGCTTGCCGCGAAATCGCGGGACGATTTCGTGACCGCGGTGCGCGCTTTGGATCGGGTGCTCCTCGCGGGCTTCTACATCGTGCCGCTGTTCCATTCGCCCGACCAGTGGATCGCCGCCTCGGCGGCGCTTCAGAGGCCGGAGAAATTGCCGGCCTTCGGGTCACCGACCGTCGATGCGACGCTCGACACATGGTGGAGGAAGCCGTGACCGCGCAGCCGGCGCCGGGCGGACGGACTTTCGCGCCGCATGGTCTCGAAACGCTGGTCTCCGGCGCCGCACGGCTGCGCCCCGAGGCCATCGCCTTCGCCGACCGCACGACCACCTGCCCGTTCGGCATCGTCGCGGCGCAAGTCGCGGCGCTGGCGCGGCTCTTCGCCGATTGCGGTCTGCGGCCTGGCGAGCGTCTGCTTCTCACCGGCGGGGCGGAAGTCTCGATTGTCATCGCGCTTCTTGCGGCGCTGCGCGGCGGCTTCGCGCCGGCCTTGGCGCCGCTCGATCTCGGCCCGGCCGAGCTCGCCGCCTACGCGCGGGCGATCGATGCTGCGGCCCTGGTCGGACCGACGGCTTACGGAGAGCTGAAACCGGTCGATGCCTATTTCGCCGCGGCGGCGGCGGTGCCCTCGATCCGGCTTCTTGCGACGCTCGGCCCCGGCGAGGTCGACGGCGCCGTCGATCTGAGCGCCGCGGCGGTGTTGCGCTATGCTGCCGCCCACCCGGACCATGGGCTGGAACGCGGCAGGTCCGCGCCGGCCCCTTCACCGCTCATCACTTTCGACCGACGCCGCCTGAAACCTGTCGCCCACGAGCAAGCGACGTTGATGGCGGCCGGCCTCGATTTTATGGCGCGGGCGGAGATCGGCCGGGCGACGCCGATCCTCTCCTGCTTGCCGCCGACAAGCTTTACCGGCCTCGTGGCGGGGCCATTCGCCGCGCTTCTCTCCGGCGCCAGATTGCATCTTCATGGGCCGTTCGCGGCGGATGATTTCCTGAAGGCCCGCGACCACGGTGGACATGCCCATCTCGTCATTCCCGCCGCCATCGCGCCAGAGCTTGCCGGCGCCGCAGTTCTCGACGGCCTCGCCTCCGCCGTTCTGGTCTCACGTCTGTGCGCCGAAGCAGCATTCAGGCCGCCGGCGCTGCTCGCCTCTTCCTGCCGCGTGGTCGATCTCTATGCCCTCGACGAGACCGCCGCCGTCGCCGAGCCGCATTTCGTCGGCTTCGACGAAGCCCGCGTCCTGACCATAGAGAGGGCGCCCGAGCATGGGCTCGCCTTCAGGGGCGCGGCGGTGACGCCCGAGCGCCCGA
>Ga0209415_10009704_pt1 | contig 16495 bp, 15 predicted proteins | sample PeaSoiSIISIP2007_FD_187696 | JGI IMG/M metagenome (GOLD analysis project Ga0209415, IMG submission 187696) | Peat soil microbial communities from Weissenstadt, Germany - SII-SIP-2007 (SPAdes) (version 2) | ecosystem: Environmental > Terrestrial > Soil > Wetlands > Peat | place: Germany...
CCCGCCGCATCGCCAAAGTGATCGAACGCCATGGCGATCGCTTCATCGACCGCATCTTCACGCCGACGGAGCAGGCCAAGGCCGACAAACGCCGAAACCGGGCCGAGACCTACGCCAAGCGCTTTGCCGCCAAGGAAGCCTGCGCCAAGGCACTGGGCACGGGGCTGCGCGCCGGGGTGTGGTGGCGCGATATTGGCGTCGTCAATCTGCCGGGTGGGCGGCCGACTTTGGCGCTGACCGGCGGCGCCAAACGCCGCCTCGATGCCATCACACCCGCCGGCTACCAGGCCCGGATCGACCTCACCATGACCGACGAGGGGCCGATGGCGCAGGCTTTCGTCGTCATCTCGGCGACCGCGATCCCCGGCCATTGATCCGGCGCGGCTGACCCATGGAAGTCGGGGATGCCGGGGTGACAAATTTGTCATCTGCGCGCCGCCCTTACGGTAAGCCTATGGCGCGCCTAGCGAATGCCGGTCGGGCGGGGTCCGCGGCGAAATCCCGCGTGTAATTGCGTGGGCTTGCCTCAGGGGCTACAAGGTCGCGGGGCGCGCGGGAACAGGATAACGGAAACCATAGGCCGATGAGCGTGCAGACCGGAACCAAACGGAAAGAGGGCGGATTCGCTGAAACCATTCGCGTGATCTTCCACGCCCTCGTCATCGCGCTGGTCATCCGCACTTTCCTGTTTCAGCCGTTCAATATCCCTTCCGGCTCGATGATCCCGACGCTGCTCGTCGGCGATTATCTGTTCGTGTCCAAATATTCCTACGGCTACACCCATTACTCGCTGCCATTTTCGCCGCCGGTTTTCTCCGGCCGCATTATCGGCCGGCCGGTCGATCGCGGCGACGTGGTGGTGTTCCGCCTGCCCAAGGACGACTCCACCGACTACATCAAACGCGTCATCGGATTGCCGGGCGACCGCATTCAGATGATCGACGGCGTGCTCAACATCAACGGGGAGCCGGTCAAGCGCGAGCGCATGGAGGATTTTGTCACCGACGAAGATGGTGTCGTCCAGCGCGTCAAACGCTATCGCGAGACGCTGCCAAACGGCGTGATCTACACGACGCTCGATCTCACCGACAACGGCTTCTACGACAATACCCAGGTCTATGTCGTGCCGCCCGGCCATTATTTCATGATGGGCGACAACCGCGACAATTCGACCGACAGCCGGGTGCTCAGCGCGGTCGGCTACGTGCCCTATGAGAACATCATCGGCAGGGCACAGATCATTTTCTTCTCGATCAGGGACGGCGCGCACGCCTGGGAGGTGTGGCGCTGGCCGTGGACCGTGCGCTGGACGAGGTTGTTCACGCTGGTCAGATGAGCGGCAGGGGCAAAAGCAAGTCAGTTCCCGCTCTACAAGAGCCGTATGTCGTTGAGGTCGCCCGCGCGCCGTCCGCGCCGGGCGCTGCCAGCGAGGGGCAGAAGGATCCTCGCCGCCGCCGTCGCCGCGGCGATGGCTCGCTCGAAGAACGCATCGGCTATCGCTTCACCGATCTAGCGTTGCTCGACAGCGCGCTGTCGCATATTTCCGCGCTCAAGGGTTCGCGCAATCGCGCCGGCAGCTATCAGCGGCTCGAATTCCTCGGCGACCATGTGCTCGGGCTGGTGATTTCCGACATGCTGTTCCGCGCCTTCCCCAAGGCCGATGAGGGCGAGCTTTCGCGCCGGCTCGCCGATCTGGTGCGCAAGGAAACCTGCGCCGAGATCGCGCGCACCATCGATCTTGGCGCCGCGATCCGGCTTGGCGCTTCGGAAGCCAATGCCGGCGGCCGCAAGCGTCCGGCGATCCTCGCGGACGTGTGCGAGGCGCTGATCGGGGCGGTTTATCTCGACGGCGGCTATGCCGCGGCCGAGGCGATGGTCGGCCTGCTGTGGGAGGCGCGCATGCGGACGACGGCGCAGCCTTTGCGCGATCCGAAGACCGTTTTGCAGGAATGGGCGCAGGCGCGCGGCCTGCCGACGCCGGCCTATCGCGAAGTGGCCCGCTCCGGTCCAGACCACGACCCGGAGTTTCGCGTCGCCGTGCAGTTGCCGCAGCTGGCTCCCGCCGAAGGCACCGGCCGCTCCAAGCGCACCGCCGAGCAGGCCGCCGCCGCAGCCATGATGGCCCGCGAAGGCGTCAAGCCCAACCGCCGCAATGGCTGAGCCGGCCGAGCAAGCCGCCGGCCTTGCCGCGGTCGCCGCCGCCACGCGCTGCGGCTTCGTGGCGTTGATCGGGGCGCCGAATGTCGGCAAATCGACTTTGCTCAACGCGCTGGTCGGCGCAAAAATTTCGATCGTCACGCCCAAGGTGCAGACCACGCGCGCGCTCATCCGCGGCATCGCTATCGAAGGACCCGCGCAGCTCATCTTCGTCGATACGCCCGGGATTTTCGTGCCGCGCCGGCGGCTCGACCGCGCCATGGTGGGAACCGCCTGGGGCAGCACGCAGGACGCCGACGTGGTCGCCGTGCTGATCGATACGCACAAGGGCGTGAAGGACGACGAGGACGCGATCTTGCGCAAGCTTGCCGATATCCGCGCGCCCAAAGTTCTGGTGCTCAACAAGGTTGATCTCGTGGAGAAACCGACGCTGCTCGCATTGGCGCAAGCGCTCAACGAGCGCGCGTCATTCGCCGCGACATTCATGATTTCGGCGCGCTCCGGCGACGGTGTCGGTGCGCTCAAGAGCTTTTTCGCCGCGAGTGTTCCGGAGGGTCCCTGGCTGTACCCGGAGGATCAGATTTCGGATGCGCCGCTCCGGTCGCTCGCCGCCGAGATCACCCGCGAGAAGCTTTATCTGCGGCTGCACCAGGAATTGCCCTACCAGTCGACGGTCGAGACCGAAGTGTGGAAAGAGCTCAAGGACGGAGCGGTGCGTATCGAGCAGACGATCTATGTGGAGCGCGAAAGCCAGCGCAAGATCGTGCTCGGCAAGGGCGGGGCGACCATCAAGGCGATCGGCTCTGCGGCGCGCGCCGACATTGCCGCCGCCATCGAACGTCCCGTCCACCTCTTCTTGTTCGTCAAGGTCCGCGAAGGCTGGGGGGACGACCCGGAGCGCTATCGGGAGATGGGGCTGGAATTTCCCAAAGAGTAGCCCTGCGAATCCCCGCGAAGCGCGCTACATACATCCCATGCAATGGACCGATGAAGGCATCGTGCTGGGCGTGCGCCGCCACGGCGAGACCAGCGTCATCCTCGAATTGATGACGCTCGAGCGCGGCCGCCATCTCGGCCTCGTTCGCGGTGGCGCCGGCACGCGGCTGCGGGGCGTGCTCCAGCCGGGGAATTCGCTGCGCGCCACCTGGCGGGCGCGGCTTGACGATCATCTGGGCAATTACGCGGTCGAGGGCATCAATTTGCGCGCCGCCGGATTTCTCAGCGCCGCCCACGCCGTGCACGGCGTCACCCATCTCGCGGCCTTGTGCCGGCTGCTTGCCGAACGCGAGCCGCATGCGGGCATCCACGGTGCACTCGAAGCGATCCTCGATGCGCTCGACGACCCGACCGCGGTCGCGCCCATGATCGCCCGCTTCGAGCTTGCGTTCCTCGCTGAACTCGGTTTCGGCCTCGACCTTTCATCTTGCGCCGCGACCGGCGCCAAGGACGATCTGATCTACGTGTCGCCGCGTTCGGGCCGGGCGGTTTCGCGCGCGGGCGGCGAAGCGTACAAGGAAAAGCTCATGCGGTTGCCGGATTTCCTGCGCGCCGAAACCGGGCCTTTCTCGCCCGCCGATCTTGCCGATGCGTTCGCGCTGACCGGCTTCTTTCTTGAGCGTTACGCTTTCGCCCCGCGCGGTCTGGCCATGCCCGATGCGCGCGGGCGTTTCGTCGCCGCCGTTCTTGTCCGCAACGGCCAAGCGCGCTACCCCTCTTCGCCATGAATAAGAAGGTGATTCCCCCGGGTTTAGGCGATGTTCAGGAGATCGCGCTGCGCGAGGCGCTCGAAGAGCGCTATCTCGCTTATGCACTCTCGACCATCATGCATCGCGCCTTGCCGGACGCGCGCGATGGGCTCAAGCCAGTGCATCGGCGCATCCTCTACGGCATGCGGCTCTTGCGCCTCGATCCGGGTGCGGCGCTGAAGAAATCGGCAAAAATCGTCGGCGACGTGATGGGCAATTTCCATCCCCACGGCGATCAGGCGATCTACGACGCGCTGGTGCGGCTCGCCCAGGATTTCGCCTCGCGCTATCCGCTGGTCGACGGGCAAGGCAATTTCGGCAACATCGACGGCGATAATCCCGCCGCCATGCGTTACACCGAAGCGCGGTTGACCGATGCCGCGCGGCTCCTGCTCGACGGCATCGACGAAGATGCCGTGGACTTCCGCCCGAGCTACGACGGCGTATCGCAGGAGCCGGTGGTGCTGCCGGCAGCCATCCCCAATCTTCTCGCCAACGGCTCGCAAGGCATCGCGGTCGGCATGGCGACCGCGATCCCGCCGCACAATATCGCCGAGCTCTGCGACGCGGCGTTGCATCTCATCGATCAGCCCAAGGCGCGCACCCGCACATTGCTTAAATTCGTGCCCGGACCGGATTTCCCGACCGGCGGAGTCGTCGTCGATCCGCCGGACACGATCGCCGAAGCTTACGCCACCGGCCGCGGCTCGTTCCGGCTCCGCGCGCGCTGGAAGGTCGAAGATACCGGGCGCGGCACCTATCTGGTGGTGGTCACCGAAATTCCCTGGCAGGTGCAGAAGATGCGGCTCGTCGAGCGCATCGCCGAACTGATGAACGAGAAGAAGCTGCCGCTACTCGCGGACATGCGCGACGAATCCGCCGAAGACGTGCGGCTCGTCTTCGAGCCGCGCTCGCGCAGCGTCGATCCGGCGTTGCTGATGGAAAGCCTGTTCAAGCTCACCGAGCTGGAAAGCCGCGTGGCGCTGAACATGAACGTGCTGGTGCGCGGCCGCATTCCAACCGTCATCGGCCTTGCCGAAGCCTTGAACGAATGGCTCACGCACCGGCGCGACGTTCTGCTTCGCCGCTCGCGCTTTCGGCTCAGTCAGATCGAGCATCGCCTCGAAGTCCTGGGGGGCTATCTCGTCGCCTATCTGAACATCGACAAAGTCATCAAGATCATTCGCAAGGAGGACGAGCCGAAGCCGGTGCTGATGAAGACGTTCAAGCTTTCGGACGTCCAGGCCGACGCCATCCTCAACATGCGGCTGCGCAATCTGCGTCGGCTGGAAGAGATCGAAATCCGCACCGAGGACAAAGAGCTGCGTGCGGAAAAGAAGTCGATCGAGGAGCTGCTGCGCTCGGAGAAGGCGCAGTGGAAGACCATTGCCGGCCAGATTCGCGACGTGCGCGACCGGTTCGGCACCAAGACGCCGCTCGGCAAACGCCGTACCGGCTTCGCCGAGGCGCCGGCGCATGACGAAGCCGCGATTGAGCAAGCTCTGGTCGAACGCGAGCCGATCACCGTCGTCGTTTCCGAGAAGGGCTGGATTCGCGCGTTGCGTGGGCAGGTCGCCGATCTGTCCGGCCTAGTGTTCAAGGCCGACGATGCGCTCAAGCTCGCTTTCTTCGCCGAGACGACGTCGAAGCTTCTCGTCTTCGCCACCAACGGGCGCTGCTATACCATCGAGGCTGCGAAATTGCCGGGCGGCCGCGGCCACGGCGAACCCGTGCGTTTGTTCATCGAGCTGGAGCAGGAGGCTGATGTTATTTCGGTGTTCCGCCACGAAGGCGGGCGCAAGCTGATCGTGGCGAGCCACGAAGGCAGGGGATTTATCGTCCCCGAAGACGAATGCCTCGCCAATACCCGCAAAGGCAAGCAGGTGCTCAACGTGTCGGCGCCCGACAAGGCCTGTGCTATCGCCCCGGCCGAGGGCGAACTGGTGGCGGCGATCGGCGAGAACCGCAAGATGTTGGTGTTCCCGATCGATCAGGTGCCGGAGATGTCGCGCGGCCGCGGCGTGCGGCTGCAGCGTCACAAGGACGGCGGGCTTTCCGATATCAAGGTGTTCGAGGCGGAGAAGGGTCTGAGCTGGACCGATTCCGCCGAACGCGTCTTCACGCTGTCATTGAAAGAGCTTGCCGACTGGCGCGGCAACCGCGCCGACGCCGGGCGTCTCGCGCCCAAGGGCTTTCCCAAAACCAACAAGTTCGACAGCGAAAGCAATGAGCGAATGGCGAGCAGCGAGTAATTCTATTCGCTGCTCGTATGCTCCTCCACCCTTGCCCAGCCGTCTGGCGTGAGCCGCTCCTGCGGCAGGAAGCGGCTCTTGTAATCCATTTTGCGCGAACCGCTCACCCAATAGCCGAGATAGACGTAAGCGAGCCCCATGCGCTGCGCGCGGGCGATGTGGTCGAGCACCATGAAGGTGCCGAGCGAGCGGTCGGCTTCGTCCGGTTCGAAGAACGAATAGACCATGGACAATCCGTCGGCGAGCACGTCGGTCAGCGCCACGGCGATGAGGTCGCCGGCGTGGCGGCCGGGCATCGACGATCCGGGTTCGCGCCGCCGATACTCGATGATGCGCGTCTCGATGTGGCTGTCCTCGACCATCATGGCGTAATCGAGCACGGTCATGTCGGCCATGCCGCCGTCGCGGTGGCGCGAATCGAGATAGCCGCGGAAAATCGCGTATTGCTCCGAGGTCGGCACGGCGATCCGCATCTCGCCGACGATATCGGCGTTGCGGCTGACGATGCGCCGCATGCTGCGCGTCGGACGAAATTCCTTGCTAACCACGCGCACCGAGACGCAACAGCGGCAACCCTCGCAAGCCGGGCGGTAGGCGATCGACTGGCTGCGGCGAAATCCGCCCTGGGTGAGGATATTGTTGAGCTCAGGAGCGCGCTCACCGACCAGGTGGGTAAAGACCTTCCGCTCCTCCTTGCCCGCGAGATAAGGGCAGGGCGACGGAGCGGTCAGGTAGAATTGCGGGGTATCGCGCGAATGCTGGGTCACGGGACGTATCGGGCCGTTGCCGGCCCTTGAGCCTCCTGTCGCCGAGACTGACCCGGCTGCTGCCTAGATTGCCCGAGAATACCGGCGCGTTAAAGGCCGAATCCGCTATATCCCGGCGTACGCGTTCGCAGCATGGCAGCCCGCGCCGCGCTGTTGATGACGATGGCGCCGACCACCATGTCGTGCAGCAGCCGCCGGCGCGGGCTGAAGAAGCCGACCACGAGGATGAGCGGCGAAAGCACGCTGACGCTGACCCAGTAAACGATCGCATGCACCGCGCCGAGCACGAAATAAGCGGGCGCGCCGTACCAGGTGCGCATTTCGAGTTCCATGGCGCGCATGCCGAGCGTGGCCGAAGCCGGGCTGCCGAGCGTGATTCCATAGTAGAACAGCGCCCAGATCACCGAAGCCGGCGATAACAGCCAGAACAAGGCCCAGCCCAGCCCGAAGGTGATCAGCCCGAAAACGAAGATGAACATCGCCGCTGCGACCAGCGGCAGCGTAATGATGATGAGGTCGATGACAAAGGCGACGACGCGCCGCGCCAAGACGCCTTCGAACAGCTCGGGATTGGCGGCCGGATCGTAGGCATGCGGCCGCAAATCGGCCGAGAAGCCCGGTCGCGGATCTGGCCCGGAATAGCTCATGACGGCCTCGCTTGCGACTCTGACATTGTAACGCCGGCGGAAATGAGGAAAAAGGCCGACATGGTGACGCTAGCCGATATCGAAGCCGCCCGCCGCATCCTTGCCGGCCAGGTGTTGCGCACGCCGCTGCTCGCGGCGCCGCCGCTCTCGACGCTGACCGGCGCCGAGGTATTCGTGAAGTACGAGAATTTGCAGGTCACCAATTCGTTCAAGGAGCGCGGCGCCTATGTGAAGCTTGCGGCGCTGTCAGCCGACGAGCGCCGCCGCGGCGTTATCGCCATGTCGGCCGGCAACCATGCGCAAGCCGTAGCCTATCATGCCCGCCGCCTCGCCATCCCGGCGACCATCGTCATGCCGGTGACCACGCCGTTCGTCAAGATCAAGGCGACCGAGGCATCCGGCGCCACCGTCGTCCTTGACGGCGAGACGATCAGCGAGGCGCAGGCGCGCGCCGAGGCGATCGCGGCCGAGCGCAATCTCGTTTGGGTCCACCCCTACGACGATCCGCGCATCATCGCCGGTCAGGGAACCATCGCGCTCGAAATGCTGGAAGAGGCGCCCGATCTCGACACGCTGGTGGTCCCGATCGGCGGCGGCGGACTGATCGCCGGCTGCGCCATCGCCGCGCGGGCGAAAAAGCCTTCGATCGAAATCGTCGGCGTTGAAGCTGCACTCTACCCGTCGATGTGGAACGCCGTGCACAAGGGCAACCGTCCGTGCGGCGGCGCCACGTTGGCGGAAGGCATCGCGGTGAAGAATGTCGGCAAACTGACGCTGCCGGTGGTGCGCGAATTCGTCCGCGACATCATCCTCGTCGACGAGCCGCAGATCGAGCGCGCGGTCAACGCCTTCCTCACGTTACAGAAGACCATGGCGGAAGGAGCGGGCGCCGCCGGGCTTGCCGCCATGCTGGCTTCGCCCGCGCGCTTCCGCGGCCGCAGGGTCGGGCTGATCCTTTGCGGCGGCAATATCGATCCGCGCATTCTCGCTTCCATCATGGTGCGCGAATTGGAGCGCGCCGACCGCATCGTGTCGTTTCGCCTGACCATTCCCGATCGGCCCGGAATCCTCGGCCAGATCGCCACGCGGCTGGGCGAGTTCGGCGCCAACATATTAAGCGTCGATCATCACCGGCTGTTCCTCGACGTTCCCGCCAAGGGCGCCAAGCTCGACGTGACCATGGAGACGCGCGACGCGGCGCATGCCGAGGAAATTTTCAGCGCGCTCGCCGCCGACGGCTATCGGCCGGTGCGCATGCCGAGCGGTACGGCGCTGGAGTGAGGACCCGGCTACAGTCGTTATTTTCCGCCGAAGAGATTTTGCAGAAAATCGAGCGGTCCGCTGCTTGCGGGTTCCGCGGGCGCGCCGGGGCCGGCGGCGTCCGGCCGCGGCCGCGGCCGCGGCATCGGCACGCCGCTCGAACTTGCTGAAGCCATCTGCGTCATCGGTGCCGTCGGCGCTGCCGGCGCCGTCTGTGCGTCGACGGCGACGTGCGGCCGGCGCCGCGGCAGCGGAATCGGGTCGGACAGCGGCGCGGCGGCCATGGCGTCGGGCTGCGGATCGCTCGCGGGCATTTGTCCGGCAAGAGTGACGTTTGATGTCGTTGTGTCGGGCGTCGCGGCGGCGACCGGCGCCGGCATATCGGCGGGCTTAGGCTGCATCGGGACCGTGGGTGACATATCGGTCAACTTTGGCGCGCTCGGCGGCGGTGGGATCGAGGACGCTGTGCCCGCCGGCATGGTGGCGGCATTCTCCGGCGTGCGGTCGCCGAGGAACGGCCCCTTGGGCGTCGTGGCTTTCGCTTCGACCGTCGAGGACGACGGATCGGCGAGCTTGGCCTGCTTGGCCGCGTCGGCCATCATCCGGTCGGTTGCATCTTGACTGTTAGTTTGGCCGGCATTCTGGCCGGGATTGTCGCTTGCGGGGGTGTTGATCGAAGCCGTCGACGCGAGCTGATGGAAGGTCGGGATTTTGGGCGCCCCGACATAAGAGCGCACGAATGCGGTAATCGTCCACAACACCACCGGGATGGCGATGATCACCGCCACCAGGATGATGATCCGGCGCAACAAGGGCACGTAATGCCCGATCTCGTCGTCTTCACGCATGGCACCCGCCTTCGTCGTGTTATCCCGGCGTGGACGGTTAGCGTCCGTCCTTGTTGAGTTTCTCGGCAACTCTCGCGGCGAAATACGTCAGCACGCCGTCGGCGCCGGCGCGTTTAAATGCGATCAGGCTCTCGGTCATCGCCTTTTCCTCGTCGAGCCAGCCGTTCCCCGCGGCGGCCATGATCATCGCATACTCGCCCGATACTTGGTAGGCAAAGGTGGGCATGCCGAAGGCCTCTTTCACCCGATGCAGCACGTCGAGATAGGGCAGGCCGGGCTTGACCATCACCATGTCGGCGCCTTCGGCGATGTCGAGCTCCACTTCGCGCAAAGCCTCGTCGGTGTTCGCCGGGTCCATCTGATAGGTGCGCTTGTCGCCGATCAATGTCGCGCTCGAGCCGACCGCGTCGCGGAACGGGCCGTAAAACGCCGAGGCGTATTTGGCGGCATAGGCCATGATCTGCACATCGCCGAAGCCCGCTTTGTCGAGGCCGGCGCGGATCGCGCCGACGCGCCCGTCCATCATGTCGGACGGAGCGATGATGTCGCAGCCGGCCTCGGCCTGGATCAGCGCCTGGCGCACCAAGATCGCCACGGTCTCGTCGTTGAGGATGACGCGGTCGCGCAGTAGCCCGTCATGGCCGTGGCTGGTATAGGGATCGAGCGCCACGTCGCACAGCACGCCGATCTCCGGCACCTCTTTCTTGATGGCGCGGATCGCCTGGCAGACGAGGTTCTCCGCATTGAGCGCTTCCGATCCCTCGTCATCGCGTTTGTCCGGCTCGGTGTAGGGAAACAGCGCCAGGCAGGGGATGGTGAGCTTGGCCGCGCGTTCGGCGGCGCGCACCGCCTCATCGACCGAAAGACGCTCGACACCGGGCATCGAAGCGACAGGCGCGCGCACCTTCGTGCCGTCGACCAGGAACAGCGGCCAGATCAGATCGTCGGTGGTGAGTACATGCTCGCGCACCATGCGCCGCGACCACTCGGCGCGGCGGTTGCGGCGCGGCCGGATGGCGAGATCGAGACGCTCGGCCGGCGGGTCCGTCTCGGCCGGTGCGGGCCGGATACGTTCGAGCGGGCGGCCGAATTTGATCGCCATGACTGCACTCTCCATAATCGCGGCTTCTTTTACCCCTTCCGGCCCGGAGCCGCCACTGGTCGCGGCAAGCATGGTTGACTTCCGCCTGCCGTGGGTGCCAAAGCCCGCCTGCCATGAGTGATCAATCGCAGAGGCGACCGACGCGGCCGAGCGAAATGCTCGAACCCGTGCATGCCGGCAAAGCCGCGGGCGCCGCCGGCAGTACAGGCTCTTGGGCCGAATATCTGATTTTGTTTCTGCGCATCATGGCAGCGGCCTCGCTGGTCAAGGGGCTCTATCACTGGGCGGCGGTGTGCGGCATCGGCGCCGGCGCCGCCGGCGGTTTCGAGGCGCATACGGTCGCCTGGCAAACGGCAACGGTGTTTTTCGCCGTGATCGACCTGGTGGCCGCGGTCGGGCTGTGGCTCGCCGCCGCCTGGGGCGCGGTGGTGTGGCTGACCGCGGTCGTATCCATGGCGGTCGTGGAAGTATTCTTCCCGCAGATCTATGGCGGCAGCCTGTTCGTCGTGCTCGTCGAAACGACTTTGCTGTGCGTGTATCTGTGGCTTGCGATCTTCGCCGCGCGCGAGAAGCCGGCTTGAGTGAAGCAAAAACTTGAAGCAAGGATTTGCCGTCTGAACGCGCAGAGTTGACGAACAAGCTGATCAAAAGTGAGGTCCACCGTTGGACGCAAATCTCATATTTGATATCGGCGCCCACCGCGGTGAAGACACTGAATTCTATCTGAGGAAGGGATTCCGAGTCATCGGCGTGGAAGCCAACCCCGCGCTGTACGAAGGGCTGCGTCAAAAATTCAAGACGTTTATCGCGGACGGCCGCCTCAAAGTGGTGAACAAGGCAATCTCTTGGGCCGCCGGAATAGTGAAATTTTACGTCAATAAAGACGTTACGGAGTGGGGCACGTTTGATCCGGAGTGGTGGAACGGAATTGACGAAAGGGCACCGAAAGTAGGGAGATTGAAGTCGAGGCCGTCACCACCGCCGATCTATTCCGTGAATTCGGCGTGCCGTAATTACGTAAAAATCGACATTGAGGGGTACGATACGATCGTTCTCGAGAGTTTCGCCGAAATCAGCGAGCGGCCAGAATACGTTTCGATCGAATCCGACAAAGGTTTCGTTCCGGGGAATTCGACGAGAGATAGCGTTGCTGACGTCCCTCGGATTTAATCAATTCAACATTGTGAGTCAGCGGTCGGTACTTCGGCAACGATTGCCCCAGCCGCCCAAAGAAGGAATTTATGTAGAGCATCAGTTTGAAAAAGGCTCGAGCGGTCTGTTCGGAGCGGAACTTCCCGGACCGTGGTTGAGCGCACAAGAAGCCATCGAAGCGTACCGGCCGATCTTCCTTCGCTACGCGCTGACTGGCGACGATCCATTTGTCACGCAGCGCTGGCTTCGCGAGATTTTCCGCAGCCTGGGCTTTCGGGCGAATTACTACGACACTCATGCGCGAAGATCTGGCTGAAGCGGCCGCACAAGGCCGCTAAGCTCGGCTCGCCTGCGCTTTGACGCGGCCGGCGCCAGCGGCCTGGTCGCGCAGCACGCTTTCAACCCGCTCGATCACCGCCGCGGCGGATACGTTGTGCATGCAGGCGTGGTCGTAGCGGCAGCGGCTGAGCTGGCGCAGGAAGCAGGGCGAGCAGGGCTCGCCCGACCGCAGCACCGCGTCGCCGCGGCCATAGGGGCCGATCCAGACCGGATCGGTCGGCCCGAAAACGCTGACCACAGGACGATCGAGCGCCACCGCAAGATGCATCGGACCGGAATCGTTGGTCACGCTGATGAGCGAGCGGCGGATCAATGCCGCAAGCTCGGTGAGCGTCGTCTCGCCGGCAATGTTGACCGCTCCGGGCGCGAGCCGGGCCACCTCTTCGCAGACGTCGCGCTCGCGTTGCGTTCCGATCAGCGCCACGGCAGAGCCTTGGCGCAGGAGATGCCGCGCCACCTCGGCGAACTTGGCGCTACCCCAGTGCTTCGTTTCCCAAATCGTGCCCGGCGCCATGGTGATGAGGCCGCCGTCGCCGACGCCGTGGTGCCGCAGCAGCGCGTCGATCTGGGCGTTCGCCGCCGGCGGAATGGGAAAGGAGAAATCGGGAGGCCCCTCCGCAAGTCCCAGAAGCGGCCCGACATTGAGATAACGGTCGACCGCATGCACGTCGAGGCTCGGCACCTGGATGTGGTGGGTGTAGGCGATCCAGCTGCCCTCGCGGGCGCCCTGCCAGGCATGCTTGCGTGCTTCGCGGGAGAATTTTCGCGGCGAAGCGTCCCAGACGCGCGCGCGCGGCCGGTCGAACCCGATGCGCACCGGCGCGCCGGTCACCAGCGTGAAGATCGCCGTGCGCAGCTGGCCGTGCATGTCGACCACGAGGTCGTAGCCGGTCTGGCGCAGCTCCAGCGCCAGACGGCCGTAGCTGATGAACGGCGTCAGCCGCCAGGGAGCCGACCAGTCCTCACGCTCGAATTCGACGACGTTGCTGATGGCCGGATTGTGCCGAAGGAATTCGGCGATCGCCGGCGTCACCAGCCAGTCCAGTTGCGCCGCCGGATAGCGGTGGCGCAATTTATTCAACACCGGGATGGTGTGCACGACGTCGCCGACAGCCGACAATTTGATCAGCAGGATTTTGCGGAAGTTGCGGTCGCGCAGATCGGTGCCGTCGGGCATTGGCGAACTTCGCTGTCGGGACAATGTGCGCGCCTCTACCGGGCCTATGCGCGGTTCGGCAAGATCATTTGCAGCACGCGCTTGAACGATGCGGAGGTATGGTGGCGCAGCATCGCGATCTGCCGATTGCCCTCCGACGTGAGCCAGTTGAACTGGATGACGCGGCGCTCGCCGGCGAACGGCTCATGCCCGTGCCAGGAATTGTCGCTGCGCTTGAACGCGAGCAAAGTGCCCGCGACCGGCGGCACCTCGGCGATGATGTCGTTGAGGTTGTCGGCGGAGCGAAGGAGCCGCAGCCGGCCGCCGGCGTCCCGCCACGACTCGTTCATGTAGATGAGCACGGTGATGATCTTGCTGGTCGAATCGGTGTGGATCTTGCCGTCGCGGGCGTCGCAGCGGCCCCGCACCGTGGTCACGGTCGGCCGACCCGACAAATCGAGGCCGAATTTTTCCTCGAACGCCTCGCGGAACGCGTCGCTTTCCAGTTCGTCGAGCAAAATCTGGAAGGCCGGACCGAATTCGACCTGATCGACGGGAAAGCTCCCCGAGGTGGAGATTTTCGGATAGTCGGCGTTGACCGCCGCCAGCGCAGCGGGGCCGATGAAGCCGGAAACGATCAGATGCGGAAACGGCTCGCGCACCAAAGGCGTCGCCCGGAACGCCTCAAGTCTTAGATAATCCGGCATTTTTCGCTCTATTTTCGTTGGCTGCCGGCAAACTAGCACCCCGACGCGGCGGGGTAAATCAATGCGCGTGATCCGGAAAAGTGGAAACCGGTTTTCCGATAAGATCATGCGCCAGCATTATTGCGCTTGCGGGCGCAAGATCGCCCAGCCGACACGGACCGACCCGCCACCGCGGTCCCACGGCAGATCGAATGGCGCACCGACAATGGCGCCGGGCGCGATCGCGGCAAGGTTCGCAGGCATCACTTTCGGATCGCTTTCGGTCCACACCAAAACGCTGCCGCGGGCGCGCAGATCGGCCATGTCGATCCACGGCGCGCGGCGCGGCAGGCCATCAATCAGCACGCGCGGCTGCGGGCGCTGTTTCGAATAATGCGAAACATTGCCGCCGTCCCACATCGAGCCGATGACGTAAGCGGGGTTTTTGCCGGTGGCGGCCGCGAAGCGTTGCGCGATCGCGGCGGAAAGCTGATCGCCGGGAAAAAACGCAGCGCGATAACGGTGATCGAAATCCGGCAGCACGACGTAATCGGCGAAGAACGCGGCGACGGAGATGATGAACACCGCCGCCCAGTGGGTGCCGAGATGCGTAAGCCGCGCGCGCTCGATCGCCGCCGGGGCGGCCATGACGAGCCAAAGGCCGAGGAACAGCCAGAGCGGATAGCCCCAGGTCGGCTGGGTGCCGCGGCCGCTGAGCAGGGACGCGACGAACAAGGTGGTGGCCGGCCCGAATGCCAATAGCGTGACGATGCGGCGATCGAAGGCATCGGGCTTCCGCGGCGGCGCCGGCAGTTTTGGCCGCGGCCAGAAGAGGGGCGCGGCGATAAACAGCGCCGGAAGGAGAAAGACGATCTGGCTGCCCAGATATTCGGCTAGATAGACGAGATGATCGAGCGCGCCATTCGGCGGCGCGGAGCGCGACTCGACATAGCGAAGCGGCAGGAAATCGTTCTGCACCAGCCAGACGAGATGCGGCGCCATGACCGCGAGCGCAACGACGGCAGCGACCCACGGCCCCGGCGTCGCCAGGCTGCGGCGCGCCGCCGGATCGATCACCATGAACAGCGCCATCGGCGCGATCAGCACCGCGACGAAATATTTCGCCCAGAAGGATAGCCCGAGCGCCACGCCGAGCAGGATCCAGTAGCCAAGCTTTCCCCGCCGCAGCGCGGCGTAGAAGGCGAAACCGGCGAGCGCCCAGAACGGCAGTTCGACGACGTTATGGTTGAATTTGACCGAGCTGAAATTGAGATAATGCAGGCCGTCGACGATCAGGACGGCGGCCAGCGCGCCGAGCGTGCCGACCAGCGGCCGCGCCGTCATCCATACCGCGACAAAGGCGGCGATCACCGCGACCTGGCAGAGCGCGTAGAGCGAGGCGTCGGTGCCGAATACGCGGTAGGTCAATTCCGCCAGCCACCACGGCAGCGGCGGCAGCTTGTCGTAGCCGAGCTGCCATTCGCGGCCGTAGGTCAAGGCCTCGATCACGTCGAGCGGCAGGTTGCGGTAGAACAGCGCCGGCAGCGCCGTCCAGACCAGCCCATGGACGGCGAGAAAGGCCACAAACGCGGTTTGCGGGCGGCGTTCCACCGCGTCGATCCATCGTGCCATCTTTACATTCATCGGTCCGCCGCGGTCCGCCGTTTCAGCGCGTCGCCTTAGCATGCACGGGAAATCCTCGCGAGAACCATGGTGAAAATGGGCGCAAGCCTTGCTATTGAGGCTTTCTATTGAGACCCTGCGAAGGCAATCCGGCGGGCGGCTGAAACGGGGCAAACGGCGGGGCACGACATGAAGGACATCGTCGACAAGCTCGAAGAGCTGCGCGCCAACGCGCGCGCCGGCGGCGGCCAAAGACGCGTCGACGCGCAACACAAGCGCGGCAAATTAACCGCGCGCGAGCGCATCGAGCTTTTGATGGACAAGAACTCCTTCGAGGAGTTCGACATGTTCGTCGAGCATCGCTCCAACGAATTCGGCATGGAAAAGACCAAAATCGCCGGCGACGGCGTGGTCACCGGCTGGGGCACGGTGAACGGCCGCAGCATCTTCGTCTTTGCTAAGGACTTCACCGTGTTCGGCGGCGCGCTGTCGGAGACGCACGCGCAGAAGATCATGAAAATCCAGGACATGGCGATGCGGGCCCGCGCCCCGATCGTCGGCCTGTTCGACGCCGGCGGCGCCCGCATCCAGGAGGGCGTGGCGGCGCTCGGCGGCTACGGCGAGGTGTTCAAAAGGAACGTCATCGCCTCGGGCGTCATTCCGCAGATTTCCGTGATCATGGGACCGTGCGCCGGCGGCGACGTCTATTCGCCGGCGATGACCGATTTCATCTTCATGGTGCGCGACACGAGCTACATGTT
>Ga0209415_10009705_pt1 | contig 16494 bp, 9 predicted proteins | sample PeaSoiSIISIP2007_FD_187696 | JGI IMG/M metagenome (GOLD analysis project Ga0209415, IMG submission 187696) | Peat soil microbial communities from Weissenstadt, Germany - SII-SIP-2007 (SPAdes) (version 2) | ecosystem: Environmental > Terrestrial > Soil > Wetlands > Peat | place: Germany...
CCCCCGCAAAATCGCCCTGCATGAGGAAAATCCCGGAAAATCCCGGAAAATCCCGGAAAAAAATAAAAAAATGAAAATGACCCCGCTCGTCCAACCTGTTCACCCTTCCACGGCGCAGGGCAAAATCCTTCGCTGCCGCCTGAAGGCGGCGTTCCGCAGCCAACCGGAACGCCGCCTTCAGGCGGCAGCGTGGGCGCTCGAAGAAATCTGTCGTGCCCCCGCAACGGCCAATCCGTTTCCTCTCCTTGACAACGCAAGCCGCCGCGGCTTAGCCTCAACAGAATTCGCAATGCCTTGGACAACTTATGATTATCCTCATCCCGAAGAACCTTTGCGTTCTGGCATGGCTCGTCAGCGGCGTGGCCCTGGTGACACCCTCACCGGCTCAGAACGTTCGGCGCGTCACGAGTGAGCCCCCAGCCGGCCCTCAGGCGCTGACCAATAACCCCCATGAGTTGGGGCGGGCCTGGAAATACAACCAGCGGTCTTACCCGCTGGGCCGCATCCCGCGAGGCGCCCGGGTGCGCGCCTTGGAGCAAATCAACCGGCTGTCGCCGCCCCCCGCCGCGAAGGTGCGGAATGCGCCCCAGCCGTCCACGCCGCAGCCGTTGACCGGGGGAGGCGGACCGCAGTGGGTCGGCCTCGGGCCGGCCCCGATCCTCGACAGCCAGCTCGAGCCGGCACAACCCTCGGCCGGGCGGGTCCAGTGCATTGCGGTGGACCCTGGCAATAACGCCCACTGGCTGATTGGGGCCGCCCAAGGCGGCGTTTGGGCAAGCTTTGATAGCGGGGTGACCTGGGCTCCACTGACCGACAGCCAGGCCTCGCTGGCCATGGGCGCATTGGCGTTCGCGCCCAGCAACCCGCAGATTATCTACGCCGGCACCGGCGAGCCCGATTTCGGCTCCCAGGATGATTATTATGGCGCCGGGTTGTTGAAATCCACCGATGGCGGCAAGACCTGGCAACTTCTGGCCGGCGCGACCTTCGCGGGTAACGCTTTCAGCGCGCTGCTCGTCAATCCCGCCAACCCGAACGTCCTGCTGGCTTCTCTTACCGGCGGAGGCGCCGGCCGTGGAGGCGAGTCTCCGCCCGCACCCCCGCCCGCCGGCGTTTTTTCCTCGAGCGATGGGGGGAACAACTGGGTAAGCCTATTATCGGGCTACTCGACCGATTTGAAGGCCGACCCGGGCAATTTCAACCACCAATTGGCCACCTTGAGCGCCGACGGTACGACCGGTTTTGACCTCTACCAGTCAACCGATGCGGGAGCCCACTGGGCGAAGGTCACCGGTCCGTGGGCTAATTCGGGCGGCGCCGGGCGCATGCAATTGGCGATTTCGCCTTCCAGCCCGAATACGGCCTACGTGAGCGTGTGTGACTACAGCAACCCTCAAAGCAACACGAACTTCCAGAGCCTGCTGGGGATCTGGCGCACGGACAATGCCTGGGTCGCCAGCCCGACCTGGACCCGGTTGCCGCAGCCCCAGGGCGTGGGGGACCAACTTTGGTACGACCACGTCGTGAGCGTTGACCCCGCCAACCCGAGCATCCTTTATTTTGGTGAGACACCCCTTTGGAAGTACAACGGCACGGCTTGGACGTTGCTTGGCGCGCGCTTTGGGAGCGACGGCAACTACAACCTGTTTCACCCTGACCAGCACGCGCTGGCTTGGGCTGGCAATCGGTTGATCTTCGGCAACGATGGCGGCGTCTGGAGCACGGCCGATGGCGGCGCCAGCTTCTACAACCACAACACCAACAACCTGGCGATCACCCAGTTCTACTACGGCTCGGTTCATCCCCAAACTCGGAATTTCGCCCTGGGTGGCTCGCAGGACAACGGCAGCGAGCAATGGCAGGGCTCCAATGCCTGGCCTTACGCCGGCCCGGGCGACGGCGCCGACAACGCCATATCCCCCGTGAATCCCGACAACAATTGGGTGGTTTCCTTCGACAAGCTGGTGCTCATCCGCCTGACCGGCGGCGGCCGGTTCAGCGAGGTTGTCTTTGCGGGCTCGAGTTACAACCTCCCCAATCTTCCCTTCATTGGCCGGGTGGCCATGTCCCCGACCAACGAGAATGTGGTGCTGAGCGGCAACTCGCAATTGATCAAGACCACCAGCTTCTTCACCGCGACGGCGGACCCGAACAACCCGGCGGGCTTTTTCTCCGACAGTGCCGACCTTGGCTCGCCCATCACGGCCATCGCCTTCGCTCCCTCCGAGGTCTCCGGCAACACCTATGTCTTTGGCACCGCGGACGGCCAGCTTTGGCTCACCACGACCGGGACGGGCAACCAGGCCCAGGATATCAACGCCGGCGGCGTGGTGCCGGGCCGCTACGTGACGGCTTTTGCCTTCCAGCCCAATAACGCCAACATCCTTTATGTGACCCTTTCCGGCTTTGACGAAGGCACTCCGGGCAACCCGGGACACGTGTTCAAGACCTCCAACGCCTTGTCCGCCACGCCCACCTGGGTGAATGTGAGCCCGCCGGTGGACCTCCCGCACAACTCTATCGCGGTCGATCCCGCCAATCCAAACAACGTCTATGTTGGCACCGATATCGGTGTTTGGCAGAGCGGCGATGCCGGCGCCACTTGGTCCTTCCTGGGGGGGCCGGCCTTCGGGCTGCCCAACGTGGCGGTGTTTGACCTCAAGATCCAAGCGGGCAGCGGAAGGATTTTCGCCTTCACTCACGGGCGCGGCGCGTTCATGTACGACCCCAAGGCCGTGAGCCAACCCCCCGTCATTGCCAGCTTCACGCCGAGCAGCGGCTCGGCAGGCAACCTCGTCACCATCCTTGGGGCCGAGTTCAACAATGCCACCGCCGTGCTCTTCGGCGGCTTCAACGCCGCTAGTTTTACCGTCAACTCGAGCACTCAGATTGTCGCCACCGTGTCTGTCGGGGCGTTGACCGGACCGCTCACGGTGACCACGCCCGGCGGGACAACCACCAGCGCCACCAGCTTCATGGTCAACAATGCGCCGGCCATCACCAGCTTCACGCCACCTCGGGGGAACGCGGGCGCTCAGGTGACCATCACCGGCGCGAACCTCAACGGAGCCACCAACGTCACCTTCGGCAGCGTCAACGCCTCCTTTACGGTGGATTCCTCCTCGCAAATCACGGCAACCGTGCCCACCGGCGCTGCCAGCGGCACAATCATTGTAAGCACCCCCAACGGCACCGCCCGGAGCGACAGTGTTTTCACCGTCACCATGCTTCCGGCGATCGCCGGTTTCAGCCCTGCCGGCGGCGGCGTCGGCAGCAGCGTGACGATTACCGGCGCGAATTTCGTCTCGGTGACGGGCGTGGCTTTCAATGGGGTCTCCGCGGTCAGCCCCACGGTGAATTCCTCCACCCTGATCACCGCCAGCGTGCCGGCCGGGGCCACGACCGGCCCGATCAGCGTCACCACCGCCAATGGCACGGCCCAAAGCGCCGCCGCTTTCACGGTGGTTCCGGCTCCGGTCATCACCGCTTTCACTCCCGCCAGTGGCAGCGCCGGCACCCTCGTAACCGTCGCCGGCAACAACTTCTCCGGGGTCACTGCGGTCACCTTCAATGGCCAGGGCGCGACTTCCTTTGGCATCGGTTCGGCCAGCCAGCTTGCCGCCACCGCCCCGGCCGGGGTCACCACCGGTCCGATCGCCGTAACGACGCCTGGGGGCACCGCCCTCAGCGCCGTCTCCTTCGTCGCCACGCCCGCGCCGGCCAACGACAACTTCGCTGCCGCGCAAGTCGTCAGCGGCTCCTCCGGCACGGTTACGGGCAACAACGTCGCGGCCACCAAGGAACCTGGCGAACCCAATCACGCCGGCAATGCGGGCGGGAAGTCAATCTGGTATCGCTGGACCGCCCCAAGCCCTGGCACTTGGACCTTCAATACCGCGGGCAGCACGTTTGCCACCCTGCTGGCGCTTTACGCCGGCTCGAGTGTGGCCAACCTCACCCCCGTCGCCAGCGACATCAGCGTCACCGGAACCAATACCAGCAGTGTGGCCTTCACCGCCATGGCCGGGACCGCTTATCAAATCGCGGTGGATGGTTTCCTGGGTGATACTGGCGAAGGCGCGCCCACCTCCGCGGCCGCCTCAGGCGCGGTCGTCCTGAATTGGAATCTCTCCGCAGCCCTGGCGCCGCAAATCGCCAGCTTTTCGCCGGCCGGCGGTCCGGTGAACACCACCGTCACCATTGCCGGGGTCAATTTCCAGGGCGCAACCGGTGTCACCTTCAATGGCGCGAGCGCCTCGTTCACCGTGGGTTCGGACCAGCAAATCACCGCCACGGTTCCCAGCGGGGCCTCCACTGGACCGATTCGAGTAGTCAAAGCCAGCGGCACAGCCGTGAGCGCGACGGCTTTCACCGTGCCGACCGGGCCGCCCAACGACGATTTCGCCGATGCGCAGGTCATTACCGGCAGCGCGGGCACGCTCACCGGCAGCAACGTCGGCGCCAGCAAGGAACCCGGAGAGCCCAACCACGCTGGCAACGCCGGCGGCGCCTCCGTGTGGTACTCCTGGACCGCGCCGAGCAGCGGCGCCTGGCGGTTCGACACTTTCGGCAGCAGTTTTGACACTCTGCTCGCCGTCTATACGGGCGCCCGTGTGAGCGCGCTTTCGCTCGTGGTGAGCAATGCCAATTTCAATGGCGGCGACACCAGTGAGGTCATCTTCCGGGCGGTCGGCGGCACGACCTATCACATCGCGGTCGATGGGTATAATGGCGCGGTCGGGAGCCTGGTGCTTGATTGGGCCGCCACGGCGGACCTGCCGGTCATTACCGGCTTCACGCCCGCCAGTGGTGGCGCAGGCACTTCAGTTACCATCAACGGCACCGGCTTCACGGGCGCCAATATCGTGCTCTTCGACGGCGTGAGCACGGTCTTCACCGCCAACTCGGACACCCAGATCAGTGCCAACGTCCCGCCTGGCGCAGGCACGGGTCCCATTAGTGTGACCACGCCCAGCGGCACCAGCCGGAGCGCGAGTAATTTCGTGGTCACGGTCAACCCGCCGGCCAACGATGACTTCGCCAATGCCATCGCCATCACCGGAGCGGTCTCCACGGTTACCGGCTCCAACGTCGGCGCGACCAGGGAGCCGGGCGAACCTTTCATCGCCGGCGACTTCGGCGGCGCGTCGGTCTGGTGGACCTGGACGGCGCCCAGCAATGGGACCTATTCCATTACTACGCGCGATAGCAGCTTCCCCACCTTGTTGGGCGTCTATACCGGCAACAGTGTGGCCTCTCTGAATCTCGTTGCCGCCAACGACGAAGGGCCTAACATGGGCACCGCCAGCCTGGTGACTTTCACCGCCACGGCGGGCGTGACCTATCGAATCGACGTGGACGGGTTCGATGGGGCGACGGGACAGATTGTTCTGACCGTGTACCCGGCCACCGTCGCGCAGGTCGTTTACTATACCGGCTTCGAGTCGTGGGAAGGCTACAGTACCCAGTTCCCGCTCGCCGGCCAAAACGGCTGGCAGAGCCACGGCCCAGGCTTCAATGGCGTGGTGTACGATTACTTCTATGATTTCAGCAACCAGGCCTACATCGGCTTCGAGTCAACCGAGGCCGGCGCCGATAACTACCTATGGCAACCCCTCAATTACACCCCGGACACCAATTCGCGCCCGGTCGTGGTCTTCGGCGCCTATATGGAGATCGTCGATTCGACCGACTATCTCTACGATGATTTCGGCTGGTCGGTTTACGATCAGGCCGGCACGTTCCTTTTCTTCCTGGACTTCGACAACTACGACCTGGGTATCTACTCCCTGCTCAACGATGGCTCCGGCTACCAATACACCGGCCAGGACTTCCAGAACGGCTATATCTACTATCTCGAGCTCGACCTCGATTTCGGCCGCAACTCCTGGAACGCCTTCCTGGACGACACGCCCATCGTGCAGACTCAACCCATTTCCGCCACCAACAATGTCACGCTGGACCTGGGGGACATTGATGCGACCTGGCTGCAAACCAGCGGCACGGCAGGCAACAACTTCATGCTCTTCGACGACTACTATGTCGCCGCCGCGCCCAGCCAGGCCCCTAGAATCATCACTCCTCCCCAGCCTCAAACCGTCCCGGTCGGCGCCACCGCCACGTTCCTGGTGGTCGCGGACAGCCCGCTCGAGCTGGCCTACCAATGGCAGTTTAACGGCGCGAACCTTTCCGAAGCCACGGCCCCCACGCTCACGCTCGACAACCTGACCTTCAGCCAGGCGGGCAATTACTCCGTGGTGGTGAGCAACGCGGTTGGCGTGGTCACCAGCGCTCCGGCCGCCTTAACGGTGGCGCAACTCCCCAACCTCACCCCGTATCAGCCGGCCGGTTGGTCCGACAAAATCGTCGCGGCCACCAACGCGACCAGCACGCTGGACGCCGGCGTCATCTTCAACAATGAGGACCTCTACGTGAGCTGGGCGGTCCTCAACAACAGTTCCAACGGCAACATCACCGTCCGCTTTTATACCGAACTCTTCCTCGACGGTGTCCTGAGCCAGACGTGGTTCTCGGACGGTCTGAAGGCCGGGTACTACGCTTTCGTGACCGGCTTCGATCTCGGCCCGCTCGCCCCGGGACCCCACACGCTCGCCCTCACCACCGATGCGACCGGCGCCGTCGTTGAAAGCGACAAAAGCGACAACAGCTACACCAAGACCATCACCGTGATGTCGACCAATCAGCCGCCCCAGAATCAGCCGCCGCAGGTGGCCTCGCCCGCGCTCTCCGCCCGGGGCCGTTTCCAATTTACCTTGAGCGGCATCTTCTCCCGCCAGTACCAGATCCAGGTCTCGACCGATCTGACGAATTGGTCCGCGCTGACCACGCTAACGGACACCAACGCCAACGGGGTCCTGGTGTACTCCGATCCCTCTCCCGCAAGCCTCAACCGGCGCTTTTATCGGGTGTTGCTCCTCCCCCCGTAGCCGCAAGCCATGCCTGAATACAAAGCCATCATTCGCTGGAACCGGAGCGGACCGGATTTCCTGAAAGGGAAGTACTCCCGCGAGCACACCTGGACCTTCGACGGCGGAATGACGGTGAAGGCCTCCCCGTCGCCGCACGTCGTCCCTGCGCCGTGGTCGAACGCCGCGAGCGTGGATCCTGAGGAGGCCTTCGTCGCCGCCGTGGCGAGCTGCCACATGCTGACTTTCGTCTGGCTCGCGTCCCGCGCGGGCTTCGTCGCGGACAGCTACGAGGACGAAGCCGTCGGCGTGATGAGCAAAAACGAGCGCGGCGCCTGGTGGATGAGCACCATCACGCTTCGCCCGCGCCTCGGGTGGAGCGGAGACAAGCTACCGCCACCGGCGGAGATTGAACAACTCCACCACCGGGCGCACGAAGAGTGTTTCATCGCCAACTCCATCAAGACCGAGGTGAGAATCCAGACGCCATGAAATGGACTCAGGGGGCAATACCACCACAACAGTCAGGAGGTAGCGGCTCCTGAGGGTCGTCATTGGCTTGGTAGGGCGTGATTCCAGTGGACAGTGGAACGTAAGGGGGCGCGGCTGCAGGGCCCCTGGCGCTGGTGTGATGGGCCGCCGGCTGCGGGCCCAAGGGGACGCGCCCTACGCCGTACATGCCCAGGGGCAGCCAGAGGCCGCGGTCGAGGGCCGCATCCGCTTGGTCCAGGTCGAAATAGAAACAGGGCGTCGGGCTGCCCTGTCCGATGGGGAGTAAGGCGGCAGGGACGGAAGGGTCGAACAACTGAATCGAGAGGTCAGTCTCCTGGACGGCGAGCAAACCGCCGCGCTCGAGGAGCGCGCTGGCGGGGGCGTTGAGCAGGGCGCTGCCGAGCAAGGTGAATTTCCCGCTATCCGGCAGCGTCCAGGTGTCGAGCCAGGCTGCCGGCACGTTAGTGGTCGAACTGTCGCCGGGGCGGCCGATGAACAGATTGGTGTCGGCCGCCAAGACGGACATCGGCCAGGAGTTGGTCAGGGCCAGTGAATCCACCAAGTGGGCGGCGACCCCATCATAGGCGCTGGCGTCCAGCCATTGCTGCCAATTATAGGTTGGATCGGCGCTCCAATGGTAACCGAGGGTATAGAGCAACTCGCCGGCGTGGGAAACGCCCTGGAGTGTGCCGGGGATGGGTACGGGTACGCGCGCGGTGGGCGAAAGCGGGTCCGTATAGTCGATGACATCGAGATAAGACTGCTGCACCCAAACGCCTGCCGGATTGCTTGGGGAAGACAGTTGTTCAGAGGCGTTGTGGCTGAGATAAACCAGGCTGCCGACGGAGAACAGGCCGCTGAAACTCCACCAACCGTTGGTCAAGAGGTTGACCTCCGAAACGAAGCTCGGCTGGACCGCGTTGCTGACATCGAAGGCCAGGAGTTGTCCGCCGCCGGAACCTCCCATAGGCCAAGGAATGAACGGGCCCATAACCGGACCGCTCGAAATCGGACCGCTGGAGATTGGACCACTCGAGATCGGACCGCCCGAGACCCCGCCGCCCGAGACCGGGCTGACGGAAACCGGGCCGCCCATAATCGGGCCCGGCCAAAAAACACCCCAGGACCAACCGCCGCCCCCCCAGACCAACAAGTTCGGTTCGGGCCAGACCGGCTGCCAAGAGGTGCCGGCCCAAGCAGGCAGGTCGATGGTCGCGGAAACCGAGCCCAGGACGGACAGGTTGGGCAGTGCGCCGAGGTCAACGATTGTGAGGATGAAATTCGGCGGGTTGGTGGGAGGCCCACCTGAGGGGCCGGCACCGTCCAGCGGCAAGGGATAGAACGAGGCGGGGGCCTGGGCGAGGTAGAGCAGCCCATCCTGGACTGTGGCACCCACGACAGGCAGAACGCCCAGAGACAATTCACCGAGCAGTTGGTCGGGATGCTCGGCCGGGGCCGCACGGAGGGCGGTTTCGTTCGGGCGCCCCCACCAGCTTGTGGAGGCGGCAATTTCCAGGACGTAATCCCCTTGCACGAACAAACGGTCAACGGGCCAAGCCAGTTCCGCGTCCCCGCTCACAACGGGTTTGTCCCGGTCGGTCGCGTTCACGCTCAGGAGGTCCCAGCCGGAGAGGGAAAGGACGCGATTATGGGAGTAGGCGGCCCTGCGGGGCTCGCATTGGTGCTCGATAATGCCCCGGGCCACGAGGCTGGCCGGGTTGAGGTCGAGCAACTGGACTTGCGAGGTCCATCCGTTGGTCGTATCGCCGCTATAAGGGACGAGGACGAGCCCGATGTCCTCGAGGACGCTAAAGGCTTTTTCATCGTTGTTGGCCTCGCTCCAGGAGTAACTGTCGCCCAGGAGGACGTGGCTGAGCAAGGCCGGGTTGGCGGGGTCGTCGACATCGAACAGAGACACCGCGACGCGGTTGGACTCCACACCCACGGTCACGAGCCGAGTGCCCAGCGGTTGAATGTAACTGGACCAACCCGGCACGTCGACCGAGCCGACGATTTGGGGTTGGGCCGGCTGGGAAAGGTCCACTACCCAAAGGGGATCGATCTGGAAGTAGGTGACCACATAAACGAGGTTGCTGTCGAAGCGAGTGGCATGAAGCTGTTGACCGTCGCCCAACTCAAGTTCACCGAGCTTGACGATCCCCTGGGGTCCAGCGGACCGCGGGTCGGGCAGGTCGAAGGTCTCAAGCCGGGTGACCAGGGTGTTGCCGCCGTCCAGATGCCAATCTTCGGAGATGCTGGTGAGAACCTCATCGTTGTAGTTGAGCTTGTACTGGTCAGTCACCTGACCTGAGACGCGCAGGGAGTCATAAGCCGCCATCGTGCCGTCGGGGGCGGTGATGTCGATGATGCCAATAACGGACTGCCACCAGTTGACCGGATCCTGGGTGACGACGAAGAAGTAAGTGTCTGTGGCGGCGACTACATTGCCGTAGCCGGGATACCAAAGGAGGCTCCGCTTGGCCGGCGAGTCCGGGTCAGCCAAGTCAAAAGACGAGACCGTCGTTCCCCATTCCCAGGTGGTGTCCGGGGCGCCCGAAACCGGACGGTACGCCTCGGAGGCCACGTACAAGGCGGTGCCGACCATGCGGCTTTCCTGGATCGTGCCTGGGACGGGCAAACTGGCGACCACCTGAGGAAGCCCATTGGTGACCGCGACCAGGACCACCTGGCTGTCCTGCGTGCTGTAACCGCAGCCATTCTGCGCCAGCAGGGCCACATGGTTGGCGCCGGCCAAATACATCTGCTCGCCCGCGGCGGCTAGCGCCAGCGTGCCGCGCACAGTCGCGGTGTCCGGGTTGCTGATATCGATGACTTGCAGCCCGCGATACTGGTTGAAGAAATAGAGCGTGTCGCCATCGAACTGCCAGATGTCGGATTCGACCACCGCGCGGTTCGAGTTGTCCGTTGGGCCGGACCCGCTGACCGGACCCGCCGTCGGGCCGAGGGCCTGGACGGTACTGTTTGTGGGGGGACCTGGAAATGAATTCGTACTCTTATTGTAGAAGCTGGCCGGCAGCGGCTGGGAGGCGTCGGCGCGCACGCGGAGCAGCTCGCTCTGGCGGCCCCGAGGCAGACTCAGAGTCAGCACGCCGCCAGCGCCCGCCGTCTGAGCCACCAGCGCGGGGACCCAGGCGCCGGCGCCAAAGCGGGCACGGCTCTCCAAAGTGACCCGCTGGATGCCGGCGGGGACGCTTACCACCACGACGACGTTCGTGCGTTCAGGGCGAATCGAGGTGATGAGGGGCTGGCTCAGTTGAGCGAGTGACCATGGTGGAGCGGCACTGAGCAAAATCGTCCCTGCAAGCAACCGGCCGAGAGCGCCTCCGCATCGGAATGAGGACTCCATTTTCATAAGCGTGTGGTTCCTTTATTGGGCCTGACGATGGAGTATAGGCGGGCGGACGGTCCTGGGTCAAGCAAAAGATCGCCATCGATAGCATCGTCGTCTGAGCCAGGGGTCGCCTGCCTATGTGGGTGCCTCGCCGCCGGTTCTGCCGCCATGGGTGGAAAAAACCTTCCCATTTAGACCTGCCAAATGGTATTCTGAATGCCATGAAAACCGAAATGATTCAGATTGACAAGGCGGGACGGGTGGTGCTCCCGAAGCCACTGCGGGATCAATTCAATCTTCTGCCGGGGGACAAGCTTCGCCTCTCGGTGGAAGGGAACAGTTTCAGGCTGGAACCTACGCCCGCCGGGGGCAAGCTGGTCAGGAAAGGGAGCGTTTTAGTCTTCACCGGCGGATTTGTCCAACCCGTTACGACGGAGAAGGTCAACGAACTCATCGACCAGGATCGCGAGCACAGGATCTCAGCCGGGACAGGAAGGCCCCGCGGGAAATGAAGGTTTTTCTCGATACGAATGTGCTGGTGGCAGCGTGTGTTGCGGACCACGAGCACCACTCGCGCGCGCTTCCGGTCGTTCAAGCAGTCCACGACGGCGAGGCGGAAGGCTTTGTGAGTGGACACAGTCTTTTGGAAATGCACGCCATCCTGACTCGGTGGCCCCGTGTTCCGCGCATCACGGCGATTGAAGCCTCCGCGCTGATTGCCGAAAACATTGCGGAGCATTTTTCCGTCGTGGCCCTTAGCGGCAAGGAATACAGGGAGCTGGCTGTGAAACTGGGCCAAAACGGCGTCATCGGTGGAAAGTGCTATGACGCGCTCCATTTGGCTTGCGCCGGAAAAAGCGGGGCCGATCGGATATACACCTTTAATGTCCAGCACTTTACAGAACTGGCGGGACCTCTAGGGAACAGGATTACGGCGCCTTGATTGCAACTTCCTTTCCGTTGACCAAGCGCCAAATCCCCAGTGGGTTCTCGTCCTTGAGGGCGTCCGGGAGCAGGGCGGGAGGGAAGTCCTGGTAGCAGATGGGGCGGACGAAGCGATAGAGGGCGGCGGTGCCGACGGAAGTAAAGCGCACGTCGGTGGTGGAGGGGTACGGCCCGCCGTGGTGCATCGAGGGACAGACCTCGACGCCGGTGGGGAAGCCGTTGACGATGAGCCGGCCGGCTTTGCGTTCCAGGCGCCGGAGCAGCGGCTCGGCTTGCGCGAGGTCCTCGGGTGTGCCATGCACGGTGGCGGTCAGTTGGCCCTCAAGCGAGCGCGCCGCCTGCTCGAGTTCCTCGAGGGTCGTGGCGCAGATGATCAAGGCGAACGGGCCGAAGACTTCGGCGGCCAGCTCCGGGTGGCTCAGGAAACTGGCCAGCTCGGTGCGCATCACCACGGCTTCGCCCTGGGTTTGCTTCGGGTCCGCCGGCTCCATCGAAGCGGCCAGCAATTCGACGCCGGCCGCGGCCGTGGCCTGAGCGAGGCCCTCGTGGTAGGATTGGCAGATGCCTGCATGGAGCATCGTCGCGGGCCTCACCGCGGCGAGCGAACGTGCCAACACTTCCTGGAATTGATCGAAGCCGGGGCTGCGCACGCCAAACACCAATCCGGGCTTCGTGCAGAACTGCCCCACCCCGAGCGTCATCGAGGCGCGGAGCCCTTCGGCAATCTGAGGGCCGCGCTCGCGCAACGCGCCAGGAAGAATGAACACCGGGTTGAGGCTGCTCATCTCGGCGAAGACAGGGATTGGCTCTGGCCGCGCGGCAGCGGCATCGAACAATGCGCGACCGGCCCGGCGCGACCCGGTGAAACCGACGGCGCGGGCCAAGGGGTGCCGCACGAGGGCCAGGCCCAGGTCTTTGCCGGCGCCGTGGAGCATGGAGAATACTCCCGCCGGCAGGCCGCAGGCCGCGACGGCGCGCCCGACGGCGGTCGCCACCAGTTCCGAGGTGCCCGGGTGCCCGCTATGGGCCTTGACGACGACGGGGTTGCCCGTGGCCAGGGCCGAGGCGGTGTCGCCGCCGGCCACGGAAAAGGCGAGGGGAAAATTGCTCGAGCCGAAGACGACCACCGGGCCGATGGGCACCAGCATCCGCCGCAGGTCGGCCTTGGGCAGCGGTTGGCGATCCGGGATGGCGGTATCGATGCGCGCATCCACCCAGGAGCCTTCGCGGGCCACCTGGGCGAAGAGCCGGAGTTGGCCGGCAGTGCGGGCGCGTTCGCCAATCAGGCGCGTCTCCGGCAGCCCCGTTTCCTGGCGCGCGCGGCCTGGCAGTTCGTCGCCCAGGGCGCTGATTTCATCGGCGATGCGCTCGAGCAACGCGGCGCGTTGCGCCCCGGTGGTTTGGCGGAACAACGCGAAGGCCGCCTCGGCCAATCGCAGGGCTGCGTCCGCCTCCTGGGCGCCGGCCCTGTAAAACTGCGGCGCCAAGGGGGTGCTATCGAGCGGGCTGAGCGCGCGGAACGTCTCGCCCGAGCCGGTGCTGAGATGGCCGCCAATGAAACAATGGCCGTGCAAGTTCATGTCTGGTTCGAGAACGTTAGAGTATAAACCACAACCGGGTCACACAATAGCCACCGGGTTGTCCAGCCGGCCAATTCCCGACACCTCGATTTCGACGAGGTCGTGGGCCTGGAGTGTGAAAGCATCGGGCGGGACGATGCCGGTGCCGGTGAGCAGGATCGCCCCGTGAGGGAAGCGCTGAGAACGAAAAAGAAAGCGGGCCAACTCGTCGAAGCCGCGCTTGATTTGGCCGGCCGAAGTTTGGCCGGTGAAGACGTCCTGGCCCTGGCGGCGGACGGCCAGGCCGATGGTCCATTGACGGGCCTCGGACTCCGAGGCGCCGAGGCGGAGCGAGGGGCCAAGCGCGCACGAATGCTCATAGATCTTGGCCTGCGGGAGATACAACGGACTCTCGCCCTCGAGGTCGCGCGCGCTCATGTCGTTGCCGATGGTGTAGCCGACGATGCTCCCGCGCGAATTGAGCACCAGGGCTAATTCCGGCTCCGGCACGCTCCAGCGGGCGTCCCGGCGAATGCCGACGGCCTCGCCGGGGGCAACCACTTTCTCCGCCAGTGACTTGAAAAAGAGTTCGGGCCGCTCGGCGGCGTAAACCCGGTCGTAAGCCGTGGCGCCGAAGTCGGATTCCTCCATGCGGGCCGTCTTGCTGCGCAGGTAGGTGACGCCCGCGGCCCAGACTTCCTGCCGTTCGACCGGAGCGCAGAGCCGCACTTCGGCCAGTCGGAGGCGCGGCAGGCGTTGCGAGGCCATTCGGTTCAGTTGGGCGACGGCGTCGTCACTCTCGAGCAACGGTTGCATTTGGCCAACACCGGCAGGCGTGAGGTCCAGGAGGGTGGAGTCGTCGAGCACCAAGCCGATGCGGACCTGGTCAGATTGCTGTTTGAAGCGGCAGAGGTTCATTTCGGGGCCCATCTTGAAAGGTCATTGGAATCAGGAGCCGGATTAGGATTAGGATTGAGATTAAGATTAAGATTAAGATTAAGATGGTTCATTTCGGAGCTGCTCATGGTTTGGGAGCCGGGGCCAAAACGCACGGCCCCAGCCGAACTTGGCGGGCCGCTTTGGGCAACAAGAACGCCAAGCCGGCGCAGGCCAGCATCCCGGCGCCCAGCGCCGTGAACGGGATAGCGGTGCTGCTATATTTCTTGGTCAGCCAGCCGACGATGTCGTTTCCGACATATCCGCCCAAATTGCCGAAGGCATTGACCAGTCCGATGATGACGGCCATGACATCGCGGGGCAGCGTTTCGCTGGGGATCGCCCAGAACGGCGCCATGGCGGCGAAGGGCCCCGGGATGGCCAGGCACATCAAGGCGTAGGAAATCCAGAACTGCCCGCGCAACATCACGCTCAGGATAAGGCAGGTCCCGCTCAAGGCGTACACCGCGGCGACGTGCGCCCGGCGCTCGCGGGTCTTGTCGGAATGCCAGGAGTTGAGCACCATCATGACGGCCGTCACGGCGTAAGGGAGGGCAAACAAGATGCCGTATTGGAGGGGGCTGAAGCCCCGGCCCTTGAGACCGCCGGTAAAAAAGGTCATGCAGCCGTACGCGGCGCAGTTGTGCAGGAAATAAATGGCGAGCATGACGAACACCGAAGGGTGCGCGATTCGCGCCAGCCAGGAAACGGGCTGGGGCGGCTCCAAGTCGGCCTTTTCCTTTTGCAGGGCGCGTTCGAGATAGCCGCGTTCGTCGGCGGAGAGCCACTCGGCCTGGCGGGGATGGTCGCGGATGCCGAACCACCAGATGGGCAGCCAGATAAAGGGCAGCACCCCCTCGAGCATGAGCATGGTGTGCCAGCCGCAAACGCCCAGAAGCCAGCCGGTCAGCGGCGCGGAGCCGGCCACGGCCAGCGGCTGGCAGAGGTTCCAATAGGCATTGGCGCGCGCGCGCTCGCCGGGCGGAAACCAACTGGCCAGCAGCACCAAGGTGGCCGGAAACACGCCGCTCTCGGCCACCCCGAGCAAAAAGCGCATGACCTCGAATTGCCGGAAGCTCCGGGCCATCCCGCAACCCACCGCGCACAGCCCCCAGAGAACCAGGAAGAGGCTGATAATCTTGCGCGCGCTCCAGCGCGAAGCCCAATATCCGCCCGGGATTTGCAGCAGAATGTAACCCAGAAAGAAGATCCCCGCCGCTTGCCCCTTCATGCGGTCGTCCATGAGCAAGTCCTTCATCATGGTCGAAATGCTGCCGTCCAGCGCGAGGGAAACGTTGGTCCGATCCACGTACGAAATGGTGTACATGATCAGCGCGACCGGAATAATTCGCAGCCAGCGTTTTTGATTCATATTCGTGCAGGAGCGCCACGCTTTTGTAGCAGGCCAAACCGGGCGCGTCCATACCAATACGCCCCGGAATGCGGGAGCGGGCGCACGACAGGTTTCTTCGAGCGCCCACGCTGCCGCCTGAAGGCGGCGCTCCGCGGCAAACCGGAACGCCGCCTCCAAGCGGCAGCGGGGAATTCTGCCCTGCGCCGTGGAGGTGTGGGCAGGTTGGGCGAGCGAGGTCATTTTTATTTTTTTTATTTTTTTCCGCACATTTCCGCGCATTTCCGCAACATTTCCGCTCGCAGGCCCATTTTACCGGGGGTTTGTGGGTTTGGGGGTCTCCTCGGGCGGGCATTCGGGTTCGATCATTTTGCAGGCCTGCTCGTAGTGTTCAAGGGCCTCGGGGTGGGCGCGGGAGGCCTCGGCTATGAGCTCGAGGCCCAGCTTGAGTTTGGAGCGCTGGGAATCCGTGTTGAGCCACTCGACGGTTTTGGGCAGGGTGTGGCTGGCGGCGTAGTCGGCGACGGCGGCCTGACGGTCTGGTGAGAGGCGGTTGAACTGGGAGCGACCGTCGGGTTTGCGACTAGCGGGCTCCGGCGCGTTCGGGCCTCCGAATTGTGTTTCACTCATATGCAATAGTTTTAGCATAGACGGGGGCGAAAGGGCAAATGCTCCATTGGCTATATTGGCTGTGTTGGCTGTATTGGCTATTTCTGCAGGGCAAGGAGGGGAAAAGGCGGCGCCAGCCCTGGCGAGACCGACGCGGCGTGCGGTGGCAAAAGCAGAAAGTAGAAAGCAGAAAGCAGAAATAGGACCGGCGATGACGAGACGGGTGGCGCAGGAGCGGCGGCGGCGAGGCTGGAGGGAGGCCGAACTGACGCTTCGGCACGGGGCCGACCCGGTGGCAAAAGCAGAAAGCAGGAAGCAAACAAT
>Ga0209415_10009707_pt1 | contig 16490 bp, 10 predicted proteins | sample PeaSoiSIISIP2007_FD_187696 | JGI IMG/M metagenome (GOLD analysis project Ga0209415, IMG submission 187696) | Peat soil microbial communities from Weissenstadt, Germany - SII-SIP-2007 (SPAdes) (version 2) | ecosystem: Environmental > Terrestrial > Soil > Wetlands > Peat | place: Germany...
CGTTTCACTTGTCAGCCGCTCCAGTTCAAGCGTAACGCCATTATCGTCAAGGATGCTAACTGGAGTGTCCGTGTCGATAAAGAAGCTCAGGGTCCGATTCTTCGGTACGCCGATTTGAAAAGAACGCCCGGTCGCACTCGGGGACATTAATTGCGCCCGGTGATAAATAGACGAATCTCCAAGTCCGACGTAGAAGTATTTGCTACCCGCCAACCGAGCGTTTGGATCAGCGACGTTGATTGTTATTAGGACTCCGTTCGTGACTGACCGGGTTACGCCCATCAGGGTCTGATTGGCTTGAAGCGTGATGGTCCCAACGCCAGTCCAGTCACAGTCGGAAACCTGCGACGGCGTAGTGCCGAAACCGCAGACCTCGTACGTACCTGCCGTCAGGCCGCTCATCGAGAAGTTGCCATTGGTGTCGGCCGTGAGCGAAGTGTTTGAGCCGGGATCTACCAGCACGGCTTGGCCGGCGGCAGATCTGGCGAAGACCGCGAGCTCCTGAATCACGACCTGAGCTCCCGCTACCCCGACGCTGTTTTCGTCAACGATCGTTCCAGAGATGCTTCCGCCTGTTTGGGCATGCGCGGCTATACAGAGTGCGACCACAGCGACGTTTAGTTGTAATAAGTATTTCATAATAACCACCTTTCCGTTATTCTTCTGTCGATATGCCGATGCTCAAAATGGTGGGTTAATAGTGTTTGGACTCGGGGTACAGTAGTCCCTGAGGTCGTGCCACGGCCGCATTGCTACACCCGAATTGCGCTGGGTGTAGAGACTGCTTTCGAGGTAGCCGGCGACCACGGCGGCTGCTTGCGCCTCTGTCCATTGGTCGCACCCAGCATTATCTACGGGGTTGGTCTCGCCAAACATCACGTTGTTGCCGGTGAGGCCGCGATATTGCAGGAAAGCCCACATGTCGTTAAAAAAGTTTTTAGCCCAGGTTTGGGTGTCGCTCGTAGCGGCGTACGTCGTCTGGTTGTGGATATCGGTCGTGGTCGGCTGTGTGAACGACATTGGTATGCTCACCATTCCGGACGTGCTATACCCATTCACACAGGCCAAGCCGTACTTTTGGTAGAGTGTATTGTTGAACGGCGGAACTCCGAATACGCCTCCTGGTCCCGCAAACGCCGCCACGAGCTCAGACAGACTCAACAACATCGCAGAGTCGCCATAGAAAGAGGCGCAGTCAAAGGAGGCGGTACTTGGATGTGTAGCAGTAACAGACATCGGGCTTGCGCCCGTATTCTTAGATAAGTACGCCCGTACATTGTTGAGGACTGGCTCCTGACGTGTATCGTCGTAGATAAATCTAGCTTCTACCGTGAAGTCCAGAAGGTCCGTCTCTTGACCATAGTCCAGGTCCCCGATGTTTAACCCCGCCGCGTAAGCCTGGGCCACAACACCACTCATCAGGGAGTAGAAAGTGCGCCCAGCCCCACCAATTAGTGGTGTTAGGCATTTGCATTTGCGTAGTAATAAGAAGCATTGCCGCAGTTTTGGTCTGCGTAGTAGCTGTTGTTGACATCCAATCCGTACGGCAGCCATGGAAAGAAGACAAGCGTCGCCTGCTTGCTGCATTCCGAGACTTGGACCTGTTTGACAAAAGGCCCAGGTAGTGGGACACCTGTATTATGATCATACGGCACGGTCCACGGTGCACCTGGCATGGCGGTTGGTGTGACGTTCGTGATGCCGTAGGTGTGCAAATCACTAAAGAACTGACCGAGCAGTGATAACCAAGTGCTTGAAACCGTCCCGTTTGTCTCAAGCGGCGTGCTGTAATAACCACCGCCGAGAGTGAACATGAAGCGGACATTAACGACGCCCTGGGACCGGTAACTGTTCGGTCCGGTTGAGACGATGAACTGGACGCACTGTTGTACGGTTATGCTGGTGGAACACCCCTGAATCAGGGGACCTGAACCGTTCGTGTTGGCGCTTTTGTACTGATCGATAGGAAATGGCCCAAAGTTAATCCCTAAGTGAGAAAGCTGCGCGATGGAAATGGCTGGTAAGCCACCCAGAAGCACTGCTAGCAACGTAATCTTTCTCAAACTAAACCACATTTTACCCTCCCTGTGAGCAACTTTAGGCGGGCACATGCAACCAGTATGGTAGCCATTCGGATGCATGTGTTCAACCTGTTCTTGGAAAAATATCCGCACAACTAGGGCCCAATACCCAATCGGTTCACTCTCAACGCCACTGAATCAACTCGAGTTTGAGAAAATAGCAATAGTTGCGCGAAGAGACTCAGAAAAACCGCGCAGTTTGAGTGGTCGTACGCAGATAGGGTATTGATAATCGGAAATCGCCGGAGCAACGAAACTTACGCCTGCTTGCGTTTCATCAGATTCCTGCGCAGGGCCTGAAAGAGTTTGACGTGCAAGACCAAACCGCGCGAAGATTCATGGAAGGAGAAAAGAGAAGATGATATCCAAAATTGTGGTTGTTGCCGCCGCGGCCGGACTGATGGCCGCAACCGTGGGGGCCGCGAGCAAGCCGGTTACCGTCGTACTGAAGGACGCCAAAGGCGATAGCGTCGGTACCGCGGTGCTCAGCGACAGCAAGAGTGGCGTGAAGATCAAGCTGGATTTGAAGAACCTGCCTCCGGGCGAGCATGCCATCCATATCCATCAGGCGGCGAAATGCGAGCCTCCCTTCGCGACCGCGGGTGGCCACTTCAACCCGGACATGAAAAAACATGGACTTGATAATCCGGACGGCCCGCACGCCGGCGACATGAAGAATTTCATGGTGAAACCGAATGGCGCCGCCAAAACAACGGTTGTGGATGAACGCGTCAACTTGGATGACAACGATCACTCAGTGTTCGCGAATGGCGGTACGGCGCTGGTGATCCATGAAAAGGCGGACGACCTGAAGACCGATCCGGCCGGGAACGCGGGCGCGCGCATCGCCTGCGGCACGATTACCAAGTAGCAGGTGGCGACGCCCTCAACTGCAATCCAATATTGACCGTAGCGCCACGCCGCTGCAACGCGCGGGTGACACCCTGTTTGTTTCTTCACACATGGAGAAAAAAAATCACGCTGACCGTTCGGCGGAAGCGGCAACCGCGAAGAAACGCAAGAGACCGCCTGAGGCGGCGCCCGCCGCTGCGGTGAATCTCAACGATCCGAGCCTCTACATCAACCGCGAGCTGAGCCTGCTAGCTTTTCAGCGGCGCGTTCTGGAAGAGGCCGAGGACAGCCGGAATCCGCTGCTGGAGCGCGTCAAGTTCCTCTCCATCCTAGGCTCCAACCTTAACGAATTTTTTATGGTGCGAGTGGCGGGCTTGGTGAGCCAGATGGAGGAGGGCATTGTGGACGCGGGCCCCGACGGGATACAGCCCCGCGCCCAGTTGATCGCGATCCGTCGTGAAATGAAGCGGATGATAGGGGACGCTTATAAGTGTCTGGCCGGTCTGCGGCCGGAGTTGAATGAAGTGGGGATTCGAATCCTCGATTACTCGGATCTCACCGAAGTCCAGTCGCGCGTGGCCGCCAACTTTTTCACCGAGTCGGCATTTCCTGTATTAACACCGCTTGCCTTCGACCCCGGGCGTCCGTTCCCCCACATCTCCAACCTTAGCCTGAACCTGGCCGCGCTGATCCGTGACACCCAGGGCAACGAGCGCTTCGCGCGCATCAAGGTTCCCGATTCGCTGCCGCCCCTGGTTCCCGTAAACCGCGCCGCCACGCCGAAGCAAAAGCGCCGGCGATCGCAATCTCATCTCGAGTTCGTGTGGCTGGAGCAAGTGATCGCGGCTCACCTGAGCGCGTTGTTCCCGGGGATGCAGGTGCTGGAAAGTCATCCGTTTCACGTCACCCGCGACGCGGACATCGCGATCAAAGAGCTGGAAGCCGAGGACTTGCTCGAAAGCATCGAAGCAGGCGTGCGGCAGAGGCGCTTCGGCGACGTGGTGCGTCTGATGGTGGGCGAAGACATGCCGCCCCACATCCTGGAAATCCTCATGAACAATCTGGAGGTGGAGGCCAGCGAAGTCTATCGCATCCAGGGGCCTCTCTCCTTGAGCCGCCTCATGTATTTGTACAATGTCGACCGGCCCGATTTGAAGGATGCCCCGTTTGTCCCTGCTCTTCCAGCCGCGTTGGCGCAGGCGGGCCCGGAAGAGGACCTGTTCGCGTTGATCGGCCGTCAGGATATTCTTTTGCACCACCCTTACGAATCATTCCAGCCCGTGGTTGATTTTCTGAAAAAGGCGGCCCACGATCCAAACGTATTAGCCATCAAAACCTGCCTTTATCGCACGGGCCGCAATTCGCCGATCGTGCAGGCGCTGCTGGAGGCGAGCGAGGAAGAAAAGCAGGTGGCCACACTGGTGGAGCTGAAAGCCCGCTTCGACGAAGAGAGCAACATCGAATGGGCGAAAGCCTTGGAAGCCGAGGGCGTACACGTGGTGTATGGGCTCATCGGCCTCAAGATCCACTGCAAGGTGTCGATGGTGGTACGGCGCGAGGGCGACCGAATCGCGCGTTATTTACACCTTTCCACCGGCAATTACAACGCGGTCACGGCGCATCTGTACACCGACATTGGGATGTTTACCGCCAGCGAAGAGGCGGCCGACGATGTGACGCACCTGTTCAACTATTTGACGGGCTACTCGGCCAAGGCCGATTACAAGCGGCTGCTGATCTCGCCCGTGAATCTGCGGGCGCGGATGGAAGCCATGATCGAGCGGGAAATCGAACATCAGAAGCAAGGACGCAAAGGCCATCTCATTTTCAAGACGAACGCGCTCGTGGATCCGGAAATGATTCAGCTGCTATACCGCGCGGCGCAAGCGGGCGTTCAAGTCCAGTTGCTGGTCCGCGGAATCTGCTGTTTGAGGCCAGGCTTGGAGGGCATCAGCGAGAACATCGAAGTAACTAGTATTATCGGGCGATTTCTGGAACATAGCCGGATATACTATTTTCACAACGGCGGAGATGAGGAAGTCTATCTGGGTAGCGCCGACCTGATGCCGCGCAATCTGGATCATCGCGTGGAGATTCTTTTTCCGTTAGCCGACGAGAAAATCGTCGCGCGCGTTCGCGATGAAGTGTTGAAGGGCTACCTGAGCGATACCGCCAACGCCCGGCGCATGCTCCCCGACGGCACCTACGTCCGGAAGAAACCCGCCAACGGAAAGCCCGCTTTCAATTGTCAAGAGGCCTGGATCCCGAAGCGGCGTTGGGTGGAACCTCACGAGAACGCGGAGACACTCGCGTTAAAGCACCGGCCCGACGACGATTAATCGCGCGGTGTTTGGTCAGTTTTACACGGCTCGTTCCATGTCACATTCTTGTCACCCATGCCAAGTGTTTGGCATCGCTTCCTTCGTTGACGGCCCCGAATTTGCTTCACTTTGGCCTGCAAGGAGGTGCAGGCATGAGAAGTTTATCGTTCGCTGGCTTTGGATTGGGGATGCTGATGGGAATTGCGTCCGCCCAGCCGGCGCCTCAACCCGACCCGCAGCCGATCTATCGGGTCACCGTAGTTTCGCGCAGCTTGGAAGCTGTGAACTACGAGCACCGGGGCGGACCGACACCGATCGATTTTCAAGGGACAGTGCTGCTTCCGCACGCGAAAGGCACAGCCATCGTGGAAAGCCACCGCGGCCGGGTAGAGATCGACGCGAGATTCGAGCACCTGGAAGCACCCACGCGCTTTGGGCGTGAATATCTCACCTATGTTTTGTGGGCCATTTCACCGGAAGGGCGCCCCAAGAATCTCGGCGAGGTGCTGGTAGATTCGTCGGATAAGGCGCACTTAAAGGTGACTACCGATTTGCAGGCTTTCGGTCTCATCCTCACGGCCGAGCCCTATTATTCAGTGACCATTCCCAGCGATGTTGTGGTGGTGGAGAATGTGGTGCGGCCCGACACCATCGGCGCGCGCGAGGAAGTGACCGCGAAATATGAATTGATGCCGCGGGGCCACTACACAATGAACGTCCAGGCATCTCAATTGCGCTCGATGGAAGGGTACGGGGAAAAGGTATCCTACGACCGCTATGAGGCTGTACTGGAGCTGTATCAAGCGGAGAACGCTGTCCAGATCGCGCGATCGCTCGGCGCGGATCAGTACGCGCCAGAGTCCATGAGCAAGGCCGCGGCACTGTTATCGCAAGCGCAGGGGATGAACGCGCGCAAAATGGATACGCACGCCATCGTGTCGGCCGCGCGCGAGGCCTCGCAGATGGCTGAGGACGCTCGCACCATCGCGATAAGGCGCCGGGATGAAGAACGCCACGCGGAGGAAATACAGCGATCCGAGAATCAAAGCGAGCTTCGACGCAGGGCGGAAGAAAATGCCGCTCAAGCGCGGGCGGACGCAGAAGTGGAAGCCCAACACGCGGCTGAAGCCCGCGAGGAGGCAGCCGCCGCTGAGGCTCAAGCCAGCGCCGCGGCTCAAGTTAAAGCCGCGCAACAGGCGGTCCTAGCGCCACCCCCACCTCCTCCGCCGGCACGAACGGCGCCCGTTCAAAATCCGGACCGTCCGCAAAAACAATTCCGAGCGGTATTGCTCGCGGAGCTCAACAGCAGGCTCGCGACGAGAGACACTCCGCGGGGCCTAGTGGTGACGGTGAGCGATTCGATGTTCGGGCCTGGCGATGACGGTTTGCGGCCCGATGCGTCTCAACGCGTGGGATACATCGCGACTGTCTTGGCGTCTCACCCCGGACTGAATGTACGCGTGGAAGGCTACGCCGACGTGCAGGGCCTCTCTGAAGAGCGTGCGCAAGCGGTTCGAGCTGCGCTGATCGCACGAGGCGCGCGACCGGAGTCGCTCCTAGCCGTCGGTTACGGCGACTCCCGACCTGTGGCCTCCAACGCTACCGCGGCTGGACGCATCCAGAACCGGCGCGTAGAAGTAGTTATCGCGGGCGATAGCATCGGAAATCAGGCGCTGTGGGATCGATCTTATTCGTTACGGTCGCAGCGCTAACTATTCGTAACGAAGCGCACGCATGGCGTCGATTCTGCTGGCCCGCAGGGCGGGGATGTAGCCCGCGGCGCAGGCCACCGCGGCGAGACCGAGCGCGGCCAGAACGACAGTGACCGGGTCGCGGCCGGTAACGCCGTAGAGTTGAGTTTGCACGAGCTTCGCGAGAACGAGCGCGCCCGCCAATCCGGCCGCAAGTCCCACCGAGACCAGCACCAGAACTTCGCGCATCACCATCCAGATCACGTCGGTTTGAAACGCGCCCAAAGCCATACGGATTCCGATTTCGCGCGTGCGACGGGCGACGGTGTAAGCCATCACGCCATACAGTCCGATGACGGCGAGCAAAGTCGCGAGAAAGCCGAATACCGCCGAGAGGCTCGCGATCAAGCGCTCGGTCAAAAGCGAATTGGAGACCTGCTCGTCCAGGGTTCGCATGCCATAAAGCGGCAAATTGGAATCGAGAGCGCGTACTCGACCGCGCACGGCGGCAAAGAATTGCTCGGGCGCCGACGTAGTGCGAATGTACACCACCATGCCGCTAAAGAAGCTCTTCGCCAAATACGGCTCGAACATCTGGACGGGAACCTCATCGCGCAGATTGGTGTACTTGATATCCTTGACCACGCCAACGATTTCCATGTCGGTCTTTGTGCCGGGATCGATTCCGAAGCCCACATGGCGGCCGACCGCGTTGTCCACTGACCCGAAGAAGCGCTTGGCGAACTTTTCGTTGACAATGACTACACGCGAAACCAGGTCGTCGGGCTTGTCTCCGTGTTGCTGGGTTTGCGTGTCTTTGTCGGTGAAGTTCCGGCCCGCTAGCAGCGGCACTCCGAGCGTGGCGAAATAACCAGGCCCGATCCAGTTCATATAAGCGTCCGGGGTGTCGGTGGGCTTCGCATGGTAGCCCTCGATGGTGAGCCAGCTGTCCGACTCGTTGTTTTCGAGAATTCTCACCGCGGCCAGCCCGACCGAGCGAACGCCGGGCATCGCACTGAGCTCCGCGCTGAGCTGAAGGTAGAAAATTTTGGTTCGGTCCGAGCTGTAGCCGTTCAGCCCAGGATCCATTTCGAAGGCCACCAGATTACCCGTGGCGAATCCCGGACCAAGTTCGCGCAGATTTCGGAGGCTCCGAATGAAAAGGCCCGCGCCGATCAGCAGCAACAGCGAAAGCGTCACCTGCGCCGCCACCAGCGCCTTGCGAACACGCACGTGCGTTCCGCCGCCCACAATTCCTCCCACCGTGTCCTTCAGAGTGGGGGCGACATCCGGCTTGGTGGCTGCGAGTGCGGGCACGAGACCGAAAATCAGCCCGGTGAGCAGCGACACCGCCGTGGCAAAAGCGAGAATCTGTGGATCCGGTGTCGTGGACAGCTTGAGCGTATAAATGTCGGGAGGCAGAAAGGCCAGCAACGCGTGGTCCGTCCATATCGCGAGGACCAAACCCAACACACCGCCGGCGAACGAAAGCAGCAAGCTCTCGACCAGCAGTTGGCGAATGACGCGGAACCGTCCCGCTCCGATAGCGAGCCGGATGGCGATTTCCTTCTGCCGCGATGCTCCGCGAGCGATCAGCAGACTCGCGACATTCGCGCACGCAATCAGCAAAACGCCTCCCGTTAATGCCATCAGCACCCACAGTGGAGTAATCAGGAATTGCCGGAAGTACGACTGGCCCTGACCGCCGGGAAGCGTTTGGATCACGTTCTGCAAGAATCGGGCGCGCACTTCGGCAGACGCCTTGTTAAAGGCTGCTTCCTTCACTTCCATTTCGAGCATCGAGTGGAAGAATGGCTGCAGCGACGACTGTGCCTGCCGCCGTGATACGCCGGGTTTCAAGCGCCCGAATACGTTCACCCATCGGGTGCGGCGGTTATGGAAATCGAACGATTCATTGAGCAGCGGCATCAACTGCGGCCGCATCATCACGGGCACAAAAATTTGGTCCGCGCTTCCAGGATCCACGCCATAGAAGCCCTTTTGCGTCACACCGACGACGGTGAAATTGTGACCGTTCACAGCTATTGTCTTGCCGAGGATGGACGGGTCGCCCGCGAATCGCGACTGCCAATAGTCGTAGCTCAGGATCGCGACCGGATGGCCGCCGGGCACGCGATCGTCGTCGGGCGTGAATGCCCTACCGATGGCCGAGCCAACTCCCAGCACCGGGAAATACGTCCCCGATACCAGCTCACCGCGGGCCCGCTCGGTTGTTCCATTAAAACCCACGCTGAATTGGTCCGAGTAGCGGCAAAACATTCCGGTGAAGACCGCGTTGTGGCTCTCGAAATCCCGATACATCGGGTAGGAGAGCGAGTTCATGCCCCAGTTGTCTCCATAATGAAAGCCTTCCATACGGAGCAACACCAGCTCCTGGGGATTCTTGACCGGCATCAGCCTCAGCAGAACTTGATCGAGCAACGTAAAGATGGCGGTGTTCGCGCCGATGCCAAGCGCCAGCGACAACAAAGCTACAGCGGTGAATACTGGCGATTTTCGAAACGCGCGTAAGGCGAATTGAATATCTTTCCCGATGGATCGCATTGCCTAATAGACTACGCAGCGCCATTTTGGTTAGTTCCTGCTATCCTCAGAAATCATGTCCCGACGAACTGCGTTCGCTCTCCTTTTCTCGGCCACTCTCCTCGTTGCCAGCCTGTCTGCCGCACCTGCTCGCGTAAACCAATCCGACCCGCGCCTTGCCAAGGCGCTTCGCAGGCCCGAGTTGAACGGCTGGATCTTCGTGCATTTGGAAGGGACCCCGTCTGAGATCGGATTTCAGCACGGATATTTGCTGGCGCCCGAAATTGAAGACGCTCACAAGGTGATCGCCGTTGGCCTGACCCATGACAGCCGCAAGCCCTACGCGTTCTTCCGCAACGCCGCCGAAAAGGTCCTATGGCCACGCGTGGAGCCGCAGTATCGCGAGGAGCTGAAGGGAATTGCGGAAGGATTGAAGGCGCGCGGCGTGGCGCTTGATCTGTGGGACGTGGTGGCGATGAACGCGTGGCTGGAGCTCACGCCCTACTACACCAACTGGTACGACAAGCAGCATCAGCTCGCATCGGTGAGGAGGCCGGTGCCCGAACATTGCAGCGCCTTCGTGGCGGTGGGCAGTTACACGCGGGATGGCAAAGTAGTGATCGCGCACAACAACTGGACCGAGTATAAAGAAGGCTCGCGCTGGAACATCATTTTCGACATTACGCCGTCGGAAGGCTATCGCTTCTTGATGGACGGCATGCCGGGCCTGATTCATAGCGGCGACGACTTTGGCGTGAACAGCGCCGGTCTTGCAATCACTGAAACTACGATCGGGCACTTCTCCGGGTTTGATCCGAATGGAGTTCCCGAGTTCGAGCGCGCGCGCAAAGCTATGCAATACGCCGCCACCATTGACGACTACGCCCGCATCATGGAGGACGGCAACAACGGCGGCTATGCCAACGCCTGGCTGATCGCGGATACGCGCAACAATGAAATCGCCAACCTGGAGCTGGGTCTGAAGCACGTGACGTTGCAACGCACGCACGACGGTTATTTCGTCGGATCGAACTTCCCCGCCGATCCCGAACTGATCCGCGATGAAGCCAGCGATTACCCGGTGTCGGATCTGAGCATTAGCGCCAATGCAAGGCACGTCCGGTGGGAGCAGCTGATGCAAGAGAACAAGGGCAAGATTGACGTCGCGGAGGCTCAGCAGTTCATGGCCGATCATTATGATACGTTCGCGCATCAAAATGCGCCCAGCGAGCGGACCCTGTGCGGCCACATCGATCTTTCCACGCGCGGGTCCAGCCCATGGCAACCCTCTTTTGGGCCGGCGGGCACCGTGCAGAACAAGGCCGCCGACGCCGCCATGCTGGCCCAGATGTCATTCACCGCAGCGATGGGTCACGCCGACGGGATCGACTTCAAGGCCGCCGAACATCTGAAGCAGCATCCCGAATTCGCATGGGAGAAGGCCGTGTTGCGCGATCTCGATTCGCACCCATGGACGACGTTCCGCATCGCGCAATAGGCTCCGGCTCTGTCGCATATAATCGTAGTACCGTTTCGCTAACACAACACATTGCAGGAGGGTTGTTTGCACAGATGCTTCAGGAGTAGGTTCCTGAGTCTCGTGCTTGGTGTGCTGGCCGTGGGCGCTGGCGCGATGCCCTCCTGTGCGCAGGTCGGCGCCGCGATCTCGGGAAGAGTCACAGACGAATCTGGCGCCGTCGTTCCCGGTGCAATAGTCAAGGTGAAGAGCCTAGAGACCGGTGCGTCCAGGACAGTAACCACGGACGGATCCGGCGATTACACGCTGTTTGGACTGCCTATCGGGGCGCAGGAAGTCACGGCCGAAAAGGTCGGCTTTATGGTGGTCCCTGACCGAGTCACCTTGGTGGTCGGGCAGGAAGCCGTTGTAAATCTCACTCTCTTCTCCAGTAGTGGAACTGCTTACGTGATCGTGACGGACAAAACGCCGCTGGTGAACACCACCACCGCCTCGGTTTCCGGCGTCGTCGGGGAACAGCAGATCAAGGAACTGCCGCTCAACGGCCGCAGCTTTGACAATCTCATCACGCTCAATCCCGGCGCGGAAAACTACAGCGCGATGAAGAGCCCGAATACCAGCACCAGCAACGGGAACACATTTTCGGTAGATGGCCGCCGGACTTATGAAAATTTGATCCTGCTGAACGGAATCGAATACACGGGCACGAGCCAGCTAGCCATCACTCCCGGCGGGGTCAGCGGCGAATTGCTGGGCATCGACGCCATCCGCGAGTTCAACATGCTGACCGACACATATGGTGCCGAGTACGGCAAACGCGCCGGCGCGCAGGTCGACGTCGTCACGCAGTCGGGAACTAATCTTGTACACGGCACGCTATTCGAGTTTCTTCGCAACAGCGATCTTGACGCCCGTAATTTCTTCGACCGAGCCTCAGTCCCGCCGTTCCGCCGAAACCAGTTCGGCGGTGCGCTGGGAGGGCCTGTCAAGAAAAACAAGTGGTTTCTGTTTGGCAACTACGAAGGTTTCAGGCAGTCGCTGGCTGTCAGCAATGTGAGTGTGGTTCCCGACGCGCAGGCGCGCTTGGGCATAATACCCAACCTGCCCACCGGTTTCAAAGCGAATCCAGCAATGCTCCAATACATGCAGCTCTGGCCGCAACCCAATGGTCCGGACCTGGGCGGCGGCGTCGCGCTTTCCTACAACAACCCGTTGCAGCACATTCATGAGGATTTCGGCACGGTCCGAACGGATTACATCTTCAGCGCGCCGGATACCTTTTCGGCCACCTACACCATCGACGATGGCAATAGTTTGATTCCGCAGTCCGACCCGCTGTTTGGATCGGCTGAAACTTTGCGCGGACAAGTTGCCAGTGTCGAGGAGACGCATGTCATTTCTCCCGAAATTTTGAATACATTCCGCGCCGGGTTTTCACGCGCCGCGTTTAGCTATACTCCTGTCGATCTGGCCTCCTTTCCCGCGAGCCTTTCGTTTGTGACTGGATTGGGACCAGGCGGTATCGTCATCGGCGGCGGCGTGACCACAACCACGGGCGGCGCCATTACATCGGCTGGTCCGAACAATGCTTCGAATGTCTGGAACCGCAGAAATTTGTTTACTTACACCGACAGCGTCCAGATCATCAAGGGCCGTCATCAGATCACGGCCGGCGTCTGGTTCCAGCGAGTGCAAGAGAATGAAAACACCGCGTCGCGTCAGCTCGGGCAAGCCACTTTTGCGAGCTTGCAGACCTTCCTGCAAGGCACGGTGACGTCGTTTCAAGTAGTGCCGGACCCGAACGAGCTCGGCTGGAGAAGCCTATTCGGCGCCGCATATTTCGAAGATGCGATCAAATTGCTTCCGAATCTGACGTTGCAGGCCGGCCTGCGGTATGAATTCACCACGGGGTGGAACGAAGAATCGGGAAGAGCCTCGAACTATTTCACTGACTCGAACGGTATCTTGATCACCAATCCACACGTGGGCGGTTCCGTCTTCACCCAAAACAACGCGACGCACCTGTTTGGTCCACGCGCGGGCCTGGCCTGGGATGTCTTTGGAAACGGCAAAACCGCGGTTCGCGCCGGTTACGGGACTTACTATTCCCTGATTGATAACTTGAGTTTCCTGCTCAACTCGCTGCCTCCCTACAACGGGGCCATTACTAATCCCAAAACACAGACGGCGCTGCTGTCGCTTATTCCGGTTACTCGCGGCGTGCCCCCTCCACCCGGCACCATCTACGCTCCGCAGGGTATCCAAGCTAACGCTAAGACGCCTACAGTTCAGGAATGGAATTTCACAATCGAACAGCAACTGAGTCGCGAGACGGTGCTGCGCGCCAGCTATGTGGGCTCGTTCGGATACCACGGCCTGTTGAGCGTCGATCCCAACACCATTCCCGCGCAGATTTGTTCCAACCCGAGCGGCTGTTTGGCGGGTGGCGTCGCTAGCGTCGCAAGTTTGGCGAAGATTCCACATACCGTGCCCGAGGGTGCGCAGTACATTCCCGGACCCGGCGCCAGCCGTCCCAATCCCAATCTAGGCGCGGGATTCTTCTGGTATACCGAAGGCAACAGCAGTTACAACGCTCTGCAAGTGGACGTGAGCCACAGGTTCAGCCAAGGCCTCCAGTTCCGCGCGAATTACACCTGGTCGAAAAATCTGGATATGAATTCGGCGCTTACGGGCGCGCAGGCCAACAATCAGGCGCAAATGATTCTGGACCGCAACGATCTGCGACGCGATTGGGGACCATCCGCGTATAATCTTCCAAACCAAGGCAGCATTTCGGGGACCTACCAGCTGCCCTTCGGCAAGGGCAGGTCATGGGCCAACGACTTTGGCGGATTTGGAAACCATCTGGTGAGCGGCTGGCAGTTCAATACCATCGCCTCGCTCGCGAGCGGTTTTCCCTTCACTCCGCAGATTGGAACGAATCGATCCGGAGACGGCGACACCCGAAACCCCGACCGGCCTTCGGTCAATCCCGCGTTCACGGGACCGGTGGTGTTAGGCAACCCGAATCAGTGGTTCAATCCGAGCGCGTTCAAGCTGCCCATTGCCGGCACGTACGGGAATTTAGGGCGCGGCATGTATAGCGGGCCGGGGCTGGCCGAGGTGGACGCCTCGCTGTTCAAGGATACTGCCATCACCGAGCGAACCAATCTGCAATTCCGCGCCGAATTTTTCAACGTGCTGAACCACACGAACCTCGGGACGCCGAACGCCACTGTCTTTTCGAACGGCGCCATTAGCCCCACGGCCGGATTGATCACCATCACAACGACGACGTCGCGGCAGATCCAATTCGGATTAAAGCTGATTTTCTGACCGCTCCCCACGGGCGCGGCTCAGCTACTAGCGTTGAGATGCCAGTTCGACGCGGTGCCCGAAGACCTGCACGTTGATGTCGGAGCTTTTGTCCCAGCCCGCGCCTTTGCTATCGAAGGCGTTCTGGAACTTGCCTCCGGAAGTGAACAGCAGCATCGATCCATCCGCGCCGTCCTGATTGGCTACGGCAAGCTCGGCATTAGATGCCGCGTTGAACCAGGCATAAGTCTTACCGGCTTTGTTCGGTATCGGCCGTCCCAGACCCCAGGCGCCGAAACGAAGCTTCACGCCGCCTTGCGCGTGGAAATTCAACTGAGTGAAATCGATTTGCCAGACGCGCATACTGGTTCCGAAATCGTCATAGGGAACCACGCCGGCCGCGGTTGCATCGGAGATCAGGATATTGGGATTGCTGGTCTGGTCGCTAGCGGGCTTGAGTAGCCCGGTGACGATGGGCGTGAGACCTTCATTCGCGCCGCCGACGTACAACCGGACATCCTGGTAGAAATCGCCGAGGTGCTCGGGGTCGGTTTCGGTTACGCCCGGCACGGTCCAGACGCGGATGGAGTCGATCACCCAGGATTCGCCGGCAGCGCCGACAGTGAAGTCGTCGCCCAGGAATCCGCTGTCGTACAAACTCCAGCGGACGTTGCTGCGGTAGTCGCCGGAAACGTTGTTCAAGTTGGCTTGAGGCAAACCGCGATTGACCACCAGCGCCGGCGGCGCCGCGAGTACGGGCCAGGCAAGCGCGAGACAGAGAGAGCAGGTCTTGAATCGACTGAGAGCATTCATGAGATTTATATTGTACTGAATCGGTTTGAGAATGGAAGAGGCTGAAGCTCATTTCCGGCTGGCCCCCAGTTCAACAGACTCCGGTTCAGGCGTCAGCAGGCGCATGTTGCTTCCGCCCAATTCCCATCCCAGTTCCGCCAGGCGTTCCGGAGAGGCGCAGAAGACAATCTGGAACACATTCCGATCCTGCGATGCAGCCAGCCGCCTTCCTGGCCGCGGAGATACGATGGCAAGATACTTCAGGATGGTGTAAACATCGGCCTCCTCGGGAAGCTGCCAGTCCACCTCCTGGGTGCAAAAGCGGATTCGCGAACCTCGCTGGGAAAGGTTCCATGCAAGAAATGCGCAGCGGTCCACGGCGGATTCGAACCACAGGGCTTGAGACTCGGGGATGTCGAGATCGAGAAAAAACGCGACGGCCTGTTCCCGTTCGCGCGCAAATTCACGGACCTGCAGATCGCCGGTGTGAGCGGTGGCTTTCCAATCCACATGATGGGCGCTTTCAAGCGCCTCGTAAGGGCGGATGCGATAGAAATCGTTTCCTTGTCCGCGATAAAACGATGCGATCTCGCCCTGCAGGGAGACTAACAGTTCCTCGAAACCGGGCTGCGGATCGATGGACGGATACACGATAATGTCGCGCGCCAGCTGCACATTGATGCGCCGCTCGGCGAATCCAAACGGGAATCGGGTGGAGAAGCGAAAACTGTTCTGCCGATAGGCTCCGCGGCGAGCGAAGAAAAGCTCCACCGGGGCCTCGATCCGCGCGCTGCCGGGAATTACGGGGAAATAGAGCGGCTGCGAAAGCCCGCTATTGCTCGATCCGGCTACGTGGATCGAGAAGGAGGCTATCCAGCGCTTGGTGTTGCGGATCACGATGCGCCCCATCAGCTTTCGGCCCGCGCACAGATGTTCGGGCAACAGAAAATCCAGTTCCAGTCCGGCGAGGGAAAGGCGGCCGATAAATCCCGAGACCATCCATGTCGCCAGTAGCAGCGCCAGAATCAGGAAGAGCAGGTTATTCGCCGAGACGAACGCCGCCAGCGACACCAGGACACACGTTAACGTGAACAACAGACCCAGGCGCGTCACCTGTTGGCGCGTCCCGTGGTCGAGCGCCGAGCGAAGCCAGGGCCAGGGTTTCAGCACTCCTTCCAAGATGGCACACCCCACGCCCGGTTGGAATTTATCCCGAGCCCGGCAGAAGGCGGCGCCGGTTGCCGTCGCGATTGGCAATTTCTTTGGGCCTGCCGGACTGTAAGCCGGTTTCTGTACCCCGAAGGGCGGCAGTCATTCCTCTGGGCAAGGCATTGCTGCCAAGCTCTAGCAACCTACCCGGAAGTCGAACGGAGCGGGCCGCTCCTCCTCCCCTATTTGGTCTTGCTCCGCATGGGGT
>Ga0209415_10009708_pt1 | contig 16490 bp, 12 predicted proteins | sample PeaSoiSIISIP2007_FD_187696 | JGI IMG/M metagenome (GOLD analysis project Ga0209415, IMG submission 187696) | Peat soil microbial communities from Weissenstadt, Germany - SII-SIP-2007 (SPAdes) (version 2) | ecosystem: Environmental > Terrestrial > Soil > Wetlands > Peat | place: Germany...
CTTGCTGGATTGCGACCTGACGGAGTTGAGGCAACCTTGGGAAACTTCACTCGAACGCCTGCTGCACCAGCAGTAGCGGAAATACCTTTCGACAAGCTCCGCGAGGAGTGCGGCGTCTTCGCCATTCACGGGCATCCCGAAGCCGCCAACCTGGCTTATCTCGGGCTCTACGCGCTGCAACATCGCGGCCAGGAGAGCGCGGGCATCGCCACCAGCGACCATCGCGAAATCCGCTGTTCCAAATCGATGGGGCACGTGGCTGATATTTTCACGCCCGAACAAATTGCAAGCTTGCCGGGCGACATGGCGATCGGTCACACGCGTTATTCGACAGCCGGCGATACCGTCCTGTTGAATGCGCAGCCGTTCCTGGTGGCTTGCAACAAGGGACAGATCGCCGTAGCGCACAACGGCAACATCACCAACGCCGTCGAGCTGAAGCGCGATCTGGAGCGCGAAGGATCCATCTTTCAGGCCTCCAGCGACACCGAAGTGATTCTGCATTTGGTGGCGAGATCGCGCGAACGAACCCTCGCCGGCGCATTGCGCGAAGCCCTGCTGCAATTGGAAGGCGCATTTTCATTGGTGTTCCTGGCCAAGGACCGCGTGATCGTGGCGCGCGATTCGCACGGCTTCCGGCCGCTGGCGTTTGGACGCATGCCCGCGCCCGAAGGAGGCACGGCGTATGTATTCGCGTCGGAAACCTGCGCGTTCGACTTGATCAATGCCGATTATTTAAACGATGTCGAGCCCGGCGAAATGGTGTCCGTCGGTCCGGAAGGCTTGACGCGCGAGCGCTGGGCGCCGGCCGCGCCGCTAGCCCATTGCGTCTTCGAGCATGTGTATTTCTCGCGGCCCGATTCCATCGTGTTCGGACGCTCCGTCGGGCAGTCGCGTGAGAATCTGGGACGATTGCTCGCGCGCGAATCCGCCGTGTCCGCCGACGTTGTCGTTCCGGTCCCCGACTCCGGCACCGCCGCCGCCATCGGTTTTGCGTCCGAATCGAACATCCCTTTCCGGCAAGCGCTCATCCGCAATCATTACGTGGGCCGCACGTTCATCGAGCCTTCGCAAGCCATTCGTGACTTCGGCGTGAAGCTGAAGCTCAACCCGGTGCGCCATCAGTTGGAAGGCAAGCGCGTGATCCTGGTGGACGATTCCATCGTGCGCGGGACAACAAGTCGCAAGATCGTGCGGATGGTGCGCAATGCGGGAGCGCGTGAAGTCCATCTGCGCATCTCGTGTCCTCCCACAATTTCGCCCTGCTTCTACGGTGTGGATACGCCCTGCGAGAGCGAGCTGATCGCCGCTAATCATTCCATCGAAGAGATTCGCAAGTTTGTCGAAGCCGATTCGCTGGCCTATCTTTCGCTGGATTCTTTGCGAAAGGCCGTGCACGACACCAAGGGCGACTATTGCTACGCATGCTACACCGGCAACTATCCCACCGAGCTGGTGCAGATCGAAGAATTGGTCTCCGCCCGAACACGTCGCTAGCGGGATCATCGAGAGTACAATCAAAACATGGGTGCGACCACGACGCTGGTAACAGTCCAGGAGTTCTTAGAGATGCCTGAGTCCGAAGGCCTCATCGAAGAGCTCATTGGAGGCGAGATTGTCCGCATGCCTGTAGCCGGGCAGCCACATGAAGTCACGAAGTCCAACATCAATAGGCTTTTGACCGCTTGGACCCTTCAGAATCCCGCGTTGCGAGTGTTCATCGAAACTGCGTATCAACTCGATGATCAGAACTGTTTAATCCCCGACATCAGTCTGCTTGCCTCTGCTCGAATCGTGCCTGGAAGCACCGGCGTGTTTCAGAAGCCTCCGGAACTGGCTATCGAAGTCGTGTCCTCGGAGAAGGCCGCGCACTTGGAAACTAAGATTGAACTCTATCTTTCGCACGGCGCGAAGTCGGTGTGGGTGGCGTATCCGCAGCGACGTGTAGTTCGAATCTTCGACCCCGCCGGCGGAGCCAAACGATTCGAGCACGATGAACCGCTCGTCGATCCGAACGTACTTCCCGGCTTCAGCGTTCCCACATCGGCGATCTTCGAAGGTGTCTAGTCCACTTACCAAATTCGCCCCCGCCGTCGCCGCCTCGGCGCTGGCAGTTCCGCATTCCCGCATTCGCGAACTGGCCGAACTCGCCATGTCCATGGACGGCGTGTTGAAGCTCTACTTCGGCGAATCAAACCTGCCGACCCCCGAGTTCATCAAACGCGCCGCGCAAAAAGCGATGGCCGACGGCTACACGTTCTACACAGAGAACGCCGGCCTGCCTTCGTTGCGCAAGGGGCTCGCGCGCTACTACCAGGAGCTGCACGCGGTGGAACTCGATGCGTCCAGCGAGATCGTAGTGACTGCGTCCGGGGTGCAGGCGCTGCACCTCGCCATTCGTTGCGTGCTCGATCCCGGCGATGAAGCGCTGGTGCTGACGCCCGCCTGGCCGAACGGCGCGGCCAACGTCGCCATGGCCAACGCTGTGCCCCTCGAGATTGCGCAACCTTTGGTGGGCGATCGTTATCAGATCGATTTTGCCGCCTTAGAAGCTGCGGTCACGCCGCGAACGCGGATGTTGCTTTACACGTCGCCCTCGAATCCCTTGGGCTGGGTCGCGACTGTCGACGACCAACGTCAATTGCTGGAATTCGCGCGCCGGCACGGATTGTGGCTCATGGCTGACGAAGTCTACGAGCGCCTAAACTATACGGGACCGAAGCCGGCTACTCCCGCGCCGACCATCTTGAAGCTCGCCACTCGCGACGATGCCGTCATAGTCATCCAGTCTTTCTCAAAAGCATATTGCATGACGGGATGGCGTCTCGGTTGGCTGGTGACGCGTCGCGATCTGGCTGCGAGAGCCACGCAGCTCAACGAATTCGTCGTTTCACACGCGCCAAGTTTTACGCAGCGCGCGGGCGAAACAGCGCTGCTTTGGGGCGAGAATACGCTGGCTGAAATGCTGGCCCGATTGAAGGAGAATCGCGACTTTTGTTTGGCTGCGCTGGCGAAGATGCCGGGCGTCACGGTTCCCAAGCCGGACGGAGCGTTCTACTTGTTTCCCAAGATCGCAGGCGCCGCCGATTCATTTGATTTTTGCAAGCGGCTGTTGCTCGAAACCCAAGTAGGACTGGCGCCCGGCGTTGCCTTCGGCACGGGCGGCGAGGGATCGGTGCGAATCTGTTATGCCGCCGATCGCCCGATTCTCGAAGAAGCGATGGCGCGCCTCGGTCTGTTTCTCCAGTGAGCGCGCGCCCGCTCTCTCCTCCGAATCCTTTCCGAATCCTTATGGATGCCCCACGTCGTGTTTGTCGCGATAGATGTTCCGGCTCAGCCGATTCTGCTGACGATTGACTCGTGCCTTCTGATTGTTTGTTAAGTTGCCGCCGTTGGCGGCTCGGTCGCGGCGCGTCTCGCGATTAATTGCCGCTTCCTTGCGCTCCAGGTTCGCGGTCTCGTGCGGGCTGAGCGTGCCATTGGCGACGCCGTTCGCGATGCGCGCCTGCTGATTTTCCTTGCGCTGCCCGATCTCCGTCTCTTGCGCGAGGCCGGTACCGGCCACGATCGTCCCCGTTAAGATTAGTGCGAGTAACTTGCCTTCCATATTTGTCCTCCTGTCTGCTAGACGCAATCGACAGCCCGAGGCTTACGCCTCCCCCATTAAAATCCAGTCACCTGAAAGGAGTTGTGCCCTAGCCCAAGCCGAGAAAACGCCTCACTTCTTGCTCCAGCCCGGGTGCGCAGCCGATCGCATTTCCGGCGTAGATCGTCGAACCGCCATCGACGTTCAGATACCGCGCGCCGGCCTCTTCCAGGATGATTTTCAGTGGAGCGAAGTCCCAAGGGGACGCACTGGGTTCGATCCAAACCTCGGCTTGTCCCGCCGCCACCATCATCGCGTCCGCGGCGCCGCCCAGGCCGCGCACCGCCCAAAAGCGAGCCATCCAATCGAGCAATTGAGGGCGAAAAGGCGAATTCGCCACTTTGTCGTACCCGTTCACACACAAAACAGATTCCTCGACCGACGTTTTGGAGGAAGCATGCACACGAGAGCCGTTGCAATGCGCCCCGCCGGCACGGGCGGCGGTACAGAGCTTGCCGAGAATTGGCAGGTTCACAACACCCACCACGACATCGCCGTCCGCTTCCAGCGCGATGAGATTGGCCCACAGGGGATTGCCGCGCACGTAATCTCGAGTCCCATCGATTGGATCGACAATCCAACGCCGCCCGCTGCGGGTCTCCGCGCGTGCTCCCTCTTCGCCGAGAATGCCGTCGTCGGGAAAAGCATCGCTCAACATGCGCGCGATCATCCGCTCGCATTCGCGGTCCGCCTGCGTCACGGGCGACTTGTCTGGCTTGGCCTCAGCGACGATGTTGGGCTGATACCGCAGCGCCAATTCGGCCGCTGCGCTCGCGGCCTGGGTTGCGACCTCTAGTTCTTTGGACCACAATCCACACGCTAGCACGTCTACAATAGGCGCATGGATGCTCGTACCATGTATGCGGTGCTGGAAGAGACCGCCCGGACTCTTGGCGACGCGCCGGCTTTGCATCAGCCCACCGGCAAGGGAAATTATCAGACATACACGTGGCTCCAGTACAAGCGCGCGGCCGAAGAAATTGCCTGCGGCTTGCGGCAGCTCGGTATCGGAAAGGGCGACACGGTGGCGCTCCATTCGGAGACCCGCGCCGAATTCTATCTCGCCGATCTTGGCGTTCTCACGAATGGTTCTATCGCGGCGGCGCTCTACACGACGTATCCATTCCCGGATCAAGCGAGAAATGTGAAAGCCAGCCACGCCAAGGCCGTGTTCATCGAAGATCCCAAGAGCATGCAGGCGCTGATCGAGGCGGCGGATCACGACGCCGCGGCCGATCGCGACTCGCTCGCCAGACTGCATTGGATTCTGCTGACCGGTGAATCGGAGGGCGCAATCACTTTGGATCAATTGCGGGCGAAGGGGCGTGCCGCGCTCAAGAAAGATCCGCAGGCCGTCGCGAAGATCCGCGCCGAGCTGCGCGCGGAAGATCCGGCGATCCTGTATCTCACCTCCGGCGCCACCGGCGAACCGAAAATGGGCGTGGTAAGCCACGCGGCTTTAGTTGCCAATATCGATATGGGACCGCTGGTGCTGCCGCTCTCGACCGCGGATTCCACCATCGCCTTTCTTCCATCGGCGCACATCGCGCAGCGCGTGGTGATCGAATTGCTCCCCATCCGCATGGGTTTTCCCGTCTGGTTCTCGGAGGGTCTCACCAAGCTGCCGAGCGAAATGAAGACCATCCGCCCGACTTTTCTCCTGGCGCCACCGCGAGTTTGGGAGCGCATCTTCGCCAGCGTCCACACCGAGGTGACGAAGAAGAGCGCGGCCGCAAGAAAGATGTTTCACGGCGCCGTGGGATTGGGAGCCGAAGTGAGCCGCCTTCGCGAAGAGGGCAAACCGGTTCCGAAAACGATGCGGGCCATGCTCAAGATCGCCGACCGGCTGGTTTTCTCGAAGATTCGCGCGCGTCTGGGCGGCCGCATCAAAGTGGCGGCCTCGGGCGCGGCCCCGCTTGGGAAGGACTTGGCGCGCTTCTTCTCGGCCATCGGAATGCCTCTCATCGAAGGCTACGGACTCACCGAGGGTGGAGTGGTTTGTCTGAACCCCACCCACCGTCCGAAGTCTGGAAGCATCGGCGTAAAGATGCCGGGCGTGGAGCTGCGCCTGGCCGATGATGGCGAGCTGCTGGTGAAGAGTCCGACCCTGTTCTCGGGATATCACAGTGATCCTGAAGCCACCGAGACCGTATTGCGCGACGGTTGGCTTCACACCGGCGACATCGCCGAATTCGATGCCGACGGGTACGTGTACATCACCGGCCGCAAGAAAGAACTGATTGTCTCGTCCAACGGCAAGAAAATTTATCCCGCCCGCATCGAGCTGCTCTTCAAGTCGGAGCCGATCATCAGCCAGGTGGTCTTGATCGGCGATCGCTTGCCCTATGTCACTGCGCTGGTGACCCTGAATGCCGTCGAAGGGGCGAATTCCGCGGAGGCGGAAGTGAAGAACGCAGTCGCGCGCGTGAACCGGAAGCTCGCGCCGTTTGAACAAATTCGAAAGTTCCGGATTCTGGAACGCGATTTTTCGATCGAAACCGGCGAGCTGACGCCCACTATGAAAGTCCGGCGAAATCGCGTCTTGGAGAATCATCGCGAGCTGGTGAGCGAGTTGTACATGGGGAAAGAGGAAAGCCAATAACTCCACCGCGCGCCAAAACCCTCCCGAAGGAAATCACACGTCACGGCGATACGCGCGTCGACAATTACTTCTGGCTGCGAGACCGCTCCGATCCGGACGTCGTTCCCTACCTCGAAGCCGAGAATCGATACACCGAGGAGCGGATGGAATCCACCAACTCGCTAAGGGATGGACTTTATCACGAGATCCTCGGCCGCATCCAGGAGACGGATCTATCGGTGCCCGTGAAGCGCGACGATTATTTTTATTACACGCGCACCGAGGAAGGCAAGGCGTATGCGATTCAGTGCCGCAAGCACGGGAGCCTTAATGCACCCGAAGAGATTTTGCTGGACGCCAACGTCTTGGCCGAAGGACAGAAGTATTTTCGCTTGGGAAACTTCGCGGTCAGCCCGGATCACGGTCTGCTCGCGTATTCCACCGACCTGGAAGGCGACGAAACTTACACCATCCAAGTGAAGGATGTGACAACCGGCCAGTTGCTGCCGGACCGGATCCCGAACACGTACTACACGCTCGAATGGGCCAACGACAATCGGACATTTTTCTACACGGTACTGGACGAGACCAAGCGGCCGTGGCGCGCGTTCCGGCATGAACTGGGCGCGTCGTCCGACACGTTGGTCTATCAAGAAGACGATGGCCGCTTCACGCTGAGTCTGCACAAAACACGCAGCCGGCGATTCCTATTTATCGAGCTTTCGAGCCCGCTTACGTCCGAACTCCGCTACCTGGAAGCCGCGGACCCGCGCGGCGAATTCCGCGTGATGCTGCCGCGGCGGCAGGGCGTCGAATATGATGTGTTGCATCACGGCCAGTACTTCTACATCCGCACGAATGATGGGGCGAAGAACTTTCGCTTGATGCGAACGGAGGTGGTGAATCCGTCGAGTGAAAACTGGCACGAGGTGATCCCCTCGCGCGCCGGTGTGACTATCGAAGGAGTCGATTCCTTTGAAGACCACCTGGTCATCTATGAACGCGAGCGCGGACTCGAGAAGATTTGCATCCGCGATGGCTCGTGCGCTTTTTCCCACTACATCGATTTCCCCGAGCCCGTCTACACTGTCGCCGCGACGGGCAACGCGGAATACGCAACCAGTCTGTTGCGTTTCAATTACACATCGCTCGTAACCCCGATGTCGGTGTTTGACTACAACGTGCGGACGCGCGAGCGCGAGTTGAAAAAGCAATACGAAGTGCGCGGCGGCTACGATGCGTCGCAATATCATTCCGAGCGGATCTTCGCCAAGGCGCCAGATGGCGTGGAAGTACCGATTTCCCTGGTTTATAAGAAGGAGACGTATCGCAAAGGCTTCGAGCGCGATGGAGCCAGCCCGCTGCTGCTCTACGGCTATGGGGCTTACGGCCACAGCATCGATCCGAGATTTTCGTCGGATCGTCTGAGTTTGCTCGATCGTGGATTTGTCTTCGCCATTGCACACATTCGCGGCGGCGCGGAAATGGGCGAAGAGTGGCGCGACCGAGGCAAGCTGCTCCAGAAGAAGAACACGTTCACCGACTTCATCGCCTGCGCGGAATATCTGATTTGCACGCGCTACACCTCCAGCGATCATCTCGCGATCATGGGCGGCAGCGCGGGCGGCCTGCTCATGGGCGCCGTGCTGAACATGCGGCCGGAGCTGTTTCATGCCGCGATCGCCAAGGTGCCGTTCGTGGACACATTGAATACGATGCTCGATCCCACTTTGCCTCTGACCATGGCCGAATATGAAGAATGGGGCAGTCCGGAAGAGGAGCAGTATTACGGCTACATCCGATCGTATTCTCCCTACGACAACGTGGCGCCGCGGGAGTACCCAACGATGCTGGTGACGGCCGGCCTGAACGATCCGCGCGTTTCATATTGGGAGCCCGCCAAATGGGTGGCGAAACTGCGCGCGCTGAAAAAAGATCCGAATGTCTTGTTGCTCAAAACCGACCTGGGCAGCGGGCACTTCGGTCCCTCGGGGCGCTATGAAGGCATCAAGGAAACGGCCTTCGACTACGCGTTCCTGCTCCAGGCCCTAAGCCGTCAATGACAGCAACGTTCGCTTTACGACCGCCTTGGTCAGCGGAACTTTGTATTTGTTCTTGGCCAGCGGATGCGCACCTTCGACCGCCGCTTTGCCGGCTTTCGCCGCGAGTTCGGGTGTGATGCGTTGGCCAACCAGCATTGCCTCTACCTTCGTTAGCCGCCACGGGATGGGAGCGACGCCGCCCAGGACAACGCGCGCGCTGCGGCATATCTGCTCATCGATCTCCAGCACCATCGCGGCGCTCACTACCGCGTGCGTCCACGCCTCGCGATCCAGGACCTTGTGATACGTGCTGCGCACACCGGGCCGCGCCGCCGGCAGTTGGATCGCCGTCAGCATTTCGTCCTTCGCCAGAACGTTCTCGCGCGTAGCGTCGACGCGCGGGAGCTGGAAGAATTCAGACGCGGGCACCACGCGCTCACCCGACGGCCCTGCGATTTGAAATTCGGCGTCCAGCGCTACCAGTGCCGGAGCGGTATCCGACGGATGGACGATGTAACTGGGCCCGCCACCGAAAATCGCATGAAATTGATTCTCGCCGGAGGCGGAAAAACAAACGTTGCCGCCATTCTTGAGGCACGGAAAACCGTTGCGAAGATACCAGCACCAGGGCCGCTGGCAAACATTGCCGGCCAGCGTTCCGGCGTTGCGGATTTGCGGCGTGCCTACTTTCTCGGCGGCTTCGGCCAGGACCGTGTAATCTTTGCGAATGCGCTGATCGCGGCTGAGCGCATCGAGCGTTATCAGCCCGCCGATCTTGACCTTGCCGCGCTGCGCCTCGATTTGATCCAGTCCGTGGATGGCCTTGAGATTCACCAGCACGTCGGGCGCGACCAGGTGCTCCTTCACCATCCCCAGCAGATCGCTGCCGCCGCCCACGATGGATGCGCTGCGCCCTTGGCTGTGCGCCTGGCTGAGCATGGAAATAGCTTCTCGGACGCTTTTCGGATTCGCGTTGCTAAAGGCTCTCATGCCAGCACCTCCAGAAGCTTCTCGCGAGTAATCGGAAGACTCTTGATCCGTTTCCCAGTCGCATTAAAGATGGCGTTCGCGATCGCCCCCACGGACGGAATAATACTCGATTCGCCGATGGACTTGGCGCCAAACGGTCCATACTGATCTTCGGTCTCGACGAACACGACCCCGATTTCGGGCGTGTCCAGATGCGTCATCACGCGCGCGCCGTAGTAACCGGAGTTTAGAGGGACGCCGTGCGTTGGGTCGTAAAGCAGCTCTTCGTGCAGCGCCATGCCGATGCCCATCGTCGAGCCGCCTTTCACCTGGCTGGTGCAGGTAAGCGGATTGATGATGCGCCCGCTGTCGTGCACAGCGACATACTTCACCACGCGTACGTGTCCGAGTTCGGTGTCCACTTCCACTTCGGCGAAATGGGCCGCAAACGCGTAACGCGCGGCATCCTTCAACTGCGCAGGATCGGGCGTCGCGCTGCCAGTGCGGATCTCGTCGCCTTGCGGCAACCCCTTGTCGGCGATCTGCTGCTTGAGATCTTTCACCGCTTGGACGACTGCGTAGCCGGTGTGCGTCGTAGTCCGGCTACCGGATTCGCCTACTGAATAAGGACACACGTCGGTGTCGCCACTGATGACAGCCACCTTCGCCAGCGGCACTCCTAATTCTTCGGCGGCGATCAGCCCCATCGTGGTCTTCGCAGCGGTGCCGATATCAGTGACGCCGACGTGCAGTTCATACTGCCCTTGCGAATTCAGATGAATCACCGCGCTGCTGCGTCCCACCGCCGCGCCAAATGCGCCCATAGCCATTCCGACGCCGTGCTTTACAGGACCGTCACCAGCACCCGGCGGATGCCAGCGCTTCTTCCATTCGAAGGCCTCGGCGCCGCGCAGCACGCAATCTTCCAAGCCGAAGCTGGTGTAAGGCAGCTCGTCGTGATATTTCCGCGTCATGTTTTTTAGGCGGAAATCGATGGGATCCATTTGCAGCGTGTAAGCGATGTGGTCCATCAGCGATTCGATGCCGAAGATGCCTTGCGGATAAGCCGGCCCGCGGAAGTTCGCCGACACGGCCATATTCGTCAGGACCGGATAGACTACTTTCTCGACGTTGGGACATTGATACAGCTCCACGCCCGCGATATCGCCCGAGCTTTTGCGATGCGGCCCCATGCCGCTGTAGCCGCGGAACTGGATGGCGGTGAGAGTGCCATCGTGCTTCACGCCGACTTTGTAGTACTGTTTAGTTGGCCAGCGCCCGTGCACCGCAACGTAATCTTCCTTGCGAGTGAACTCCAGCTTCACCGGCGCGCCGGCCTTCTTCGCCAGCATCGCGGCCATCAGATCAAAATCGTGGCATTGATTCTTGTTGCCGAATCCACCGCCCATGTATTTACAGACCACGCGCACGTTCTCGAGCGGCAGCTTCAAATCTTGCGCGATCTCAATGCGGCAGTTCGAGATGCCCTGAGTGGATGCGTAGACGGTGAGCTTCTCGCTTTCCCATTGCGCGATACTGACGCGCATTTCGAGCTGCGCGTTGTTGAGATGAACCGAGGTGTAGTGGTCTTCGAAAACCTGGTCGGCCTCGCTCAGCCCTTTTTCGACATTGCCGTGGCCGTAAGTTTCCGGCTTGTGCTCGCCCTTGTTGTTGGGCGACAGATTGCCGCCCGGCTGGATCTCGACGGCGCCCGGCTTCAGCGCTTCTTCCGGATCCAGGACAAATGGCAACACCTCATAGTCGACATCGATCAGCCGGATCGCGTCTTCGGCCACGTGCCGGTCCACTGCGGCTACGGCTGCTACAGCATCGCCCGCAAAGCGGACGGGATTGTTGAACAGGTAACGCTTATTCTTCGTGTCGCCGCTACCCCAAACCACGTCGCAATTCTCGCGCGTAAGCACGGCCTTCACTCCCGGCAATGCCAGCGCCTTCGATGCGTCAATGCGACGGATATGCGCGTGCGCATGCGGGCTGCGGAGAACACGCGCGTAGAGCATGCCGGTAACTTGAAGATCGCCAGTGTAAGTGGCTTTGCCGGTGACGCGCTGGAGCGCATCGATGCGCGTCGTGGGATGGCCGACCGTCTTTAGCTTGTTCATGCCGTCCTCCCCGGGGCGCTGGAAGCCGCCGCCAGCACAGATTCCACGTAGCGATTGTAGTTCGAGCAGCGGCAGATGTTGCCGGTCATCGCGGCGCGAACCTCGTCGGCAGTGGGATGAGGGTTGTGGTCGAGCAGCGCTTTGGCACTCATTAATTGACCAGACGTGCAATATCCACACTGCGGTCCGTCGTGTTCGATGAAGGCTTCCTGCAACGGATGCAGATGTTCATTGCGGGCCAAGCCCTCCACGGTCTGCACCGTGCGGCCATCGGCCCAAACCGCGAGCTGGCTGCAGGAGTAAACCGGCTTGCCATCGAGCAGCACCGTACAGGCGCCGCATTCCCCGCGGTCGCAGCCGATCTTGGTGCCGGTGAGCCTGAGGTGATCGCGCAGCACTTCCACCAGCGTCCAGCGGTCCTCCACTTCAACGCGATGTTCGGTTCCGTTGACGGTCAGCTTGATTGAAGTACGCGGGACTCCTGAAGTGGGCTCCGCAGGGGGCGCGGCTGCTTCTTGGGCGGACACCTCTTGAACCGCGAGGGGAACGCCGGTGGCGACTACCAAACCGGCGCCCGTAGTTTCGACGAATGCACGGCGTGAGATTTTGCTCATTTCGCCTCCTGGTAAGAATTCGCTCTTTATATATTACGTCGTGCGCCGATTCTCCATGATTTTGACAAATGACCGCCCGCGCAGTTCGTCGATGGTGAGGCCGGATGTGGCAGCTTCCTTTTCCGTGAACGCGCCGCAATTCACGCCGCGCAGCAGAAAGTTCAGCAAGCCTTGTCCGGTTGCCGCGTCGTCGAACACGTCGCCCACCAGGGTGGCTTGCGCGGCCTTGTCGATAAAATTCCGCAGACGCGCGGCAGCCGAGTCCAGGCTCTTGAGGAAAAACGCATACAATGCGGCGTAACGCGTGGGAAGCTGGCCGGGGTGCAGGTCCCAGCCCTGGTAAAAGCCGTGCGCGAGCGAGCGCTGCACCAAATCGAAGTGATGGCGCATGGCACGATGGACGAGCGTGCGATTCTCAGCCTTTTGATGGTCGGTAAGCGCGCCCGCCGGCGCACGATGACGCGGGATGGGCAGAATGGTGCTGGGGCCATCGGACAGAAACACGCCACGATCCGCGGCGCACACCTGCAGGACGTGACGCGCGAAGTCGCACGCGGGGTGGTCCAGTCGCTGCTCGGCCGCCGCGATGTTGCAGCTCGCCGAATAATCGTATGGCCCAAAGTGAAGGCCGCGACAACGGCCTTGTGCGGCTTCGAGCAGCTTCGGAATGCCAACCGATCCGGAAGGATCGATGATGTTTTGCGGCGTTTCAATCATCAATTCGATCTTGAGACCGCCAGGTGCGAGACCGTGACGAGCTTCCGCTTTGTCCAGCATTTCGACGAGCTCCGTCACTTGCCCAGGCGCAGTGATTTTCGGCAGGGTGATTACGAAATTATCGGGAAGGCGGCCCGACTCGTCGAATAGCGCCGTCAGGAACAGATCCAGGGTTCGCGCCGAGCGGGCACGAAGCGTTTCCGTAAACGGCTTAATGCGAATGCCGATGAACGGCGGAAAGCCGGGCTTTCTTGCACCGCGAGCCAACAACTGCGCGGTGGAGACGGCATGCCCTTCTTCTTCGGCGTTGGTCCGATACCCGTAGCCGTCTTCGAAATCGATCCGAAAATCCTCCACCGGCTCGCGCTCCAGTTTCGCGACGGTGCGTTCGAAGACGGCGTCCGCCAGTTCGCCGGGCGGCAATCCCAGGCATTCGGCGAAGGAAGGCGCGTTGGGAGTGTAGTTGCGAATCAGTTCGAGCGCGAGCGTACCCAAGCGCGTGGGAGTCTCGGCTTTGAAAAGCTGGGCGCCGCCGTAAACCACGTGGACCGGCTGCCGGTCAGCGGAATGGTCCACCACCTCGGACGTCAGAACCACCGCGTCATGAGCACTTTTTGCTCTGTGTAGAACATGACAGCGTCCTTGCCGTGTGCGTGGAGGTCGCCAAAAAACGAGTTCTTCCAGCCTGCGAACGGGAAGAACGCCATGGGCGCGGCCACGCCGACATTGATTCCGACCATTCCGGCTTCAACACGCGCCGAGTACTCGCGCGCCGCTTTTCCGCTGCCCGTGAAGATCGAAGTGGCGTTCCCAAACGGCGAACGGTTCACCAGCTGGATGGCTTCGTCGAGGGTCTTGACGCGAATCACCGAAAGCACCGGCCCGAAGATTTCGTCGCGCGCGATGGTCATTTCTGGTTTCACGCCGTCGAAGATGGTTGGCCCGAGGAAAAAGCCGTCGCTTTGGGGCTTGGAAACCCGGCCATCCAGGAGCGGCTTCGCGCCTTCCTCGACGCCCTTGGCGATATACCCGGCGACACGATCGCGGTGTTCCTTGGTGACGAGAGGACCCATGCCGACGCCTTCCTCGATGCCGTCGCCGACGCGCATCTCGTTCACCTTTTCGACGAGAAGCTTGAGCAGCGGCTCGGCGGCATCGCCCACCGGAACCAGCACGCTACCGGCCAGGCAGCGCTCGCCCGCGGCACCGAACGCGGAGCTGATTATATTTTCGACGGTCTTCGGCATATGCGCATCCGGCATCACCACCAGATGATTCTTGGCGCCGCCTAACGCTTGCACGCGCTTTCCTTCCGCAGCGGCAGTCTTATAGATGTACTTGGCAACGGGCGTGGATCCGACGAACGACACGGCGCGCACCAGCGGATGATGCAACAGCGCGTCCACCGCGACTTTATCACCATGAATCAGGTTGAAAACACCAGCGGGCAGGCCAGCCTCATGGAGCAACTTGGCAGCCAGCGTGGGCGTCATCGGAACTTTTTCGGAGGGCTTCAAGATGAACGCGTTGCCCGCGGCGATGGCGAACGGCCACATCCACATAGGCACCATCGCCGGGAAATTGAATGGCGTGATGCCGGCGCAGACGCCGAGAGGTTGGCGGATGGTATGGCTGTCGATGCCGGCGGAAACGTCGTTCAACGAATCGCCCATCATCAGGCTGGGCATGCCACAGGCGACCTCCACCATCTGGATGCCGCGGCGGACTTCGGCGCGCGCATCGTCGATGGTTTTTCCGTTTTCGGTGGTCAGCGTCGACGCCAGCTCGCCATGGTGTTTTTCGAGCAGCATCTTGTAGCGGTACAGTGGCTGCATCCGTTCGACCACCGGGACGTCGCGCCACTTGAGATACGCGGCATGCGCGGCCTGCACGGTGCGATCCACGTCGTCCGCCGTGGCATATGCGACTTGCGCGATTTCAGCGCCCGTTGCAGGGTTCGTGATGGGGGCGAGCTTCCGATTTCCGGCGCTGTCCCATTGGCCGCTGATATAGAAGGATACTGTTTCGACAGAAGGTTGGCTTGCGATCATTTTTGTTCTCTCACTAGCTTACCGGAAGCTGGTGGCTGGTGACTGGTGGCTGGTCGCTGGCAGGGGGACGGGTTTCTAGACCGTCAGGTAGTCGGGTTGGATGGGGCCGGTGCTATCGCCGAGTTTTTCAGTCGGCACGCCTGCCTTGTCCAGAACGGTCAGCAGCAGGTTGCTCATCGGCGTGTTGTCGGGGTAGGAAACGTGACGCCCGGGCTTCACCTGGCCGCCGAGTTTGCCCGCCATCAACAGAGGCAGATTGTTGTGTTCGTGCAGATTGCCGTTGCCGATGCCGCCGCCATAAAGGATCAGGCTATGATCGAGCAACGAGCCATCCCCATCCGGAGTGTTCTGCAGTTTCTCCAGGAAATACCCAAAAAGCGACACATGATAAGCGTCGATCTTGGCTTTCTTCGCGATCAGCGCCGGATCGTTGCGATGGTGTGAGACGGCGTGATGCTGCTCCGGCACCCCGATGTTGGGATAAGTCCGAGAACTGAGTTCCCGCGCCATGATCATGGTGAAGACGCGCGTGATGTCGGCGCGATAGGCCAGGGCCATTAGATCGTACATCAGCTTGGCGTGCTCTTCGAAAGTCTCCGGGACATCCACGGGGCGGTCCGGCAACTCGAGCGGCGACGAAGCGCCCTTCTTCTCGGTGCTCTGGATACGCTGCTCGATCTCGCGGACCGAATCCAGGTATTCGGTCAGCTTGGTGCGGTCGCCCGGTCCGAGCGTGCCTTCCAGACGGCTCACCTCTTGCAGCACCGAATCCAAGATACTGCCGGTCTGCCGCATCCGCGCCATTCGCTCCGCCGTGCTGCCGCCATCGCCGAACAAGCGCTCGAAAACCAAGCGAGGATGCGCCTCAGCGGGATTGGGAGTGGTGGGATTGCGCCATGAAATGGTATTGACGAAGAAGCAGTCGCTGGTGTCGCAGGCGATTTGGGTGGGTTTCTCCAGCACCAGCTCCATCGAAGGCACTTGCGAGTCCTTACCGATGACGCGCGCGGCAAGCTGATCGGCAGTCGTCCCGAGCCGAACCTCCATGCCGGGTTGGGTGCGATCCCAAGCGTGAACGCCGCTGAGCCAGACGGCCGAAGCTCGTGGATGGTCGCCCACGCCGTCGCCGAACGTATTGGCCTGTAAATGGGCCAGGTTGCTAACCACCAGCAGGTTTTCGCGTACCGGCGCGAGCGGCTTGAGCGTCGGAGTTAGTTCGTACGCGGCGCCCAATGTCTTTGGGATCCATTGATCCTGAATGAACCCGTTCGGTGTGTAGATGAATCCCAGGCGCGGCGCAGGCTTCACCGATTTGGCCCGGAGAGCAGGCGCCATCGCGTCCAGAAAGGGCAACGCCAAAGTCGCACCCATTCCCCGAAGGAACGTCCGGCGGGGCAGCGCGACCCCTGTGACGATCCGGGTGAGAAACATTGTATGCAAGCTCCTTTCTGATACTACCGCAGCGTTTGATCCTACTGCAGCTTCGTAGCGGTAGCCCGTAATCCGTCCGTATGGTCCGACGATTCTCGTGAGCACTTGTCAGGACAGTGGGGAAGGCGTCCAGTGTGGACGCGATTGGTGGAGGGATGCTGGTGGCGCTGGTTCCTAGGATCTGGCTCCGATCGCGTTTTCAAAATGCGGCTCTCGTGGGCGGCGGGTCTGCTTGGGAGCGGGTTGGAGGGGCGTAATAGGTGGGGTTGCGAGCTATCAGGTGTCGTGCGTGGAGCTCGACTTGTTCCTTTGAAAA
>Ga0209415_10009709_pt1 | contig 16489 bp, 14 predicted proteins | sample PeaSoiSIISIP2007_FD_187696 | JGI IMG/M metagenome (GOLD analysis project Ga0209415, IMG submission 187696) | Peat soil microbial communities from Weissenstadt, Germany - SII-SIP-2007 (SPAdes) (version 2) | ecosystem: Environmental > Terrestrial > Soil > Wetlands > Peat | place: Germany...
ACCCACACCCCCGACCTCGTGCTCGTCTACGAGTCCGGAACCATCGGCGCCAAGCCGACCCGCCTTCCCCTTTCGATCGGCGACGGCGAGCTCGCGGAGACCGCCGACTCGGTGGTGTCGGTGCCCGAGATCTTCAACTACTGGCTGCAGGGCGGCCGGATCGAGGTGGGCTTCCTGGGCGCCGCACAGATGGATCGGTACGCCAACCTCAACTCCACCGCGATCGGGGACTACGACCACCCGTCGGTGCGGCTCCCCGGCGCGGGAGGCGCCCCCGAGATCGCGGCCTCCTGCCGGGAGGTCATCATCATGATCCGACAAAGCCACCGCACCTTCGTCGAACGTCTCGACTTCCGGACCTCGGTCGGCTACGGCGACCACCCCGACGACCGGGCCCGCTGGGGCCTGACCGGCGCCGGACCGACGCTCGTGATCACCGACCTCGGCCTGCTCCACCCCGACCCCGTCACCCGGGAGCTCACGATGACCCACCTGCATCCCAGCGTCGACATCGACCAGGCCCGTGCGGCCACCCCCTGGGACCTGGCCGTGGCGCCGGGCCTCGAGATGACCGAGCCACCGACAACCGAGGAGCTGACCAAGCTCCGGGCGCTCCAGGCGACCCAGGACCACTAGGCGCGTGATGGCTGAGACCGACAAGAACCAGACGGTCGAAATCGACCCCCCGTACGACTTCCCCGGGTACCGCTCGAGCGAGTTCCGGTGCCCGCGTCGGCCGCTCCTGGTGCTCCCGGAGGGGCCGACCGAGCTGCACGGGCCGGTATTCGGGGACCGCCGGGTCGACCCGGGCGACGCCGACCTCACCCGCCAGCACGACGGCGAGCCACTCGGCGAACGGATCATCATCTCCGGCCGGCTGCTCGATGAGCGGGGCCGCCCGATCGCCAACCAGCTGGTCGAGGTGTGGCAGGCCAACGCGGCCGGACGCTACGCCCACGCCGGTGACCAGCACCCCGCGCCACTCGACCCCAACTTCAGCGGGGGCGGGCGCTGCATCACCGACGGCGACGGCGACTACCGGTTCGTGACTGTGAAGCCGGGTGCATACCCGTGGAAGAACCACCCCAATGCGTGGCGACCGGCCCACATCCACTTCTCGGTCTTCGGCCGGGCGTTCACCGAGCGGCTGGTGACCCAGATGTACTTCCCCGGCGACCCGCTCTTCGAGTTCGATCCGATCTTCAACTCGGTGAGCGAGCGGGCCCGAGGACGGATGGTGAGCGCGTTCGAGCTCGACACGACGGTCCAGGAGTGGGCGCTCGGATACCACTTCGACGTGGTCGTGGGTGGCCATCTCGCGACGCCGATGGTCGGCTGAAGTGAAGAACGCCGCACCCACGCCTTCGCAGACCGCTGGGCCGTTCTTCGAGATCGGGCTCTGCTGGCTCCATACCCCCGAGCTGGTCGTCGCGTCGCACCCCGGTGCGATCCGGATCGAGGGACAGGTCCTCGATGGTAACGCCGACCCGGTCCCGGACGCCGTCGTCGAGATCTTCCAAGCCGATGAGCAGGGCCACTTCCCTCCCGCCACCGATGCGGCGTGGGGCGGCTTCGGTCGTTGCCTGAGCGATGAGTCGGGCCGGTACCACTTCGTGACGGTGAAGCCGGGTGCGGTCGCGCAAGGCGCGGCGCCTCACGTCGACGTGTCGGTGTTCGCACGTGGCCTCTTGCAGCGGGTGGTGACCCGTTGCTACTTCGGCGACGAGGAGCGGGCGAACGCCAACGACCCGCTCCTCCGCTCCATACCCGACGACCTCGCGTCGACCCTGCTTGCGCAACCCAACGGCGGCACGTACCGCTTCGACGTCCACCTGCAAGGAGAGAAGGAGACGGCCTTCTTTGCCTGGTGAACCCGGCGACATTGCCGGCGGGCTCTTCGGGCCGATCGTCACGACCGACGCCCTGTTGGCTGCGACGTCGGACCGCGCCTGGGTGCAGGCGATGCTCGACGCAGAGCGGGCGCTCGTATGGGCCGAAGAGACGCTGGGCGTCGTGCCCCCCGGCTCGGCCGCGTCGATCGAGCGGTCCTGCGATGCCGGCCTGTTCGACGTCGACGCACTCGGGCGCGCCGCTCGCATGGGCGGGAACCCGGTCATCCCGCTCGTCGGCGAGCTGCGGGTGAGGGTCGGCGACCCGGGGGCCGAGTGGGTGCACTGGGGGGCGACGAGCCAGGACATCCTCGACACCGCGTCGATGCTGGTGGCGAGCCGGGCCACCTCGTTGATCGACGCGGACCTGTCCGGCCTCGCCGAGGCCTGCGCGGAGCTGTCCGAGCGCCATCGGTCCACGCTCATGGTCGGCAGGACCCTGCTCCAACACGCGCTCCCGATCACCTTCGGGTTGAAGGCGGCCGGTTGGCTGGCTGCGACGACCGAAGGCCGATTCGCGCTGCGCCTGGTTCGCCGGCGGCTGCCGGTGCAGCTGGGTGGGGCCGCCGGGACGTTGGCGTCGCTCGGCGACCGGGGCACCGAGGTCATAGGCGAGATGGCGGCGTCGCTGGAGCTCCTCGCTCCCCCCCTCCCCTGGCACGCCGACCGGATCATCGTCGCCGAGCTCGCGTCGATGCTGGGCCTGGTGGCCGGCGTCGGGTCGAAGATCGCCTGGGACGTGGCACTGATGATGCAGACCGAGGTCGCCGAGGCCTTCGAGCCGCCGGCACCCGGCCGGGGCGGGTCGTCAACCCTCCCCCACAAGCGCAACCCGGTCGCGGCGGCGGCCGTGTCGTCGGCCCACCGACAGGCGAGCGCGCTCGTCTCGGTCATCCTCGGGGCCATGGCCAACGAGCACGAGCGGGCGCTCGGCGGCTGGCAGGCCGAGTGGGAGACCCTCACCTCGCTGCTGCGTCTGGCCGGCGGGGTGGCCGCCAACGTCCGCGAGACGCTGACCGGGCTTGAGGTGGACACCGCGGCCATGTCCGAGAACCTCGGGCTGACCGGCGGCGTCCTTCTGTCCGAGCGCATCGCTCTCGCCCTGTCGCCCGCCATCGGGAGGGCCGAGGCCACAGAGGTGGTCCAGCAGGCCGCGGCGCGATGCCGGGCGTCGGGGCGGTCCTTCGCCGACGAGCTTCTCGACGAGCCGTCGGTCAACGCGCACCTCTCGTCGTCCGAGGTGGCGGGGCTGCTCGACCCGCGCGGCTACCTCGGATCGACCGAAGCGTTCGTCGACCGGGCGCTGGCCGCCTATCGGAACGGCTGACATGGCGACCGTGAGGCACGACGGGGCGTCCATCGCGTACCGGGTCGACGGCCCGCCGTCCGCGCCGGCGCTGCTGCTCGCCAACTCCCTCGGCACCACGACAGCGATGTGGGACGACCAGGTCGACGCCCTCGCCCAGCGTTTCTTGGTCGTCCGCTTCGACCACCGCGGCCACGGCGAGTCGACCGCCACCAAGGGTCCGTACACGCTCGAGCTGCTCGGTCGGGACGCCCTGGCCGTGCTCGACGACCTGGGGATCGACACCGCGTCGATCTGCGGGCTTTCGATCGGCGGGGCCGTGGCCATGTGGGTCGCCGCCAACGCACCGGCTCGGGTGGAGCGGCTGGTGGTCTGCTGCAGCGCGCCGAGGTTCGGCCCGCCGCAGCAATGGGCCGAGCGAGCGGCCCTGGTCCGCAAGGAGGGGGCGGTCACGCTCCTCGACGTGCTGATGCAGCGCTGGTTCACGCCCCAGCTCGACGACCCGGCGGGGCTGGTGCGGGCCCGGGTCCAAGAAATGTTAGAGACGGTCGAGGCCGAGGGCTACGCGGGCTGTTGCGAGGCCCTGGGGGCGCTCGACCTGACCGAGCAGCTCGGCGCGATCGGGGCGCCGACGCTCGTCCTCTCGGGCGCGCTCGACCCGGTGATCCCGCCCGAGGTGGCCTACGACCTGGCCGACCGGATCAGGGGCTCGTCGCTGATCGTGTTGGCCGAGGCGGCCCACCTGGCCAACATCGAGCAACCGGCCCGGGTCACCGACGCGGTGCTCTCGTATCTGTGCGGACCGGCGGCCGAGCGCGGCGACCGGGTCCGGCGCCGGGTGCTGGGGGACGACCACGTCGACCGGGCTCGCCTTGACAAGACGCCGGCCACCGCGGGGTTCCAGGACCTGGTCGGCCGGGTCGCGTGGGGCGAGATCTGGACGCGGCCCGGACTGGATGCCCGCACCCGAAGCTGCATCACCCTCGCCATGCTCGTGGCCCTGGGTCGCTTCGATGAGCTCGAGACGCACATCCGGGGGGCCGAGCGGAACGGGGTGAGCCGCGAGGAGATCTCCGAGGTCCTCCTGCAGACCGCCGTCTACTGCGGGTTTCCGGCCGCCAACAGTGCCTTCGCGGTGGCCCGGAGGGTGTTCGAGGACCGAGACGGTGCCTGATCCGACGGCCGACGGGCCGTCGGACGGCCCCGCCGCCCCCGCCCGCCGGGGCCACTCTGACTACATCCAGTCGCTCGAGCGGGGGCTGGCCGTCCTGCGGGCCTTCGGCCCGGATCGCTCCAGTCTCACCCTGAGCGACGTCGCACGGATCACCGGGCTGACCCGGGCCGCGGCGCGGCGGTTCCTCCTCACGCTGGTCGTGCTCGGCTACGTCACGACCGACAACCGGCTGTTCTCTCTCAGCCCACGCGTGCTCGAGCTCGGCTACAGCTACCTGTCCGGGCTCGGGCTGACCGACATCGCCGTCCCCCACATGGAGGAGCTCGTCGCGTCGGTGCAGGAGTCGTCTTCGATCGCGGTGCTCGAAGGTGGCGACATCGTCTACATCGTCCGGGTGCCGACCAAACGCATCATGACCGTCTCGATCACGGTCGGTACCCGGTTCCCTGCGTATGGCACGTCGATGGGCAGGGTGCTACTCGCGGGTCTCGCTCCCGAGGAGCTCCAGGCCTACCTCGACCGGGTCGACCTCCAGCCGCTCACACCGCGAACGGTGATCGACCGCGCCCGCCTCGTGGCCGTCCTGGACGAGACCCGGGAGCGCGGCTTCTGCCTGGTCGATCAGGAGCTGGAGGACGGGCTGCGCTCGGTCGCGGTCCCCATCGTCGACGCCAGGGGCGTGACCTTCGCGGCGGTCAACGTGTCGGCGCACTCGAGCCGGGTCTCGCTCGACGAGCTCCGGACCAAGCACCTCGGCCAGCTCATGGAGACCGCCGAGAAGATCAACGCTGACCTCCGCGCGGTCAGCATCGCGGCGGGCCGGCCCCGGCTGCACTGAGTCACATGGGGGCCGACCTGCAGACCCAGGTGGGGATCGTGGGCGCCGGCCCGGCCGGCCTGGTGCTCTCGCACCTGCTCCACCTCGAGGGCATCGACAGCGTCGTCCTCGAGCAACGGTCTCGCTCCTACGTCGAAACCAGGATCCGGGCGGGCGTCCTCGAGCAGACCTCGAGCGACCTGCTGATCGAGATCGGCGTCGGAGAGCGGATGCTGGCCGAGGGCACCATCCATGAGGGGGTCAACCTGCAGTTCGCCGGGGAGCGGCACCGGATCGACTTCGCCAAGTTGACCGGCGGCAAACGGATCACCGTCTACGGGCAGCAAGAGGTGGTGAAGGACCTGATCGCAGCGCGGCTGGCCACCGGGCCAACGGTGCGCTTCGAGGTCGGCGACGTCCGTCTGATCGGGCTCGGCACCGACGCACCGACGATCCGGTTCCGCCAAGACGGCGTCGACCACGAGCTGGGCTGCCAGTTGGTGGCCGGCTGCGACGGCTTCCACGGGGTCTGCCGCGACGCCATCCCACCGACGCTCCGGCGGGAGTTCGAGCGGGAGTACCCCTTGGCGTGGTTGGGGGTCCTGGCCCAGGTGGCGCCCTCGACCGAGGAGCTCATCTACGCCTACCACGAGCGGGGGTTCGCCCTCCACAGTCTGCGGTCACCCGAGCTCAGCCGCCTCTACATCCAGGTCGACCCGGGCGACACTCTCGACGGCTGGCCCGACGGGCTCATCTGGGAGGAGCTGCACCTCCGCCTGGCCGCCCCCGGGTGGACCTTGGCCGAAGGGCCCTTCCTCGAACGGGGCATCACCACGATGCGCAGCTACGTGTGCGAGCCCATGCAGTACGGACGTCTCTTTCTGGCCGGCGACGCCGCCCACATCGTGCCGCCCACCGGCGCCAAGGGGATGAACCTGGCCATCGCCGACGTCGTGGTGCTCTCCCGGGCCGTGGCGCGATGGTTTGCGCACCGGGACCGGTCCCTGCTCGACGCCTACTCGGAGACCTGCCTGCGCCGGGTGTGGCGGGTGCAGGACTTCTCCACCATGATGACCGAGCTGCTGCACCGGCTCCCCGACGAGGACCCATTCGCCAACCGGATCCAGCGGGCCCGTCAGCGCTACCTGGCCAGCTCCGAGGCCATGCAACGCAGCATTGCCGAGAACTACGTCGGGCTCCCTATCGGTTGAATTCGCGCCCCTAGGTCCGACGACGAACGGGCCGCCGGCCCGCTTGACATCGGCAGTCGCCCTCGAGATTGACCGCCAGGACCCGCCGCCAGCGGTCCGGGTCGGTGCCGGCCAGCTGGCCACCGTGGTGAGCCAGCCCGGGTGCCAACGAGATGCCGGCGTTGGCAAAGGCGACGTCCAGTCCTCCCCAGGCCCCGACGGCCACCGCGACGGCGGCTTGCACCTGGGACGGGTCCGTGACGTCGGTGGTGGCCACCCGCACCTCGCCGGGCATGTCCACCAAGCGCTCAGCCAGGAGGTCGAGCCCCGCGGAGTCGCTGTCGGCGGCCACCACGCGAGCGCCGCACTCGGTCATGGCCCCGACGATGGCCAGGCCGCTCCGGTGACCAGCACCCGGCGGTCCCGGAGGTCAAAGATCCGCTCGACGGCCGCCGCCGTCACGCTCTGTTCACCCACGACCGCGTCCTTCGCCGGACCCGGGCCCGGTCAACACCGACCACAGGCGGGACCGCCGCGCTCAGAGACCCCCATCAGGAGGGGTACGCCGCCAGCTCGCTGCGGGCGGTCACAACTGCAACTCGGCGAGGGCGTCAAGGTTTGATGAGGTCGTAGTCACGACCGCCGCCCTTCGTCCAGCCGTGGACATGGATGTTCGACTCCCACCTGCGGTCGTCAAGCAGACCCATCCGGTTCTCCTCTTTGCACCCGTCGGACTACACGCCGAGGTGGTTGCCCTCCCAGAGCCGGAGCCCCCCGAGGATCCCGGCGCTGTTGTCGACGACCGTGGTGCGCTCGAGCACGTCGCCCAGCCCGTCTCGCCGCACCCGACGCGCGTTCCCGCCGCCGATGTAGAGATGGTCGAAGAAAAGCAGCTGGTCGAGCAGGGTGATGGCCTTGTTCACCCGGGTGTTCCACCGGTCGTCGCCGACGTCCTTGCGGGTCCGCTCGCCCAGCTGGTCGTTGTAGGTCTCGCCTTTGCGGAACGGCTGGTGGGCGATCTCGAGGTGCGGCAGCAGGCGCCGGTCCAAGAAGATCGCGGTGCCGAACCCGGTGCCCAGGGTGATCACGAGTTCCAGCCCCTGACCCTGGACCACCGCGGCGCCTTGGACGTCGGCGTCGTTGGCCACCTTGGTGGGCTTGCCCAGGGCCTCTTGCAACGCGCCGGCGAGGTCGAACCGGGACCACGCCTCCTCCAGCCGGTGGTCGATCTTGGATCCCGGACCGGACTCGGTGACGAAATGCGGCGCGCTCAGGATCTTCCCGGCGCGGACCATCCCGGGGAACCCGGCCGAGACCCGGTCGGCCTCGGGCAGCGGCTTGACCAGCTTCACGAGCGTCGGCACGAGGCCACCGGATCCATCCGGGGGCAACGGGTACTTCGTCGGCATGCGCACCCGGTCGGCCACCATCGCCCCGGTCGCGTCGAGCACCGATGCCTTGAGGCCGGTGCCACCGATGTCGATGGCGAGCGTGAGGGGCTTGACCGGGGCGTGGCTGGCCCCAACGGGCGTGAGGGCTGGCTCTTCTTCCTCTTCGACCTCGGGGTCGTGATCGGCCACCACCGGGCAGACTAACCGCCCGCATCGTCCCCCTCGGGTGGCTCAGGCGCCGGAGAGATGGACCGGGAGTTCGGCCAGCCCGCGCAGCACGACGTTGTCGCGGTAGGTCGTCTGGTCGGTCAACAGCTCCAGTGACCGGGTGCGCCGCAGGAGCCGGGGCAACGCGATGGCCGTCTCGAGCCGGGCCAGCGGCGCTCCCAGGCAGTGGTGCACGCCGAAACCGAAACCTAGGTGGCGATTCTCGGCCCTGGAGAGGTCGAGCGCGTCGGGAGCGGTGAAGGCCTCCGGGTCGCGGTTGCCCGACGCGATCACCGCGAGGACGTAGTGCCCCTTGGGGAGCGTGGCCGCGGGCAGCTCGATGTCGTCCAGCAGGGCCCGGCCGGTCAGTTGCACCGGGGAGACGAATCGCAGCAGCTCCTCGACCGCATGCGACGTGATCGAGGGGTCCTGGCGCCACCTGGCCAGTTGGTCGGGATGATGGATCAATGCGAGGACCCCGCCCGAGATCAGGTTGACCGTCGTCTCGTGGCCGGCCACGAGCAACAACATGGCGGTGGACAGCATCTGGCCCTCGGTCAGCGCTTCGCCGGCCTCCTCGGCCAACGCCAGCTTGCTCAACAGGTCGTCGCCGGGCGCCCGACGCCGCTCGGCCACGAGTTGGAAGAAGTACTCAGAGAACGCACCAATGACGGCGAAGCGCTCCTCCATGGACCCCTCGGGCTGCAGGAATTCCGGGTCGAGCCCCCTGGCCAGCACCGCCGACCAATCGGAGAACCGATTGCGGTCGCCGGCTGGGATGCCGAGCATCTCGCAGATGACGCCGATCGGCAGCGGGTATGCGAAGTCGCGCACCACGTCGATGTCTCCCCGCTCGCATGCGGCGTCGAGGAGCTCGTCGACCATCGCCTCGATGCGCGGCCGGAGCCCGTCGACCATCCGCGGCGTGAACGCCTTGGAGACCAGGCCCCGCATCCTCGTGTGCTCGGGAGGATCGCGGAACAGGAACGGCCGGTTGTCGTCGATCGCCTGGGCCAGCTCGTCCACCGCGGCCCCCCGCCCCCGTTGGCGCCCGAGACCGTCGGGCAGCGCGTCGGGGTCGATGTTCACGCCGTCCGCCGACGATGCCTTGGAGCGCAGGACCTCGAGGCAATCGGCATGGCGGGTGACGACCCAGAACCCGCGGGAGTCGCGGTGGACCGGCGCGTTCTCCCGCAGGTCCGCGTAGCGGGGCCACGGGTCCTCCATCAATCCCGGGTCGAACAGCTGGGCCACCCGCCGAGCGTACCGGGCCCCCGGCCGTGGGCCGGTGGTCAGGCACCGGGCATTCGGCCCCGGGCGGCCAGCTCGGGGTCCCGCCACCAGGGAACGAGGTGGAGGCGGATCGGCGACCGCTCCCCATAGATGAGGACGCCCGTCCCTTGGGGCAGCTGGCGCAGCGCCTCGGGTGGGAGTAACCGGCGCCGGTGGGTCGAGGTGGTGGTCGAGCGCCCGCCCCGCCCGTCGCGGGTGAGGGACCCGACCGACACCTCCTCCTCGCCGACCAGCATGCTGGCGTGCTCGAGGGTGGACGGGTCGGCGATGCCCGAGAGGAACAGCCGGGCCCGGTGGTTGTTGAGAACCGTCGGCGCCCGGGGCCCGTAGCGGGCCATCATCTGGGCCAGGTCCTGCCACACCGTCACCAGCTGGATCCCATGCCCGGCACAGGTGGCGGCGAGGCCGTCGAGCTCGGCCACCGGGGCGATGTTGGCCGCCTCGTCGAGGACGACCAACAGCGGTGGGTCGAGCGGCCCCGACCGGGCCGCCTTGGTGAACGCCGCCTCCAGCGCCTGCTTGACCACGGCCACGAACACCCCGCGGAGCCGGCGTTGGTCGTGCGCGGGCGCACAGAGGTACAGGGTGTGGCTCCCCTCCAACAGCCCGACGGCGTCGATTTCTGGTCCCCCACCCGAACCGGCGGTCCCCCCAACCAGCGGCTCGAGCACGGTCTCGGCCGTCGTGTACACCGACGACCGCTGCCGGTCGTCCCGTTGCCACGTGGCCCGGGCCGCCCACATGGCCTCCTCGACGCCGGCCGACTCGAGCAGGCCCAGCACCTCGGTCACCTCCTGGGTGTCGACCCAACGGGCGACGTCGTCCATCGTCGCCCCGCCCGTCGCGGCGGCGAAGAGGAGGGGGGCGAGCAACTTCGCCGCGGTGGCATACCAGAAGTCGCCATCGGCGGTCGTCGCCGGGGACCGCGCCACCTCGGTGAGGTCGGCCCAGGTCCGGGCGGCGGGCAGCGGCGACCACCCGCTCACCGGCCGGCCCCCCGCCCCCGCCGGGTCGAAGCACCAGACCGTCCCGAGGCTCCGCCGCCAGCCCTCGGTGTCGGCCAGCAGATCGGTCTTCACGCTGGCCGCGACGACCGGCCCGTGCCAGCCGAGGATGGCCGGGACCGCCACCCCGGTGGTCTTCCCGCTCTGGGTCGGGCCGATCACCGCCACCGACTGGGCGCGCTCGGTCCACAACGCCCGAGGGGGCCGGGCGCCGCCACACGCGGTCCCGAGCCGGATCCGACCCGGTCCCCGGGCGGCCAGCGGCGCCACGTCGGCGCGGGTGGCCCACCGCGCACCGGCGGCCCTTCCCCTGCCCCCACCTCCCGCGGTCCTCCAAGGCCCCGACCGGACCCCGTGCACGAGGACGGCACCGACGAGCGCCACCGTGACCACCGCCGCCGACGCGGCGGCGCCCGGGACGACCGCCACTATGGGCCCCCCATGGCGGCGTCGGTGTCGACGAGCGCCCGCTCGGAGGACCCCAGGACGTGGCGAACGAGAAAGGATCGACGGCCGACCTTCCACAGCGCGACGCCGCGCCGGAGCTGTGGGACCAGTTCGGCCTCGGTGGGTGACAGGGAGAGCAGCTCGGTGGCTCGCGCGACCTCCCCCGGTGGCTGCGCGTAGATGACCAGGGTCTCCGAGTCGCTCAACAGCCCCTCGGCCAGGCCGACCTGTTGGGATCCCGCCGCCCCCACCGAGGTCAGGTCGGACAGACGGTGGAGGGCGGCCAGGTTGGCCACCCCGTGGGCCCGGGACAGCTTCCAGGACGCCTGGAGCCAGCGGGCGACGCCGAGGTTGGCCAGAATCGCCCACGCCTCGTCCACCACCAAGAAGGCTTGGCCGGCCGGCCCCCGGTCGCGAGACACCGCCGCCTGCAGCCACGCGGTGGCACACGCCATGAGCACTCCGAGCGCGCCCGACGCGTAGAGCGCTGAGAGGTCCAGCACGACCAGCGGCCCGGAGAGGTCGAGGCCCGAGGTCGTCTCGCCGTCGAACATGCCCCGGAGATCCCCGTGGACGAGCCGGCGTAGCTCGAGAGCAACGTCCCGACCGTCCTCGAGCAGCGTGGCCCGGTCGGTGCGGATCCGCGACGCGGACTCCTCGACCGGGTCGAGCAGCGCCGCGACCACTCTCGGGAGGGTCGGGACGGCCGTGCTGGTGCGGACCGAGCCGAGGGCGAGGTCGACCGCGGCACGCTCCCGGGGCGCCAGCGGGCGGCCCAGGCAGGCGCTGGCCAGCGAGGCCAGCAGTTCGGACTGCCGGCGGTCCGGATCCTCGGGACCGCCCGGGTCGCCATTCGCTCCGGCGGCCCGGACGGGGTCCAACGGGTTGAGGCGGACCGCTCCGCCCGGGCGGAGCGCGACCGGCCGGACCCCCCACAGATCGGCCAAGCCCGCGTACTCCCCCTTGGGATCAACCACCCAGGCCCGCCGGCCGAAGACCGCCTGGCGCCACAGGTAGGTCTTGAGCAGCGCGCTCTTTCCCCGGCCGATCTGGCCGAACACGATCATGTTGGGGTTCGAGACCACGCCGTCGCGGTAGAGCTCGAAGGGGTCGTAGACGAACGAGCCGCCGAGCAGGTCGTGGCCGATCAGCACGCCGCGGTGCCCGAGCCCGGCCTCGGCGATCAACGGGTACGCGGCGCCCAGGTTGCGGGTGGTCACCGCATGGGCGGGCACCCTGAAGCCCGCTCCGGGCCTCATGAGAGGCCCCGGCACAACGGAAGGGTGCAGAGCAGCGCCCGTTCCTGGTCGCCGAAGAGGCGGCGGAGCTCGAGGCGGGCCTGGCCGGCGGCGTGCTCGGTCGTCTCGCACCACTCCTCCAGCTGGGACGCGCTCGGCGCGGTGACCGTCACGTACCCGCTGAACCGGTAAGAGCCATGACCGTCGGCCAGCTCGCCCTCGCGCCGTGCGACGATCTCGGCCTCGCGGGCGCGTCGAGCCGTCGACAGGAACCCGCCGCGACGACGCAGCTCGGAGTCGGCGATGTCCGCGGTCCGGGCCTGTTCCACCGCCCGGACCGCCCGGGACGGGCTGATCGGCTCCATCACCACCCCGACCGAGCGCCGCAGGGGTCCGAGAAGGAGCGGGGCCAGGAAGTCGGGACCGACGTCGACCCGGGGCCACTCCGCGATCCAGTACGTCGCGTGCCAGTTCCCGTCGGTGCGGACCCGGCTCCATTCGACCTCGGTGGCCATCGGCCAGGGCGCGCCGACCAAGCACGGTGGACACCTCCGGCGCTCGCCGGGACGGAGGGCGTCGTTGTCGGGGCATCCGGGCGGATCGGCCAGCCCGAGGGCCCGGATCGTCGCGGCGATCGCGCCGGGGTCGAGCACGCCGCGGCACGAGACGTCGGCGTCGGTCACCAGGCGGCGCACGTTCTCCAGTTCTCGCAGGAGCACCGACGCCGCGGGGCGGGGCAGCGAACGGTAGGACGCCCGGCCCGGCCGCACCTGGACGGCCATGAAGACGGCGTGGCGCGACGTGTCGGCGCCGGCCTCATCGAGCAGCTTGGCGTAGGAGGCGTGCGCCGCCGAGTCGTTCGGTTCGATGGCCCGCTCACTCAGGTAGGCGTGCACCGCGCGGCCGTCATCGGGGAGCGCGACGGCCAACCACTGGATCCGGCGGACCGGCGAACCCTCTCGAGCCAGCGCCGCCAATACGCCGGCCCAACCGGACACCCGCCGCTCCTTCTCGTCGGACCCGAGGAGGGCGAAGCTGTGGCCCTCGAGGGCAAGCACGCCGGTGAGGGTCCCGGCGCGACTGTCGTGCACGATGCCGACCTCGCCACCGCCGGAGCCCCCCGGCCCCGCGTCGGCGGACAGGACGACCAGACCGCCGAACGCCCGAGTCGCCGCGCCCGCCGATCGAGGACCACCGGCCGAGCGCCGGGAACCCCCAGAGGGGGCACACGGGATCGGTCCGTCGACCCCCGGGCAGTGCCCGGCCCCGGGGGCTGGAGAGCTTCGGCGTCGGCCCACTGCCCCGTCGACGCCCCACCGCACGACGGTGGGCAACCACTCTTCGCCCGTGCGACCCCCGAGCGGCCAACACGCGACGGCCAGCGACGACCCGAGCGAGAGGAGCGCTGCGACCACGCCGAGCGGGTCCGGGTGCGCGCGCAGGGCCAAGACCCCCACAACCAGCCCCGCCGCGACGACCGCAATCTGACCGCCGCGCCACCCCGCGATCAGACCTCGCCGCTCGAGCGGCCCGAACCGATACCGGGGCGGGTCAGCCGCCATCGGGGTCGGAACCGACCGCTCCGCTCGGCCCGGGCGCACGCCACCTGATGACCGGACCCATGTCGTCCCGCTCGATCACGTGGCTGCCACCGCGCCCCGGGGAGCGGACCGGCAGAGGCAACGGCGCCCCCCACACGGGCGGTGGACCGCCCTTGGCCACCCCTGGGACCGGGTCGCCGGCGCCGGCCTGGCGCCGCTCCTTCGGGTCGGGCACGCCCTGCCACATCGGCACCCCTGCCCCGTGAGCCTCGTTCGTCTCCGTGGGCTCGGTACCGGCCCGTTCGCCGCCGGTGCCCACGGGCTCGCCGCCCGGCGCCTCGGCCAGTGCGGCCATCCCGGTGCCCGCCGTCAGTTCGGGAAGCGCAGCGGGCGCAGCGTGGCCGAGCGCGAACGCGACGGCCGAGCGTGGACCGGCCGACGCGTTCTGCTGCACCCGGTGGCGGGCCCCCTCCAGCTGATGCGCGGCGCCCGACTCCACCATGGGAACCAGTCGGAGGAGGGTGAACGGGGCGAAGCCGGCCAGGAGGAGGAGCGCTCCGCCGGCCAGTTCGGACGCGATCGAGCCGTCGCTCGTGCCGAGCGCCCCAACGGCCAGGCTCAGGACCGCCACGATGACGAACTTGGACAGGATCAGCGCCGCGACCGTCTCGACGAGACGGCGGCACCACTGCGAGATGGCGGGCCAGACAAGGCTGGCCAACGCGAGCGGGAAGAACAGCGTCGCCACGTACACGGCCGCGGCCCGAACGAGCAGCTCGACCCACAAGAGCAGCGCCCCAAAGGACACGAACAACCCGCCGATCAGCGCAACGAACGTCGGCGGGCCGGGACCGCCCCCGGCGGCCTGATCGGCCAACACCGACGCGAGGCTCGAGAGCGCCGATCCGATGTCGCTCGACGATGTCGAGGACACCGCGGCGCTCAGCCCGTCGGTCGCCGCGAGTGCCAGCTGCACCAGCTGCACGGCGACCGCCCCGAGCAACAAGGCGAGGGGCAGGTGCACCAGCGCGGTGCGGATCAGGGCGCTCGCGCTCTGGTGGTAGATCGCCTGGATCACCGAGGCCAGCAGCAACGGCACCAGGACGACCGCCGCGAGCCCGACCATGACCTCGTAGTGGCTCTTGAACCACGACGCTCCGAGATCGATGGACGTCGTCGAGGCCATCACGGTGCCGATCTGACCGAGCAGCCAACTCGCACCCTGCGCGACGCCTCCGGCGATCGCGCCGAGGACATCGCCCGCACCGGCGCCGAGGATCGACGACCCGATGCCGCCGACGGCTCCGCAGACGGCGCTCAGTCCGGGGATAGAAGAACAGCCGACCGCCGGGATGATGGGGAGGGCCGAGATCATTCCGGGTCACTCCGCGGGGCCGGCCGACGGTTCACGCGCGAACGGCCTGCACCGGTCAGTGCAACCCCGTCCCCGCGCCGAAGAAGAAGTTGATGAGCGTCGGCGCCGCGCCGATGAGCAGCGCGGCCAGTCCGGACACCAAGACGGCTCGTCGCCCGACGAACGACTGGTGGTAGTTCTGCGAATGTACCTAGCTCATGGTTTCCACACGACCCCTGGATGGGCAGTTGTGCGGCAGACAGACAGCCGCAGATACGGAGACGTCGGAATCCTGGGAGATCTTGGATCTGAAGCATCCCCAGAGGGAACACCAAGCTGAGTGCTCCGCGGGTGGTCAGGTGAATATGGTCATCGCATGGAGCCCGACGGGGCCTTCGTCCCCGGGCTCGGCGCCACCGGCTGTGCGTCGAGTGCTGGGAGACGGGGTCGCCCTGCGTGTGTTTCCGCTAATCCGCTGGCTTGAGATGCAATGTGTCATAGATCGTCAGAGCCCGATCCGGGATTTTGATCGTCAGTTCGCCAGTGGCAACCCCCTTCCGATCCGACGAGTGAGCCCGCCAAGCAAGCGTGAGGTCGTGTCCTCGGTATCGGGCGGGGAAGAGAATCGTCATGGGATGCAGGCGCGCGTGATTGAGAGGACGAACCTCGCGCTCGGAAAGTATCACGCGGATGTGGTCGCCCACCACCTCGCTTCTGACCCCGCTGAACACCGATCGATCAAATGTAGGGGGCATTGGAATGCGAAGCTCCGGGATCGATCCGTATGGCCTCGGCGGCGACAGCCAGCGATCGCTGTATGGAACGTCCCGCCACGAACCCACCGCATCCGCTCCCGGCGGAAGATCGACTTCGACCACGAGAGCGCACAGGGTGTCTTCACCATCATTCAACGCGTCCAAATCCAGGGTTGATCGAGCTGCAGAACTGAGGTGACACAGCAGTGATGTCCCCATCTGCTCTCTCGCCTTCCCGAGATAGTCCTCGACCTCGTAGCGAAACTGCTCCCGAGAGCGGTTCTCCGCGCTCAGAGTCAGAGGCCAGCCGGCCGATCCCTCCGGGAGGAGGTGACCCGTAAGCCCCTTGCGTTCGCGGACAATCCATCCTTCTAGGGATGAGCCCTCCCAGTCGACGCAGACGAACTCGGGGTCAATGGCCGCGTTCACTCGAAGCTCCCATCCTGGGCCCGCTTCGTCGAACCGCCGTCTCTCGGCGAGCATCTCCTGGACTTCGGTGGAACTGGCCTCTTCGGTTTGGCCCGGACGCCGAATGTAGGTCCGGCCATCCTGCACGACGACCTTGTCCTTGTCGGTGGAGTACGTGCCACGGGCCAGGTAAGGGCGATCAGACGGGCGGGTGGGCTCGACCGAGACAACGACGATCGAGATCCCGTCGACGGTGACGGTGATGGCCGAGTACACCGGTCCGTCGTCACCGAGATAGCGCCGCAGGCCGTCACCAAGAGCGGCAGAGTCCGGCAGGACCGTCCCTTGGAATCGGCCGGGCTCCGCTCCAAGCACCATGTACGCGCACCCGTCGACGGCCAGGTCAGCAACCCGTTGGGGCCGGTTGGCCGTGGCGAGAATGAATCGGGCCGTCTGGGCCAGCCATTCCTTGCCT